>Ga0207649_10001641_pt1 | contig 12972 bp, 11 predicted proteins | sample KBSC43metaG_FD_184317 | JGI IMG/M metagenome (GOLD analysis project Ga0207649, IMG submission 184317) | Corn rhizosphere microbial communities from Kellogg Biological Station, Michigan, USA - KBS C4-3 metaG (SPAdes) (version 2) | ecosystem: Host-associated > Plants > Roots > Rhizosphere > Soil ... | reverse complement strand
TCTCCGACGCCATCGCCGCCCTCGAGCAGTCACTGACCTTCAAGGTCGCGGGGACGGACCGGCCGTACCGGAATCTGGAGTCCATCCTCGCCACGGAGAAGAGCGCGCTGCGCCGCCGGCAGATCTACGAGGCGGCCACCCCGGCGGTGGAGAAGGTCTCCGCGCTCATCGAGCGCCGGGGCACCCGGGCCGCGGAGCTGCTTCCCCAGCTGAACCTCGATCCGGCCGCCTGGACCGCGGAGCTCCGGGAGGCGACTGCCGAGCAGCTGCGGGCACTGGCGGACGCGGTGCTTACCAAGACCCAGGATCCCTGGAGGAGCGCGCTGACCCGGCTGGCGGAGCGGGAGCTCCAGCTGCCGCTGGACCGCATCGGGAGACAGGACCTGCCCCGTCTGGTCCGCCTGCCGGCCGTCGAGGGCTTCAAGCGCGCCGAGGTGGTCTCCCGGGTGCGGGCGACGCTGAGCCCGCTGGAGCTCGATCCCGCGGCGCTGAAGACGGTGACCCTCGACGCCGGTGACTCACCGAAGAAGAACCCGCGCGGATTGGTCCTGGGAGTGGTGGTGCCGACGGACGTGCGCATCTCGCTGAAGCCGGTGGGCGGCGCCCGCGATCAGCGCAGCGCGTTCCACGAGTTCGGTCACGCGGTGCACGACGCCTTCACCGAGGAGCGACGATTCGAGCTGGCCAAGCTCGGGAACCGCACCAATGCCGAGGCCTTCGCGGCGCTGTTCGAATCGCTCACCACCGAGCCGGCCTGGCTGGAGCAGGCGGGGCTCCCGGCCGACGCCCGTCGCACCTGGATCCAGGGCGTCGGCGTGCAGGAGCTGTTCCTCGTTCGTCGTGCGGCCGGGAAGGTGCTGTTCAACATCGCCGGCTCTCGGCCCGGCGCCGACCTGCACGCGGCCTACCGGTCGACGATGGATCGGGCCTACGCGCTTCCGGGATCGGCGCAGGACGAGGCCCGGCTCACCCTCGACCAGGAGGCCACGCTCGGAGCGGCGGACTACCTGCGCGGCTGGCTCCTCGGGGCCCAGCTGCGGGCGGCACTGGTGCGGAAGTTCGGCCCGCGGTGGTGGCAGGACCCCGGCGTCGGCCCGTTTCTCAAGCCGCTGCTGGCGCCGGGGAACGGCCTGGACGCGGACGGGCTCGCGCGTGCCCTCGGCGACTCCGGCGTGTCCCCCGACGCGTTCGTGGCAGCGATCGTGCCGCGGCTGTCTGGGACGGGTCCGGAGGGGCAGAGCCCGCCACCGAAGCTGCCGGCGACTCCGCCGGGGACGACCAGCGCCGCCGAACCCGCTCCGTCCGGAGCCAGCGCCGTCGCTGCGCCCGCGACGGCAGGAGCACCGGCGATGACGGTGACGCCAGCCGTGGCTCCGGCCCCGGTCAAAACCGGAGCGGATGGGAAAGCGGCGGAGACGAACGGAGCGAGGTGACCAGCACCCACGCGGAGGATCACCATCGCCCCCACCCCCGCCGACGCACGCCGACCGCTCAGCCGCCGACGGGCTTGCCGCAGTTCCCGCAGAACTTCGCGCCCGGACCGAGGTCCGAGCCGCACTCGGTGCACTTCCTCCCCACCGGCGCGAGCGGCTGTCCGCAGTTGCCGCAGAACTTCCCCGTCCCCGGCGTGCCGCAGTGGGGGCATGGCGTCCCTGCCGCAGCTGTCGGGGCCGGACTCGCCGGAGGACGCTGCTGTCCCTGCTGGAACGCCTGCGCCATCCCGAAGCCGATGCCCAGTCCCGCGCCCTGGAGCGCGCTCCCACCACCGCCGCCCTCCCCGCCCTTGGCCATCCCCTCGGCGGCCCCGAGCATGGCCTGTCCCTGCGCGTACTGCTGGAACCCGCCGGCGAGCTTGCTGTACGCGGTGTCCTTGGTCAGCCGCTTCAGCGTGGCCTCGTCCTCGTCCTTGATCGAGACGGTGAAGTTGCCCATCCGCACGATGGTCAGCCCGTAGGTGTCCACGTGCGGCTTGAAGCCGGCGATCACGTCCTGCTCGATCTCCTCGGTGTACGCGCCCGAGGTCACGTCGAGCAGCGGCCACCTCTTCTTCACCAGCAACTCGGCGATGCGGTCGCGCACCACCTTCAGCACCTGGCTCTTGAACCAGGCGAGGAACTCCTCGTTGCTCGTCCGCCGCAGGCCCACCAGGCCGAGGATGAGCTTCTCCGGCTCGGTCACTCTCACCGAGAAGTCGCCGTAGACCATGGTCCCGATGCCCAGGCCGGTCTCCGGATCGCGCACGTCACCGATCGGGCCGCCGAACTTCACGCCGGGGAACTCGCGCAGGCCGACGAAGTAGATCTCGGTGACGAAGAGGTTCCCGCCGGTGAAGGCCTCGACGAAGCGGCCGAGGAAGGGAATGTTCTGGGCGTCCAGGGTGTGGCGCCCCGGCCCGAGCTTCCCCTGCACCTGGCCGTCCTTGACGAAGACCGCGACCTCGTCCGCTCCGACCGTGAGCTGGGTCATCATCCGGACGTTCCGCTCCGGATAGGCGTAGATGATGTCGTTCTTCGCCTCGTCGGCGCGGGCGATGAAGTTGCGTTGCGCTTCACCCTTCAGTGCATCGAACAGACCCAAGGCGAACCTCCCAGGAGGAGACCTTCGTCGCTGATCACGGGGCGAGGGCGGCGGGATTGCTCCTTGCGCCTTCCGTGCCATGAGGATCGCACAGGAGCACGGACGGTTGCGAGCCCACCCCCTCATGTCCAGCGGCTGACCAGGCGCTCGCGGTCGAACAGCCGGACGCTCGCCCGGATGAGGAGGATGTCCAGCACCAGCACCACCAGGCCCTGCACCGCGTAGTACTCGGTCCCTGCGCGGATCCATCCCGCGAGCTGCCCTCCGACGAGGCCCATCAGCGGGAGCACCACCAGCGCCGACAGCTGCTGGGCCAGCCGTGTGTCTCCGACCCGCGCCGACACCAGCACCGCGAGCCCATTGCCCAGGAAGGCGAACAGAGGGGCCACGACCCCGATGCCGAAGAGCCACATCCGATTCGGCAGCACCGGGGCGTGCACCAGAGGCCAGGCCACGGCGTCCACCGCGATCACGAACACCGCGAACGCCAGCCAGGTGATGGCCACCGAGGGGACGACCGAGGCGAGGCTCTTCCCCAGCACCAGCTCGGCGGCGCTCACCGGCGCAGCCAGGAGCGGCTCCAGCGTGCGGCGCTCCTTCTCCCCGGCCACGCTCTGCGAGGAGATCAGGATCGGCACGAAGACCGGCATGAGGAGGAAGACCCCGAACCAGTCGAGCACCAGCTTGTCGATCATGAACCGGACCGGATCGGCGTTCAGCGGAAGCGTGGGGTCGTAGAACAGCGCCATGGAGCGGAAGGTCACCAGGTCCGGGTTGCGGAGCCAGGACCAGACCACCCCGGTCGGCACCGCCACCAGCACCGCGGGAAGGGCGAGCATGCTGGCCAGCAGCCCGGGGTTCTTCCGGAGGTCGAGCGCTTCCTTCCAGCTCACGGCCAGCGCGCGGTGCAACCGGAAGCTCACGTGGCCTCCATCTCGCTGCTGCGGGTGAGCTCGAGGTACACGTCCTCGAGGGCGCGCTGGGCGGGGAGCACCGCATGGATGCGGACCCGGGCCTGGGCGAGCAGCGCCACCACCTCGGGGATTCTCACCCCGCCGGCGAGCGTGATCCGCAGCACGTGCGCCTCGGCCACCCACACGCAAGGCGGGACGAGGGGCCCCAGCGCCTCGCCCGCCGCGCCCGCGCTCCCCTCGACGTGAACCTCCACCACCGCGGTCTGCCGGCGGAGGTCGGGAACCGTCCCCACGGCGAGGAGACGGCCCTTCACCACCGCGACCCGGGAGCAGAGTCGCTCCACCTCGGCCATGTTGTGCGAGCACAGCACGACCGTGCGACCTTCGGAGGCCAGCTCGCCGACCGCGTCTCGCACCGCGCGAGCGGATTCCGGGTCGAGTCCGCTGGTCGGCTCGTCGAGGAACAGCGCCTGCGGGTCGTGGAGGAGGGCGCGGACCAGCGCCAGCTTCTGCCGCATCCCCTTGCTGAAGGTGCCGCAGCGGTCCTCCTCGCGACCGCCGAGGCCGAAGCGGTTCATCCAGCGGCGTGCCGCCTCCCAGGCCGGCCGGTTGTCGCGGTGGTGGAGCTTGAGAAAGAAGCGCAGGTTCTCGCGAGCGGTGAGGCGGTCGTAGAGCCCGGGCTGCTCGGTGAGGAGACCCACCCGCGACCGGAGCTCCTCCCCGTCTCCGTCGAGCGGAACGCCGCACACGATGGCCCGCCCCGAGGAGGGCCGGAGCAGCCCGGTGAGCATCCGGACGGTGGTGGTCTTCCCTGCCCCGTTCGGTCCGAGGAGCCCGAACACCTCGCCAGCGCCGACGTCGAAGTCGAGCCCCTCCACCGCGGTGCGCGGACCGAAGTTCTTCGAAAGGGAGCGGACCTCGATGCGGCTCAATCGATGGTGACCAGCACGAACTTCACGTTGAGGTCCCGGTCCACTTGCTCGATGCGGTGATCGGCACCCACGGCCTGCCGCAGTAGCCCGAGGCGGGGATGCTCCACCAGGGCCCATTTTCGTCCCGGCAGGTTGGCGAACGCCGCCATCCGGGCGGGGCTGTCCTTGATCTGCTTGACGGTGTTCTTGCTGTAGAAGGTCTCACCCTTCCAGTCCATCATGTAGGCCACGATGGGCTCGCCGGGAGCGCGGCGATCGTAGTAGCGCCAGAACAGATCCCGCTGCGTCCAGTGGTGGCTCAGATCCACCCAGTGGCTCCAGCTGAACCAGAGCGCGAACCCGAGAGCGAGCGCCCCCAGGCTCCCCACCAGTCCGGTCCGCGAGTTCCGGAACGCGGCCAGCGTGGCCGCCACCCCGCCGATGGTGAAGGCCCAGACCATCCCCATCTTCACGTTCACCGGCGTCCGGAGGTTGAGGGCCACCGTGGTGGCCCGGGGGAGCAGCAGCGGCACCGCGATGAGCACCACGCCGACGAGGACGCCCACCCCGGCGACCTCCAGCGCCGGGCGCCGGTGCGGGCTCGGCGCGCTCAACGCTCCCCAGACCACGAGCCCGGCTGCGGCGAGGGCCAGACATCCCAGCAAGGTGATCGGGCTCACCAGGGCCGGGATGCTGGTGGTGGCGAGGGCGGTCAGCCCCACCGCCCCGACCAGCAGCCCGGGCATGCGGGCCTTGAGCCGATCGGCCCGATCCGCGCCGCCGGCCCCCACCGTCATCCAGGCCCCGACCGCCAGCAGCACGGCCGCAACCAGGTCTCCGGTCATGAGCGGCCGGCGTGACCAGCCGAAGACCACCGGCCGCGTGTCCAGCTCATGCGGGTACGGCCGCTCGTAGTTGTAGACGAAGAGATCGGTGAAGTTCTTCGGGGTGGTGGCCAGGTCCTTGGCCACGAGGAAGAACAGCACCGCCCCCAGCAGGAGAGGGACGGCGTGCGCCGCCGGCCCGTCCTCCCAGAGCTGATCGAGGAACAGCGCGACCAGGATCGCCACCCCCGGCAACACCACGAGCACGTAGTGGTGGAACTTGGTGGCCGAGGCGTCCATCAGCAGGAAGCTGAAGACGGTCCAGATCAGGGCGATGAAGGCCACCCGTCCTCGGACGTCCAGCCCGCGCAGCCGCATCGGAGAGACCGTCGCCAGGGCCCCGGGCAGCAGCGCCACCCAGGGGAAGAGCGCGTAGCCCCCCTGCTCGATGAAGTAGACGAACGAGCCGCCGGGGGTGGTGGTGTGCACGCCCTCGAAGAGCCGGTTGAGGTGGTCGTGGATGAAGAAGCGGTAGAAGAACGTCTTTCCCTCGTTGTCCACCTCGGGGAAGGCGCTCATCACCGCGTACCAGGGACCGGCGACGGCGAAGAAGACGACGATTCCGGTGAGCAGCCGCATCCGGAACATCTCGGCGAACAGCGCCGGCATCGGCTCCTTCCCCTCCCGGACCTCCTTCCGGTACGCCGCGCTGCTCAGCCACCGCCAGTGGGCGGTCCGGCCGGCGGCGTCCCAGGGGAAGACGCAGGCCGCCGCGTAGGCAAGCAGGATGACCGCCGGGAGCCCCACCCCCAGCACTCCCTTGGCCAGGGTGGAGAGCCCGCAGAAGACGTAGAACGCCATCCACCACGCGGTGCGGTGCGTCGTCCGCTCGTCGAACAGGCCGATGATCGCGCAGGCCATCGCGGCGATGAGGCAGGCCACGAACGGCGTGTCGGTGACCACCTGCCGGGTGACCAGGAAGAACAGGGGCATGGTGGCGAGCACCACCGTGCTGGCCAGGCCCACCCGGCGGTTGACCGTCCGGCCCAGGGCCACCGCGAGCAGGGCCAGCGAGGCGAGCACCACGAGGACGAAGGGCATCCGCATGCCCCACTCGGTGTAGAGGGCCAGCTTGCCCGTCGTCCGGTTCGTCCCGACCAGGGCCATGCCCAGCACGTCCATCCACATGGTGAGCGGGGGCTTGGAGAAGAACCAGCTGCTCTCCCAGTAGGGATGCACGTAGTCGTTCCGGGCGATCATCTCCCGCGCGACCTCGCCGTAGTGCGACTCCCAGGGGTCCCAGAGCCCGACCGCGCCGACGTAGGGAACGAACACCAATGCTCCGACCAGCAACGACATCGCGACCAGACGACGCTCGGCATCGACGGCGAGCAGGCGGCGAACCCACGGATGGTTGACGACGCGGTCTCCGAACAGAGCCTCTGCGATGCCCGGCCGGAGCGCCTCACCTTCCCTCACGTTCATGTGGCCGCGCCTTGTAGCATGGGCCCGGCACCGGGGAGGGGCCGGGTAGACCCATGAAGCTGGTGATCGAGGACGACGCGGGGCAGCGCCGGGAGATTCCCCTCGACCGCGACGAGATCACCATCGGGCGGCGTGAGGACAACCTCGTCCATCTCCCAGAGCGCAACGTGTCCCGCCGGCATGCGCGGCTCGTCCGCCGCGACGGGGGGGTGCTCCTCGAGGACCTGCGGAGCGCCAACGGGACGCGCGTGAACGGGGTGCGCATCACCGACGCCGTCCCCATCGGCGACGGCGACCTGGTGAACATCGGGGACTACGGGGTGGCGCTCCGCCCGGACGGCGTGCCACTCGACATGCCCCTGCCCCGGAGCGCGGCACCCGAGCCCCCGGCCGCCTTGCGGGCCGACGTCCTGGCGGATACGGCGCCGCACCCGCTGGTGGTGGGGGTCGTGGATGCCGATGAGCCACCGCCTGCGGAGACCACGCCGCCAGCCCGCCGGTCGCGCAAGGCACTCGGGGTCATGGTCCTCGGGTTGGCGCTCGGCCTGGGCGCGGCTCTCCTGCTCCGGGGGCGGGAAGCGGACACCTCGCGGCTGCGCAGCGCGGTGCCGCCGCCGCCCACCCCCGAGGTGGTGGCGGAGCCCCCGCCCCCCTCGCCGGTGGAGCCGCCGCCGCTGGAGCTCACCCCGCCGACCATGCCCGCGACCCGCCCGAGCACCGCGACCGAGTGGATGGCGGCGGCCCGGTCGGCGGCGGAGGCGCGCGACTTCGACCGGGCGCTGCGGCTTCTCGCCTCGGTGAGGGACCGCGCCTACCAGGCCGAGGCGCACACCCTGCGGCGGACCTGGCGGGCCGAGGCGACGGCAGGGCGGGCGGTCCGGAGCGCGCGACGGGAGCTGGACCTGGGCCGGCCGGCCACCGCATCGAGGAAGCTCGAGCCGGCCCGGAACAGCCGGGCCTGGGCCCCGGAGGTGACCGAGCTCCGGGCGGAGATCGCAACGGCCCTGAAGAACCCGCGCAGGCCCCCGGTCCGGACGGCGAGCGTCGCGGACGTGGATCGGCTGTACCGGGAAGGAAAGGTGCTCTACGACGGGGGGAGCACGGGGGAGGCTGCCGGACGGTTCGAGCGCTGCCTCACGCTGGACCGCAACCACCCGCGGTGTCACCTGATGCTGGCCACCTCCTACGCCCGGGGCGGGGATACCCGCCGGGCCGAGTCCCACTACCGCCGGTTCCTCGAGCTGGCTTCGGCGGACGACCCGGCCGTGCCCAGGGTGAAGAAATTCCTTGAGGATTCGGACGCCCAGAAGAAGGCTAGGGCCTCCAGCGCGATTCCGCAGCGCTAGGAGGGGCGATGCAGATCCGCATCCTGGTGGTCGACGACGAGAAGGAGACCGGCGACTACCTTCAGCTCTTGCTGACCAAGGCGGGCTACGAGGTCGTGGCGCTGACCGATCCGACGCAGGTGATGGACCGGCTGCGCGCGGAAGATTTTCACCTGGTCATCCTGGACATGATGATGCCGCAGATGTCCGGAACCGAGCTGCTGGAGAAGATCCGCGGCTACGACTCGGACATCGCGGTCATCGTCGCCACGGCCCACCCGGCCGTGGAGACCGCCGTCGCCTCCCTCAAGGCGCAGGCGTCCGACTACGTGAAAAAGCCCGTGGAGCCCGAGGAGCTCCTGGCGGCGGTGGAGTCGGCCCTGGCGAAGAAAGGCCTCTCCAAGGATCCGGAGGCCGAGCTGCACCGGGCAATCGGGCGGACCATCCGCGAGGCGCGAAAGTCCCAGGAGCTGACGCTGAAGCAGCTCGCCCGGCGGACTGGCCTGTCGGTCTCGCTCCTGAGCCAGATCGAGCGGGCCGAATCGAGCGCGTCGATCAGCTCGCTGTACAAGATTGCCTCGGCGTTGCGGCTCCGGATGGCGGAGCTGTTCGGCGGCGCCTGACAGGCCGGGCGGGTTGATCGGCCTCGGCGCGGGACCGGGTCCTCCGTCCTCGATTCGGCCGCTGCCGAAGCTCGTCACCCCTGCTTCGTGCTCAACCTTCGCCCACCGGCGACCGCAGTCACGCCGGAAGGAGCCAGAGCCATGAAGCGAGAGGTCATCCGTGTGGAGCCGCTGTCGACATTCCTGGAACGAAGGAAGGCACCGGCCTCGGTGGTCATGCGTCACGGGGACACGATCCACGTCTCGGGGCTGCCGCCGTTCGACCCAAAGACCGGCGAGATCGTGGAGGCGCCGCTCGAGCGACAGACGGAGATCGTCCTCGAGCAGCTGAAGCGCTGTGTCGAGAGCGCTGGCTCCTCCCTGGAGAAGGTCCTGAAGTGCACCGTCTACTGCACCTCGGCCGAGGCGTTCGCGAGGGTCAATGCGATCTACGCCCGGTACTTCCCGAAGGATCCGCCCGCCCGTACCTTCGTGAACGTGCCCGCGTGGCCGTTTCGATTCGACATCGAGATCGAGTGCATCGCGGCGATCTGAGGAGCAGCCCCGATGTTCTCCGTCACCAGGCGGTGCAGTTCCATCCGGGCGCGGTCGGGTCACCGACCATCCATCGATGTGCCGCTCAGCGTCCCTTCCACCGCGGCGGCCGTTTCTCCCGCATCGCGGTCCTCGCCTCGTGCGCGTCCTCGGAGGCAAACGCTTCCGCGCGCCGGCGCTCCAGCTCTTCTCGGTCGGACGGATCGAGCGGGGCACGCCCCAGTGCCCTGAGCGTGCGCCGCAGCCCGGCCATCGCCAGCGGTGCTCCCGAGGCGAGCGTCGTCGCCAGCGCATGCGCCTTCGGCCCGGCATCGTCGGTCACCAGGTCGAGCAATCCCCAGGCGAGGGCCTCCGCGGAGTTCACCTCGGACCCGGTGAGGAACATCCACCGGGCGCGCTGGACCCCCACGAGCCGCGCCACGCGCCACACCCCATCCGGCGCGTACACCACGCCCAGTCGCACCGGCGGCATGCAGAGGACCGTGTCCGGAGTACCGATCCGGAAATCGCAGGCACAGGCCAGCTCGCATCCCGCGCCGAACGCTGCCCCGTGCACCACGGCCAGGCTCGGTGCCGGGTGGGCCTCGAGCATCGCCAGGACCTCCTGGATCCGGGCGTCGGGCGAGCGCGCCGCGGCGGCGTCCTCTCCGAGCTGGGCCAGGTCGTAGCCGGCGCAGAACGCCGGACCGCGAGCCTCGAGCACCAGAGCCCTGACGGCGGGGTCTGGCGCCAGCGCCTCGGCGAGCGCGTCCAGCAAGAAGGGGGTGAGCGCGTTGCGCCGCCGGGACCGCTCCAGCGCCAGTACCCGGACACCGCCGGGCAGCCAGGAGCGCTCGAGCCGGCCATCGGAGGTCACGGCCCCAGCACGACCAGCACGTCGCCCTCGTTCACCGGCTGGTTCGGCTGACATCGGACCTCCTTCACCGTGCCGGCCTCGGGCGCCTCGATGGGCATCTCCATCTTCATCGACTCGAGGATCACCAGAACGTCGCCGGCGGCCACCTCCTGGCCCACGGAGACCTCGACCTTCCACACGGTGCCGGTGATGTGGGCGGGGACGTCCATCGTCAGGGGCTCCTCGGTTCGGGTTTCGCGTGGTGCTCCAGGAAGTGGGTGTCGAGCTCGCCGGCCTGGAACGCCTGGTCCCGCACGATGCGCAGGTGCAGCGGGACGTTGTTCTTCAGGCCCTGGATGTCGAAGCGCTGGAGCGCGGCCTCCGAGCGCTGGATGGCCTCCGCTCGACTCTTGCCGGAGACGATGAGCTTGGCCAGGAGCGGGTCGTAGTACGGAGTCACCACCCCGCCCTCGGAGTACCCCGCATCCACCCGGATGCCCTCCCCCTCCGGTGGACGGAACACCTTCAGGGGGCCGGGGCTGGGGAGGAACCGGACCGGGTCCTCGGCGTAGATGCGGAACTCGAGCGCGTGGCCCTGGCGCCGGATCTCCTCCTGCTTCAGCGTGAGCCGCTCGCCCGCAGCGATGCGGAGCTGCCAGCCGATGAGGTCCACCCCGGTGGTGAGCTCGGTCACCGGGTGCTCCACTTGCAGCCGGGCGTTCATCTCGATGAAGAAGAACTCCCCGTCCGCGACCAGGAACTCCACCGTGCCAGCGTTGGCGTATCCGAACGCACGTGCCGCAGCGAGCGCGGCCTGGGTCATTCGCTGCAGCAGCGCGGCGTTCTTCCGCTCGAGGAAGAGCGGGCTTCCCGCCTCCTCGACCACCTTCTGATGCCGGCGCTGGATGCTGCACTCGCGCTCCAGCACCTGGAGCAGGTTGCCCTGGGTGTCACCGAGGATCTGCACCTCGATGTGCCGCGGGGCCGGGAAGTACCGCTCGAGATAAACCGCGTCCCGGCCGAAAGCCGACCGGGCGCGGTCGGCGCAGGCGCGGAACGCCTTCTCCAGCTCGGCCTGGGAGCCGGCAACCGCCATTCCGATCCCGCCGCCCCCGCCGGCCGCCTTCACCAGCAGCGGGAAGCCGATGCGCTCGGCGGCCTCGCCGGCGCCCCGGAGGTCGGCCACCACACCGTCGCTCCCCGGGACCACCGGGACGCCCGCGCCGGCAGCCAGCGCGCGGGCCTGGGCCTTGTCCTTCATCCGGCCCATCGACTCGGGCGGCGGGCCGACGAAGACGATGCCCGCCTCGGTGCAGGCGCGGGCAAACTCGGCGTTCTCGGAGACGAAGCCGTAGCCGGGGTGAACGGCCTCGGCGCCAGTCTCCTTCGCCGCACGGATCAGCGCCTCGAGGTTCAGGTAGCTGTCCTTCGGAGGCGGCGGGCCGAGGCGCACCGCCTGGTCTGCCTCCTTCACGAACGGGGCCTGGGCATCCGCGTCCGAGTAGACGGCGATGGTGCGCAGGCCCATGGAGCGCGCGACCGTGCCGATGCGGCGGGCGATCTCTCCCCGGTTGGCGATGAGCAGCGAGCGGAACATGGCGGCGTCGGGCGGCGCACGCTGCCACGGCCGCCCGCGGCGGGGCAAGCATCAGGGTGGCATGGTGAGGCTCCGGATGACATGGTCCGGCCCGCCCCATGAACGTCCTGACCGTGTACCTCCGCATCTACGCCGACGCGTTCCGGCAGGCCGTCACCGGCATCCGGAAGAACGCCTGGACGCTGCTTCTTCCCATCGGACTCCTGGAGGCGAACGAGCTGGCCACGGGCCTGGTGATCGGCGCGCTGGGACGCATCGGCGGGTTCGTGGTGTGGATCGTCTGGGCCGCGGCGGCGAGCTGCTACCTGTACTTCCTCGGTGAGGTGGTGGCGAAGTCGCGGGTGAAGTTCGACGAGTTCGGCCGCAGCGTCGGCGCGTACTTCTGGTCGGTGGCCAACCTGTTCTTCGTCTACTGGATCGCCTCGCTGCTCCTCGAGCTGTTGGCGCCTCCGGCACAGCGCGGCGTTTTTCTGCAATTGCTCCAGCTCGCCGTGGTCATCCTCCTCAACGCCGCGCCGGAGGTCATCTACCAGCGCGGAAGCCACGGCGGGATCGAGACGGTGCAGCGCTCGGTCCGCTTCCTCCAGGCGAACTGGATCGAGTGGGGCATCCCCAACCTCCTGTTCCTCGCCGCGTGGTGGTTCGTCCCCCGCTACCCCCTGGCCTCGCTCGGCCTTCCGGGCACCATCATCACCGGGGTGATCGAGGGCGCTCTTCTGCACCTGGTGATGGTCTTCCGCGGCTACTTGTTCGCGGCGCTGGATGGCACGAGCCACCGGCAACGGATGTACCGGTACCGGTCGACCGGGGCGGTCTGAGCGGCTGGAGCCCCCGCGGGCGGACTAGAAGTCGCCCTGCCCCTGCCGGCGGAGGAAGGTGGGGATGTCGAACTGATCCTCGTCCAGCGGGAGCGACGGCTCCTTCACCGGGCGGGTGGGGGCGAGCGGCCTCGGGTCGGGCGAGGTGGCCCGGGGCGCGCGGACCGGGCCGTGCACCGCCGGCTCGGCGGCGGGGGCAGGCGCGGCCTGGCGGGTCGGGATGTGCGTGGCGACCGGGGCAACCCGCCGCGCCTCCGCACCGCGGTGCTGGAAGCCGGTGGCGATGATGGTGATCTTCACCTCGTCGGTGACGTTGTCGTCGATGAGGCTGCCGAAGATGATCTCCGCCTCCTCGTCGGCGGCGTCGTGCACCAGGGTCAGCGCCTCGTTGACCTCCTGGAGCGTCATGTCCCGGCCGCCGGTGATGTTGATCAGGAGGCCGGTGGCGCCGTCGATCTGCACGTCCTCGAGGAGGGGCGAGCTGATCGCCTGCTGCATCGCGGTGACCGCGCGCTTTTCGCCCGAGGCG
>Ga0207649_10001637_pt1 | contig 13002 bp, 10 predicted proteins | sample KBSC43metaG_FD_184317 | JGI IMG/M metagenome (GOLD analysis project Ga0207649, IMG submission 184317) | Corn rhizosphere microbial communities from Kellogg Biological Station, Michigan, USA - KBS C4-3 metaG (SPAdes) (version 2) | ecosystem: Host-associated > Plants > Roots > Rhizosphere > Soil ... | reverse complement strand
AGTAAAAGGAGATGTCCTTGATTTTTCATTTTTGAATGAGTCGATGAAGGGCTCCGACATAGTAGTCCATGCAGCTGGCATTGCAGGCATTGACACTGTAATTAAAGATCCCGTAAAAACGATGAGGGTGAATATGATTGGCACAGCCAATGCCTTGGAAGCGGCCTGTAATAATAACGTCAAAGATCGCTTCATTGATTTTTCGACTTCGGAGATTTTTGGGTCGATGGCTTATAAATCTTCTGAAGGAGATAATACTGTTGCCGGCTCAGCCGGTGAAGCACGTTGGGTATATGCAGTCAGTAAACTGGCCGGAGAACATTTAGCACTTGCTTATTATAAGCAGCATGGATTACCCATAGTGACGGTGCGCCCTTTCAATGTGTATGGGCCGGGGCAAACGGGAGAAGGAGCTTTGCAGGTGTTTATAAAAAAAGCGTTGAAAAATGAAGATATTTTTATCAATGGTGATGGAACCCAGATAAGAGCCTGGTGTTATGTATCCGACTTTGTAGACTGTCTTATGCTTTGCCTCGAAAAGGAGGATGCGATCGGCCATAGTTTTAACCTCGGCAATGCAAGAGCAATCATGACAACTTTAGGATTGGCACAAACCATTTGCCGGGTGCTGGGGTCAACATCGAAGATATCGCATCGTCCCCCTCTTAGTGCCGACATCGAGCTTCGGATCCCCAGTGTTGAGAAGGCTGAAACCATATTGGGCTTTAAAGCAAAGATTGATTTGGAAGAAGGAATTAGAAAAACAGCGGATTGGTTTAAGAGTATTTCCTGATGGAGGAGATCTTAATATTTCCATATAGCGGCACTGCTGTGGAGGCCCTGGATTGCCTGGACGGTCAATGGAACTGTGTTGGTTTCATCAGTGATGATGTGGAGGTGATTGGAACAAAGAAGTTTGGAATTGAAATATTCGGCCGGGATGGATTCAAAAAATTTAGAAATGCACGGGTCTTAGCCGTGCATGGAAGTCCCGCCAGTTTTCTTCAGCGTGAAGATATTTTGTTATCCCTGGGCGTAGAACCTGAAAGATTTGCCACCGTTATCCATCCAAAATCATCGATTAGCAAAAACGCCAAAATAGGCAGGAATGTTTTAATCATGGCGGGCGTGGTAGTGGCTGCAAATGCGATCCTTGGTGATCATGTCGTAGTTCTTCCGAATGCTGTAATTCATCATGACAGCCATATCGAGGATCTTACTCTGATTGGGGCCAATGTAACAATTGCCGGAGGCGTTAAAGTTGGTAGAAATTCATATATCGGAGCTGCAAGTAGTATAAAAAATGGAATACAGTTGGGAGAAAAAATGCTAGTAGGGATGGGCGCAAACGTAGTAAGCTCATTTTCCGAAAGGGCAACAATAGCCGGGAATCCTGCCAGGGTACTTTCGTGAAACAATACTCCCGTGGGGTTTATATTAATCATGAAATCGAGAAAGACGCTAAAAATACTTTTTGCTCCGTCTAATATAGCTTCAGTTGCTTCCATTACGATGGACGCCCTGAATAAAAATGAAGAAGTTTCGGCCAAAGGTTTTGCAACACAATCACATCTGTATTGGAGTTTCGGAGGAAACTGGACAGTGGTAGATTATGTGCCCTGGAAGAAGAATTTCATAAAACGATTTTTTCAGGCGTTGAGAAAAAATGTGAAGCTTTTTCAATTGATATTGTGGGCCGACATTGTTCATTGGCAGTGGGACATCGGCGGTGAAATGATTTTTGATCTTCATTATAAGATACTAAGAATTACCAGAAAACCAGTCATAGTTGAATGGCTGGGAAGCGATATAAGAATACCCGAGGTGGTATCAAAAGACAACCCTTATTATAAAGAAGCCTCAGAGTTGGGAAAGTATAGCTACAACTTTGAAAGTGCTAAACGAAGTTCAGCTATTCAGTCCAAATTTGCGAAGCTGAATGCAATCCCTGTGGTCTGCCCGGAAATGAGTTTATTTTTAGATAAAAGCCTGTTCCCGCGCTTTGTTCTTTTATTTCAAAGAATATCCACCAAGGAAATTGAACCGAAGCTTCCCGACGCGAACAATGATCACCCAGTTGTTGTCCATACACCATCGGATAGGAATGCCAAAGGTACGTTCCAGGTTAGGAGGGTCGTTGACTCTCTAAGAAACAAAGGTTGTCAATTCGAGTATATTGAAATTCATAATAAGACCCGAAAGGAAGCGGTAGAAGCGACACGTAAGGCTGATATTTATCTGGATCAGTTTATTGTCGGAGGCTATGGTATGGCCGCCTGTGAGGCAATGGCAATGGCGAAGCCGGTGTTTTGCTATTTAATGCCTTCCGTAGTCGAGCTCTTGCCTCCCAGCTGCGCCATTATAAATACGAACCTGGATAACTTAGAACATACGCTTGAAAAGTATATCAAATGTGCTCCTCTTAGAAATACGGCAGGACAGAAATCTCGATCCTACGTTGAACAATATCATGATGCAGAAAGTATAGCTAAAGAATTAATAACTATTTATCAAAAGGCTTTGCAAAGGCGTACATGAAGAAGTTAATAAAACAACTTGCAGGAGAAAGCATTGTATACGGGCTAAGCGGGATTATCAACAAATTTATCAGTGTGTTTTTAGTACCTCTTTATACACGGATCCTTTTACCTTCAGATTATGGGGTTTTAAATCTTGTCAACACCACATTCTATTTTGTTGCAATTTTCGTCGTATTTGCTTTGGACAATTCTGCGGCACGGTGGTTCTATGACAGCGACAATACTGAAGAAAGGAAAAAGCCAATCGCGACATGGTTCTGGGTTCAATTAATTATTTCAGTATTCATTTGCTTACTGTTTATTGGACTAAGTACGCCATTAAGTAAATTGATCTTAGGTAAAAACTTACCTCTGTTGCTGATCATACCTTCGGTTACAATCGTTTCCTCTGTTCTACCTACCATCGTATGGAACTGGCTTCGTCTTCGGCGGAAAGTATGGTTAACCGTTACCTTAAGTACAGGCAGCGCGATTTTAACAATCGGATTAAATGTTCTTTTCACAATTGTATTAAAACAAGGTATTAAAGGAATATTATTGGCGACGTTAATAAGCAATAGTATTTATTCAGTTGCTGCCTCTTTGTTGATGTGGAGGTGGTTAAGCCCAAAATTTTTTTCGGTCGAGGTATTAAAAGGAATGCTTCGATTTGCACTACCGCTACTTCCTACCGCTCTCGCTTTCTGGATTCTCAACAGCTCAGCTTCTTTTTTTATCAAATACTATCATAGCAACGAGGAGGTGGGCTTGTTTTCAATTGCCTCCAGCATTGCATCTTCAGTAGCAATGTTGGTTGGAGCGTTTCAGATGGCTTGGGGACCGTTTGCGTTTTCAATTATGAATAAGCCGGAAGCCAAATCGGTCTACTCTGCCGTTTTAACTTTGTATTCTATTGTAGCACTAACGGCAGCTTTAGCGGTCGCACTATTCGCAAAGGAGATCCTGTTTTTGCTTACAACTCCAAAATATTACCCGGCATATCTTGTGAGTGGCATTTTAGCTTTTAATGCCACCATTTATGGGTATGCATATATAGGAGGTATCGGTAGCTCTGTAGTAAAAAAAACTTCCCCGATCGCTTTCGCAATTATGATCGGTTCGATCGTTTGCATTGTTCTTTATTTCATTTTGATACCGATTATCGGGAAGGAGGGTGCTGCTTTAAGCACTTTAACCGGATATCTCATCATTCCAATTTATGTTTTTTACCGTTCGCAACAACTTTGGCATATTCCTTATAAGTTTATGCCGACCGTTATTCTTTTGTGCAGCGCATTCGCATTGTTTATCGTCAATAATAGTCTTCCCGAGTATTCAATAAGTTACTCAATAGTATCTAAACTGATATTGCTTCTTATTTTTTTGTCTGTTTGCGCTATTGTCGTTTATTATAATTATAAAACAGGTATCGATTCTTATTTGCAAAAAAAGTATTTCAAATTACCCTGAAGGAGTGATATGTGTGGGATAGCAGGATATATTACAGTTAATGCGGCTTCAACAGATCGCTCTGTTCTTAAAAATATGACGGATGTGATAGCACATAGGGGGCCTGACGGTGAAGGCTCTTGGATTGACGATTCTGGACAAGTGGCGCTGGGACACAGACGCCTGTCAATAATTGACCTATCAGATATTGCTTCGCAGCCGATGCATTACCTGGATCGGTATGTAATCATTTTTAATGGCGAAATTTATAATTATAGAGAGATAAAAGAAGCCCTAATTAAACAAGGATACTTCTTTAAATCCGAATCTGATACAGAAGTATTAGTGGCGCTTTATGACCAAAAGAAAGAGCAATGCTTGGCTGACCTGGATGGAATGTTCGCTTTTGTGATTTATGATCGAAAAGAAAAAGCAATTTTCTGTGCAAGGGATCGGTTTGGCGAGAAGCCTTTCTATTATTCTTTTTTTAATAACGGTTTTTATTTTGGTTCTGTCATGAAATGCCTCTGGGCGGCGGGGCTACCAAGGCAATGGAATGAGAAAATGTTCGCCAACTACCTTTATACCGGTACCCTGTCAAATCCTTTTTTGCCCGCCGAAACTTTCTTCACGAATATTTATAAACTGCCACCGGCCCATTACCTGAAACTTAATACGGGGGACCTGGCAATAGTCATTCAACGATATTGGCATATTGATGCTGATGCAAAAACAGAACTCGACGATGAACTGCAGATCCGTAAGATGTTAAAAGATTTATTATTTACATCGGTTGCAAGACGCTTAAGGTCTGATGTTCCGGTAGGAAGCAGCCTGTCAGGGGGATTGGACAGTTCAATCGTGGTAGCGGTAATTGATAAAATGGATGCTGAAAGAAATATCCATAGAAAAACATTTTCTGCTTGTTTCCCTGGATTTAAAAAAGATGAAAGGAAGTTCCAGGACATTGTCATCGCCAATACTCATGTTGAGCCGCATTTTGTAGAACCTTCGAGAACGTCTATGTTGGAAAATTTGCCTGAAATTATTTCACACCAGGAAGAACCATTTACCTCCCCGAGTATCTGCGCCCAGTATGAAGTATTTCAGCTGGCAAAGGAGCAAGGTGTAACTGTTTTGCTTGACGGCCAGGGAGCAGACGAAATACTGGCAGGTTATCACGGTTACTATCATGCCTATTTTGATGAGTTAAAGAAAAACGGACGGAAAACCTACCAGCAGCAACTAAGAAGATATGTTGAATTGCATGCTGATAACCCGATAAACGCGATCCAAGTAAGAAGTAAATATTCCTGGGTTAAAGAATTATTGCCTCAAAGGACCTTTGGTATCGTCAAGCGCTCTCGTTCGATACGAAAACTAGATACACCAGTTATTACCAAAGAGTTTGGCAATAACTATTTAAAGCAGCTTTTCCTTCCGCAGGAAAACTTTCGCAGTCTGAATGAAGCATTGCATTACAGCACTTTTTCGAATGGACTTGAAGATCTGCTGCGATTTGCGGACCGGAATTCCATGGCTCATTCGCGGGAGGTTCGTCTTCCCTTCTTGTATCATGAACTGGTATCGTTTTTATTTAGCCTGCCGTCACGTTATAAAATAAATGATGGCTGGACAAAATGGATATTGCGACTCACGTTTTCGGATCTCTTGCCTGCTGAAATTATTTGGCGAAAAGAAAAAATTGGATATGAACCCATGTTTGATTGGAGATCTGAGGAGTTTTTGACACTTGCAAATGATGCGATTCAAACGCTGAAACAAAAAAATATTTTGAATAAAAGTATTAATATCCAGAATGTGTTTTCAAAAGATGAAAAATTAGGATGGCGTGTGTTTAATTCTTCTCTTTTGGTGTAAAAATATGTTTGTTCGTTTTACCCTGTTTAAACCGGCAGTAACTTTTAACAAATCAAAAGTTGTTTTTATGAGAGTTTGTTATAACCTGATTTTGTTTCTTTTCATAGTTTCTCTTTGTTCCGATACTACAGAAAACAAACGGGTGAGTTATGAAAAAAAAAGCATTAAGGAGTTCGGTGCAAGAGGCGATGGGAAAACAAATGACCAGGCCGCATTCGAAAAGGCAGCAACTTACTTCAAAGAACGCAAGGGTAATGGTAAATTAATTATCCCCAAAGGGGTTTACATTGTAGGTGTTCAGGATAATTACTCCAAAACACAAAGCAATGCGTTTACCGGAAAAAATGTTTTGGATTTAAAGGATTGCTCGGACTTCACTTTGGAAGGACGTGGGGCTGTTATTAAATATGCGGATAGTTTGAAGTTTGGTGCCTTCGACCCAACTACAGGTAAATCGTTTTCGTCTTCAGCCGCGGTATTTACCGAATACAAGTTTGCTGCATTTATTGGTTATCCAATTAATCTGAAAAATTGCACGAATATTTTCATTCGGGGGATAGAGATAGATGGAAATCAAAAAGGAATGATACTGGGCGGAAAGTTTGGTGACCACGGTTTTCAACTTCCACACGATGGTATTTTTATTGATAATTGTACGAATGTTTCGATAGATAAAGTTAACATTCACCATATGGGGCGGGATGGGATCCAAATTGTTAATCTAACCCCGCAGGGAAAATCAACACCAGATCAGCATATTACCATTACTAACTCCGTTTTTGAATACAATGCCAGACAGGGGCTCTCATGGACGGGCGGCTCCGGATTAAAGGTCAAGAATTCGAAGTTCAATCATACGGGAAGAGGTCGTTTTGTTTCAGCTCCTGCGGCCGGTGTGGATATTGAAGCTGAAAGAGGAATCATCACCAATGGTATATTTGAGAGCTGCGAATTTTTTGACAATAATGCCTGCGGATTGGTGGCTGATAGTGGCCCAAGTTCAGACATGCAATTCAATAATTGTACATTTTGGGGAACAACAAACTGGTCAATGTGGACCACGAAACCAAACTATAATTTTTACCGTTGCAACTTTTATGGATCGATCGTACATGGATATGATTCTCCGACAACCAAGGATGCGACAAAATTTATTCGCTGCAATTTTGAAGAAAAAAACTACAAAGGCGTTCCTTCCTATGGCAAGTATTTAGTGGAAGTTAATTTTGTCAGGCGTATACTCTTCGATAGTTGCACTTTTACATCGTATACAAAAAAACTCTGGTGGTTTGATGGACCACCAAACCAGTGGACTGAAGATGAACGGCCACTCATGAAAAATGCACACATCATTGCCAGGATGACGAATTTTAAGGAGGGGGATTTTATTTCTGTAAAAAATTGCCTTAAAGAAAGTGGGTCCACATATGACTTATATTATCCCAAAACGAAAAGATATTCCGAGTCGGGCGGATTCTATATAGATGGCGGCAACAATAAACTAGTTTGGAAGGATTCAACTCAAAAATCGAAATAGTATTTAAAAAAATTGCTGCTGTAGTGGATATGATTTTCCTGTCAATAATGCCTGCAAACATAAATTCTTTCATTGCCACTTTTTTCCAGAACTATCAGAAGAACAGATCGAATTTGTTGTAGAGTCAGCCATTTTGAAGTAGGGAATTTTTATCAATGAAAAAAGTTTTGTTGCTTTCCTATTACTACCCTCCCTATACCGGAATCGAGGGTAATCGAATACATAGTTGGGCAAATTCACTTTCGTCGAACGGGTTTAGTGTCAGCGTGATCACCAGGCATTGGAAAAGCGGGGGACAGCATGAATGGAAAGATTATTACAATGAATATGACGAAAAAGATCTATCCAAAGAAAGAGTAAATGAAAATTTAAGCGTTATCAGGGTACCCTATAAATGGACCAGGTCTTTTAAAAAGTTATCTACTACAAAACTGTCATCTTCTTTCTATTGGATAAATAAATTATTCGGACATTTTCACATTGAAACAAATGCATATTATGCGCTAAAAAATATAGCAAGCCAGGAACTCGAAAGAGAGAAATTTAATTTTATTATCGTGTCCTCGCCTCCCGTCAATTTAATACGATTAGGAGTCTATTTAAAAAAGCGATTTCATGTTCCGTTGGTAACCGATTTTCGAGATAGCTACAATAACCAGCTGTTGGCCCCGGGTTATGTGCCAGCGCGCAAAAGAAGAATTGAATTGTTCTTATTCAGACGATCATTGAAAAAGTGGCTTGTTCACGCAGACGTTATTTCCAGTGTTTCTGAAGAGGTTCTGCAAACACTGCCTTTTTGTTCGCCGTCCAAAAAATTAATTGTGATGAATGGGTTTGAGGAAGATCATAAACTGCTTAAAAATCAATTTCACGATAGGCGCCAGGAGCTTTTTATCATTTCCGTGGTGGGAAATCTCTATGCTCACCAGGAAATAAATTTCATGGTGGAAGGACTCGACAAATTCATTCGGAGGATGAGCCCTGATAAATTGCTCATTAGATTTGTTGGACTGAAATCGAGAGACGTGGTGCGAAGCGCGATTGAAAAAGTAATAGACAATAAATACTTACAATTTACCGAACGAGTACTAAGACCTGTGGCTTTGGAGTTTATGCATTCCAGCTCTATACTTTTAGATGTAGGCTGGAAAGGATATAAAGGTGTGTGTGCGGGGAAAGTACTCGAATATCTGGCCGTAGGCAAAAATATCTTACTGGCACCCGGAGACGGTGACCTTACAGACAGAATTATTGCTGAAACAAAAGCAGGTCGGTCAGTACAGACGGTTGAAGAAATGGAGGAATACTTATGTCAAAAGTATCAAGAATGGTTACAACATGGAACATTATCATATGGCGGCATTCCCGAAAAATTAAATAAGTATTCGAGAAAAAATCAGAATATGATCCTGGTAGACAGATTAAAAAACTTTGAGGTATTATCCTCCTAGTATAGCATCAGTCTATGACTGTTATATTCGGGCGCCATTATAATTTTGATTTGTCGTAATACACCTTGTTGAGGGCCCAACTTTCCCGAATCATAAGTGCAAATATTCAAAAATCATGTCTGAAGAAGTTTCTTTTCGATATAGAGTTCTTTTAAAAACAAAGATCTTAAATATTGGCCGCCGGATATTTATGTTGCGGATTTTCGAAAACTGGTTGGTCAAAAGAACCGTGAATAAAAGAGTTTCGTCTTTGTGGTGCAAGTTGATTCCACCGGAATATTTGTATCGAAAAAATTCATACCGGGTTAGCAAAATTGATGGCGCGATGTATAAACTGGATATATCGAATGTAGTAGACCATGGCGCATTTTGGGGGTATCAGGATAAGGCAACTTCCTTCTTTTTGTCTCGATTAGATAAAGGACACACCATTTTTGACGTCGGGGCAAATATTGGAATAATCTCAGTTAATGCAGCTGCACGATCAAAACAAGTAATTAGCATTGAACCCGATAAAACAAATTTCGCCCGTCTTGCTGAGAATCTTCGACTTAATAATATTACAAATGTCACCACACTGAATATTGGATTAGGCAGCCGAAAAGAAGTCAAGAAGCTATATCAAGTTGTAGAGTCAAATCCCGGCATGAATAGAATAATGGATGGAGAACTGGATCTGCCTTACAATGAAATTCAGATTGAAACTTTGGACAGCATCACACAAACATTGAATATTTCGAAAATCGATGTGATAAAAATCGACACAGAGGGCTATGAAATGAACATTTTGAAAGGTGCAAATTACTGCATTGACAAATTTAAGCCCGCAATGATGCTTGAGGTTGATAACTCGCTGTTACAGGCGCAATCATCATCTTCCGTGGAATTGCTGGGTTTTATCAAGGAAAAAGGATACGATATTTATGATATAACAAATGGGAAGACTATTAACAACTTGGATGGTCGAATTCCTTCCCATTTTGATGTTTGGTGTTCTCCAATAGTCGGGACCAATTGATCCATGAAGAAACCCGTCATACTTCATTGCATTAATCACCTGGGTCTTGGAGGTGCCGAGATTCTTTTGAAGAATACAGTAAAACAATTGGATTGTTATGATCATGTGATTTGTTATCTTAAATATCCCCACACGCTTGCAACTGCTTTCAATTCCAGTCCTGTTTACCATCTTAACTATACTTCTTTTTTTAAAAGTTTTCAAGCAATTCAATGTATTCGGAAAATCATTGAACGACATAACGTTGATGTTGTACATAGCCATTTATTTTACAGTACACTTCTCGCAAGATTTGCTTGTGCGAGAAAAAGTAAACTGGTGTTTACCGTGCATAACATTCTAAGCAAAGATGCCTTTGAAGTAAATCGTCTTTCCTTATGGGCTGAAAAATTGACCTATAAAAAAAGACATACCATTGTCGGAGTTTCGGGTGAAGTTTTGAGAGATTACAAGAGTTGGGTCGGCATAAAAGGAAAGTCATTTGTTCTGTATAATTATATAGACGACCGGTTTTTCAATCTGCGCCGCCCCATTGACCCTAATATTTCTTCAGGGCTTAGATTGATAGCCGTTGGTAACTTAAGAAGACAAAAAAATTACCACAAGCTGATAGAGGCTTTTACCTTGCTCAAGACTGTGCCAATAAGTCTCGATATTTATGGCGCTGGTGACCTGGAAAAGGACCTGGAAAAGGAGTTACTCTATAAAATCAACGAAGGTAGATTGAACATTCGATTAATGGGCCGGATTGATAATGTGGCCGATGTACTTTCCGATTACCACGCATACATTATGCCTTCTCTTTTTGAAGGCTTTGGCATAGCTCCTATGGAAGCGATGGCTGCAGGCATGCCTGTTCTCCTTTCTGACCTTCCTGTTTTTAAAGAAATCGCCGAAGATCTGCCTGTATATTTCAATCCCACAAGCTCCTCTTCGATCGCTAATGCTATTTTGTATGTATATAATAACTGGACAGAGGTTATTTCAAATGTTAACAAGGGAAGGGAACTCATAAAGAGTAAAGCTTCCAGGGATGTTTATGTATCAAAGCTCATTCGTATCTATAACAGTTAGCGTTTATGCAGTGTTTGTTTTGCCAGTCACCCGATGTCGATAGAACTTCGTTCCCAAGACCTACGGTTTTTAATAATAAAAGATTTGAATACTACCAATGCAACAATTGCAAGCTCGTTTTCATTGATCCGATCCCATCGAGCGATGACTATGCGAACATGTATGCACCGACCTATCACGATACATATTATTTTAAGGAATCGGAAATTGATTACTCTTTTTTTTATGAGCTTCTTGAAAAAAATACTACCGGCAAAAATATTCTTGACTATGGATGTGGTGACGGCTCTTTTTTACACTATTTCTCGCAAAGAGGATATGACTGTACCGGGATCGATTACGATATGAACTTAGTTGAAAGACTGAGAGAAAGATTCCCAGGTATTAAATTTTATGATATCACGAAGTTTCACCTGCAAAAAGAGGATTTGAAATTTGACATCATCTACATGGGGGATGTTCTTGAACACCTGGATAATCCGTCCCAATTTCTTAATAGTTTACTGTTAAATTTAAATGATGGCGGATTGATTTTAGTTCAGGGGCCGTTAGAAGGCAATTTTACACTTGCTTTGTCTTACCGAAAATTAATTTCATCGTTTAAAAAAAACAGGGTCGCTTCGCATACCCCTTACCATATTAGTTTTTCAAATGCAAAAAATCAGAAACGAATATTTGAGGAAAGCGGGTTCGTTACTTTGTATTATAAAATTTCGGAAGTGCCATGGCCATATCCTTCAAAATTCACTCTCAAACCCATGCCGGCTATTCACTGGTTTGTGGCTAAGACATCAATACTTATTTCCAAATTTTTTCCCGGGAAATGGGGAAACCGGTTTGTTTATCTTGGAAAAAAACCGCAAACTTAGCAGATTTCATCCAAAAATAAGGTAACGGTATAATCTTTGATTACACAATTTCCTCATTTGTTGAACGTTTCTAAATCCCGACTACCATACAAGGCCTTAATAAGTGAAAAATCTACTTATCAAAATTTCTTGCGCTCTTCTTATCGTTTCCGGGCTGGTCATTCTGGTTAACGAAATACTTAACAATTTTGATAAAAAAAATGAGGTTATAGTACCTCACAATGAGCATTTTGATCCATCACTCTTAAGGTTAAGATCGGTAGCCGCATTCACTTCATACTGCGACTCTCTTTACGGAAAATCTGAAATTAATGCATCCGATTCGGAACAATATGCCGCGATAGTTGCACAAACTTTACGAGACAGATTTTATCATGGTTATTCATATTACTACTTTGGACAGAACTCGATTGCCTATTTTTTTGCACCCTTAATAAGGGAAGATTTACGTGCTATTGTCATTCCCAACGATATTTTAAAACATCCTATGGCAGCGTGCAGTCAGCAATCAATTGTGGGGATGGAAGTTTTTAAAAGAAAAGGCATTGACGTAAGAAAGGTTGGATTTTATGCTAAGGAGTATGGCGGCCATTTTTGTTTTGAAGCTTTTTTTAATGGGAAATGGCATTTTTTTGATCCCGACATGGAGCCAAAATTATCCATCATGCGAAAAAACCATTTCCCCAGCATTGCGGAGTTGACCCAGAACGATTCCCTCCTTCATTCACTTTATACAAAGGAAGACAGAAATTTTGTGGAAAAATTATTTCTCAGTTATACCTACGGGCCAGTGAATAAGTTTCCTGCCCCCAATGCTATTGTCTTTCAGTATATGACAAAGTTTCTTTCCTATTTTTCGTGGGTTGCATTTATACTGCTTTATTTTTTTGTTGGAAGGAAAGTAACCTATACAGCCAAAAACAAAAACTCAACAGAAGTTTCGAAAGCCTTTGGTCCCCAATTAAGAGCTTAACGAGGGTATCTCTGCACTGGTAATCTTTAGCAGATTTCAACTTTTAACCGGAGAACTAAAATATGTGTGGAATAACTGGCTTTGCAGATTTTTCCCAAAAAAGCAGCAAAGAAATATTGGAGAAAATGTCGAATTCGCTTGCTCATCGAGGGCCTGACGGTCAGGGTATTTTCCTTGGAGAAACTATACATGGCCTTGTGGGCTTAGGTCACAGGCGTTTGTCAATTATCG
>Ga0207649_10001630_pt1 | contig 13030 bp, 13 predicted proteins | sample KBSC43metaG_FD_184317 | JGI IMG/M metagenome (GOLD analysis project Ga0207649, IMG submission 184317) | Corn rhizosphere microbial communities from Kellogg Biological Station, Michigan, USA - KBS C4-3 metaG (SPAdes) (version 2) | ecosystem: Host-associated > Plants > Roots > Rhizosphere > Soil ... | reverse complement strand
CGCAATCTGCTCCGGTGTCTTCTCACCTGAAAGAATATCGGCCATCTGGCCCGGCGTTGCCTCGACAACCCGGGTGACATTCCCTTCATGCACGGTGATCGTCATCCCATGTCCATGAGGCATTCCATGCACGGCAACTTCCATCGACAGCATGAACAGGAAGAGGCTTACCAGGAACAGACGAAACGGCGGCACGTGGCGCACGCGGCGGCCGTCCATGTGATCGCGCGCCAGCTGCCCTGGACGAAAGAAGAGAAGCGGCAGCGTCCGGATTAACCGTCCATCGAGATGAACCAGCCCCTCCAAGCCTTCTCGCAGAAGATGCAGGATCGGGCGCTTATGGTCATCGGATGATTGCCCGCAGACCGAGCAATAGCGGCCGTGCAGGTTCGCGCCGCAATTCAGGCACCCCTTGCCCAGCACCGCATGCCCTGGATCCTCTATCGGGGCCGACATGCTAGTGACCTGGGTCTTCAACCTTCTGCACGATCATGTCGCCTTGGCGCGCACCGGGCGCGACGGTCCAACCCTTGTTCAAAGTGAGGCTCCAGCCTGCACCCTTAAGCTTCGACGGATCGATGCCCGCGGCCGAGACGGCCGCCACCTTCTTCTCCTGATTGACCAGGGCGTCGCCATCCACATCAAGTGCACCCCATTCATCGGTAAGGCGCATGGTGGGATAGACGATGCCCAGATCACCTAGCGGCTGCAAGGTTTGCGGGTTGAACTGGTAGTTGCTGTGCTTGAGTGGCAGCGTCAACACGGGGCCATCGATGAGCTTGGCCTTCAACGCCGCCATGTGCGCGACCTTGGCCTGCTCACGCTTCACCTCGCGGGCCCGCAAGGTTCCGTCATCGTAGATCGCCTCGCGGGCCTTGAGGGTGGCGAATGCCGGCGAAGGAAGCTTCAGTGCCGCACTCAGCAGCTGGTCCAGCCGCTGGCCGGAGGCGAGCTTGCGGCGCCAGTCAGGATCGGCCTGGTCAAGCATCAGGCCGTAGGCGGGACCGGTGGCATAGGCGAAGGAACGGACAAAGCTCGGGGCCTCCACGAAAGCGGAAAGGTCGCCGATGGCGTAGCCGATGCGAGCCTTCGGCGTCGGAAGCCCCAGCCTCACGCCGGTATATTCGGCCACCCCTTCGTTCGACTCGAGCGCGCCCTCGCCTTCTGCCGCGTTCGGGAAGATTCGATATCGCTCGCTCCGGAATAAAAGCGCATCGCCGATCGCCACCTTGCGGTCGGCGCTGGTCGTCGCATTCAGCGCCTTGGCCAGGGCACGCCATTCCAGCTGCAATAGATATCGCCCTTCCAGGGTGTCCAAGTGCCGGTTGTCACCTTCGTGCAGCACCATCTTCAGGTCAGGCTGGATACGGTGGAACGACTCGTGCGCGATCATCACGTGTCGTTTCTCAGTGTCTTCCGGCAGGGGCCACAGAACTTCACTCCAGCGGGTTCCCGACCACTGGATCGACGTATTGGCCAGGATCTCCGACGGTGGCAAAACTCCAATGAATACCGGCCCGGAGGCCTTCAACACGCCGCCGGCATCGGCCTGGTTGGCCACCGCGGAGTGATCGGCCGCGTCGACCAGCAGCATCGGACCGCACAGCGTGTGCCCCCACAGGGCCCCCGCATCGCGTTTGCAAATAACCTTGGCCTCGTCGAAAACCTTGGCGGCATCGTCGGGGTTGATGGCCGCGATCGCGGGTGTCGCCGCCAGCGCGGCCAGGCTGATGGATAGGGCAAGCATCCGCGAAATCGAACCACGGGCAGCAGGCATGACGGCACCTCTACGATAAGCGTCGTAGCTTTGTACGACGAGCATCGTACCTTGTCAATCCGGCGCGGGAATTTTCAGCGCCGGCCTTCCCATTCGATCCGGGCCTGCGGCGTCACCGTCAGTGCCACGATGGGTTGCCGCCTGGCACTCATCAGACGACGCGTTCGTTTTCCTGCACGATGCGGTTGCTCGGCAGCTGCCGGTTCCCGACCGACGCTTCGATCACCCGTCCCTGCTTGATGCGAAGCGCAAACGACCCTGCGTCGTCATGGGCGTCGACCAGGATCATGGGCCCGAAGGCGCTTGCGTTGTAGGCATCGGCCATCGATGGCTCGACGAGCCCCAGCCGCCCTGCCCCAAGCGCCAGTAGACAAAGCATCGAGGTTGCGATGGCTGCCAAGCGCAAGCCGGCTGGCAGCGGGCCTGTACGGCTAACGCCAAGCAGCCGATGGACGCGGGTGGTGAGCTCGCCCTGACTTGAAATCGCCATGCCCAAATGCGGCGAGACACGGTTTTCCGCCAGGCAAACCAGCGCCTGGGCCAAGCCAGTAGACGACGCACCGTGGCGCACCGCCAGGGCATCGCAGCAGACCTCGCGTTCCCGCGACACGCGGCCATAGAGCGTCCAGGCCGCGGGATGGAACCACAGGAGCGCAAGCTGCAAGCGCTGCAGCAGGTTCCAGCCAAAATCGCCTCGCCGCACGTGCGCCAGTTCGTGCAGCAGCACGGCTTCCCATTGCGCCATCGACAGGACGCACGCCAGATTTCGCGGTATCAGGAGTACCGGCCGCCACGCGCCGATGATCTGCGGTGTGGCGACATCGGCTATCTGGACGTCTTGCACCGTTACCCTCATCCGATCGCGAGCCAGCCGGTGCACCGCTTCGACCAGCGCCTCGGGCGCGCGTCTGCGATGGAGTCGAGCCATTCGGCGTGCATCCATGGCCAACCGCAGCAGCATCCACAATGCCCCGGCAAACCACAGCATGACCAGCGACAAGCAGAGCCAGAAGGCCTTGCGATAACTGGCCATGAGCAACGGCAGCTCGGCCGCGGGCGAGCCGGGCAAGGCAGGAACGCCCATGCCTGCAACTGTCCAGTTCACGACCACGACGGTCAACACCGGCAGGACAACGAGTGCAGCAAAATGGATACAGGCCATGCGATGCCGCGAGGCAGCCGTCGTATTGGCCATGACCCGTTCCCAGGCAAGCCAGGACAACGCCAGCAGTCCGCCCTGGACCAGTGCGGCCGCCAATCCCCACACGCCAAGCCGAACCAGGTAGGCGAAGGTGAAGAAGCTCACGACACGTTTTTCTCGAGCTTCTTGATCAGGGCTTTGAGCTGTGCGAGTTCTTCGGCAGCCACTGGTCGCGCGTCGAGCGCCTGCATGGCCAGCGCCAGGGACGATCCGTCGAAAGCACTGTCCATCCAGCCACTCACCAGGTGGTTAAGCGTGGGACGTTCGGAAACGGCCGCCTTGTAGATGTGCTGCCTGGCATTTTCTTGCCGCGTCACCAGGCCCTTGGCCAGCATGTTCTGCATGATCTTCAATGAACTGGTGTAGCCGGTTTCGTTTTCGGCGTAGACCTCTTCGTGAACGTCGCGCACGGTGGACGGCCCCCGGCGCCAGAGCACTCGCAAGATCGTCAGTTCCGCTGCGGTGGGTGCCGTGGGTTTCATCGGCGCAGGATGCAGCGGTAATGGGCACGACGCAAGGGGGTGGCGGCTGTCCACGACTCACTGCAGATCGGCGCGGAGATCGCGCACTCCGCGCCCCAAACGTTCACGCAATAGGGTTCGCAGCGTAGCGCCATCGGCGTATCCCACTTCGGCGGCGATAGCCTCGACGTCGAGCGCGCTGCCCTGGACAAGCGAGCGAGCGCGCTCGACGCGAAGATCCTGGAAATAATCCAGCGGTGATTTGCCGAGCACGGCCTGGCAACGGCGTTGCAGCGTGCGCGGGCTTGTCGTCAGTGCACTGGCCGCATCCTGCAATGAGAATCCCGCCTTCAGATGGTCCCGGGCCCATCGTTCGAACCGCTCGATAAGCGGATCTGCCTGTGCCAGGTGATTGGGAATGATGTACGGCGCCTGCAGCGAGCGTATGTCGGCCAGAAGGTATCGCGAAACCAGGGCGGCCAGCTCGGGGCTGCCCTTGCGGATCAACCAGAGCGCGAGGTCCAGATGCCCCATAGCTGCGCCGGCGGTCACGCCTATGTCCGATGGAACAAGCATGCGCGACTCATCGACCAGGATGTTCGGGTGGCGCTGCCGCAACAGCGGCGCGAGCCACCACGTGGTCGTCGCCTGCCGATGATCGAGGAGACCGGTTTCCGCCACGAGAAACGTGCCGATGCAGGAGGCGGCGATCTTTGCGCCTGCCTCGTGCCAGCGTATGAGCTGTGCCGTGGCATCCCGCACATCGGGCCGGGAAAGAGCAGGAATAAGCAGCTCAGGCGTCGAAGCACGCAAGGCCGGCACGATGACCCAGTCCAGCTTCAGGTCTGCCTTGATCGCCTCCACGGGTATGACCCAACCCCGCCCGGACCGAACGCGTTTGCGCACGCCGACGACGGTCACATCGATAGGTGCCGCACCAAGTTGCCGAATGGCAAAGCTATTGGCGACAGCGAACGCATCGAGCATCAAGTTGATGCCCGTATCGAAAAGCCCCTCAAGGGCGAGTATGGCGACACGCATGGCGCTTATGGCTATAAAGTGGTCATTTGCGACAGTACCCCCACCAGGCTCGCAAGACTAGTCGTGGCTGAAGGCATACGCCGTGCGAGCATGCCCGTCCGGCGTGTGCTTTCAGTCATCTGCGCGAGCCATCATCGGCGGCAGCGTTTACTTCTGCGGGATCAAGCGACCAAGCGGCATCAACGGACCCACAGGCATCACCTCGTAGGTCATCAGGCCGGCAGATACCAGGGACAGCGTATTGAGTGTCGCCTTGGCCTGGTCGACCGAATCGGCGTTCATCAGAAAGATCGGACCTGCTTTCTCGCGGAACCAGAACTGCTCGACCCTGCCGTCCAGATAGAGCTTGAGTGTCGCCGGGACTTCTTCCGGCAGATGTTCCTGGAGCAGTTCGGGAGTGAACTTGCTGGTCGGTGAAGCGATAGCCATGAATTTCATCGGGGGATTTCCTCGTTGGATCGGGGGCGATGTACAACGAGGAATAAGCTAGTTGCGGGGCCATCAGGCCGGTATCGTCGTAAACGACAATTTCGCGGGCATTTGCGCCAACCCTGTCTACTGCGATGCCATCCCGATCGTTCCCAGCCACTTTTCCACGAGCGACGGCCATTGGCTGATCGGGAACTTGGTCGGCCGCAACCCGAAGGCGTGGCCTCCCTGCGCATACAGGTGCATCTCCACAGGGACACCGGCATCTTTCAGCGCAATGTAATAGACCAGCGACTGGTTGATGCCATCCACATGGTCGTCCTCCGCCTGCAGCAGGAAGGTGGGCGGGGTTTGTTTCGTCACGGGTACGTCCGGATTCAGCTCGAACGTGTCGTCATCGATCCACAGGTGTCCGGGGTAAAGCGCCACCGCGAAATCCGGGCGGCAGCTTTCCTTGTCCGCTGGGTCCACGGCCGGGTACAGGCGGTGCTCGAAATGTGTGCTGATCGCAGCCACCAGGTGTCCGCCGGCAGAGAATCCGAGCACACCGATCTTGTGCGGGTCGATCTTCCATTCGGTCGCATGATGGCGCACCAGTCCTACCGTTCGTTGAGCGTCTTCCAGGGCCATCGGGGAATCCGGATACGGTCCCGATCGCGGATCGAGCTTGTCTCCAGGCACGCGGTACTTGAGCAGCACGCAGGTGATTCCCCGCGATGTCAGCCAGTCGCAGACCTCAGTGCCCTCCAGGTCCATGGCCAGGACCCAATAGCCGCCACCGGGGAATACCACCACCGCGGCCCCGGTATTGCGCCCCTTCGGCGAGTACACCGTCATCGTGGGAACCGAGACCCTTTCCGCGGCCGACCAGGGTTTGCCCGCGACGTTCGCGCGCTTGGTGACGAACTCCGGGCCAGGGAGCGGTATCGCATCGGGCAATTTCCCGGGCCATATCGGTACTTGCGTATATCCGGGTGCCGGCTGCCAGGCAGGTGCCCGCGCGTGCAGTGGCACGCACACGAACAGGACGAAGAGCGCCGCGCAAAATGATTTCATGGGTTCCCCGGCCAACATTTGGCAAACCAGAACTCTCATCTACTGGCATGCCACAAGCGTGGCGCATTCAGGCCAAATAAATGACGGCCTTCCCTGCCCCGGGAAATCATGACGGCCCTGGCGCCCCTGGCCTGTGCGCACTACTTTGCCGTCGCGGAAGAACCATGCGTTGCCGGCGCCTTGTCGAGCTGCCGGTACAGCGCCCGCAGCGTCACTGTCTTGCGCTGGACGACACCGCTGGCGTCGCCCACCAACTGATCCGGAGTGAGATCGCGGCCGAAGAAGTGCTGCAGCAATACCTTGGGCGAAGCGTCGAAGCCTTCGGCCATCAGCGCGGCGTAGCGCTTCTGGAAATCAGCCGGATCGCGGGTGGCCATATCGAACATCTTCGTCGCCCACAGGCCGGCATACAGGTAATTGGCCAGATACAGCGGGTCTTCGAACATCAGCCGCTTGCCGATCCATGCATGAGACAACTCCGGGTCGACGGACGGCCAGATCTCGAAGCGGCGCGTTATCTCCAGGGTGAGCTTGTCCATGTCGCTGGCACCATGGATCTTCCCGGCGACAACGCCGTCGTAGATGCCCGCTTCCAGCTGCGCTTCCTCGGCCGAGGTGAATATCTCGAAGGTCATTTCGTCGAGCTGCGCCTGCAGGTAGTAGGCCTTTGCGGCAGGACTATCCGCATGCCGGTAAAGATATTCATAGAACAGCATCTCGTTGAGGATGGCCACGCCTTCCTGCATCCAGCTGGTCCCGTGGTTATAGAAGGGCGACACTCCATGCTCGTTCATCAGCTGGCTGTGCAGGGCGTGGCCACCCTCGTGGGCCACCACGCTGGCCGCCTTCAGCGTGGGCTTCCATTGGCCCAGGAACAGGCCGGTGGGAACGCCTGGCGCCTCGATGGAGAAGGCATCGTTGACTCGGTTTCCCTCCGCGGTGGCCAGATCCGTGCGCTGGTTGGCGGGATCGAGCAGCTCGCGGAAGTGCTCGGTGTAGTCCCGCCCCAGGGGTGCGAGCGCGAGCGGAATGACCCGGCGCAGTTCTTCATAGTCGAACGCCGGCGGCGTGAATCCCGCCAATGGCACGGCTAGGTCCCAGCTATGCACTGTCTCCAGCCCGAGCTGGTGTCCGATGTGCGCCGCGCGCAGGCGCTGGTAGTCCAGCAGCGCCGAGGCTTGTGCCTGGACGGCCCTGGCCGTGGCATCGACGTCGGCGCGGTCGAACATGCGGGCGAAATAAATGGCCTCGGGCGCGTCGGCAAAATGCTGCAACCTGGCCGTGTGGTCGTTGATCCCGACGATACCGACCAGGATGGAAGCATAGGTTTCACCCTGTACGGCCAGCGCTTGCTGGCGCTGCAACCACGCGCGCTGTCGCACGTTACGATCAGGATCTGTCGCCAGCGCATCGGCGTCCTTGCCAGCATCGAGTTCGCCGTGGCTGCCCTGCACCTTGCCATAGGCCGTGGCCCGGCGCGTCTTCTGGTAGATGTTCCAGTAGGCGGTGCTGGCCTGGTCGGAAAGATCATCCACAACCTTTTGCTCACCCTCGGGCAACTCGTGCGGAAGGTTGCGCGTGGCGCCCTCGAACAGCCAGCGGTAGCGGCCCAGTTCGGGCAATGCCGCGACGTGGTGTTCAAATTCGTCCTTGCCGAGTTTGCGCAGTGTCTGTCGGACGCGCGCCACCAGGGTTTCGCGCCCGGTCCCGACATCGGAACTTGCCTGGGCCGCCGCCTGATCGTCGATGTCCCGTGCCGTCTGCAAGTGCAGCCAGGCACCGTGGCGTTGCGCGTGCGCGAGCAGGAGTTCGCTGCGATGCAGATAGTCGAGCAGGGCCCGCGGCGTGGGCGCGTCGAGCACTGGCAATGCGGCGATGTCGGTGGCCAGCTGGGCGCGATCGGTTGCTTCCTGGGCCGGGCTGGCGAAGTAGGCGCCGTCGTTGATCCGGTGATCTTGGGCGATCACCACGGGGCTCGCGAAAGCCAGCAGGCAAAGCAAAGGGATTGTTTTCATTCGCGCACCCTAACAAGCGGGCGCTTCCCTTGCTTTACCCAGATTAGCGCGGCTAACGCACCGCCTGGCGCCACGCGGAAGGCGTGGTGGCATGCACGGCCCGGAACGAGCGCGAAAACTGCGTGGCACCGGCAAAACCACAGTCCAGGGCGATCTCCAGCTGGGATCGACGCGTGGTGCGCAGCAAGTGTGCGGCACGCTCTACGCGCAGGCGCCGGACATAGTCGCCCACCGTGCAGTGATGGAAGTTACGGAAACTTCGGGCCAGGTGCACGGGATGGCGACCGGCCAGTTTGGCCAGGCTTTCCAGCGTGATGTCCGCGGCCGGGTCCTCGTGCAGGCGTGCGCGCACCCGACGTAGCCAACCAGGCTCAGCATGGGTCAGTTCGGCCAGTCCACGCCCGGTCTCGGCCAGGACGTCGAGCGCGAGCGCCTGGACAGACGTCGGCGCGAACGCGTCGCCGACCGCCATGGCATCGACGATGGCGCGTCCCATCGCCAGGAGCCGACCCGAACGGCGCAGCAACGGACGTCCATCCATCCGCATGCGGTGTTCAGCAAGAATCGCCGCCAGGGGCTCGTCGACAGCGAAGATCACCTTGCGGGCACCCACCTGGCCGAAGCGTTGGGCGTGCGCTGCATGGGCGGGGCAATACAGCAGGTCTCCCGGCGCATGTTCATTGCGCATGCCCAGCACAGTTTCCTCGTAGGCACCGTCCAACACCAGGCAGAACCAGGCCTCATCATGCCGGTGCTCGGCCATCTGGCCGTTGGGTTGATATTGGGAAACATGCAGATCAACGATGGAGCCCACGCCGTCCTCCCCATAACGATGCGCCCGACTATGGCGCCTCGGGGAACTGGCTGGCAAGACGCACCAAGGGCCTGAAGGAAGCTTGCCCGAAGAAATCCATGGGAGTGACCGCCACGGGGCCGATGCGTCGCGCAGGATCCAGAGAAAGGGGTTTCACTGGTTTCCTGCCTTGATCGCAACCATGGCCGAGCGCCATGAGGGAGAAGCATTATGAAGCTTTGGGCCACTGCCCTGTGCCTGCTGGTTGCATGCGTAAGCGCGCATGCGCAGACAAAAATCTGGGAACCTGCCGCCGGGCACACGCAACTACCGATATGGCCAGGCACGCCACCCGATGCCAAGCCGATGCCCGGACCGGAAGAGACATGGTCGAATCCGACAGCGCTCATCGGCGGCAAAACCGTAAGCGGCGTGAAGAACGTATCGCAGCCAACGATGACGGTTTATGCACCGAAAGGGGAAAACACCGGGGCTGCCGTTGTCGTGTTTCCTGGCGGCGGCTTCGAGATACTGGCCATGGACCTGGAAGGCACCGATGTCTGCGACTGGCTGACGGCCAAGGGCGTTACCTGCGTGCTGCTCAAGTATCGCGTGCCAAGTATTCCCTATGAATGGAAATGCGATTGCCGCCCTCACAACCTGCAATTGTCGATGCCTTCATTGCAGGATGCCCAGAGAACGATACGGCTGGTACGCTCCCGCGCCGCGGAATGGCACATCGATCCCCACAAGGTAGGCGTGCTCGGGTTCTCCGCCGGTGGATTCCTGGTGGCGGAGGTCAGCACAACCTTCAAGCGCCAGACCTACAAACCGGTCGATGTCGCCGACAAGGAAAGCAGCCGCCCGGACTTTGCGCTGGCCATTTATCCGGGGCACGTGGCGACCGACAACGACACCTTGAATCCCAATCTTCCGTTCTCGCACGACACGCCACCGACCTTCCTGCTGCAGGCAGAGGACGACCATGTCGATGGCATACACCAAACGCAGGTGTACTACGCTGCCCTGAAGAACGCCGACGTCCCCGTGGAAATGCATCTGTACCCGCATGGCGGCCACGCATTCGGGCTGAGGCCAACGTCGAATCCCATCACGCACTGGCCTGCCCTGGCCGAGACGTGGATGAGTTCCATCGGGATGATTCCCGTGGCGGCCCCATAGGCCCAAGCCAGACGCTTGCCTAGCCAGGCAAGCGGTCAGCCACTTCACGGACCATCTGCCGGCGCCGCATCAGCGCCGTCGCATGCAGCATGATGAATAGCGGCACCTGGAATGCGGGGATCAGAATCAATGGCAGGGTTGCCATGGGCGTGGTGTTGAGCTCACCCGGATGCGCCGCAGCCAGCGTGGCGCTGATGGCGCCAAGGCTGATGGCAACCACAAGATCCAGTATGCCCAGGATGTTCCAGCGCGCGAAGGCGGCACTAGCCGCGAACTCCGGTCGCCGTATCAAACCAAGCACCATCCAGGGCGCCGCCAAAGCGACGGCCATGTCGCCGAGCCCGGCCGTTATGGCGAACCCGGCGGGCAGCACGTGGTTGGCGTAGAGGGCAAGAAAACCAAAGCCCTCCCATCGCCACGCCTGCATACCCGTGATGAGGCGCAGATCAAGCGAAAGCATGTATTCACGGAATGATCGCGAAAACCGCAGCCACGCAAAGAACAGCAGCAGTGGCGCACTGAAGCCCAATGCCATGGCAATGGGCGGTTTCCCCGGAGGGCCAAGGAAAAGCCCCTCCATGCCCAGGGATACGACAAGCACGAACCAAACGGCCAGGACGACGATAACGTTCAGGCGAACACCGCCCGGCCGGGTTGCAGGCAACCCGGCCGGGTGTTGAAGGGCAGTAGTTTCCATGGGCTCTCCGGTAACTTGCATTTTGCAAGTGTGTGGCAAACGTAGCACCATGACTTGCACTCTGCAAGTAACCTACCACCTGGGTGAACGAGAACCGGACACATGAGTACCCACAAGGCCTTCCTGCGCTCCCCCTGCGCCCTCGCCAATTCGCTGGACCTGGTTGGCGACAGGTGGTCGCTACTCGTGGTGCGCGACCTGCTGCAGGGCAAGCACACCTACGGGGAGCTCGCCGATTCGCGGGAGGGCATTCCGACCAACATCCTTGCCGATCGCCTCAAGCGCCTGGAAGCTGCCGGCATCCTTGTAAAGGCCCCGTACCAGGAACGCCCCGTGCGTTACTCCTACACGCTCACCCAGAAAGGAAAAGACCTGGGCCAGGTGCTGCTCGCATTCGTGCGGTGGGGCACGCAGCACATACCGGGTACGGTGGTCATGAACGCAGGCCAGGCAAACAGTGAACCTGCAGCGCCAGCGAAGACTCGTCGCCGCTCACGCGTTTAATGCATGCGCCGCCACTGCGCCGGCGTCACCCCGATGTGCAGCTTGAAAGCCCGCTGGAACGCCGCTTCCGATTGATAGCCGACCATGTCGGCCACCGCACCGGTGGACGCGGACGACTGGCGGAGCTCGTTGGACGCCAGCGTCATGCGGATATCGGTCAGGAAATCATTGGCTGACCGTCCGAGCTTTTCGCGGAACAGACGCACGAACGTCGCCCGCGACATATTGCAAAGGCTAGCCAGCGAAGGAAGGGTCCAGGCGTGGCCGGGGCTGCGGAACATGGCCTCCAGAGCGGGAGCCAGGCGTGGGTAGCCGGCGAGCGACAGCATGCCGGCCGGCGCCTCTCCCGACTCGCTGGCAAAGCGCAGGGTGAGAGCGAATAGCGCGGTGGACAATGCATTGAGCATGGCGCGTCCGCCAAGACTGTCGACGCCCGATTCCTTGCGCATCAGCGCCAGCAAGCCGGCGAGGTCCGCGCCTGCTTCGGGCCTTTCTCCATCGCAGTCCTGATCGGACGAACGCACGATCAATCGCGCCGGCAAATAGCTGCGCAATAAACGCGCGTGAACCGCGGTGAACACGAACCGGCCGCACAACATATCCAGGCGGTCGCCTTTGCCGCTGTTCTCGCTAAAGACCAGATTCGCCGCGATGCGCTCGCGAGCGGGCTTGGGGCGAGCCCCGCTGCCATCGTGCAACGCGTGGGCCTCGCCGTTGGCCAGCAGAAGAATGTCGCCGGCGGCAAGACGCTGTGCCGCTCCGCCTGCGGGATCCTCCAGCAAGGCCGATCCGCTTACCACCACGTGATACGGGATTTCTCCGTCAGCCGACGCCTCCTGGTCGATACGCCAGGGAGCGCCGTAGTGACAGCGAAGATCCAGCTGGCCGCGAACGGGCGTCATTTCCAGAAGACGACTCAGCCAATCCAGGGGCGGGGGCATACGCGAGCTCCGGTGAGCCGATAAAGCATAAAAATGATCATTTTCAACATTAACAGGCTCGAATCTCTTCCGTAAAGTGCCCATCCATCAAGCCGGCGATTCGCCGCTGGTTTCGACGGGGCTTTCCCAGTTCACACAGGCTGAGGTATCGATCATGAAATCGCTCATCAACGTTTTGGCAAAGTCCGGCCTTCTAAGGAAGGATCTTGATTACCACCTGGTTCGCGCTTCCATGGTGATCATGTTTTTCTTCTTCGGCTACCAGAAGTGGTTCGAATACGAAGCGCAAACGCTGATTCCCTTCATAAGCAATGGGCCGCTCATTTCCTGGATGTATCCGGCCTTCGGCCTGCGTGGAGCAAGCTGGTTCCTGGGCGTATCGGAATGGACGTTTGGCGCCCTGATCCTGGCAGGCTTCTGGAGCAAGCGGCTCGGCATCCTTGGCGCGGCGGGTTCGGTCGTGACCTTCGTGATGACCGTGACGATCATTCCCTTCATGCCTGACGGGTGGGCGCCGTCCGCGGGTGGCTTCCCGGCCATGGTTGGCAACGTTCCGTTCCTGATGAAAGACATCGTTCTTCTTGCAGCATCGGTGTACTTGCTGAAGCAGGACGTCGTGCGGGCTTCCTTGCCCGCGGATGGCGCTTGACCCATCAGGCAAGTGACGTGGGGCCTAACCAGGTGATCAGCGCGTCGGAGAATCCAGCGTACGTGCTGTCACCTGCCCATGCCACATGGCCGTCCGGTCGAATCAGCACGGCCGAGGGGGGCGCAATCTCGCCCAACACCGGCAGCTCCCACACGCCGTCGTACCTGGCGTCGACCCACTGGATTCGATCCCCCCACGACGACAAGTCGAAATGCCAAGGCTTACCGAAGTTGATGAGGACTGGCCGGGCCTGATGCAAAAGGTTGAATACACGCATCGGTCCA
>Ga0207649_10001572_pt1 | contig 13310 bp, 13 predicted proteins | sample KBSC43metaG_FD_184317 | JGI IMG/M metagenome (GOLD analysis project Ga0207649, IMG submission 184317) | Corn rhizosphere microbial communities from Kellogg Biological Station, Michigan, USA - KBS C4-3 metaG (SPAdes) (version 2) | ecosystem: Host-associated > Plants > Roots > Rhizosphere > Soil ... | reverse complement strand
GTGCAGCATGCCGTCGGCCAGTTCTTCGGCAAGACGCCGCTGACCAACCTGAACCCGGACGAAGTGGTGGCGCTCGGTGCCGCGCTGCAGGCCAACGCCCTGGCCGGCAACGCCGGTGCCGAAGAGTTGCTGCTGCTCGACGTGATCCCGTTGTCGCTCGGCCTGGAGACGATGGGTGGGCTCGTCGAGCGCATCATCCCGCGCAACAGCACCATCCCCACGGCGCGCGCGCAAGACTTCACCACGTTCAAGGATGGCCAGACGGCGCTCGCGATCCACGTGGTGCAGGGCGAACGCGAGCTTGTGAGCGATTGCCGTTCACTCGCCCGTTTCGAGCTTCGCGGCATGCCGCCCATGGCGGCCGGCGCCGCCCGCATCCGCGTGACGTTCCAGGTGGATGCCGACGGCCTGCTCAGCGTGGCCGCGCGCGAGGAGACCTCCGGCGTCGAAGCCACCATCACGGTCAAGCCGAGCTACGGGCTGTCCGACGATGACATCGCCCGCATGCTCAAGGAAGGCTTTGCCACCGCCGAAGAGGACATGCGGGCGAGGGCGCTGCGCGAATCGCAGGTGGAGGCCGAACGCATGCTGCTGGCCACCCGCGCCGCGCTCGATGCGGACGGCGACCTGCTGGACGCCGAACGCCGCGCCGCCATAGATGTGCTGATACAGCAGCTGGAAACCCTGCGCGCCGGCGACGATCACCATGCCATCGACCGCGGCGTCGAAGCCCTGGCCACCGGTACCGAAGCTTTCGCCGCCGAACGAATGAACCGCAGCCTGCGCCAGGCCCTCACGGGCAAGCGGGTCGAAGAAGTCTGAACATGCCCATCATCCGCATCCTGCCGCACGCCGAATACTGCCCCCAAGGCGCTGAAATCAAGGCCGACACCGGCACATCGATCTGCGAGGCCATGCTCGAGAACGGCGTCAACATCGAGCACGCCTGCGACATGAGCTGCGCATGCACCACCTGCCACGTCGTCGTGCGGGAGGGGTTCCAGTCGCTCGGCGAAATGGAAGAAACCGAGGAAGATCTGCTCGACCGAGCCTGGGGCCTCGAACCGAATTCGCGGCTGTCGTGCCAGGCGATCCTCTCGACGAAGGACGTGGTGGTCGAGATTCCGAAGTACTCGATCAATCACGCAAAAGAAAAGCACTGACGGGGCGGGCGCTCGCCCGCTCGTACGCTGTCTCGTTCCACGGAGGCGTCGGCGCGCGGCGGTGCGGCCTTGGTGTGCGGTTTTTGTCGCCAGGGCCTGTGATGCTGTGACGGCACGGCAGCGCAGCGCTATACCATCGCTGCGGCTTGCGCCCGGCCATGCAGGCCGTGGCGTGGATGGCTGCACTGCGAGGCCGCATGCAACGCTCATGAACGACAAGACATTGCGACCCGCCTGCCGTACAGGGCGGGTGCTGCTGGTCTCGGCCGGCCTGCTGGCGACCGCCTTCTCCGTGCGCGCCGCGGGAGGGCACCATGCAGTGGACGACGCTGCCCTCCTCGAACCTGGCCAGTGCCAAGTGGAAACCTGGGCCGATCGCGAGCAGGGTGGGGCGCGTACCCTGCTGCACGTCGGCCCTGCTTGCCGCGTCGGGCCCGTCGAACTGGCGCTCAACCTGGACCGCACGCACCTGTCGGGCACGGGTGCCGTGATCACGGCCGGGCCGCAGCTCAAATGGGCCACGCCGCTTGGCAAAGGTGTCAGCGTCGGGCTCGTCGTGTTCGCCACCGGACAGGAGGGGGCACCCAACTACCTGGGCAGCGCGGTCGTGCTTCCCGTCACTTGGCAAGCGAGCGAGACCTGGCTGGTCCATGTGAACGCGGGGCGAGACTTCCGGCACCACGCCAGCGATGACAACCGGGCCGGCGCAGCCGTGGAATGGATGCCGAGCCAGGTGTTGTCGTTCGTCGCCGAGCGCTTCCGGGAAAGCCGGCGGAACTTCACCCGCGCAGGCGCCCGCTGGACCGTGGACCCGGCGCTGAGCATCGACCTGAGCCGCGCCCGGAGCCTCCACGCGGGCGTCCCGGCGTGGTGGACGTTGGGCTTCAACTGGACGTTCGCTCGCTGAGCTGCCCATTGCCGTCCGATCGGACGCACGGCCTTTCGCTTGAACGGCACACGCAGGCTGCCCCAGGACCCGGGGGGCGCCCACGCGCACGCGGTGGTCAAGAGCGTGAAGTATCTGGCAATAATCGTTGCCAGATGAGAGCGAGGCGGGAGGCCTGCGCAGGGTTTCAAGGTTGGCAGCGCCAAGGGCGGCAGGGCGCTACCCCCATGCGGCGAGCGAATGCTTGCCCGAGGGATGTTGTTGTCGCCAACATGCAGGAGAGAAACATGCGCGTTCTGACGAGTGAAGAGCTGTCGAAGGTCTCGGGTGCCGGGGAGGAGCCGTCGTGCACGCCGAAGAAAGGCAACAACGGTTGGGGCAATGGGGCGGAAGGCATCAACAACGGGTCTGACGAGGGCAATACGGCAAGCTCGAAGATCGACGAATCGCTCCCCAGCGGCCCAGGCCCTGCGAAGTTCACCACCCGCTGATTCAGGCATGGGTTGAAGGCGGCGGGGTGCATCTTTCGGCATGCACTTCGCCGCTTTTTGATGAACAAGCCGCAAAGGTGTGGTGGTGTCGAATCCGCACGTTGATGCAAGCAGTTTCAACTGCCCGGCGGGCAGTGGCAGCACGGAGTTGGCGCACTCCCAGGTCTGCCTGGCCTCGAACAGCGAGGAGCGATCGCTTTCGGAACCATGTGGCAGCGCGCCGGCCAGGATGCCGCTCTTTCGTCACGAGGTCCTGGCTGAGCGCCAGAACCAGTGGGTCGGTTCAGTGGTGCTGGCGCCTCGGGCTTCGCACCGCTGGTTCACGTGGGTCGCCGCCACCACTTGTGCCGGGTTGGTCGCCTTGCTCCTGCTTGGACACTTCACCCGCACGGCCCGTCTGGGCGGATGGCTCGTGCCGCAAGAGGGTGTGGCCCGGGTCTTCGCCCCGCGGCCTGGTGTTGTGACGGCAATGCATGTGCGCGAGGGCGCGCCAGTTCACAAGGGCGATCCGCTGCTGGACCTGTCCGATGAACTGCGCAGCACGTCCTTGGGCCCGACGCAGGCCTTGGTGATGCGCAGGCTGCAGGAACGGCGCGACAGTCTTGCTCAGGAACAGTTGCAGCAGCGCCAGTTGCTCGCGCAGCAGCAGGCCGGGGTGGCCGGGCGCATCGCCGCCCTCGATGCCGAACACGCGCAGCTCGAGAGCGAGGTTCGCCTGCTCAAGGAGCGCGCGCTGATCGCCATGCGTTCTGAAGAGATGCACCGGGTGCAGCTCCATCAAGGATTCATTTCGGAACAGCGGTTGCAGCTGGTACGCGCCGAGCGCCTGGAGCAGCAGGCGCGCATCGCGGCCCTCGAACGCAGCCGCCTGGCGAATCGGCGCGATCGCCTGGCCGCAGAGGCCGAGCTGCGTGATCTGCCGCTGCGGGCACAACGTGAGTTGGGGCTGCTGGATCGCAGCATGGCCCAGCTCGATCAGGAGCGCGCAGAAGCCGAGGCGCGGCGCGAAATTGTCGTGACCGCCCCGCAGGATGGCCATGTCACCTCGATCCAGGCCGTGGCAGGGACCAACGCGGATACGACGGTGCCGATGCTGTCGATCGTTCCGTTCCAGCCGCACCTGGAGGCCCATCTCTATGGGACAAGCCGGGCGATCGGATTCGTGCGGGCCGGGCAGCGGGTGCAGCTGCGTTACCAGGCCTATCCATACCAGAAGTTCGGTCATCACGTCGGGCTGGTGCGCAGCGTGTCGCAGACGGCTCTCGGTCCCGGGGAACTTCCCCGCGAGCTGGCCGGATTGGCCACGTTGGCAGGATCGCCAGGAGGGCTCGTCACGGAGCCCATCTACCGCATCACTGTCAGCCTGGACACGCCGGCACTGGTGTCGGGCGGTGCCAGCCTGCCGCTGCAATCGGGCATGCAGCTCGAGGCCGATGTGGCGCTGGAGCGGCGGCGCCTGGTCGAATGGCTTTTGGAACCGGTGTTCCGCATCACAGGGCAGTGGCAGCAATGAATGACGACGGCATCCATGCGTTCGGCGGCTTGTGGGGCAATCGTCTGCCCATGACCCTGCAATCGGAGGCCAGTGAATGTGGCCTGGCCTGTCTCGCGATGGCAGCCGGCTATCACGGCCGCGCCTGGGAGCTGGCGCAGCTGCGTGCCCAGATGTCGGTCTCGCAACGGGGCCTCAACCTCAAGGACTTGATCGGCATGGCCGACAGGCTTGGCTTCAGCGCGCGGCCGGTGCGGCTGGAGCTCAACGAGCTGCCACTGTTGAAGACGCCGTGCATTCTTCACTGGGACCTCACCCATTTCGTGGTGCTCAAGCGGGCTGGCGCCGGCGACGTGGTGATTCATGATCCGGCCGTTGGCGTGCGACGGCTTCCGCTTTCGGTGGTATCGCGGCACTTCACCGGCGTCGCGGTGGAGCTTTCGCCGTGCGAGGGTTTCGAGGCCGCGGAACCGCCGCCACGGGTGAAGCTGCGCACGCTGCTCGGCCGGGTGGTGGGGCTGCGCGGCACACTCGCCCAGTTGTTCCTCATCGCAGGCGCCATCGAGGTGCTGGCCGTGCTCAGCCCCTTGTTCCTGCAGTGGGTGGTCGACCACGTGCTGCTGGCTGCCGATCGCAGCCTGTTGCTGGTGCTCGCATTGGGCTTCGGGCTGCTGATGGTCCTGCGCACCGCACTGACCGCCATGCGAGGCTGGATGCTCATCGCGCTGGGCGCCACGCTGAAGGTGCAGGGACCTTCCAATCTGTTCAGCCACCTCGTGAACCTGCCCGCCGCGTTCTTCGAGCAGCGCCACCTCGGGGACATCGTGTCCAGGTTCGGTTCGCAGGAGACGATGCTGCGCGCGCTCACCGTCGACATGGTCGAGGCGGTCCTCGATGGCATCCTGGTCCTCCTGACGCTCTCGATCATGTTCGTGCTGGCGCCGATGCTCACAGCGCTGGTGCTCGCCGGCGCCTTGCTGTATGCCCTGCTGCGCTGGGGCGCCTGGCTGCCCTTGAAGAACGCCTCGCAGGAATCCATCGTCTGGTCGGCTCGCCGCGAGAGCCACCTGCTCGAGACGCTGCGAGGCGTCAAGACAATCAAGTTGTTCAACAGCCAGGAGACAAGGCGAACGCACTGGCTGAACCTGTCGGTGGAAGCCGTCAACCGCGATGTCACGGCCCAGCGGCTGCTGCTCTGGTTCCGCTTTGCGAACATGCTGCTGATGGGCTCGCTGGCCATCGGCGTGGTATGGATCGGCGCACACCGTGTCCTCGACAACGCCATGACAGTGGGACTGCTGCTCGCATTCCTCGCCTACCAGGACCAGTTCCTCGCGCGCATCGGCAAGCTGATCGACCGCATCAGCGATCTGGCCATGCTGAGGCTGCACGGCGAAAGACTCGCCGACATCGTGCTCACGCCGCCCGAACCGTGGGGCGGCCAGACGACGCAGGAGGGATCCCGCATGCCCGCGTCGATCGAGGTCCGTGACCTTCGCTTCCGCTACAGCGACAACGAACCGTGGGTGCTCGACGGACTGAACCTGCGCATCGATGCCGGCGAGACAGTGGCCATCGTGGGCCGATCGGGCGGCGGCAAGACCACGCTGCTCAAGCTGCTGGCGAGTCTGCTGGTGCCGACGGAAGGCCAAGTCCTCGTCGATGGCGAGCCGCTGCGGCCGGATTCGTTCTCGCGCTGGCGCTCGATGATCGGCGTAGTGATGCAGGACGACCAGCTCTTCAGCGGCACCGTGGCAGACAACATCTGCTTTTTCTCGACGATAGCGGATGCGGAACGCATCCAGGCCTGCGCCCGCGCAGCGGGCGTGCACGACGAACTGATGTCCATGCCGATGGGCTACAGCACGCTCATTGGCGACATGGGCATGGTGCTGTCGGGCGGTCAGAAACAGCGCATCCTGATTGCCCGTGCGTTGTACCGGAACCCGGCCGTGTTGCTGCTCGACGAGGCGACGAGCCATCTGGACGTTCAAAACGAATCGGCTGTTTCGGCGGCCATCCGCGCGACGCAGGTGACCCGCATCATCATCGCCCACCGGCCCGAAACCATCCGCAGCGCCGATCGGGTCATCGACCTGGATGACTTGCGACGCCAGCGCCACGCGCGGTTTGCACCTCCGCTTTCACAGGGGCCGCAAGCTCCCCAGGCTGTTGCCGGTTGAGCTTGTGCCAGCAGCCGGTCGAGCGCGTTCGGCCCAGCGTACACCCCCTGGATGGCGTACGAATTAGACGACAAGTGGCTTACCTCATGCCGGCTGACGCGACCCATGTCGCATACTTCGCCCTTGGCGATTGCGCCTTGATTTCTGCCGAAGGCGCGTCCTTCGATGTCATCGTATTCATGAAAGTTTATAAGCAATTATTTCCATCGCGCAGCCTCGCCGTTTTTGCTTTCGGGCTTGTTTCTCTAGGAGTTTTTGCCGCCTTGGCATTGGATTCCTTGGGAAAAAATGCGCGACCGTCCGGCATCTTCTCGGTTTTCGATCGAGCGAATGGTGATTGGATTTTCATGAGCCTGATGATGGGCCTCATCCTCCTGTGCCACTCGGGGTGGGACCTCATTGTTCTTTTTCGTGGGCCTCATCGTATATTGATTGATGAAGCCACCTTTGCCTTGAATGGAAAACGCCATGCTTTCAATGATGTCCGGGGCTTTGTGTACAAAGGGAGCGCATGGGCGAGTGACTTGCACATTCTCATGCGTTCCGGCAAAAATCTGAAAATACGCAAGGCGCTTTTCGAGAAATTTGATGACATTCGTGCGGAGCTCATCTTTCACACAGAAGATCGCCTGACGAATGAAGCGCGCATGAAGCTCGTCTCGGGGAAAAGCGTCAGCTTCGGAAAAGGCGCCACGCTTTCTCCTGCCAATCTCGTCATCAAGCGGAAATCCATCTCGTTTGAGGAGATCAAGAAGGCCAGGATTTTTGTGGTGAATGAGTCTGAAAAGCTGATCGTCGAATTGCTGAATGGTGAAAGGGTGAAGATCGAGGCTTGCCTGGTTGAAAACGTCAACGTGCTACTTCGGCTCGTTGCTCACATGAGTCCGAACATGAGGGTCGGACTTTAATTCGAGATTTGCTTCAAGTGAGATTTATGACAAGAACATCTTCGTATCCCATCTATCAATCGAAGCTCAATTTGTATGTGGGATTTTTTGCTTCGATCCTGATGGCCGGTCTTTGCTGGGCTGGAGTTGCGCTGTTGGCGTTCGTGCCAGTCAAGGACAAGGGAGCAGAAGGATTTTCAGGGGCAACTCTGGTGCTTCTGGCATTGGCTCTGCTCATCACGATACTGGTCATCAGGTTGTTCTTGATCCTTCTGAACGCCGGTAAGCCGATTGCAACGATCGATTCATCGGGCATCGCTCTTCGAAATGGCAAGGTGCTCCCTTGGAATGATATTGAAGGCGTGCGCATGATATCGATCTCGACAATGCTGACGATCAGCCATCACCTGGAAATCCGGCTCTCCAAAGGCAAAAAGAGGGTGTCCAATGTGAAAATCACACAAGAGGAATTGGCGGATCTCATCGAGGAAGTGCGCAAATAAAGCTCGGTGTCTCCCGGCACCTGAATGACCGGCTGCGCCCGCCAGTTCGCACGCAATCAGCGCTACAGTGCGGCGTGGGCACCACGGCCATTGCAGGCCCTGCGAAACAACCGCCAATGCCCCGGCACCAAGGAAACGACACACATGCGGATCAAGTTCGTGCAGGAACTCATCGACAGGCTCAGGGGCAAGCATTCGGTGGGCCGTGGTCTCGCCGTGACGGTCCGGGACGTCCACTCGACCCACCTCGACAAACTGTTCGAAAGGTTCCCGACCGCGGAATTCGAGATCAACGGCAGCACGCGCAGGCACCTGGCGAACGTGAACGCCGACCGAGGTGTCACCGAGCAGACCCTGTCCCTGCTGTGCCACGCGTTTCCGTCCAACCGGGGCAACGTCAGGGTGTTGAACATCGGCTGTGGCAAGAAGGACCAGATGGCGTTCCTGGCGACACTCGGATTCGACGCCTTCGGTGTCGACTTCGACATTGACCAGGATTCGGAACGCACCAAGTTCCACGACCTCAACACCCAGGACGCGCTGCCCTTCGGCGAACTGACCTTCGATGCCGTGATCTGCCAGGAGATCATCGAACACATCGAAAACCCGTGGCTGTTGTGCCGCAAGATCAAGAAATGTTTGAAGGTGGGCGGCATCCTGATCGTCACCACACCGAACATCTCATCGATTGAAAGCAAGAAGCGGTTCGCCGGCAACAGCGTCGGTTTCTTTTCGTACTTCGACAGCGAAAACCTGTGGCAGCACATCAATCCGATCCCGTACTGGGAGATGATCCACATCGCCTCGTTCAACGGGTTCGAGACGGTGACGGTGTCGGGCAACGATGAGTATTACGTGACGTACGTCCCCCGGAAGCCGGATGCGTCGCAGAACGCGAAGCGCGATGCCACGATCCAGAACAACGGCGTCTTGCACTATGTGTTCCGGAACCTGAATCCAGACATCAAGCTCTACAGCCCCGTGCCCACCTACAACTACGACTGGTCGTCCGGCGCGAAGAACGAGCGGATCAAGTAGGCAGTGTGGCCAAGGCGAGAGGGCCGGCGGCAGCTTGCCCGGAGAACGGTGCCTGGCGTCATTGGCCCGCGTTGCAGCTGCCGTTCCTGTCCCTGACGAAGCAGAACTCACCCGTCAGGCTCGAACTTTCCCATGGCACCTGAACCCGGCCGGTCTCGCGCGCGACGCCCAGGCGAACCTGCTTGAACAAGAGCTCGATCGGCAAGCCGGGGGAGCGCATGCTGGTCAGCAGGTGCTTGGTGTACAGGCTGTTCTTCTCGCTGGGGTTGTCGAGTGCGACGCCGCCGGGCGCCGTCGAGAACGCGATCATCGATCCGAGCGGTGCCTCGACCGGCGCCAGGCCAGCGGGCGTGGCGCCGCGAAACTTCAGGCGGCGGCCATCGGGGCCCACGAACTCGACGCCCGAGAATGGGTTGTTGCGGCAGGCATCGAGGATGACGATGTTGATGCCTTGTTTCGTGTTGCCCAGCCGATCGAGCAGTTCATTGAGGTCTGCGCTCTTGGCCACCACTTCATCCTCGCCACGGATTTCCGTGTCGACGGGCAGCAGGTAGTTTCGCCCCTTGAGCTGCAGGCCGTGCCCGGCGTAGTAGACGACGCGCACGCTGGCCGACCGGGTGTTCAAGGAGAACTGGCGGAACGATTCGATCAGGTCGCGCAGCGAGGTGTTCTCGCGCAGCGAGACTTCGAAGCCCAGCGTGCGCAGTGTTGCGGCCACGGCCTGTGCGTCATGGACCGGATTCTTCAGTACACCCACACGATACGCGCTGTTGCCGATCACGAGCGCCACCTTGCGCTCGCCGGCAATGGCCGATGCGGCAGAGGCCGGCGTCAACGTCGCCGGATGGGCCGCCAGGCAGGGAACGCCGATCGATGCGAGGGCCAGTCCCGCACACAGTCGACGCCGATCGGTTGGCATGGGCGGCTCCGATCATGGCCGCGCCGGCAACGCGTCGACGACGGCGACCGCATCGACGAGGGCGCTCGCGGCCAGCTTGTCGCTGCTGGCCTGCAGTTGCTGCTCGGGCACGCGAACGTAGTAGTCGCCCAGCTGGCCCGGGCCGCCGGCCAGGCTGCCGTTGATCGAGACCAGCAGCATGCGGATGTCGCTCTCTCGTGAATCCGCCTTGAAGTTCACCTTGAGGTACGGGCCTTTGTCGGTCACGGTCCCGCGAAGCGCTCGGATCTCGGTGGGGTCTTCGCGCTCTGCCACCAGCGTGGCGATCACGGCGGCCTGCAGGGCGACGACGGCGATCGCGGTTGCGAATGCCGGCTGCAGCATCGGCTGCGGGAGGATGCCGACGAGCCAACCCCGAAGCCGCTCCAGCAGGGGCGTCGAAACCGGCTTCCTCTCGCTTGGGTGTGCAGGGCGCTCGGCGCGGATGCGTTTCAGGGCGCGCTCGATGCCGATCTCGCTCGAGACCGCTGGAACGTCTTCACGCAGGTGCGTCTGCAGCGATTCGTACCACTGCAATTCGGCGCCCGCGGACGGGTGCGTTCGCAGATGGTCTTCGACCCAGGCGCGATCGGCTGCGGACAGGGTGCCGTTGGCGTAGAACGGCAGCAGTTCGTCGAAGCGGGATTTCATGGTGCAGCTCCTGCAGCGCCTGATGCGCCGGTGCGCGTGTTGCCCTCGCGCTGGAGCAGCAGGCGCAGGCAGTTCTTCAGCTTCTGGCGCGCATGGAAGAGGCGCGTCTTCACGGTGTTCTCGGGGCAGGCCTGCAGCGAGGCGACCTCGGCCAGGGAGAGCCCTTCGTAAAACACCAGGTGCACGCACTCCCGGTGCTCGTTCGACAGCTTTCCCATGCAATGGCGGACGCCCTCGCTGCGTTGCCGGCCGGCCAGGATCTCGAATGCGTTCGGCTCGGCGGACGTGACGGTGTCGGCCATGGCGTCGATGTCGTCGTGGAGGGTGTCGGGCTTGCGTCCGCGGAACGCCATCAGCACTTTGTTGCGCGCGATCCCGATGAGCCAGGTGCCGAACTGGGATTCACCGCGGAACCGTGCGGGCTGGCGCCAGACTTCGTACAGGGTGTCCGACACGATTTCCTCCGCCTGGGCCGGATCACCGAGTTGCCTCAGCACGTAAGCGTAGAGCTTGCGCGAGAACGCCCGGTACAGGTCGCGGAACGCCTCTTCATCGGCCCGTTCGATCCGAACGAGCAGGCGGAGCACCTCGTCGTTGTCCATGGAGCGCGTGGGCTTGAGGATGGTGCATACATGGTAATCGCCTGCATGGGTCGTTGGGTTGGGGCGTGTGCGGTGAACCCAGCCTCATTCGCCGCGGAATTGGACGCGGCGGTTCTCCGCGGCACAGGGGTCGAGGTCGGGCAGCGTGGCCCGCTGGCCCATGCCGATGGCCCTCAGTCGGGCGGGGTCGATGCCGTGCATGGCCACCAGGTACCGCTTGACCGAGTTGGCGCGCCGTTGCGACAACTGATCGTTGTATGGCGCCGCCCCGACGGCGTCCGTGTGGCCTTCGATGGTCACCGCCCTGGCAGCGGGCAGCATGCGGATGCCTTCGGCCAGCGCGTCGAGTTGCCGGCGTGCCGCAGGCTGGATTTCCGCGGAGTCAAATCCGAACTGAACCGGCAGCGCCAGCGCGGACGGGCCCTTGGCCACCGGTGTGCCGGCGGCATCCGTGTCGTCATCGGCCGTCGCCGTGCGCCCGGTTGGCGTCGACTTGGCCCGGGTGTCGTCGAGCAGTCGCAGCGACCGCATCTTGATGGCCGGGCGCGCTGGCGGCGTGCCGAGGATGCGGGCCACGTCGACCGGGTTCACCGTTTCGGCGGGACCGTACAGGCGCACGTCCTGCGCGAGAGACGGGGCGGCAAGCAGCACGAGGACGAGGGCCAGGATCGGGCGGTGGTGTGACATGGTGATGACCTCGAATGGGGGGACTCCCGACTGGGTTGCAGCGCCGGTGCCAGAGGTTCATCTTTTTGTTGGCCGTCAGTTGAGCTTGGCCTCCATCAGTTCGAACGAGCTTGCTTCGCGCAGCACATTGCCCACGCGGGTCGAGATCGTTTGCTTGACCGTGCGCTTGACTTCGGGCGCGTACCAGACGGTCTGTTCGGTGAGCACCGTGGTGCGGGTTCCTCCGCGTGTCTGGACTCCCTGTCCGCGCAACACCAGCTTCGTGGCGCGGAAGCGCCCGGCAGCGACCGTCACGTCCTCCTCGCCCTCGACGCTGACCTTCATGGGCACCGTCACCTGGTCGATGCGGCGCTGCTGGTCGACGATGGCCTCGCCGGGGCGCAGCAGCCCCGAGGACTGCAAGTAGGGGGCGAACTCGGGCGGGGTGAGTGTCCAGTCGGGCAGTGCATGGAAGCCGAGGCTGCGCGGCGCGAGCGCGGTGCGCACCCGCGCGTCGGAGGTCGTGGTCCAGGTCTCGGCGATGCCTTCGTCGGTGACCGCGTTGACGCGCGCCGTGACGTACAGGTCGCCGAGGCGGAACTGATCCTGCACGCGGTAGCGCCAGGTGTCGCCAGGGCGCGGCAGCAGCTCCGGACGCGCGGCCTGCGGAGCCCCGGCAGGCTCCCTCGGCACGGCCGCCGCTGCAGGTGCAATGGCGGCCAGGCGCGCCTGCGCCAGCGTTGCGAATCGCCCATGGGGATACTGGCGCAGGTAGGCGCGGTATTCGTCGGCACGGTTCGATGCCTGGATGCTGTTCCAGAATGCCAGTTCGCCGGCAGCCTCCTGGTCCGGCGCCGGCTCGCGCGCGGCTGCCGCCACACCGGGAACGAAGGCGAATTCGCCCTGCAGCGACGAGCTCTCCCACGGCACTTGCTGCTGCTGCGTGTCTTTCACCACGCCTTCTCGCACGCGCTTGAAGACGATCTCGACGGGCAGGCCGGGCGTGAGCAGATGCCTGGAGAGGTAGAGGGCATAGAGGCTGTTGGCGCTGTCGCCCGTGCCGCTGTCGGCGGCAAGTTTGCCGGGTGCGGTGGCGAACGCCAGCAGTGTGCCGACGGGCGCGTCCATCTGCGCGAGGCCTCGCGGTGCCGCCACGGTCTTGCCCGCGAAGGGGTTGTTGCGGCAGGCATCGAGGATGACGATGTTGATCCGGCTGCGTGCGGCCGACATGCGACCGAGGATGAAGCTCAGGTCGATGCCGCTGATCGGGATCTCGTCTTCGCTGCGGATGTCGGCGTCCACCGGGATCAGGTAGTTGCGGTCGCGCAGCTGCAGCCCGTGCCCGGCGTAGTACAGCACGGCGATGGTGTTTTCGTTGAGCCGGTTGCCGAACTCGCGCAGCGCGTCGAGCAGCGCTGTGCGGTCCAGGTTCTCGCGCAGGGTCACGTTGAATCCGGAGCGTTGCAGGCTGGAGGCAATGAGGCGGGCATCGTTGATGGGGTTGTCCAGCGGGTCGGCACGATAGGCGGCGTTGCCGATCACCAGCGCGAGGCGCTCTTCGGTCGTGGCCAGGCCCCGTGGCGGCTGTGCGAAGGCCGCCGGCCAGGTGAGGGCACAGCACAGCAGGGCGGCGATCACGGCCAGGCGTTGGCAAAGAAGTGCATTCGGCGCAAGGTCTGGTTTCATGGCGTCAGCGCAGGTCAAGGGCTGCATCCGTCATCTCCCGGCCCGCGCAACAAGGTGCCGAAGGCGGCGGGCGGCGGCAGCGCGCCAAAGCATTCGAATCGCGCGGCCTGCATGGCGTCACCGCA
>Ga0207649_10001571_pt1 | contig 13320 bp, 8 predicted proteins | sample KBSC43metaG_FD_184317 | JGI IMG/M metagenome (GOLD analysis project Ga0207649, IMG submission 184317) | Corn rhizosphere microbial communities from Kellogg Biological Station, Michigan, USA - KBS C4-3 metaG (SPAdes) (version 2) | ecosystem: Host-associated > Plants > Roots > Rhizosphere > Soil ... | reverse complement strand
GCTTGGGATTCGGCAGCTCGAGCGCCATGCACGACTTGCCGGGAATCGTCTCGACGACGCGGATCGAGATCACCGACAGCGCGCGCGCGAGATCCTTGACGAGGTTGACGATCTGCGCGCCCTTGACGCCGACCGCAGGCTCGATCTCGAAGCGTGTGATCACCGGGCCCGGATAGGCGGCGAGCACCTTCACCGACACGCCGAAGTCGGCGAGCTTGCGCTCGATGAGGCGCGAGGTGAACTCGAGCGTCTCCGCCGACATGCTCTCGGACGCCGGCGGCGCGTCCTCGAGGAGGTCGAGCGGCGGCAGCGGCGAATCGGGCATCTCGGTGAAGAGCGGCCGCTGCTTCTCCTTGACGACGCGCTCGGATTTCGCGACCGCCGCGACCGGCGGCACGACGACGATCGGCGCACGCTCCAGCGCCTCGTCGCGCGTGCGCTCGACGACCGCCTCGCGCTCGGCGGTGGCAAGCGCGCCGATGCGCGCGTCCTCGCGCGCCTCGCGGCGCGCCCTGACGCGCGCGGCGAGCGCCTCGAGGCCGGCGCCGATGCGCTCCATCAGCTTGAGCCACGACAGGCCCGTGAAGAGCGAGAAGCCGACCGCGAACAGCGCGATCAGCATCAGCGTCGCGCCGTTGAAGCCGATCAGGCGCGTCGCGCCGCGGCCGATGACGTCGCCGAACACGCCGCCGGGCGCGAGCGGCAGCGATGCCGGCATTCGCCACAGGCGAGTCGCCTCGATCGCCGCGCTCGACAGGATGACGAGCGCGAAGCCGAACGCGACGAGCGCGAACGGGTGCTCGCGCTCGCGCGCCGGATCGGCGATCTGCCGGTACGACGTGACGATCGCGACCACGCCCGCGACGACCCACCACCACGCGGACAGCCCGAACAGATACAGCAGCAGGTCGGCGAGCCATGCGCCGAACGCGCCGCCACGATTGGCGATCACGTCGCTCGTGCCCGTGTACGAGAAGCCCGGATCGCCGCGCGTATACGTGGCGAGGATCAGCGCGAGGTACGCGATGATCGCGACGACGATCAGCCACCACGATTCGCGGACCAGGCGCGCGGTGCGCGGCGCGAGCGGCCGGGGTGCTTCCAGCGCTCTGTTGCGGTTTGTTTTTGCGTTGAAAAACAGCATGTTGATCGCACTACTTCAGGCGATGCATGATAGCGCGAACGCGGCGGTCCGCCAAGTCGATCGGCAGGTGATGGGCATGCGCGCGCGGCGCAGTCGCGCGAAGGTCGTGGGCTAGAATTGCGACGCGCTCGCCACCAGATTTCCTCCATGGCCACGAAGCACGCACGTCTTCTGATCCTCGGTTCAGGTCCCGCCGGCTACTCCGCGGCAGTATACGCGGCACGCGCGAATCTCTCGCCGGTGCTGATCAGCGGCCTCGCGCAGGGCGGGCAGCTGATGACGACGACCGACGTCGACAACTGGCCGGCCGACGCCGATGGCGTCATGGGCCCCGACCTGATGGCGCGCTTCCAGCGCCATGCCGAGCGCTTCGACACCGAGATCGTGTTCGACCACATCCATACGGTCGACCTCGCGACGCGGCCGTTTCGCCCTCGAGGCGATTCCGGCAGCTACACGTGCGATGCGCTCATCATCGCCACCGGCGCGTCGGCCCGCTATCTCGGCCTCGAGTCCGAGAGCGCGTACATGGGCAAGGGCGTGTCGGCCTGCGCGACCTGCGACGGATTCTTCTACAAGAACCAGGACGTCATCGTCGTCGGCGGCGGCAACACGGCCGTCGAGGAAGCGCTCTATCTCGCCAACATCGCGAAGTCGGTCACCGTCGTGCATCGCCGCGACAAGTTCCGCGCCGAGGCGATCCTCGTCGACCGGCTCGTGGCGCGCACGAAGGATGGCGGCAACGTGCGCATCCGCTGGAACCATACGCTCGAGGCAGTGCTCGGCGACGCGTCGGGCGTGACCGGCGCGACGCTGCGCAACGTCGAGAGCGGCGCGACGGAGGACGTCGCCGTGCACGGCGTGTTCATCGCGATCGGCCACACGCCGAACACGCAGATCTTCGAGGGCCAGCTCGACATGGCCAACGGCTACATCAAGGTGCAGAGCGGCAGCGAGGGCAACGCCACGGCGACGAGCGTGCCCGGCGTGTTCGCCGCGGGCGACGTCGCCGACCACGTCTATCGCCAGGCGGTCACCTCGGCCGGCACCGGTTGCATGGCCGCGCTCGACGCCGAGGCGTTCCTCGAATCGGCCTGACGCGCGTGCCGGCACGCGCGATGGCCAAGCTCAGCGACCTCAAGACGCTCGTCGAGGCCGGGCGCGCGAAGCGCGCGCGGACTGCGCCGAATGCCGCTGCGCCGCGACGCGTTGCCGCCAGCAAGCACGCGGACGGCGACATCGATCTTTCCGCGGCCTTCGCCGACGTCGAGCGCCTGCCGCCGCCGCGGCGCGCACGCGTTGCCATTGCCCCGCCGGCACCGGTGCCCCGCCAGCGCATCGCCGACGAGGCCGATGCGCTGCTGGCGTCGAAATTCGGCGCCGAGCCCGCGCCACATCGATGGGAAGCGGGCCAGGAGCAGGACGTCGAGCAGACCTATGTGCGCAAAGGCCTCGGCACCGACGTGCTCGCCAAGCTGCGCCGCGGACACTGGGCGGTGCAGGCCGAGATCGACCTGCACGGCCACACGTCGGACGAGGCGCACGACGCGCTTGCCGACTTCCTGCTCGAGGCGCGCGCGCATCGGCTGCGGTGCGTGCGCGTGATCCACGGCAAGGGGCTCACGTCGCCGGGACGCGAGCCTGTGCTGAAGGGCAAGGTGCGCCGCTGGCTCGCGCATTGGGACGAGGTGCTCGCGTTCGCCGAGGCGCCGCAGCATGCCGGTGGCGGCGGCGCGGTGCTGGTGTTGCTGCGCGGCAGCACGCGCGCCTGACGCGCTAACGCGTCGGTGTCGCCGGCGCCGTGGCGGCGGGTGGCGCCGGTTTCGGCGCGGGCGTCGGCGGCGCGACCTTCGGCGGGTCAGCGCTCGATGGCGCCGATTTCTGCGGCGCCGCGGCCGGCGGTGGCGCATCGTACGCGCCCGGCATCAGGTTCGGCTCGCGGCCGACGCGCGTGACCACGGGGTCGCTCCACTGCCCGGTCACGCGGTATTCGTAGCTGAACATCTGCTCGATCGGGTCCTTCAGCACCTTCTGTGCGAGCAGCGTGCCGGCGCCGACGACCGCGGCGACAATCGGGTTCGCGGCAACGAGCAGCGCCGCGGCGCCCGCCGAGACGCCGGTGGCGAGCGACGGCTGCACGTGCACGTCGAGCGCCTGCGTCTCGCGCGCCAGGTCGGCCTCGCCCTTGATGGTGATGCGCGCGGCCGTGCCGTTGATCGCGAAGCCGTCGGTGCGCATGACGCCGCCGACGATCGCCACGTCACCCTTCGCCTCGTCGAACGCGAAGCCTTCGCTGAACACATCGTGGAAGTCGAGCGTGATGCGCCGCGGCAGCGCCTGCAGCGAGAGCACGCCGAGCAGCCGGCCGATGCCGGGCTGGATCTTGAGGAACTGCCCGGCGCCGGTCGCGATCGCGAGCTTGCCGTCCAGCGTGTCGTAATCGAAGTCGCTTGGCGCCCCGGGCCACGTGAAGTGGCCGGTGCCCTTGGTGGGGGCGCCGCGGATTTCGTCCGGATACCCGAAGCGCGCGAGGAACACGCCCGCGTCCTTGACGTCGAACGTCGCATCGAGGCTGGTGCGCTCGCCGTCGCTGCCGACGTGCCATGCGCCGTGCGCGGTGATCGTGCCGCCGTCGTTGGCGAGCTCGAGCGCGTCGATCAGCCAGTCGTCGCCCTGCGGCTTGGCGCGCACCTTGAGCGTGCCGAGCTCGTGGCCGCGCGAGATGAAGCGCTCGGCCTCGGCGTCGACCTCGGGCCAGCGAGTGCGGGCCTTCGCAGGCGCGGGCGCCGTGCGATCCGGTTCTCCTTTCGGCGTGCCGTCCTCGCGCGGCAGCGCGACGCGCGTGAGCCGCAACACCGCGCGGCCGTTGGGCGCCTGCGGCGCGGCGAGGTACCACGCGGCGGCGCCCTCGACGTCGCGACCCTTCAGCGCGATGTTCCAGTGATCGGCGTCGCGGCGCGCGCCGATCGTGAGGTCGCGAAAGCGCCGTCCCATTGCGGTGAGGCGCGTCGCCGTGAGGTCGACGCCCTTGAGCTCGAGCGGCGCGGCTGCCGTCGTGCCCGGCTTCGCCGCGGACGCCACCGGCAAGTCGATCGCGAGCCATTCGTCGACGTCGATGCGATCGACATCCGCGCGCACGTAGATGCCCGGCCGCGCATCGTCGCCCGGCTGCGGCGTGGCGCGCCCCGCGACGACGAGCACGCCATCGACGCGCGTGTCGCCGCCGTCGAGGCGGCGTCGCAGGAACACCCTGCCTTCGCTGCCGACGGCGATCGTCACCGCGTCGCGGGTCGGCGAGATCATCCGGCGTTCGACGCTCACCGGCAGCGCGCCCGCGGCGGCCTTCGCGAACGGCGCGGGAAAGCCAATCGTCGCGCCCTGCATCGACGAGCGCACCGTCCAGTCGAAGCCCTGCGCGGCGGGCACGCCGTCGAACGTCCAGTCGCTGCGGCCGCCGAGGCGATCGACGAACGCGACCGGGTAGAGCGCGCGCAGCTCGGCGAAGTCGACGCTGCCGCTGCCGCGCAGGTGGAGCCCGTCGTCGACTCGCGCGAGCGTGACGCGCGCCGCGCCGCCGAGTGCGTTGCCGTCGAACGCGCCGTCGACGATGCCTTGCCGCGAGAACCTGAACTTGCCGGCGACGCCGCGGAACGGCGGCGCTCCCGGCCAGTCCACTGCGCCGGCCGCGAGGCCGAACGTGCCGTCGGCGCGCGACGACGCGAGGTCGGCGAGCGGGATCGACAGCGACAGCGCCAGCGTGCCGTTGCCGGTGACATGCACGCCATCGGTCACGTGCCCGATCCAGCCGGCGATCGGGCTTTGCGCCAGGAACGCGAGGAACGACGGCGCGCCGCCGCTCGCAACGCCGTCGATTGCGAGCACCGGCGCGGCGAGGTCCGGAATGTCGGCGACGGTGCGCCCGATGTCCGCGTCGAGCACGCTGCCGCGCGCCGCCTCGACGCGCAAGTGCGTGCGATCGAGCTTCAGCACCGCGTCGATGCCGTCGATCACCGGCCAGCCTTCGGCGAAATCGAGCGTCGCCTTGCGCACGTCGGCGGCGATCGCGAACGTGCCGGGCTTGCCGTGCGTGAACGGGAAATCGGCGAGGTTGCCCTTGATCTCGATCTGGCCCTTGTCGATGTCGCCGCGCACCAGTGCGCGCCGCGCCCAGTCGCGCGCATGCGGGCTCAGCCAGATCGGCAGGTAGTTGGCGATGCGCGCGACGTTGGCGCGCGCGAACTGCACCTTGAGGTCGGCGTCACCGGGGCCGCCGGCCCGCGCCGCCCAGCTGCCGGAGATCGCACCGGCGGCGTCGGCGTTGGCGAAGGTGACGTCGTCGACGTCGACGCGCAACGTGCCGGACGCGTCGTGATGCCAACGCACCGCGCCGTCGAGCTTCTCGAACGAGACGACGTCGCGCAGCTCCGCCGGCAGCTCGACCGAGCCGTCGCGCGTGGCGAGCTTCAGCGTGCCCTTCGACTCGTCGCTGTCGAGCGTGCCCGAGATCCGGCCGACGCCGGGCCACGGGTCGTGGGCGATCCCGCCGACGTCGACCAGCGTGGCGCGCGCCGTCCATTTCGACGGCGCCTTGAGCGAGCCTTGCCACGTGAGGCGTCCGCCGGTGACCGCGCCGTACGGCGCGTGCGCGGCGAGACCGGCGCGCCAGTCCGCGGGCAGCGGCAGCTCGGCGGCGATCGCGCCCAGCGCCGCGAGATCGGCGCGCGTGAACGCGAGCGTGCCGCGCGCCTCGGCGCTTCCCGTCGCCGCGCGCAAATCGAGGTCGAAGTCCGCCGGCGCCTGCACGGTGCCCGACTCGGTGGTGAACGAGATGCCGCGCCCGCCGATCGTGCGGCGACCGGGCGCCTCTTCCATCGTCAGGCGGCCGACGACGTGCTGCAGCGCGAGCGGCGGCAGCGCGTCGTCGAGGCTCGCGCTGACGTCGGCGAGCTCAGCGTCGGCGACGAGGGACGTCACCGCCTCGTCGCTGAAATCGAGCCACAGCCGCAGCGCGCCCTGCCCCGAATCGATCGGTAGCGGCAGCGGCACCCACGCGCGCCACGCGGCGACGTCGGCGTAGTCGAGGCGCGCGTACAGGTGGCCGCGCGCCTTGCGCCAGTTGCCGGCGCCGATGCCGGCGAAGTCGCCGCGCACGTCGAGCGGCGACGCCAGCGCCGACGGCGGCACGCCCGTCGCGCCGAAGCGGTGGCGGCCGAGCAGGTTCTCGAGCTTGACGTCGACCTGCTCGAGCGTGATCGTCGGCGCGGCGCGCTGCTCGTCGGTCCATGCGAGTGTCGCATCGCGCACGCTTATCTCGTGCTGGCGCAACAGCCACGCGAGGAAGGGCGAGCGCTCGCTGCCGGCGTCGGGGTCGATCTCGAGGCCCGCCACATGGATGACGCCAGCGGTGTCGCGCGCGATCGCGAGCGAGGGCTGGTCGATCGCGAGCTCCTTCAACTGGAGCCGCAGGTACGCGAGCGATGTCCACGCGACGACGAGCTCGACATGGGGCAGCTCGAGCACCGATTGCGTGCCGTCGCGCTCGCGCAGCCGAAAGCCGTCGATGACGAGCTTGGGATTCCAGCCGTCCCAGCCGGTCGCGAGCGCGTCGATCGTCACAGGCGCGCCGATGCGCTGCGACAGGAAGCCGGAGATCGCATCGCGATGCATCGGCACCTGCGGCAGCACCACGTAGCGCAGCAGCAAGAGCAGCGCGCAGAACGCGCCGAATGCGTACAGCAGCAGCGTACCAAGACCGCGGAGGACCCGCAGCGCGCGCGCGGTGCGCCGGATGGTGGCGCGGTCAGGTGCGCGCGTGACGGGCATAATGGACGGCAGGACCCGGGGATTGTAGCGGATGGCCCGCGCGCTCCCGTTGCCTCCTCGCCCCATGGACCTTGCGCGCGCGCTCGACTACAGCCACTACGCCCGGCGCCTCGTCAGCGCGCATCCCGCGCTGCGCGACGAGCTCGAGGCGACACTCGACGCGCCGTTCGACGCAGGCGCCGCGCTCGCCGCGCTCGCGCCGCTGGCCGGCGGCGACGACGCCGCCGCCCTGCACGCCGCGCTCCGGCGCCTGCGGCAGCGCGCGATGCTGCACACGCTCTCGCGCGACCTCACGGGCCGCGCGCCGCTCGCCGAAGTGTTCTCGACGATGACGACGCTCGCCGACGGCGCGATCGGGCTCGCGCGCGATTTCCATCATCGCGACCTCGCGCGCGCGTTCGGCGAGCCGCGCGCGGCCGACGGCGGCGCGGCACAGTCGCTGCACGTCATCGCGCTCGGCAAGCACGGCGGCGGCGAGCTCAACGTGTCGTCGGACATCGACCTCGTGTTCGCCTATCCCGACGAGGGCGAGACCGACGGCGCGCGCGCGATCGCCAACCGCGAGTTCTTCGACCGGCTCGGCCGGCGCGTCATCGGCGCGCTCGACGAGGTGACCGCCGACGGCTTCGTGTTCCGCGTCGACATGCGCCTGCGCCCCTACGGCGACAGCGGCCCGCTGACGGTGTCGTTCGCCGCGCTCGAGCAGTATCTCGTCACGCAGGGCCGCACGTGGGAGCGCTACGCTTGGCTCAAGGCGCGCGTGGTCGCCGGCGACCGGCCCGGCGAGGTGACGGCGCTCGTCGCGCCGTTCGTCTACCGCAAGTACCTCGACTTCGACGCCTACGAGGGGCTGCGCGACGTGCACCGCCAGATCCGCGAACAGGCGCGCCGCGCGAGCCACGGCGATGACATCAAGCTCGGCCCCGGCGGCATTCGCGAGATCGAGTTCACCGTGCAGGCGCAGCAGCTCGTGCGCGGTGGGCGCGAGCCCGCGCTGCGGATCGCGGGGACCGTCGACGCGCTCGCGGCGATCGAATCGCTCGCGCTGCTGCCGGCGGGGGCGGTCGATGCGCTCGGCGACGCGTATGCGTTCCTGCGCCACGTCGAGCACCGGCTGCAATACCGCGACGACCGGCAGACGCAGCGGCTGCCCACCGACGCCGTCGAGGTCGACGCGCTCGCTGCCGCGTGCGGCTTCGTGGCGGCGTGGCGCGAGGCGCTCGACGCTCACCGGCGCAGCGTCGACACATGGTTCTCGTCGCTCTTCGGTGACGCTTCCGCGGCGGACGAGGCGTCGCCGTTCGCCGGCGTCTGGGACGCGCCGCACGCCGAGACGCATCGCGCGCTCCTCGCCGAGGCGGGCTTCGACGATCCGGATGCGCTGGTGGCGACGCTCGCGGCGATGCGCGGCGCGCATCGCTACACGTCGCTGCCGGTGCAGTCGCGGCGCCGCTTCGACAAGCTGATGCCCGCGCTGATCGCCGCCGCCGCGGCCGAGCCCGGCGCAGCCGGCGCTCAGGCGACGCTCGCGCGCCTCGTCGCGTTGCTGGAGGCGATCGCGCGGCGCAGCGCCTACCTGGCGCTCTTGATCGAGCATCCGCCGCTGTTGCCGCGGATCGCGGCGCTGTGCGGCGCGTCGCCGTGGGCCGCCGGCTACCTGACGCGCCACCCGATGCTGCTCGACGAGCTGCTCGACGCCGAGGCACTCCTCGCGCCGCCCGACTGGAATGCATGGCGGCGCGAGCTCGCCGGCGCGATGGCGGAGCGACCCGACGACACGGAGTGGCAGATGGATGCGCTGCGCCACTTCAAGCAGGCGGAGGTGTTTCACCTCCTCGCGCAGGATCTCGCTGGCGCGCTGTCGATCGAGCGCCTCGCCGATCACCTGTCGGCGCTCGCCGACGTCGTGCTCGACGCGACGCTCGCGGCGTGCTGGCGCCAGCTCGCAGGCCCCGACGCCAGGCCGCCACCGTTCGCGATCGTCGCGTACGGCAAGCTCGGCGGCAAGGAGCTGGGCTATGTGTCCGATCTCGACCTCGTGTTCCTGTACGACGTCGCGGCCGACGACCCAGACGCCGATGCGCGGCCCGCGCTGTACGCGCGACTCGCGCAGCGGATCAACACGTGGCTCACCAGCATGACGGCCGCCGGCGAGCTCTATGCCACCGACCTGCGGCTGCGCCCCGACGGCGCCGCGGGCCTCGCCTGCACGTCGATCGGCGCGTTCCGCCGCTACCAGGAGACGAGCGCGTGGACCTGGGAGCACCAGGCGCTGACGCGCGCGCGCGCGGCTGCAGGCGATGCGCGCCTCGGCGATACGTTCGAGGCGATGCGCGTCGAGATTCTGCGCCGCGCGCGCGACGCCGCCGCGCTCGGCCGCGACATCGTCGCGATGCGCCGGCGCATGCACGAAGGCCATCCGAACCGCAGCGGACGCTTCGATGTCAAGCACGATCGCGGAGGGATGGTCGACATCGAATTCATCGTGCAGTTCCTCGTGCTCGCGCATAGCGCGGCGCATCCCGCGTTGACGCGCAACGCCGGCAACATCGCGCTGCTCGGCACGGCCGGCGAGCTTCGCCTCGTCGATGCCGCGCGCGCAGCGGCCGTCGCCGACGCGTACCGCGAATACCGCCGCCTGCAGCACACGCAGCGGATGGCCGGGGCGGCGCAGGCGCGCGTCGATCCGGCGCCGCAGGCGGCGCGGCGCGCGGAGGTCGAGCGGCTGTGGCAGGACGTGTTCGGCGCGCCGCGCGGCGACTGAGGGGCCGCGGGTTGGCGCGCGGACGATCGGCGCGCCATCGCGCGCGAATCGGCGCGGGGGCGACCTGCTAAAATCGCACGCTTCCTCCTCCTCGAACGACGGGATACGCCATGTCGATGGCCGACCGCGACGGCTGGATCTGGTACGACGGCAAGATGGTGCCGTGGCGCGACGCCACGACGCACGTGCTGACGCATACGCTGCACTACGGGATGGGCGTCTTCGAGGGGGTGCGCTGCTACGACACCGCGCGGGGCCCTTCGATCTTCCGGCTGCGCGACCACACCGACCGGTTCGTCCGCTCGGCGCAGATCTTCGGCATGAAGATTCCCTACGACAAGGACACCCTCGATGCCGCGCAGAAGGCCTGCGTGCGCGACAACGGGTTGAAGTCCTGCTACCTGCGGCCGATCGCGTTCTACGGCTCCAACGCGATGGGCGTCGCCGCCAAGTCGAACCCGGTGCGCGTGGCGGTCGCCGCGTGGCCTTGGGGCGCCTACCTCGGCGCCGAGGCGATCGAGAAGGGCATCCGCGTGCGCACGTCGTCGTACACGCACCATCATCCCAACACGACGATGGGCAACGCCAAGGCCGTGTGCAACTACGCGGTGTCGATTCTCGCCAACCAGGAGGCGACGATCGACGGCTACGAGGAGGCGATGATGCTCGACCCGCAGGGCTTCATCTGCCAGGGCTCGGGCGAGAACGTGTTCATGGTGCGCGACGGCGTGCTGTCGACGCCCGACCTCTCCGGCGGCGCGCTCAACGGCATCACGCGCATGTCGATCATGACGTTCGCGAAGGAGCTCGGCATCGAGGTGCAGGAGCGTCGCATCACGCGCGACGAGTTCTACATCGCCGACGAGGCCTTCTTCACCGGCACCGCCGCCGAGGTGACGCCGATCCGCGAGCTCGACAACCGTCCGATCGGCAACGGCGCGCGCGGCACGATCACGACGAAGCTCCAGTCGCTGTTCTTCGACACGGTCAACGGGCGCAACGCGGCGAAGGCGTCATGGCTCACGCCGGTGTGACGACATGAGCGCCGAGTCGAGCCCCGCCGCGAAGGACGGCGTCGTGCGCGTCACCGCGCGCGACCTGCCGGTGTTCTGCCCGAACAAGGCGATGACCTTGTGGAGCTCGCACCCGCGCGTGTTCCTCGACGTCGCCGACAGCGGCGCTGCGATGTGCCCCTATTGCGGCACGCGCTACGAGCTCGAGGGCGGCGCGCTTCCCGGCGCGCACTAGCCCCGCCGCGGCCACCGCGGTGAACGAGCGCATCCTCGTCGTCGCGCCGTCCTGGGTCGGCGACGCGATCCTCGCCGAGCCGTTGATCGCGCTGCTGCGCGAGCCCTATGCCGAGCCGCAGTTGGACGTGCTGGCGCCGCCGTGGTGCGCGCCGGTCTATGCGCGGATGCGCGGCATCCGCCGTGTGGTGCCCAACCCGTTCGAGCACGGCCGGCTCGAGCTTCGCGCGCGGCGTCGGCTCGCCGCCGAGCTCCGCGCGCAGGACTACGCGCGCGCGTTCGTGCTGCCGAACTCGTGGAAGTCGGCGCTGATCCCGTGGCTTGCGCGCATCCCGAAACGCGTCGGCTACGTCGGCGAGTCGCGCTATGGCCTTCTTACCGACGCGCGCCGACTCGACCGCAAGGCGATGCCGCGCCTCGTGCAGCGCTTCGCCGCGCTGGCGGCGACGCGGGGCGCGATCGTTGCGCTGCCGCCGGCACCGGTGCTCGTGCCCGACCTCGCCAATCGCGCGGCGGCGATGCGCGCGCTGCGCCTCAACACGCGCCGGCCCGCGGCGATCCTCTGTCCCGGCGCCGAGTTCGGCCCGTCGAAGCGCTGGCCGCCGACGCATTTCGCCGCACTGGCGCGCCAGTTCCTCGAGCGCGGCATGCAGGTCTGGCTGGTCGGCTCGCCCAACGACAAGCTCGCCACCAATGCCGTGGTCGGCGCCGCGGGCGAGCAGGCGCGCGAGCTGCGCGACCTCGCCGGCCTCACTGACCTCGGCACCGCGATCGACCTTCTCTCGGCCGGCAGCGTGGTGGCAAGCAACGATTCGGGACTGATGCACGCCGCGGCGGCGCTCGGCGTGCCGCTGGTGGCGATCTTCGGCAGCAGCTCGCCCGCGTACACGCCGCCGCTATCGGACGTGGCGCGGGTGGCGCGCATCGACATCGCCTGCAGCCCCTGCTTCCGCCGCGAATGCCCGCTCGGCCATCATCGCTGCATGCGCGACCTGTCGGCGGACCACGTCTACAATCTGGCGCAAAGCCTGCTTCCGCACTGACACGATCCGCGATGCCCAAAGGCCGCAATGTCCCCATCTTCACCACGCCGCTCGATGTCGCGCAGGCGTTCTACCGCGCGTTCGAGACCGCCGACATCGACGCGATGATGGCGACCTGGGCCGAAGACGAGGAGATCATCTGCGTCCACCCGGACGGGCCGCGCCTCGTCGGCTACGAGGCGGTGCGCGGCGCCTGGGAGCGCCTGTTCGCCGGCGACAACCGCATCGCCTTCCGCATCGACAGTGCGCTTACACTGGAGACGGTGGGGCTTGCGATGCACAGCGTGGTCGAGCTCATCCACTCGCCCGACGGCACGCCGCGCGGCGCTGCGGTGGCGACCAACGTGTTCCTGCGCACGCCGTCGGGCTGGCGCCTCGTCGTGCACCACGCGTCGCCGTCACCGCCGGTCAGCGAAAGTCCGCCGAGCGGTCCCCTGCACTGACGCGGCGCGCGGCGCGCTTCTCGCGCCACATCCGCCGCCACCCCGCGAACGGCAGCACGTTCGCCTGCCACAACCCCGTCACGCGCTCGCCGGACGCGAGCCCCGTGCGCGGGAATTCACCGCGCCGCGGCGCGAAGAAGGTGCCGAACAGGATGTCCCACAGCGGGAACACCGCCGCGAAGTTGCGATCGCGGTGCGGCGCCTCGAGCGAATGGTGGATCCGATGTGCCTGCGGGCCGACGACGACGCGCGTGAGGCCCGCCAGCGGCAGCCGCACGTTGGCGTGGATGAAATAAGGCCAGTAGACGAGCACCGCGGCGAGCCAGCCCGCGGTGACGGGCGTCAAGTCGAGCAGGATCGCCATCGGCAGGAGGATGAAGCCGATCCGCAGGATTTCCTCGAGCCAGTGGTGGCGCATCGCCGTCGTGGCGTTGAGTGATTCCTCGGAATGGTGCAGCTTGTGCTGCTCCCACAAGAGCGGCACCCCGTGCTGCCAGCGGTGGAACCAGTAATAGAAGAAATCGTAGACGAAGAAGAACACCACGAGCGCGAGCGCCGCGTCGAGCTTGCCCTCGAGGTGGATGAGGCCGAACCAGTCGGGATGCGCCGCGCGCAGCGCGCCGATCGTCAGCGCGACGGCCACCGGGTAGACGAACAGCAGGACGAGGTAGTACGACAACGCCTGGTAGCGGATGTTGAACCACCAGTCGCGCCACGGCTGGCCGCGTTCGGCGGGCCACAGCCGCTCGACCGCGAGGAACGCTACATAGACGACAAGCGCCTGGCCAACCACCTGCGCGTAAAGCAGCGCGCCGTTCTGGATCGACGCGGGCATCGTCGGGGAAGCTCCGGTCGT
>Ga0207649_10001552_pt1 | contig 13455 bp, 13 predicted proteins | sample KBSC43metaG_FD_184317 | JGI IMG/M metagenome (GOLD analysis project Ga0207649, IMG submission 184317) | Corn rhizosphere microbial communities from Kellogg Biological Station, Michigan, USA - KBS C4-3 metaG (SPAdes) (version 2) | ecosystem: Host-associated > Plants > Roots > Rhizosphere > Soil ... | reverse complement strand
AGCTTATCTCGGCGCTGAGCGCGGCCAATCTCTACTTCGCCGACCAGGCGCCATGGGGGAAGAAGGCCGACCTCGCGCGCATGGGGGCGATCCTTGCGACCACGGCCGACGTCGTCCGCCGCTGCGCCATCGCTGCTCAGGCGTTCATCCCGGCCGCCGCTGGCAAGATGCTCGACATGCTGGCGGTACCGGTTAATCAGCGGCTGCTCGCGCACGCGCTCGATCCCGACCTGTATCTGGCCGCGGGCACTGCGCTGCCGGTGCCGGAGCCGGTGTTCCGGAAGTTCGAGGCCAAGGCCGGCTGATCGTGCTGATCGACTCCCATTGCCATCTCGACTTCCCCGAGCTTGCCGCCGACCGTGCCGGCGTCCTAGCTCGGGCGAAGGCCAATGGTATCGATGCGATGGTCACGATCTCGACACGCGTGAAGCGCTTCGACGAGATCACCGCGATCGCCGAGCAGAACCCTCAGGTCTGGTGCTCGGTCGGCACGCACCCGCACCACGCCCACGAAGAGCCCGAGATTACCACCGCCGATCTGGTCCGCCTCAGCGCCCATCCTCGCTGCGTCGCGATCGGCGAAGTCGGGCTCGACTACCACTACGAGGGTGACTACGCCGCGCAGGCCGAGGGCTTCCGACGCCACATCGCCGCCTCGCGTGAAACCGGGTTGCCGCTGGTGATCCATGCCCGCGACGCGGACGACGATATCGCAAAAATCCTCACCGAGGAGACCGGGAAGGGCGCCTTCCCGTTCGTGCTGCACTGCTTCTCGTCGGGTATCGAGCTGGCCCGTACCGGCCTCGCGCTGGGCGGCTATATCTCGTTCTCTGGCATCCTCACCTTCAAGAATTCCGCGGTGATCCAGGAGGTCGCGGGCGTCGCTCCTGCCGACCGCATCCTCGTCGAAACCGATGCGCCCTACCTCGCGCCGGTGCCCTATCGCGGTAAGACCAACGAGCCCTCCCACGTGCTCCACACCGCGCAGAAGCTCGCCGAGGTGAGGGGGGTAACCCTCCCCGAAATCGCAGCGACCACGACCGCCAATTTCTACCGGCTGTTCTCCAAGGCGAAGCCGTAAATGGCCGCCGCGACCTCGATCACCGCCACCATCATGGGCTGCGGCTCATCCGGCGGCGTGCCCCGCATCGGCGGCAACTGGGGCGTGTGCGATCCGAACAATCCTAAGAACCGCCGGCGTCGCTGCTCATTGCTCATCGAAGGCCGTACCGGTGACAGCGAGCCGACGCGCATCGTCGTCGACACCGGCTGCGACCTGCGCGAGCAGCTGCTCAGTGCCGACGTCGATCGCGTCGATGCCGTGCTCTATACGCACGAGCACGCGGACCATACGCATGGCATCGACGATCTGCGCGTGCTGGCGCTCAACAACCACAAACGCGTCGACGTCTATTTCAGCCGCGAGACCGGTCAGCGGATCGTCTCGGCGTTCGCCTATTGTTTCACGGCGCCGCCCGGCAGCGGCTATCCGCCGATCCTCAACCAGAACCTCATGGAGGCCGGCCAGCCGCTGCGCATCCACGGACCCGGCGGAGACGTCGACATCCTGCCGTTCCGCCAGGATCACGGCGAGATCTTCTCGCTGGGCTTCCGCATCGGGAAATTCGCGTACTCGTGCGACCTGAGCGGCATACCTTCGGAAAGCGAAGCGATCGTCTCCGGGCTCGACGTCTGGATCCTCGATGCGCTGCGGCCTGCACCGCATCCGAGTCACCTGAGCTTAAGCGAGGCGCTCGATGCTGTGGCCCGCTTCAAGCCGCGCGAAGCGATCCTGACAAACCTCCACATCGATCTGGATTACGCAGAGACCGACCGCATCACTCCGGAGCACGTGCGGCCGGCTTATGATGGCCTCCAGATCAACATAACCACCGGCAGCGTACTCAGCGCGCGCTAAGCCGCCTCTGGAGCCCGTGAGTGCAAGCCTCAGAAATCGCGTGTGTCTTTAGATCAAATGCCACCATCCGATCTCTTCCCCATAGCCGGTAGTTCCATAATATATCTTATGCGAATCACATATGGGCGTCAGGCCATTGGGAAATGCCAACCCCTCAGCTAGCGTCCAACCGCCTCCATCACCGATTCCGGACACCCCATGACCGATACCGATCTCATCGACCGACTGGCTGCTGCGCAACGCGCTTATGCGAGCGACGTCGACCCAGCTCCTTACGCAGCGCTCGATCGCGAGGCGGGTTATCGCATTCAGCTCGGCGTCAAGGACGCGGTCGGCCGCAAGGTCGGCATGCTGAAGACGGCCGTTCATGCCGAAGGCGTCGGCGTAGTCGCGCCCATCTACGCGGACGGTATCATTGCTGCCGCCGCCCGCCTCTCCGCCCGCGGGGTCATTGGCCTTGAAGTCGAGGTCGGTATGGTTCTCGGCCGCGACCTCCCTTCCGATTCCGCGACAGATCCCGCACACGTCGCGGCCGCAATTGATCACTATTTCCTGGGCGTCGAAATCTGCGGCACACGCTTCACGGATCGGAAGGCCGCCGGCCCCAATGGCGGACTGGCCGACAACATGAGCGCACTCGGCTACGCCGTCGGCCCAAGGCGGTTCGGAGGCGAAGTCGGCGGGCTCGAGGTGGTGCTGGAGTTTGGTGGCAAGACCATTCACGCCGCGCCGTCCAAGCACGCCTTTGGCGACACTCTGGCCTCGCTCGTCGCCTACGCGAAGAACCAGCACCCTGCCTACCCCCTCAGGGCAGGCACCATCATTACGACTGGCTCGATGTGCGGGCTGGTTGCCACGAGTGGCCCGGGTCACGTCGTGGCGCGGCTCGCCCACGAGCGCCTGGAGTTCGACCTTGTCTGACGCCGACATGACGCCGTCGCGCGACATCACGCGGCTGATCGAGATCATGGCGCGGCTGCGCAATCCCGTCGGCGGCTGTCCCTGGGACCTCGAGCAGGACTTCCGCTCGCTCCGCCACTACGCGATCGAAGAGGGTTACGAGGTCGCGGACGCCATAGAGCGCGAGAATTTTGACGACGTGCGCGATGAGCTCGGGGACCTGCTGCTGCAGCCGGTCTTTCAGGCGCAGATGGCATCGGAGGCCGGCCTCTTCGACTTCGGCGATGTAGTCCAGGCGATCACCGAGAAACTCATCCGCCGCCATCCTCACGTGTTTGGCGAGGAAGCTGCGCGGAATGCCGGTGCCAAAACAGCCACCGGCGTCAAGGCAAAATGGGATGAGATCAAGGCCAGCGAGCGGGCCAGCAAGAGCGAGAAGCAGGGTACGGCTCCCGCCTCGGTCCTCGACGAGGTTCCCATCGGCGCGCCCGCCCTCGCCCGTGCCGAAAAGCTCACCAAGCGGGCCGCTACGGTTGGCTTCGACTGGCCCGATGCAGCGGCGGTCAAAGCCAAGGTGACGGAAGAACTCGCCGAGCTTGACGCAGCGACCACTGCCGCCGAGCGCCAGGAGGAAATGGGCGACCTGCTCTTCGCGATCGCCAATCTCGCTCGGCACCACGGCATCGACCCCGAGGCCGCCCTTCGCGACGCGAACGCGAAGTTCATCCGGCGCTTCCACTACGTCGAAGACCGCGCCCGGCAAGACAATATTCCCATCGCCGACGCCGGCCTTGCCCGCCTGGACAGTTATTGGAACGAGATCAGGGCCGCGGATAAGGCCCGCCGCTAACGCAAGCCGGCGACGTGCCGGATGATCGTCCCCGCAGAGTCTGCGGGCGACAACGCGGTCGTATCGAGCTTGAGGACATTGGCGTGCAGGACAGGCAGTGGACGCACGGTTCGACGTCGCTCCATCGCTGAGGCCTCGTCCGTGTGCTTGTGGTTGGCGGCTCGCTCTGGGCTTGCAACACGTCGCGCGTTCTCGGCCTCGTCGCAGCTCAGGACGACCGGAACGAACAGGGCCGCTCGTCGCCTTGCGAGCAGTTCTACGCGGGCAAACACTGCCCTGTCCTGCGGTGCGTCATCGAGCACGTTGGTCAATACGTAGGCTCGGCCGGCCGCTCCAAGCTCTTCGATTGCTTGAAGCGATGCTTCCCGCACACGACCAACAAAGTCCCACGTTTGAGCAGGCAATGCCGTTACGCCGTCGGCCCCGATAACCGACAGGATCGGATTGTTGATGAGATGGTTGTCCACCAATATGGCTGCCGTCTCGGCACAGAGCTCTCTTGCGATCGTCAGCTTGCCGACGCCATACGGTCCCAGCAGATAGACGACCGCATTACCGAGCGTAGGCATCCTCAGGGCGCCTCGATCCGCCCGGCAAAGCGCTGCGCGAAGTTGTCGCGGTGGCGGGGTTCGACGCGAACTTCGTAGGTCTGGCCCTCGTCGTCCGGCTCGTCTTTGCCGATGATCTCGGCGTGCCCATAGAGCCACCCGACATCGGCGCCGTTCACATGCGGCACACGGACCCGAAAGGTCCGGCTCTTGGCCGCCAGAGTCGCTTCGACCAAGGCGAGGAGTTCATCGACGCCCTCGCCCGTCTGCGCCGAAACGGCAACGGTCCCCGCCACCGACCCCGCCGCCGAGATGTGCCGCAGAGTCTCGCGGCGGCTGTCCGCGTCAGTTCCGACTAGGTCGATCTTGTTCCAAACCTCGATGATCGGCGTTTTTTCCGCGGAGACGCCCAGCTCGGCGAGCACCTTGAGCACATCGGCCGCCTGGGCGGCGGAGTCGGGATTGGCCACGTCGCGCACATGAAGGATTACATCGGCTTCGATGACTTCCTCGAGCGTGGCGCGGAACGCGGCGACAAGCGTGGTCGGCAAGTCTGCCACAAAGCCTACAGTGTCGGACAACATCGCCGAGCGGCCGTGCGGCAGTTCGATCTTGCGCACCGTCGGATCGAGCGTCGCGAACAACAAATTCTCCGCCAGCACGCCTGCGCCGGTCAGCCGGTTGAAGAGGCTCGATTTGCCCGCATTGGTGTAGCCCACGAGCGCCACGACCGGCAGGTCCACGGCCCCGCGCCGGCCGCGCTGCTGCCCGCGCACGCGCTTGACCTTGTCGAGACGGTCTTCCAGCAGCTTGATCCGCTCCTCGAGAAGCCGTCGGTCACTTTCGATCTGCGTCTCGCCCGGGCCGCCCAGAAAGCCGAAACCGCCGCGCTGTCGCTCGAGGTGGGTCCACGACCGCACCAATCGGCTGCGCTGATAATTCAAATGGGCGAGTTCCACCTGCAGCACACCTTCGCGCGTCGCCGCGCGGTCGCCGAAGATCTCGAGGATCAGGCCCGTTCGGTCCAGGACCTTGGCGCCGAGCCCCGTCTCGAGATTGCGCTGCTGGATGGGCGCGAGCGCCGTGTCGACCAGCACCAGCTCCACCCTGCCCGCAGCGACCTTTGCTTTGAGTTCCTCGACGTGCCCGGCACCGACAAAGGTCGCAGGCTTGACCTCCCGCACCTTGACGACGTCCGAGAAGACGACCTCAACGGGAATGGCTCGCGCTAGCCCCTCGAATTCTGTAACGCGCATGGCGAGGTCGTGCGTCCCCGGTCGCCCGCGCACGTCCGGCACGATCAGCCCTACCCGCGTTGGCGCCAGCGTATGATCGACCGCCTGCGGGCCGCCTGGGCGGTCCTCGTCATCTTCGAAATCGTTTGCCATGGACGCTTATCTAGTCGTCCACATGCTCCGGATCAAACAGCTGGATCGGAGCGCCCGGCATGATAGTCGAGATCGCGTGCTTGTAGACCAACTGCGATTGCGCGTCGCGTCGTAGCAGCAAGCAGAAATTGTCAAACCAGGTGATGACGCCCTGAAGCTTGACGCCGTTGACGAGAAAGATCGTCAGGGGGATCTTCTGCTTGCGAACGTGATTGAGAAATGCATCCTGAAGATTCTGAGCCTTTTCTCCGGGCATTTGGGGCCTCTTCTGCTCATTGGACCTATTGCGCCGACAACACCACTAGACCGGGAGCGTCTATTGTTACTCTCCCGGCTACTACTGGCTCCCCACCCGCACCGCAACTATGCCACATCGGCTGGCAACTGCCTACCCGCGGCGGGAGCGACTAAAGTCCCAGCGACTTGATCTTCCTGTGAAGGGCGCTCCGCTCCATGCCCACAAACTCGGCGGTCTTGGAGATGTTCCCGCCGAACCGTTCGATCTGCGCCACCAGGTATTGCCGCTCGAACACCTCACGGGCCTCACGCAGCGGCAGGCTCATCAGGTGCGCCGACTCGTCCGTGTCGCCCACAGTCGGCAGCACTTCACCGATATCGGACGGCAATGCCTGGGCGGAAATGACTCCGCTCTCGGGCGGCGAATCCTTGATCAGGATCAGCAGCCGTTCGATCGAATTGCGCAGCTGCCGTGCGTTGCCGGGCCAATCTTGCGCCTGCAGGACTGCCATCGCGTCGGGTCCGATAGTGAGGGTCTTGAGGTTGTGCATACGGGCGATCTGGTCGACGAACAGTGACACTAGCGGCGGCACGTCCTCCCTGCGCTCCTTGAGCGGGGCAAGCTGCAGCGGCACGATCGACAGCCGGTGGAAGAGATCGGAGCGGAACTGCCCGCTCTCGATCAGCTGCGCGACGTTCTGCGAACTCGACGCGATGATCCGCACGTCGATCGGCACCGCGACAGATCCGCCGACACGGTTGAACTTGTTCTCGACCAGCGTCCGCAGCAGCGCCTGCTGCGCCGGTGCCGGCAGCGCCGCGACTTCGCTCAGATAAAGCGTGCCGCCATGCGCTTTCTCCAGCGCACCCACCTCGGTGCGCAGCGATCCCGACTTCTCGCGCGTCTCCCGTCCGAACAGCACGACGAGCACTTCGTCGGGCGAATAGAGCGAGCAGTTGATCTCGACGAACGGCGCTTCGGCGCGCGGGCTCGCCTGATGGACGAGCCGCGCCGCGAGGCCCTTGCCTGACCCGGACGGCCCGGAGATGAAGATGCGAGAATTGGTCGGGGCCGATTTTTCGATGACACCCTTGGTCTGCTGCAGGGCGGGCGAAACGCCGACCATCTCGACCGATTGCGTGCTCGCCCTGCCGCGCAGTTCCTCGACTTCGGATTTGAGCCGGGTCGCTTCCATCGCGCGCTGGGTGATCAGCAACAGGCGGTCGATCTTGAACGGCTTTTCGATGTAGTCATAGGCGCCTCGGCGGATCGCCGAGACCGCGGTTTCGATATTGCCGTGGCCGGAGATCATCACCACCGGCATGTCTGGGTGCTGACTCTGGAATTCATCGAGCAGCTGCAGCCCGTCGAGGCGTGAGCCCTGCATCCAGATGTCCAGGAACACCAGGCTCGGCCGGCGCTTGGCAATTTCGTTGAGGCCCGAATCGGCATCATGCGCCTGCCGTGCCTCGTATCCTTCGTCTTCGAGGATGCCCGCGATGAGGTCGCGAATATCGTCCTCATCATCAATGATCAAAATGTCACGCGCCATACTACGTCTTTTCCTCCGCCAAAACCGGCGGGTCCTCCGCAATCGTCTTTTCTTGGGACGCTTCCGCGTCCGTGGGTGGCTCTGACGCTGCCGCCACCGCCTCGGACGCCTGTTCGCTGTTGTCCTCTCCATCGACCTCCGGCTTTATGGGCAAGGTGAAGGTGAAACACGCCCCGACCCGGCCGTTTGCATCCGGCTCGGCATCAATCAGGTCCACCGAACCGCCATGCTGCTCGACAATACGCGCAACAATCGCGAGGCCGAGCCCGGTCCCCTTTTCGCGGGTCGTTATATAGGGTTCAAGCAGCCGCTGCCGGTTTTCCTTCGGCCAGCCCTTGCCGTTGTCGGAAATGGACACCCGCGCCCTGTTGCCCTCGGTGCGCACAGCGACAGTGATCACGGGATCGGTAATTGCCTCGAGGCCCGCTCCCTCGATCGCCTCGACGGCATTCTTGATGAGGTTCGTCAGCACCTGCCCGATCAGCCGCTGATCGAACCAGGCGATCACGGGCTGCTCCGGCAGATCCATCTTCACCGAGACATCCGGCAGCCGCATGCTTTCGAGGAACACCGCTGACCGTACGGTGTCGGTAAGGTCCGCGCGTACCGGCTTCGCCTCAGGCATGCGCGCAAAGGACGAGAACTCGTCGACCATGCGGCCGATGTCGCCTACCTGCCGGAGGATGGTGCTGATCGATTTATCGAAGACTTCGAAATCGTCCTCGAGCTTTTTGGCATAGCGACGCCGCAGCCGCTCGGCCGAGAGCTGTATCGGCGTCAGCGGGTTCTTGATCTCATGCGCAATGCGTCGCGCTACATCGGCCCACGCGCCCGTTCGCTGCGCGGAGAGAAGGTCCGTAATGTCGTCGAGCGTGACCACATAACCCTTGCTCTCAGCCATCGTGCCTTCACGCGTCAGCTGCACTTGGTAGGTCCGGTAGTCCGGCCCTGAGCCGATCTCGATCTGGTCGCGGATCTGACCGCGACGCGAGGCCCGCGCCCGCTCGATGATCTGGGCCAGCGCAGGCACGACCTCTCCCACCTGCTTGCCGACGACCGAGATTTCATCGCGCCCCAGCATTTCCGACGCCCGCGCGTTGAAGAGCGTGATGGCTCCGAACGCGTCGAGCCCGATGATACCCGCCGACACGCCCTCCACCACCGCTTCCGTGAACTGCCGGCGCTTCTCGTTGGTCTCGTTGGCCTGGACAAGCGCCACGCGTTGCGTCCTGAGCTGTCGCGTCATGGTGTTGAAGCGGTTGGAGAGATCGCGCAAATCCCCCCTACCCGGCTGTACCGGCACCTGCACGTCGAGGTCGCCCTCGGACACGCGGCTCGAGGCGATCATCAGATTACGGATCGGGTCGACGAAGCGGTTCGCGAGCGCGATCCCGACCCACAGCGCCGCGAGCAGCAGCACCAGCGCCAGGCCCAGATACATGAGCGTGAAGGTGATCTGGAACACCAGCCGGTTGGACGCATACTGCCGGTACTCGGTGACGTTGTCGTCGGTGAGCCGCATGAACTCGAGCACTTCCGGATTCACCGGCCGCGCCACGAACAGATACGTGCTGTCGTAACCGCGCAGCTTGACGATGGCGCCAACGAGCTGGGTATCGCCCGGGGAAATCAGCGTGGGCACACCCTCGTCCACGTGCGGAATGACGCCGTCCGGCAGCTGCGGCGCGACGCCCTGCGCGTTGATCTGGGCACTCATCAGCGTATTGCCGTCACCCGAGACCAGCGTCGCAAAGGGCAGCGAGCGCGTCACCGCCAGCGCCGTCAGGATGCGTTGGTACTGCTCGCGATCGGTTGCAAAGGTGTCCTTGGCCTGCTCGAGCTCCCCCGCGACCCAGATGATGTCGTCGCGGAGAACCTGCGCGTGTTCCAGCATGTACGAACGCGCGACCTGCCGGGACGCTTCCACCATCGTCTTGGTGCGCTCGGAGAACCACTGGTCGAGACCCTGGTTGAGCGAAATCGTCGCGACCACTGCTACGATGATGGCGGGCACTGCGGCGGCCGCCGCGAACATTGCCACCATGCGGATCTGGAGGCCGGAGCCCGCAGTCCTGAGGACACGCGATTGAAACAGCAGCGTTGCTTCCGTGACCAGCAGCGCGATTACCAGCAGCACCAGGAGGGCATTAGCGATCCAGATCAGTGTCCACACCTCGGGCGTCGGCTCGATCCCGGTGGTCCCCGTCATGATCAGGAATGACCCTGAGGCAACGAGCACGGATGCGATCACGACGATCAGTCCGACGACGCGCAACGCCCGGCGTCCGCGTTCGGTGAACAGCGAATTGCTGGGTTTTGGTCCGGCCTCCGCCGAGGGCTCGGAAAAGCTGTCTGTGGCCAGTGCTGTGTCGCTCATGTCACAGGCCGTTCCCGGGGAAGCCGCAAGAGGCCGCTAAACTGGCTCAATAGCGGCGACCCTTCAAGACAATTGTTGCTGAAATGTGACACCTGAGCCGGGTGCCCGGCCTGAAACGGGCTCACACCTTCGTGTGACGAAGCGGGGAACTCACGGGTGAGCGACACATTCCGTTGATACCACCTGTGAGTTGCTCATGCCCTCCCCCAGCGTCCTCCATCGTTCCTTCGCCTCCCGTCTGTGGGGAGTGCTGACCCTCCTCGCCACCCTCGCGTTTCTCGATTCAGTCTTTGAATATTTCTGGCCGGCCAACGGCGTCCACGGCACCGAAGGCGCCCTGCTCGTTGTCATCTCGACCCTGCTAATGGCCATCGCCGCCGGGATCATCGCGGCCCACATTGCTAAAGGCTGGTTCTACATTCTGCTAGAGATCCTGATTTTCCTCGACCTCTGGGGCACAGGGGTCGCGGCGTATTTCCTCGAGAACCGGATCCTGCTTGTCCTCGACGTCCTCGCGCTGATCGTGTTCATCATCCACGTCGCCATGCCACGCCGCGCGGTGGCGGTGTCATGATCCGCCTGGCCGCCATCGCCGCGCTGGCCCTTGCCGCCTCGCCCGCCCTCGCGCAGGATCAGCCGGGCTCGACGGTGAGTGACGGGAGCCAGGCCTGGTACACCTTCACCGGCCAGCTCAACGCCCAGAAATACGCTACCGCCGACCAGATCACGCCCGACAATGTTAGCCGGCTCCAGACCGCGTGGCAGGTAAACACCGGCGATTTCTCCGACGGTAATTCCGACAAGGGCCCTCCCGCCAGCGACTGGTCCGCGACGCCTCTGTTCGTCAACGACACCATCTACGTGTCGACTCCCTTCTATAGGGTGCTGGCCCTCGAGCCGGATACCGGCAAGATCAAGTGGACCTTCGACTCAAAGACCGAGCTCAAGGATCCCACCCAGGGAGAGCTCAAGACCCGCGGAGTGTCCTACTGGCAGTCTGCATCCCCCGTCGCCGGGCAGGCCTGCCAGAAGATCGTCTATCTCGGCACTCCGGACGGCCACCTCTTCGCCGTTGACGCCGACAACGGCAAGGCCTGCGCGAACTTCGGCCAGAACGGCGTTCTGGACATCAACCAGTGGAACACGGTCAACCCGAAATGGCCGCTCTCCATCCTCCAGCCGCCGACCGTCTACAGGAACCAGCTCTTTATCGGCTGGGCCGGCAAGGACTGGGCCGAAGCGGTCCAGCCGCCGGGTTCGGTCTTCGCCGTCGATGCCGAAACCGGAAAGCTGAACTGGAAGCTCGACACCATCCCGCCGGATCTTGATCCCAAGACCGGGACCTCGAACGTGTGGACCTCGATGTCCATCGATACCCAGAACCATCTGCTGTTCCTGCCGATCAGCTCGCCGAGCCCCGACTATTACGGAGGCGACCGCCTCGCGCCGATGCCGCTCTCGACCTCGCTCACGGCGGTCAACCCGGACACCGGCAAGGTCGTCTGGAGCTACCAGATCGTTCATCACGACATCTGGGACTACGACACCAACTCGGCGCCAACGCTCTTCGACATGCAGGTGAATGGCAAGACCGTTCCGGCGCTGATCCAGTCGAGCAAGCTCGGATATTTCTATGTCCTCAACCGCCTGACCGGCCAGCCCATCTTCCCGATCGACGAAAAGCCGGTGCCCGCTTCGGACGTTCAAGGCGAGCAGGCTTCCCCTACCCAGCCGGAACCGACGACGCCCGCGCCGACCGTCCCCGACGAATTCCCGGGCATATCTCCGGTCGCCGATATCTCGAGTCTCGGTTATTGCAGCCGCACGCTTGCCGGCCTGCGCTACGACGGCCGCTTCACACCGCCGAGCCTCAAGGGCACCCTTGCGTTCCCGGCGACGGCCGGCGGCGTCGAATGGGGCGGCGGCGCCATCGATCCGGTCACCAACACCTATGTGGTCAACAGCTCCGCCGTCGCGCAGATCTATCGTCTCATCCCGCGCGCCGAGTATGACGCCAAGATCAAGGGCCTCGACGACAAGAAGCGTGGCGAAGAGGGCTATTTCGCGATGGAAGGCGCGCCCTACGGCTTCCAGCTCCAGACGTTCCTGAACCCGATGGGCATGCCATGCTGGAAGGGCCCCTACGGCACGCTCTCGTCCTACGACCTCAACACCGGCAAGTTGAATTGGCGCGAGCCCTTCGGCGTCGTGCAGAAATGGGGCTTCTACATGCCCGACTCCTGGGGCTCCGTGACCATCGGCAGCCCGGTCGTGACCAAATCCGGCCTGATCTTCATCGGCGCATCGATGGACTCCCGCGTGCGGGCGATCGACGAAAAATCCGGCAAGCTTCTCTGGCAGTCGCTGGTCGAGGCACCGGCCGTCGCCGAGCCGGCCGTCTACACCTACAAGGGCAAGGAATACGTGGTCTTTGCCGTCGGTGGAAACTCGATCCTCGAGCCGAAAGTCGCCGACCAGCTCATTGCCTACGCGCTGCCCGGTTGAGCGATGCTCCAGGCTCTCCTCAAACACCTCAATCCCGAACCGGCGGTGCGACCCACCCGCGATCGGGCGGAATTGGTGGCCGCAGCCCATCGCAGCTATGAACGCGACATGGATTTCGCGGTGCGCTCAGGCCGTGGCGGGTGGATGATCGCTCGCCTCCGCAAGAACGGCACCTTCCATTCCTGGGTGGTGGGCTGACATGTCCCGCGCCTTCACCCGCGAAATGGACGGCCGGCCCCTTCTTCGCTCGACGGAAGTCGGCGCGAAGAGCATGGCGGATGTGTACCGTGCCATCGAACCCGATTTTGCGTTCGAAGTCCGGCAGGGCCGCGACGGGTGGATGATCGCGCGGCTCAAGAAGGACGGCAGCTTCGACTCCTGGGTCGAGGAGTAGTCCTCTAGCTGCCGCGCCGGCTCTGCTTGACGATCTCGATCGAGTGCGCCCGGATCTTCTTGCGCAGCGTGTTGCGGTTGAGCCCGAGCAGGTCCGATGCCTTGATCTGATTGCCACCGCAGGCATTGAGCACCATGGCGATCAGCGGTGCCTCCACCTTGTCCAGCACGCGCTGGTACAGTCCCGCCGGCGGAAGTCTCGGCTCATGGTCGCGCAGGACCTGGGCCACGTGAGTCTCGACCGCGGCCGAGATATCGATCGGCCCACTCGCCTGCTGCACCGCCTGCCGATCCGAGATGTTGAGCTCGGCCTGCACGATCTCGCGGGAAATCGTTTCGTCCGCGTAGAGGGCAGACAACCGGCGGACCAGATTCTCGAGCTCGCGCACGTTGCCCGGCCAGGAATAATCCTGCATCAGCCGGATCGCGTCGGGGGAGATAGTCTTGAGCGGCTCGCCCTCGCCCTGCGCCGCTCGGAGGAAATGGCTCACCAGATCGCCGATATCGTCGACGCGCTCGCGCAAGGGGGGCAGGCGGATTGGAACGACGTTCAAGCGATAAAAGAGATCCTCGCGGAACAACCCCTGACGGATCATCTGGCTGAGGTCGCGATGCGTGGCCGCCACGATGCGCACGTTCGACTTGATCGGTGTCCGCCCACCGACCATCGTGTACTCGCCCTCCTGCAGCACACGCAGCAGGCGGGTCTGGGCATCCATCGGCATGTCGCCGATCTCGTCGAGAAAGAGCGTACCGCCTTCGGCCTGCTCGAACCGTCCCGACGAG
>Ga0207649_10001549_pt1 | contig 13487 bp, 5 predicted proteins | sample KBSC43metaG_FD_184317 | JGI IMG/M metagenome (GOLD analysis project Ga0207649, IMG submission 184317) | Corn rhizosphere microbial communities from Kellogg Biological Station, Michigan, USA - KBS C4-3 metaG (SPAdes) (version 2) | ecosystem: Host-associated > Plants > Roots > Rhizosphere > Soil ... | reverse complement strand
CCCGCGCCTAAACCCATCAATATTTTAAGAAAACATCTTATTGCTACGAGGGAAAAGATCCTGATCAATAAGAATTTTGAAGAGGTCGCGTCAACATTCGGATTAAAGAAAATTCCGGGGACTGAATTACCGAAATCTGCCGTGTATGTTCCATTGGTCATAGGCGAAAGGGTCACTGGTTACATCAGTCTGCAAAACATCGACAAGGAGAATGCTTTCAGCGATTCGGATGTGAGACTATTAGAAACCCTTGCGAATAGCATGGGCGTGGCATTGGAAAACGCGAGGTTGTTTGATGAAACCACGCGATTGCTGAAAGAAACCGAACAGCAAAAGGCCGAACTAGGTGTCATAAATAGTGTGCAGGAAGGACTTGCGAAGGAACTGGACATGCAGGCTATTTATGATCTTGTCGGTAATAGAATCCGTGAGTTATTCGATGCCCAGGCAGTCATGATTGCCAATTTTGATCATGAAGCCGCAACCGAACATTTCAAATATGTGATCGAGGATGGCCAGCGATTCTATTTACCTCCTCGTCCGTACGATAAACTCAGGCAACACCTGATCGTCAGCGCGCAGAAAATTGTGATCAACACAAATTTTGAGGAAGCTTATGCGCGTTTCGGTTTGAGAACAGTACCAGGAACCAACCCGACGAAGTCCGGCGTTTTTGTTCCATTGATCATTGGCGACAAGGTAAATAGCTACATTAGTTTGCAGAACATGAAAACTGAAAATGCTTTTAGCGAATCGGATATCCGTTTGCTGGAAACATTAGCAAATAGTATGAGTGTGGCCCTGGAAAATGCAAGGCTATTTGATGAAACAACCCGTTTATTGAAAGAAACTGAGCAGCGTACAGCTGAATTGGCAGTTATCAATAGTGTACAAGAGGGGTTGGCGCGCGAGCTGGACATGAGAGCTATTTACGACCTGGTTGGGAATAAAGTTCGTGACGTATTCGATGCCCAGGTTGTAATGATTGCCACCTTTGATGCTGACACTGGGAAGGAAAAATTCAACTATTTAATTGAAAAAGGTGAGCGTTATTATCCTGAGCCTCGCCCTTATGATAAGTTACGTTACCAGCTTATCATGACAAAACAGAAGATCCTTATCAATAATAATGTAGAACAGGCCTTTGAGGAATTCGGACTTAAAGTTGTCAAAGGAACTGACATGCCCAAATCAGTGTTATTTGTTCCTTTAATCGTGGGCAATAGAGTTACCAGTTACGTAAGCCTACAGAATGTAGACAAAGAAAATGCTTTCTCTGATTCAGATGTTCGCCTCCTGGAAACGCTAGCCAATAGCATGAGTGTGGCGTTGGAAAATGCCAGATTGTTTGATGAGACCAATAGATTATTAAAAGAAACTGAACAAGGTAAAGCTGAATTGGCAGTAATTAATAGTGTACAGGAAGGACTTGCCCGTGAACTTGATATCCATGGGATTTATAAGCTCGTTGGCGATAGAATTCAGAAGTTGTTCAATGCGCAAGCGGTTATCATCGCCTCATTTGACCATGAAAAAAGGATGGAGTATTTCAATTATCATGTTGAGAAAGGAGAAATATCATTTCCGGACCCCCGACCTTATGACAAAGTGAGAAAACATCTGATTGAAACCGGGCAAAATATATGGATCAACGAAAACTCCGATCAGGCTATCGCTGAGTTTGGGTTAAGGGTTGTACCGGGTACGCAGATGCCTAAGTCAATGTTGTTTATGCCTTTGAAAGTTGGCGAAAAGGTGACTGGCTACGTGAGTCTGCAGAATATTGATCAGGAAAATGCATTTTCATATTCTGATGTCCGCTTGCTAAGTACACTCGCCAACAGCATGAGTGTGGCGCTGGAAAACGCAAGGCTCTTTGATGAAACAAATCGTTTATTAAAAGAAACTGAACAGAGAACGGCTGAATTGTCAGTGATAAATAGCGTACAAGATGGCTTGGCGAAAGAAATAGAGATACAGGGGATTTATGAGTTGGTTGGTGAAAAAATAAGGGCGATTTTTAATTCGCAGGTCGTTGACATCGTAACATACGATTCGAAAACGGACCTCATCGAAGACCGGTATGCTTATGAAAAAGGCGACCGGACATTGGTAGGCAAATGGAAGCCTGCTGGTTTCAGGAGAGTCGTAATAGATACGGGTCAATTGTTGTTGATCAATGAAGGACTTGACGAAAAAGCAAAGGAACAGAGCAGTAATGTAATTCGCGGAGAGCAACCAAAATCTGCCGTTTTTGTTCCTTTAATTTCCCGGAATGAAGTCAAAGGGATGATTAGCTTGCAAAACCTCGACAGGGAGCATGCTTTTTCTGAAAATGATGTAAATCTCCTGAAAACATTAGCCAATAGCATGAGTGTGGCATTGGAGAGCGCCCGGCGTTTTGACGAAACAAATCGTTTATTAAAAGAAACTGAGCAACGTAATGCGGAATTGGCTGTGATCAACAGTGTACAGGAAAGCCTGGTGGCAAAAATGGATATGCAGGGGATTTATGAATTGGTGGGCGAGACAATAAGAGAAATTTTTGATGCGCAGGTTATTGATATTGTTACTTACGATCCCAAAGCAAACCTGATCGAAGATCGGTATGCTTATGAAAAAGGAGACAGGACATTACTTGGTCCACGTGAAGTAAAAGGATTTCGAAAACATGTTATTGAAACAAAGCAGTTGCTTCTGCATAATGAAAATGTTGAAAGAGCCATGCGGGAGTTTGGCAACGAAATTTTAATCGGAGAAGTACCTAAGTCCCAAGTGTATGTACCAATGATCACTGGCGATGAAGTAAAAGGAGTCATTAGCCTGCAGAACCTTGACCATGAACATGCATTCTCCGGCAGTGATTCAAGTTTGCTCACAACACTAGCTAATAGTATGAGCGTGGCTCTGGAAAGTGCCCGCCTCTTCGATGAAACGAATCGCTTATTAAAAGAAACCGAACAACGTACTGCTGAATTATCAGTCATCAACAGTGTACAAGAAGGATTGGCAAAGGAATTGGACATCCAGGGAATTTATGAATTAGTGGGTGAAAAGATCAGAGGCATATTCAATGCACAGGTCATAGACATTGTGACCTATGATAAAAGAACGCAACTGATAGAAGATCGCTATGGCTTTGAAAAAGGCGACCGGACCTTGTTAGGACCAAGGCCATTGAAAGGATTCAGGAAATATGTTTTTGACACAGGAAAGAACCTGGTCATTAATGAAAATCTTGATGCAGAAAGGACAAAGTATGATCAAACTGTTGTTGTTGGAAAGGGTGCAAAATCAATTGTATTGGTACCTCTTATCGCCAGCGGTGAAGTAAATGGTGTCATCAGTTTACAAAATCTCGACCAGGAAAATGCATTCCCGGATTCTGACGTAAACCTGCTGACAACATTGGCCAATAGTATGAGCGTAGCATTGGAAAATGCAAGATTGTTTGATGAAACAAATCGCTTATTAAAAGAAACTGAACAACGTACCGCAGAATTAGCGGTAATAAATAGTGTCCAGGAAGGTTTGGCAAAAGAACTGGATATAGATGCCATTTACACAATGGTAGGTGATCGGATTCGTCATCTTTTTGATGCGCAGGTTGTTGCTATTGCTACGCTCAACCCGGAAGAAGGAACGGAAAAATTTCAATATATAGTCGAAAAGGGACAACGTTTCTATCCGGCACCACGACCATTGGGCAAGTTGAGACTTCACCTGATACAGTCTCGTAAGAAAATTGTGATCAATAGACAGGAAGAAGGTTATGCATGGTTTGGAACAGACGTGGTACCTGGTACGGAACCAATCAAATCGGCGGTATTTGTTCCGTTAATGATCGGCGATAAAATTACGAGCTACGTTACACTGCAAAATATAGATAAGGAAAATGCTTTCACGGACGCTCACATAAGGTTGCTTGAAACGCTGGCAAATAGTATGAGTGTGGCTTTGGAAAATGCAAGGCTCTTTGATGAGACCAATCGCTTATTAAAAGAAACTGAACAACGTACTTCCGAACTGGCTGTGATCAATAGCGTGCAGGAAGGTTTGGTGGCGCAAATGGATATGCATTCCATTTATGAACTGGTAGGAGAAAAAATCCGGAAAATTTTTAAAGCCCAGGTAGTTGATATAGTCATTTATGATCGCAACAAAAATCTGATCGAGGATAGATACTCTTATGAAAAAGGTGACAGGACACTCGTAAAGGCAAGACCCCCGAAGGGGTTCAGAAAGCACGTGATCGAGACTGGAGAATTATTAGTTCACAATAATAATGTTGAACAGGCAATGCGTGATTTTGGCAACGAGATATTGATTGGTCAAATGCCAAAGTCACAAATGTATGTACCTATGATTGCGGGAGGTGAAGTAAAAGGAGTCATTAGCCTGCAAAATCTTGACCATGAAAATGCATTTTCAAGGTCGGACATCAGTCTCCTCACTACCCTGGCAAATAGCATGAGTGTAGCATTGGAAAATGCAAGGCTCTTTGATGAAACCAATCGCTTATTGAAAGAGACCGAGCAACGTACGGCTGAATTGGGTATTATCAACAGTGTACAGGAGGGTCTAGCATCTAAGCTCGATATCCAAGCGATTTATGATCTGGTCGGAGACAAGATTCGTGATGTATTTGATACGCAGGGCATCTCCATTTCTTATTATGACCGGCAGAAAAATTTTATTACACATCCCTATTACTTGTTTAAAGGCAATCGAATTGTTCAACTAGGTTTTGAACTTGGTAAAGGACTGACATCACATATCATACAAACAGGACAACCACTATTAATTAATGAAAATGCAGTTGAACGATTTAAAGAACTGGGAGCGGTGTTTGCGACTACGGAGAGTGAAGAAGATACAGCAAAATCATGGTTGGGTGTACCATTAATTTCGGGAGGACAGGTAACTGGAACCATTCGCCTGGAAAACTATGAAAGAGAAAATGCCTATAGCGAATCGGATCTGTCGTTACTACAGACTCTTGCAAATAGTATGAGCGTCGCATTAGAAAATGCAAGACTCTTTGATGAAACAAATCGCTTATTAAAAGAAACGGAGCAACGCACGGCAGAGTTAGCTGTTATTAACGGCGTGCAGGAAGGTTTAGCTAAGGAACTGGATATGCAGGGCATTTATAATTTGGTTGGCGACCGGGTTCAAAAACTGTTTCAGACACATGCTGTAATAATTGCCGGTTTCGATTTTCCAAACAGACTGGAGCAATTCAACTATGTATTTGAAAACGGGCAGAGGTACGAACTTGACAGCAGGCCGATTAGTAAATTACGCCAACTGCTTATTGATAAAAAGCAAACTATTTCTATTGAGACTGAGCGAGAGGCAAGAGATGAATATGGAATTACGGCGATCGGTGAAACAAAAATGCCCAAATCACTAATGTTTGTGCCATTGTTGAGCGGATCCAACATCAAGGGTTATATCAGCATACAGAATGTCGATAAAGACAATGCGTTCAATGCATCTGATGTACGCTTGCTTGAAACATTGGCCAACAGCATGAGTGTTGCCCTGGAGAATGCGAGACTGTTTGATGAAACAAATCGGTTGTTAAAGGAAACAGAGCAACGCACTGCCGAACTCGCTGTCATCAACAGTGTGCAGGATGGCTTAGCAAAAGAATTGGATGTGCAGGGAATTTATGAGTTGGTTGGTGATCGCCTTTGCAGTTTATTTCCGGACACGCAAACACTGGTCATCCGGACCTTTGATCATGAGAATGCGATTGAACATTTTCATTATGCCATAGAAAAGGGAGAACGTTTTCCCATCGATTCGCGACCATTTAACTGGACCAGCAAAGAGCTTATGTTAACGCGAAAGCCGCTTGACATACGGGAAAATTATCTGGAAACCGCCAAAAGCCATGGAGGAACGGGAGTAACAAAGGGCCAGCCACCAAAATCAGCCGTTTTTGTTCCTATGCTTGTGGGGGACGTCGTTAAAGGATCGGTCAGTCTCCAGAACGTAGATAAGGAAAATGCTTTCACGGATGCCGATATCAGGCTGCTTACTACTATTACAAACAGCATGAGCGTGGCGCTGGAAAATGCGAGATTATTTGACGAAACTACTCACTTGCTATCTGAAGCAAAACAAAGAGCTTCTGAGTTGAGCACTGTAAACAGTATTAGTAAGGCGTTGGCTTCCCAGTTGGATCCTGACGACCTGATAAAATTTGTTGGTGATAAATTGAAAGATCTTTTCAAAGCTAATATAGTTTATCTGGCTTTGTTGAATCCAAAAACGAAGATGATCCATTTCCCTTATCAGCATGGTGATGATAACAAGCCAATGAAATTGGGTGAGGGTCTTACTTCGAAGATCATTCTTTCGGGCGAACCTCTTCTGATCAACGAAAATGTCCAGGGATTAAGGGCAAAATTAGGCGTACAGTCTCAAGGCGTGCCCGCAGCTTCTTATCTCGGTGTTCCGATCCCCGTGGGGGATGAAATAATCGGTGTGTTGAGTGTGCAAAGCACGGAGCATGAAAACAGTTTCAACGAAAATGATCTTCGTCTTTTATCGACTATTGCCGCCTCTGTAGGAGTTGCCCTTCGAAATGCAACATTGTTTGAAGATGTAAAGATGGCAAAGATGGAAGCAGAAGCTGCTAGTAAAGCGGCTGAAAAAGCCAATGAGGCAAAAAGCGCATTTCTTTCTACAGTGAGTCATGAATTAAGAACACCGCTGACATCTGTTCTTGGTTTTGCGAAGATCATCCGCAAAAGATTGGATGAAAAAATATTCCCCGCGGTTGATAGATCAGACACAAAAACAGAAAAAACGATCGGCCAGATATCTCAAAACCTTGAAGTGGTAATATCCGAGGGTGAGCGCCTCACACATCTTATCAATGACGTATTAGATCTGGCAAAGATTGAAGCCGGCAAAATGGAATGGAACCTGGAAAATGTTTCTATGACTGAAGTGGCAGAAAGAGCTCTCGCCGCAACTACTGCTTTGTTCGAGCAGAAAAAATTAAAACTGGTAAGAGAAATTGACACGGATATCCCTGATATTTCCGGTGATCGTGATAAATTGATCCAGGTGATCATTAACCTTATTTCAAATGCTGTGAAATTCACGGACAAAGGTTCTGTCACCTGCAAAGTGTATAAGAAAAAGGATGAGATCATTGTTAGCGTTCTCGACACGGGTATAGGCATTGCCCCGGAAGATTATGCGGCCGTATTTGAACAATTTAAACAAGTGGGAGGTGATACGTTGACTGATAAGCCCAAAGGAACTGGCTTGGGTTTGCCCATCTGTAAAGAAATTGTAGAACACCATGGCGGCCGCATCTGGCTCGAAAGCGAAATAGGGAAAGGAAGTTCTTTTTCCTTTTCGTTGCCTGTTATCAATGCCAAAAAAGAAAAGCCTTTACATTTTGACGACCTGGTGAAGCAATTGAAAGAACAAATGGCGAACTCGAAGTTCAAAGTGATAGGAAAAGATGCAACAATACTTGTTGTAGATGATGATGATTCTATACGGTCATTACTGCAACAGGAGCTAAGTGATGCAGGCTATTTGATAGAGCAGGCCACCAATGGGAAAGAAGCATTGGAAAGTGTTCGCAAAAACCGTCCTGACCTCATCATCCTCGATGTGATGATGCCGGAGATGAATGGATTTGATGTGGCGGCCGTTCTTAAAAATGATCCCCAAACGATGGATATCCCTATCATTGTCTTATCGATAGTGCAGGATAAAGCACGAGGATACCGCATCGGTGTAGACAGATATCTGACCAAACCGATTGATACGGCGCAATTATTTAAGGAAGTGGGTGCTTTATTAGAGCAGGGAAAATCAAAGAAAAAAGTAATGGTGGTGGATGAAGATGGGACCGCTGTCCGCTCTTTGACAGATGTGCTGCAGGCTAAGGGTTACCATGTAGTAGAATCGGACGGAAAAGAATTGGTTCAAAAGGCAATCTCAACACAACCGGATATTATTATCTTGAATTCAGTCCTTTCCGATAAACAAGAAATTGTTCAGTCGCTCCGCTTTGAAAAAGGATTGGAGAATGTATTGTTTTTAATCTATCAATAAACATAAATGAGAAAACTTTAAAATGGAACAAAAACTTTTGATTGTGGATGATGAAGCACATATCCGTATGCTTATCGGTCAAACACTGGAGGAACTGGAAGATGAAGGGGTAAATTTTTTCACAGCAGAAAACGGTGAACAGGCGTTGGAAATTATCCAGGCGGAAAGGCCGCAGCTGGTTTTTCTTGATGTCATGATGCCTAAAATGAATGGAATGGAAGTTTGTCGCCGTGTAAAAAAAGAATTGGGATTGAATGATGTATTTATTGTTTTACTTACCGCCAAGGGCCAGGAGTTGGATCGTCAAAAAGGACAGGAAGTAGGCGCCGATGTATACATGACAAAACCTTTTGACCCGGAAAAAATTTTAGAAAAAGCAAGAGAAGTTCTCCAACTGCAAAATTGATATCACCGTTCTCAACCCTGCACCCACATGTTAAAACTCAGCTTAAAAACTATTCTTAGCAAAAAGAATGAGACTGCTTCTATAATCGCTTCTTTAATCGAACGGCTAAATGCCAGTGTTTGGATCGAGGATGACACGGGTAATATTTTGCTGGGCAACCGATCGGAGACCTGCAAAGTTGAACAGGTTATTAAAGTCGACAATGAACCGGTCGGTGTTGTGCGAGGCGACGAGACAGCAAACATAGTAGCCGCTATCATTAACCAGTCAATACAAAAAGAAGCTGAAAAGAAAAAGCTTGGTTCCGAGGTATTGAACTTATACCAGGAAATAAACCTGATCTACAATTTTTCTGAAAGATTGGCCCAGGCTATTGACGCCCCAACGATTTCTGCGATCACGTTAGAGGAAGCGGGACGTGTGATAAAATCAAATGGTGGTGTGGTGTTATTGTGGGACGAGGCAACGGAAAGATTGAAGATCCTTGCTTCTTCAGGAGCATTATTTTTTGTTGAAGAAAAACTGTACAGCGAAATACGTCTTCTTAGCAAAATCTTATTAAGCGGACAATCTGAGATCATTACTGATGTTTCTGCATTATCGCAGGCTGGTATCCTTTTACCCGAGGTAAGGTCTGTTATTTATTCCGCTTTAAAGGTGAATAAGCGGACGATGGGAGCGATCATTCTTTCCAGTAATGAATTGGTTCAGTATACTGCAGCAGATCTGAAACTGCTTACGACGCTTGCGTTACAATCTTCCGCCGCTATCGAAAGTGCGCTACTGTATGAAAAGAACCTCCGCGAAGCAAAAGAACGAGAAGAAGCCATGCGACTTGTTTATGAAGCAACCGGAAAGTTTGTGCCTTATGAATTTATCGGGTCTTTAGGCCACAATGTGATTACAGATGTGAAATTGGGTGACCAGGTGGAAAAAATAGTAACTGTCCTTTTCTCAGACATCAGGGATTATACGTCTTTATCAGAACAGATGAGTCCCGAAGAGAATTTTAAATTCGTTTGTTCATTCAATGAAAGGATGGGACCTGCGATCCGCAAGCACAATGGGTTTATCAATCAGTATCTCGGCGATGCCATAATGGCCATTTTCCCACGTAACGCAGAAGATGCGTTGTTAGCTGCTATCGAAATGCAAAAAGAAGTACAGGATCTTAACCGGATAAGAGCTTCAAATAATCAAACGCCCATACAGATGGGTGTTGGAATGCATACTGGTCCATTGATAATGGGTATTACCGGTGACGAGGATCGCATGGATGCAACCACTATTTCTGACTCGGTCAACATTGCCTCGCGGCTGGAAAGTCTCACGAAGCATTACAGCGTCAACATAATCCTCAGTGAATCATCTTTGAAGCAAATTGAGCGAAAAGAAGGTTTTCATCTTCGTTCACTTGGATTGGTACAATTGAAGGGCAAACGCGAAGCGGTGGAAATCCATGAGTGCTTTGATAGCAATGCATTGCCCGATATGGAGAAAAAGTTGAACACCCTGGCTGCTTTTAATGAAGGTGTCTCTTTCTTTCTGAATAAATCATTTTACGAAGCGAATCTTGCATTCAAAAAAGTTGTCGACGTTGATCCCGGTGACCATACAGCAAAATTCTTTTACAGGAATACAAAGAAAATAATCGACGAAGGTGTTTTTGAAAACGGGGCAGGGATCGTAGCCATGCACGAAAAATAATGCAGGTTTTTATGCCATCTATTTCTCAATTCTAAAAACCGGATATCTTAAATAATCCGGCTCGACATATGGGGAATTTTCATAAACAAAATTCAATTGTTGCTGCCAGCTTTTGGTAAAGCTCGAATCGGTTTTTCTTTTCTCCTCGAGTTTCGATTGCAGTTCCGGGTGGTTCTTTAAATAATCTTCCGCGATCTCATCAAAGGCGTAATCAGAAAAATATTCTTTTTGCCCCAGGACCGCATCAAAAAAGTTCCAGGCAAAATAAGAATCTTCGGCTTGTGGCTCCAGTGTTTCGATCAAAAAACGATTAGCTGTTTGATCCATCGGGATATACCAATCGCCTTTCCTGAAATTCATTTTTTGTTTTGAAGTGCTGATCTTGACACTACTATTGAGGTGATGCATTTCATACGGCCGTTGCGAAGATTTGTACTCGTCAATATGATAGACTGCCACCTCAATGGAAGTGTCATTCTTTAGAGGTAGCATTCGAACCTTGTTTAACTTTAGCAGGTCGATTACTCTCCACCATCCCTGGGGAATTATATACGCAACCGGTTTTTTGACGATGATTGTTGGAGTGAAATAGTTGAAGACCTTCACTCGCATCTCAAAAGGTTTCGCCCGGTCGTAATATAGTTTTGGTGAATTGGAAACCGCGCTAAGTTTGTGATCTGCTTCAAAACCTTTGTAAGTAATTTCCTTCCATTGCGAACGATCCAGCTGCCAGCTTATTGGAAACTCAATCGCGGATGTAATGGATTGTTTTGTTTGATCTCTTAACTGTTTTATTCTATCGCTGTTCCTGGAAGTAAATTCGATAAAGCACTGCAGGAGGGCATAGGTTGATTTCACTCTTTGTTCATAGGATTTCAGCATATGTGTTTCAGGAATGAAGGCAAAGGTGCTCCATAATGTTGCATATCCACTGCTGTATCGGGGACTATCCCAATATTCCGGCCAGCCATTCTCAGGCTTGTCGCCAAATGAGTTGACATAAGGCACAAGATCGTATCCCTTTTGTTTCATCAATTGATATAAGGCCGGTTCAAATTCTTCATCCAAGTAATCACCCATTGCTCCTCCCAATTTATTGTGCTGCGACGTCAGCAGGGTCATGATGTGTTGGTAATCGGCGCCATCACTGACATGGTTGTCAACGAAAACATCAGGATCCATTGCATGAAAGATCTCCGCGAAGGCCCTTGCGTCTTTGGAGTCACATTTAATAAAATCGCGATTGAGGTCAAGATTCTGCGAATTGCCGCGAAATCCTTTTTCTGCAGGACCGTTTTGATCTATCCGGTAATCGACACTTCTGTTTAAGCAGCCACCGATATTGTAAACAGGAATAATAGCAAGAACAACATTCCCGGCAAGTTGGTTCTTATTCGTCACAATATCCCGTGCAAGCAACATACTGGCATCGATGCCGTCAGGTTCACCGGGATGAATGCCGTTGTTAACGAGAATAATTCTTTTATTTTTTTTCCTAATGCTTTCAAAATTGTAATCGCCATCGCTGGAGACAACGACGAGATTCAAAGGAAAACCTGCATCCGTCATTCCCATTGTCAACATTTTCACTTCTGGAGATCTCTGGTCCAAATTTTTCCACCAGTCGATGATTTCGTGGTAGGTAGGGGTCTGTGTACCATTACTTTGTTCAAATTTTGTAGGAATCATTTGGGAGAATAAGATTTTAGCAAATAAAAGAAAAAATAATGCAAGAGAGGTCTTCATGTGAATCAATTGAAGAATAAAAATACGTTTGTATAAAACAAAAAGCACCCCGTTAAGAGATGCTTTTTACAATTTATTGTGCATATTATTTTGTTGCCTCCAGAAAGTCTTCTTGGCTTTGTATGGCGCGGAAGCCGGACGGACATAAAATGCCTTGATGGCCTGGTCTGGGACCAACACGGATTCAAATTATGTTAGCTTCTAACAAACCATTTATTGTTGATAAGGGCACTTGCTTATGGCCAGGGGCGGCTGCTTCAATCAACTCTTTTACATCGTCGATGTTGATTTGTTCAATGACTTCGTCAGGAACATCAATTGTAAAATCAAATTCAGGAAGCAATAATCGTAGTCTGGGGGTAAAGCGGAACCCGTCAAATAATTTTATGAACTGTTGTGCTACAGGCGGCATTGGTATTTTTATATCATTCTCTTTATTTCCGTTAGTGCCAAATGGGAAAATGAAGACATTGCTAACATGAACCTTTGGAAAAATATCTGCAAGGGCAAATGCAATTGCACAGTTGTTTTCAATTCGATGGACCTCATTCCCAGTTCCACAATTTTTACAATGTGCAAGGATCTCTTTTGTAATTGCGATTTTAAATTGTACGGGCATATTCTATTATCTTAAAGATTTGTAAAACTACACTATTAGATGCACCAAATTTTCATGTTCCTTTACTTGATTTTCATTGAGTGTCGGCGACACGATTAATCTGAATTCCGTGGGTCCGGCAATATTCTATATTTCTAAAGCAACCATCGGCAACCTCGCCCGGAAATTAATGAAATTAAAGAATAAAAATACATCCATAAAAAACAAAAAGCACCCCGTTAAGAGATGCTTTTTACAACTTATGGTGCAGTGTTATTTTGCTGCTGCCTTCTTGGACAGCTTGCTCTTTAAGTTAGCTGCCTTGTTCTTGTGGATTATGCCACGTTTAGCCAGTTTGTCGATCATGCTGGCCACCTCCGGGAATTTAGCCGAAGCGTCTTTTCCGGAAGCTGCTCTGAAATCACGAATGGCGTTACGGGTAGTTTTGCCATAAAATTTATTTCTTTCACGACGTTTTGCAGCCTGGCGAACATCTTTTTTTGTTGCACTATGATTAGCCATATTCTCTAATATTTTACCGGGATTTTGCGGTTTCTCCGGAGGACGGCAAAGGTAAGGCCCGGATGCTTATCTGCCAAATAAGAGCGACGATTTTTTAAGACGATGAAATCCCTGTTTTTAAAGAATAAATTGAAGAAATTGCCCTCAGGACCCTCATGGCCCATCCATATGTAAGTGAGATTTAAAAAGCAAACAATTTGAAATCCCAGTTGTTCTTATTACCATCAAATTGACCTATAAGAAGTTTTTATGGAAAACAAAATCCTTGGGTTACATCATATTACCGCGATAGCGACGTCTGCAAAGCGCAATTTCGATTTTTATACCAAAGTGCTTGGACAGCGATTCGTCAAGAAGACGGTGAACTTTGATGATCCCAAAACCTATCATCTTTATTATGGAAACGAACAGGGA
>Ga0207649_10001543_pt1 | contig 13499 bp, 9 predicted proteins | sample KBSC43metaG_FD_184317 | JGI IMG/M metagenome (GOLD analysis project Ga0207649, IMG submission 184317) | Corn rhizosphere microbial communities from Kellogg Biological Station, Michigan, USA - KBS C4-3 metaG (SPAdes) (version 2) | ecosystem: Host-associated > Plants > Roots > Rhizosphere > Soil ... | reverse complement strand
GATCGCGCTCGACGGCCGGACGGCCCGCGCCGAATGGAGCGAGTACGGGAAGGACTGGGACGAGTCTGCGCCGATGCAGAAGTCCCTCGGCGAGGGCGAGGGGCTCGGTGACCGGAGCCTCGGCGACCAGATGTTCCACGTCGAGTGGGCCGTCACCGCCGTCCCCGACGGTCAATCCGAGATCACCGGCTACGTCTACAACGACGAAGGCGAGACGGCGGACGACGTGGAGCTGCGCATCACCGCGCTCGACGCCGCCGGCCAGCCGGCGGACTCGGTGATGCGGCCGGTGCGCGGGGAGGTGCCGGGTCTCGGGCGCGCCTACTTCGACGCTCGGGTACCCGCCCGCGCGTCGTTCCGCGTGCAGGTGGCCTCGTTCGAGCTCGAAGCCGGCGGCGGCGCGTAGGAGGTGGCGATGCTCGACCACGCGATCACGTGCAGCGATCCCGGCCTCACGATCCCGAGCCCGGGGCGCGAGAGCAGCCTGTGGGCGATCGTGCTCGCCGGCGGCGAGGGGCTCCGGCTGCGGGCCCTCACCCGCTACCTCTACGGAGACGAGCGGCCGAAGCAGTACGCGGTCCTGACCGGGTCGAAGTCGCTCCTGCGCCAGACCCTCGAGCGGGTGACTCGCCTGGTGCCACCGTCGCGTATCGTGGTGGTGGCGCAGGCGAGCCACGACCGCTATCTCGACGCGGAGCTGGCCGGCTTCCCGAGCGTGCACGTGCTCGCCCAGCCCTCGAACCGCGGCACCGCGGCCGGCGTCCTGATGCCCGCGCACTGGATCCGGGTGCGCGATCCCCACGCGGTGGTCACCGTCTTCCCGGCCGACCACTTCGTGCTCGAGGAGGACGCCTTCATGACCCACGTGGGAGCGGTCGCGACCTACGTGGGCGCGGAGCCGGACGGGCTGGTGCTCCTCGGAGTGCCGCCCGCCGACCCCGACCCCGACTACGGCTGGATCGAGCGGGGCCCGCGCGTGGGATGGGCGGGCCCGGACCCGGTGTGGCGGATCCGTGGCTTCCGCGAGAAGCCCACCGAGGAATCGGCGCGGCGGCTGTTCGCGCTGGGCGCCCTGTGGAACACGCTCGTGCTCGCGGCGCGAGTGGACGCCCTGGTCGAAGCGGGCCGCCGGTGCCTGCCGCTCCTGCACGACCGGCTGGTGCGCATGGGCCTCTTCACCGGCACCCAGTACGAGACGTGGGCCCTCCGCCAGGCCTACCTCTTCGCCCCCACCGCGGATTTCTCGCGGGCGGTTCTGGAGTCGCCCGCGCTCGCCCTCTCGGTGGCCGAGGTGCCGGCCCACACCTGGTGTGATCTGGGCACGCCGGCGCGCGTCGCGTGGACGCTCCGGGCCCTCGGCGCCCCGCTTCCGGCCTGGATCGATCGCCTCGGAGCGACCTCGTGATGCGCGCGGCGCGCCCTGACCCCCGCGGTCCCCCGATCTCGGACTTCGTCGGGCCGAATGATCCCCCGGAGTGGTCCGTCGAAGTATGCTACAAGGCGGAGCCACGACGAGAGGGGGGCGGCATGGCTGGCGAAGCGCAGCAGTTCGAGGGGTTGCGTTCCGAGCCGACGAACGCGACCCGCCGGTCACGCGGCCGGGTCTGGATCATCGGGATCGTCCTGGCCGCCCTGCTCGCCGGTGGCGGCTACTTCGCGCTGAATCGCCCGGGGCGCGCGGCCCCGCCTCCCCGTCCCGCCGGCGCGCGGGCGATCCCGGTGGTGACCGTGCCCGCGAAGACCGGCGACCTGCCGGTCTACCTCACCGGCCTCGGGACCGTGACCGCCCTGAACACGGTGACGGTGCGGAGCCGCGTGGACGGCCAGCTGATGCGGACGCTGTTCCAGGAGGGTCAGCTCGTCAAGGCGGGTGACGTCCTCGCCGAGATCGACCCGCGCCCCTTCGAGGCCCAGCTCACCCAGGCCGAGGGCCAGCTCGCGAAGGACGAGGCCGCGCTCAGCAACGCGCGCCTCGATCTCGAGCGGTACCGCACCCTCGTCAAGGGCGGCTTCATCCCGCAGCAGCAGCTCGACACGCAGGCCTCCAGCGTCTCCCAGCTCGCGGCCGCCATCCGGGCCGACCAGGGCAACGTCGACGCGATCAAGCTCCAGCTCACGTACTGCCGGATCATCGCCCCCATCACCGGGCGCACCGGCCTGCGCCTCGTCGACGCGGGCAACATGGTGCACGCCAACGATGCGGGCGGCCTCGTGGTGCTGACCCAGGTGCAGCCGATCGCGGTGCTGTTCACGATCCCGCAGGACAATCTTCCCGCGGTGCTCGCGCGCCAGCGCGCGGCGGGGGCGATCGCGGTGGAGGCGTTCGACCGCGAGGGGCGCACTCGCATCGCGAGCGGCCACCTGATCGCGGTGGACAACCAGATCGACCAGGGCACCGGCACCGTGAAGCTGAAGGCGAGCTTCGAGAACGCCGACCTCGCGCTGTATCCGAACCAGTTCGTCAACGCCCGCGTGCTGGTCGACACCCTCAAGGGCACCGTGCTGGTGCCCAACGAGGCCATCCAGCGCGGGGCCCAGGGCCCGTTCGTCTACGCGGTGAAGCCGGACAAGACGGTGGAGCTGCGCAAGATCACGCTCGGGCCGGTCGAGGGCGGCGTCACCGCGGTGCGCGAGGGCGTGGCCGCGGGCGACGCGCTGATCGTCGACGGCGCCGACAAGGTGCAGGAGCGCTCGCGCGTGGAGCCGACGATGCGCGGCGACCGGCCGGCCGCCCCCCGCGGCGATCAGCCGGCGCCGGCGCGGGGAGACCAGTCGCCCGCTCCTCGCGGCGAGCGGCCGCCCGGAGCCCGCGGAGGCGGATGAACCCGTCGCGACCGTTCATCCTGCGGCCGGTCGCGACCTCTCTCCTGACCGCCGCGATCGTCCTCGCCGGTCTCGTCGCCTACCGGCTGCTCGCGGTGTCCGCCCTGCCCCAGGTCGACTACCCGACCATGCAGGTGCAGACGTTCTATCCGGGAGCGAGCCCCGACGTCATGGCCTCCGCGGTCACCGCCCCCCTCGAGCGCCAGTTCGGCCAGATGCCGGGGCTCAAGCAGATGACCTCGACCAGCTCCTCGACCAGCAGCGTGATCACGCTGCAGTTCGACCTGAACCTGGCCCTCGACATCGCGGAGCAGCAGGTGCAGGCCGCGATCAACGCGGCGACCTCCTTCCTGCCCACCGACCTGCCCAATCCGCCGATCTACAGCAAGGTCAATCCCGCCGACGCGCCGATCCTCACCCTCGGGCTCACCTCCGCGACCCTGCCCCTCACCACCGTGCAGGACCTCGCCGACACGCGCCTGGTGCCGAAGATCTCCCAGCTGCCGGGCGTGGGCCTGGTCACCCTGAGCGGGGGGCAGAAGCCGGCCATCCGCATCCAGGTGAACCCGGCGCGGCTCGCCGCCAACTCGCTCACCCTCGAGGACGTGCGCATCGCGGTGGCGGCCGCGAGCGTGAACCAGGCCAAGGGCAGCCTCGACGGGCCGCGGCAGGCCTTCACCATCGGGGCCAACGACCAGCTCGTCAGCAGCGAGCAGTACCGCAACCTGGTCATCGCCTATCGCGGCGGCGCGCCGGTGCACCTCTCCGACGTGGCCGACACGGTGGACGACGCGGAGAACCTGCGCCAGGCCGCCTGGATGGGGACGGAGCCGGCGGTGATCGTGAACATCCAGCGGCAGCCGGGCGCGAACCTCATCCAGGTGGTGGACCGGGTGAAGCAGCTCCTGCCCGCGCTCCAGGCCACCCTGCCCGGCTCGGTGAAGGTGGCGATCCTGAGCGACCGCACCATCACCATCCGGGCCTCCGTGCACGACGTGCAGCTCGAGCTGATGCTGGCGGTGGTCCTGGTGGTGACGGTGATCTTCCTCTTCCTGGCCAGCCCCGCCGCGACCTTCATCCCGTCGATCGCGGTGCCGGTCTCGATCATCGGCACCTTCGCGGTGATGTACGGGCTCGGGTTCAGCCTGAACAACCTCACCCTCATGGCGCTCACCATCGCCACCGGCTTCGTGGTCGACGACGCGGTGGTGATGATCGAGAACATCGCGCGCTACATCGAGGCCGGCGACGGCCCGCTGGAGGCGGCGCTGAAGGGCTCGGCGCAGATCGGCTTCACCATCCTGTCCCTGACCGTGTCGCTGATCGCGGTGCTGATCCCGCTCCTGTTCATGGGCGACATCGTGGGCCGGCTCTTTCGCGAGTTCGCGATCACCCTGAGCGCCGCGATCCTGGTCTCGGCCGCGGTGTCCCTGACGCTGACCCCCATGCTGTGCGCCAGGCTGCTGCACCACCGCGAGGCGCGCGAGGCGGGCCGGGTCGCCCGGGCCTCCCAGGCGGTGTTCAACCGGGTGCTGGACCTGTACGCGCGCACGCTCCGGGTGGTCCTGGCCCATCAGGGCCTCACCCTGGTGGTGGCGGTGGCGACCCTCGGCCTCACCTTGCTGCTCTACACCGTGGTGCCCAAGGGCCTCTTCCCCATCCAGGACACCGGAGTGATCCTCGGCATCTCGGAGGCGCCGCAGACCGTGTCGTTCCCGGCCATGGCCCAGCGGCAGCAGGCGCTCGTGCGCGCGATCCTGGCCGACCCCGCGGTGGAGACCGTCTCCTCCTTCATCGGCATCGACGGCACCAACGTGACCCTGAACAGCGGGCGCACCCAGATCACGCTGAAGCCCCTCGATGAGCGCGGAGTGGGGGTGCGGGAGGTGGTGGAGCGCCTCCGGTCGCGCCTCGCCGACGTGCCCGGCATCACGCTCTACCTGCAGCCGGTGCAGGACCTCACGGTCGAGGATCGGGTGAGCCGCACCCAGTACCAGTACAGCCTGGAGAGCCCGAACCTCACCGAGCTGAACCGCTGGGCCCCCCGCATGGTCGAGCGCCTGCGCGCGTTGCCGGGTCTTCGCGATGTCGCGAGCGACCAGCAGGACCAGGGGCTCGAGACCACGGTGCGCATCGACCGCGACACCGCCTCGCGGCTCGGCATCACCCCGCAGATGATCGACGACGCGCTCTACAACGCGTTCGGGCAGCGGCAGATCTCCACCATCTTCACCCAGCTCGATCAGTACCGCGTGGTGCTCGAGGTGCGGCCCGAGTTCCGGCAGGACCCGGCCGCGCTCCACCAGATCTACCTGCGCTCCAGCACCGGCGGCCAGGTGCCGCTGTCGACCTTCACCTCCTTCGAGGAGCGCGCCAGCCCGCTGGTGATCAGCCACCAGGGCCAGTTCCCGGCGGTGACCGTCTCGTTCAACCTGGCCCCCGGCACCTCCCTGGGCGAGGCGGTCGACGCCATCGACGCCACCCGGCGCGACCTCGGCATGCCCGCCTACATCGAGGCCCGCTTCCAGGGCGCGGCGCGCGCCTTCCAGGCCTCCCTCGCCAACGAGCCGCTGCTGATCCTGGCCGCGGTGGTGTGCGTGTACATCGTGCTCGGCGTGCTCTACGAGAGCTGGATCCACCCGGTGACGATCCTCTCGACATTGCCCTCCGCCGGGGTGGGAGCGCTCCTCGCGCTGCTCGCGGCGCGCCTCGACCTGAGCGTGATCGCCCTGATCGGCATCATCCTGTTGATCGGCATCGTGATGAAGAACGCGATCATGATGATCGACTTCGCCCTCGACGCGCAGCGCACCGAGGGCAAGCCGGCCCCGGAGGCGATCTACCAGGCGTGCCTGCTGCGCTTCCGCCCGATCCTCATGACCACCCTGGCCGCGCTCCTGGGCGGCGTGCCGCTCGCCCTGGGCCGCGGGGTGGGCTCCGAGCTGCGCCAGCCGCTCGGGGTCGCGATCGTGGGCGGCCTCATCATGAGCCAGCTGCTCACGCTCTACACCACGCCGGTCATCTACCTGGCCTTCGACCGCCTCGCGTCGCGCGCGGCCCGCCGCTCCCGGGCTCGCGCCGGAGCCCCCGCGAGCGCGCCCGCCGAGCCCTCGCGCCCGTGAACCTCTCGGCGCCGTTCATCCGCCGGCCGGTCGGCACCACCCTGCTGACCGTGGCCCTGGTGCTGGCCGGGATCATCGGCTTCCGGCTGCTGCCGGTGGCCCCCCTGCCCCAGGTCGACTTCCCGACCATCAACGTCTCGGCGGGGCTGCCCGGCGCGAGCCCGGAGACGATGGCCTCCGCGGTGGCCACCCCGCTCGAGCGGCAGTTCACCCGCATCGCGGCGGTCACCGAGATGACCTCGACGAGCTTCCTCGGCTCGACGAGCGTGGCCCTGCAGTTCGACCTCTCCCGCGACATCAACGGGGCGGCCCGGGACGTGCAGTCGGCCATCAACGCGGCGAGCGGCCAGCTGCCCTCGAACCTGCCGAGCAATCCGACCTATCGCAAGGTCAACCCCGCCGACGCGCCGATCATGATCCTGGCGCTGACCTCGGCCACCGCGAGCACCGGCCAGCTCTACGACATGGCCTCCACGATCCTGCAGCAGAAGCTGGCCCAGATCGAGAACGTGGGCCAGGTGTTCGTGGGCGGCAGCTCGCTGCCGGCGGTGCGGGTGGAGCTCAACCCCAACGCCCTCGCCCGGTACGGGATCGGGCTCGAGGACGTGCGCGCGGTGCTGGCCAGCGCCAACGTCAACCGGCCCAAGGGCCAGCTCCACGGCCCGGAGCGGGCGTGGGAGCTCGGCACCAGCGACCAGCTCCGCTTCGCCAGCGAGTACCGGCCCCTGCTGGTGGCGTGGCGGAACGGCGCCGCGGTGCGGCTGTCGGACGTGGCCGACGTGCAGGATTCCGTCGAGGACCTCCGCTCGATCGGACTCGCCAACGGCAAGCCCGCCGCCTTGCTCATCATCTTCCGTCAGCCCGGGGCCAACATCATCGACGCGGTGGACAGCATCCGGGCGGCCATGCCCGAGCTCCACGCCCTGCTCCCCGCCGACGTCACCCTCACCCCGGTGCTCGACCAGACCGTGACCATCCGGGCCTCGGTGTCCGACGTCGAGCACGCCCTGATGATCTCGGTGACCCTGGTGGTGCTGGTGGTGTTCCTCTTCCTGCGCGACGCCCGCGCCACCGCGATCCCCGGCGTCGCGGTGCCGGTCTCGCTCATCGGCACCTTCGCGTTCATGTACCTGATCGGCTACTCGATCGACAACCTGTCCCTGATGGCCCTCACGGTGGCCACCGGCTTCGTGGTGGACGACGCGATCGTGGTGGTGGAGAACGTGATGCGCCATCTCGAGGCGGGCATGCCGACGATGCAGGCGACCCTGACCGGGGCCCGCGAGATCGGCTTCACCGTGCTCTCGATGAGCATCTCGCTGGTCGCGGTCTTCATCCCGATCTTGCTGATGGGCGGCCTCATCGGCCGGCTCTTCCGCGAGTTCGCGGTGGTGCTCTCGGTGGCGGTGCTCGTGTCGCTCGTGGTCTCGCTGACCACCACCCCGATGATGTGCGCCCTCCTGCTGCGCTCCCAGCACGGCCGGCCCCGGGGCCGCTTCTACCGGGACGGCGAGCGCGTGTTCGGCTGGGTCGTGCACGGGTACGAGCGGACCCTCGGCTGGGCGCTGCTCTACCGGCGCACCGTGCTCGCCATCGCCGCCATCACCCTCGCCCTGACCGTCTACCTCTTCGTGGTGATCCCCAAGGGCTTCTTCCCGCAGCAGGACAACGGCCGGCTCAGCGGGTCGATCGTGGCCTCGCAGGACATCTCGTTCCAGGCGATGCGGGACAAGGTCGCCCGCCTGGCCGGCATCGTGCAGGCCGATCCGGGCGTCGCCACCGTCACCGCCTACACCGGCGGCGGCGGGGGCCGCGGCACCACCGTCAACACCGCGCGCATGTTCGTGGCCCTCAAGGACCGCCGGCAGCGCGACGCGACCGCGGACGAGGTCATCACGCGCCTGCGCCCCAAGCTCGCGCGGGTGCCCGGCGCGACCCTCTACCTGCAGGCGGTGCAGGACATCCGCCTCGGAGGCCGGCGCGGCAACGCGCAGTACCAGTACTCCTTCCAGGCCGACAGCCTCCAGGATCTGAGCGAGTGGGCGCCGCGGATGCTCGACGCCCTGCACAACCTCCCGGAGCTGCGCGACGTGTCGAGCGACCAGCAGGACGCGGGCCTGCAGGTGCCCCTCACCATCGATCGGGCCACCGCCGCCCGCCTGGGGGTGAGCACCAAGCTGATCGACGAGACGCTCTACAGCGCCTTCGGCCAGCGCCAGGTCTCCACCATCTACACGTCGTTGAACCAGTACCACGTGGTGATGGAGGTGGCCCCCGAGTTCTGGCAGAGTCCCGACGCCCTGCGCGCGATCTACGTCCCGTCGATCTCCGGCGCGCCGATTCCCCTCACCGCGGTGACCCGCTTCGAGCCGAGCGCCGCGCCGCTCCAGGTGAACCACCAGGGCCTGTTCCCCGCGGTGACCGTCTCGTTCAACCTCGCGCCGGGGGTGGCGCTCGGCGACGCGGTGGTGGCGGTGGAGACCGCGGCCCGCCGGATCGGCCTGCCCGCGAGCATCCAGGGCCGCTTCGCGGGCGTGGCCCAGGCGTTCCAGGACTCGCTCTCGACCCAGCCCCTGCTCATCCTGGCCGCGCTGCTCGCGGTCTACATCGTGCTGGGCATGCTCTACGAGTCCTACGTGCACCCGCTCACGATCCTGTCCACCCTGCCCTCGGCGGGGGTGGGGGCCCTCGTGGCCCTGATGATCTGCGGCATGGAGCTGTCGATCATCGCGATCATCGGCATCATCCTGCTGATCGGCATCGTGAAGAAGAACGCGATCCTGGTCATCGACGTCGCGCTCGACCTCGAGCGGCGCGAAGGCCGCGCCCCCCAGGACGCGATCTACGCCGCGTGCCTGCAGCGGCTCCGTCCCATCCTGATGACCACGATGGCCGCCCTGCTCGGGGCGCTGCCGCTCGCCCTCGGCGTCGGCACCGGATCCGAGCTGCGACGTCCGCTCGGGGTGTCGATCGTGGGCGGGCTCCTCCTGAGCCAGCTCCTGACGCTCTACACCACGCCGGTCATCTACCTGTTCCTCGAGCGCTGGCGCCTGCGCATGGCCGGGATCTGGACCCGGCTCGGCGAGCGCGTCGGAATCCGCCGGCCCGCGACCGGCATCAGCGGCGGCAGCGACAAGTAGCGCACCCCGATCCGAGAGGAGCTCCGCATGCAGCTCGACCCCCGGACCATGAAGCACGAGTCCACCTACAAGCTCCTGATCGGCTGCGTGGTGCCCCGGCCGATCGCGTGGGTCTCCACCCTGGGCGCGGACGGCGTGCACAACCTCGCCCCGTTCAGCTTCTTCATGGGCGTCTGCGGCGATCCGCCCACCATCGCCTTCTCCTCCGGCCCCCGGGCGAAGAACCGCAAGGACACGGTGCGCAATGCGGAGCACACCGGCGACTTCGTGGTGAACGTGGTGGACGACGACCGCGCCGAGCAGATGAACCGGACCTCCGGGGAGTACCCGCCCGAGATCGACGAGTTCGCCCTCACCGGCCTCACCGCCGCGCCCGGCGTGCGGGTACGGTCGCCCCGCGTGGTGGAGGCGCCGATCAGTCTGGAGTGCCGGCTGGCGCAGGTCATCCCGGTCGGGAACGGCCCCCACAGCCTGGTGCTGGGGGAGATCGTGTACTTCCACGTGCGCGACGACATCTACGACCCGGCCACCGGCCGCATCCACATGGCGCGCCTCAAGCCGGTGGGGCGCCTGGCCGGGCACGCCTACGCGCACGTGCACGACATCTTCGAGATGACCCGGCCCTCGGAGAACTACGCGGGCTAGGCGCCGGGCCGGCGGCCCGCGGCCACGTCGCCGACCGACAGGGCGCGGGCGACCTTGGCGAGCAGGCTCTCGCCCCCGTTGCTGTCGTCGACATCACCTCGCCCCCGCCGGCCGGTCAACCAGAGGGTCGGCCCGCTCGTCCCGTAAATGAAGGGGCCCCGACCGCCGTCGGACGAGGTGGCCCTCGAGGAGGGGACCCATGATGCGCCGGCGAATACTTGCCCCCCGGATACTTGCTTCGATGGGGCTGATCGCGGCCGTAGCGGCCGGATTGGTGGCCTCCAGCGCCACCCCGGCCCTGGCCTGGCGGGCCCGGGTCTTCGTGGGTCCCGGGATCGTGGTGGGCCCCCCGGTGGTGGTGGGCCCTCCGGTCGTGGTGGCGCCCTCCTACCCGGCCCCGGTCGTCGTCGAACCCGCGCCGGTCTACCAGGAGCAGCCCCAGACCGCGGCTCAGCAGTACTGGTACTACTGCCAGGATCCGGCCGGCTATTACCCCTACGTGAAGGAGTGCCCGCGGAGCTGGCAGCCGGTCAGCCCGACGCCCAACGCGCCATGAAGGAAATGGCCGCCATGCGAGCCCTCGCGCTCCTGCTGGTCGTCGCGCTCGCGGCCGGGTGCGCCACCGTGCCCGCCGGGCCCAGCGTGTCGGTGCTGCCGGGCCGCGGGAAGACCTTCGAGCAGTTCCAGGACGACGACGTCGTCTGCCGCGACTGGGCGCATCAGCAGGCCGGCACCACGCCCGGAGCCTCGGCGGCCCGGAGCACGGTCGGCGGCGCGGCGATCGGCACCCTGATCGGCGCGGGGCTCGGCGCCGCTCTCGGCGCGATCACCCGCAGCCCCGCGACGGGCGCGGCGCTCGGCGCCGGCTTCGGCCTGGTGGGCGGCACCGCGGTCGGGGCCAGCGCGGGCCAGGCCTCGGGCGAGAGCGTGCAGCACCGCTACGACAACGCCTACACGCAGTGCATGTACGCCAAGGGCGATCAGGTGCCGGGGCGCCCGGTGGTGGTGAGGCCTGCCATGAGCTCGCCGCCCCCGCCGCCGCCCGCGGTCACGCCGGCCCCGCCCGCGCCTCCCGCGCCACCAGCCGCGGAGGTCACGCCGCCTCCGCCACCGGGCCCGCCGCCGCCCCCGCCGCCACGCTGAGGCTCAGGAGGCCTCGCGCCGGATGTCCTGCACCAGCTCGCGCAGGATCCCCTGCTCCCGCGGTGTGCCGGCCGGGATGCTGAACTCCACGTCGGTGACCAGGCCCCGGTAGCGCTCGACCAGCCGCCGGCCGATCTCGGCGTAGGTGCCCACCACCGCGTAGGTGTGGAGCACCTCGTCGCCGATGCGCGGCGGCATCTCCTCCCAGCGCTGCGCGCGCGAGAGCGAGGCCAGCTCCGCGGCGAGCTCGCCGAGGCCGTGCGCCTCGAAGGCGGCGCGATAGCCCGGCGTCGAGGCATAGAAGGCGACGCGCGCCCGCGCGTCGCGCACCCGGCGGGCGAGCGCGTCCTCGTCGGGCGCCGCGCACACCAGCGGCTTCATGGCCACCGCGAGGCCGCCGGCGCGACCCGCGGCCCGCGCGCCCGCCCACATCGCGGGCAGCATCACCTCGCGGATGTAGCGTGGCGTGCACACCGGATGCGGCCGCAGGCCGTCGGCCACCTCGCCCGCGATGCGGCACATGGTCGGGTTCACCGCCGCGAGGTGGATCGGGATCTCGGGGTGCTCGATCGGGCCGGGATCGAAGAGCGGCACCATCAGGCTCAGGCGATAGTGCTCGCTCTCGAACGCGAGCGGGGTGCGATGCTGCCAGGCCGCCCACACCGCGCGCACCGCCCGCACGTAGTCGCGCATCCACGGGCCGGGCGGCCGGTAGGCGAGGCCGAAGCGCCGCGTGATGTGACCGCGCACCTGGCTGCCCAGGCCCAGCACGAAGCGGCCGCGGGAGAGCTTCTGGATACTCCACGCCGACATCGCGGTCACGGTGGGGCTGCGGGGGAACGCCATCGCCACCGCGGTGGTGAGCCGCAGACGCGTGCTGCCCGCGGCGGCGAGCGCCATCACCACGTACGGATCGACCTTGGTCTCCTCCACCGCGAGCCCGTCGAAGCCGAGAGACTCCACGAGCCGCGCGTCCTCGATGACGCGGGCGAGGTCGAGCGGGGTCTCCGCGGCCCGCAGGCCGGGATCGAGCTTGCCAAGCGGAAGCAGGGTCTCGACGCGCACCGCGCGCCATGCTAGCGGATGCGATTCCGCCTGACAACGGCGCCCCGAGGGTTTATGGTAGCCGCCGTGATCTCGGTCTTCGCCCTCTGCAGCGGGTACCTGGAGCTGGATCGCGCGAGCATGCTCGACGATCTTCCCGCCGGCCAGCCGTGGACGGTGCCGGTGATGAGCTTCCTGGTCGCGCACCCGCAGGGTCGCCTGCTCTTCGACACCGGCGTGCACGGCCAGACCCGCGTCGATCCCATCGGGCGCATGGGGCCGGAACGGGCCAAGCGCCTCGTCGACAAGTCGAAGGCGGGCGAGGACGTGGTGCCGCAGCTCGCCCTGCTCGGCCTCCGGCCCGACGACGTGCGCTACGTGGTCAACTCCCACCTGCACTTCGACCACTGCGGCGGCAACGAGTTCTTCCCGCGCTCGACGTTCCTCGTGCAGAAGGCGGAGATGGAGGCGGCCCGCCGCCCCGGCTTCGCGCCCGGCTACAACCCGAGCCCGCTCGACTTCGACCATCCCCTCGACTACCGGCTGGTCGACGGCGAGCACGACGTGTTCGGTGACGGCCGCGTGGTCCTGTTCCCCACCTTCGGCCACACGCCCGGACACCAGTCGCTGCGGGTGCGCGCGGGCAAGGGCCAGGACCTCGTCTGCGCGGCCGACGCCTGCTACACGCGGGAGAACATGGACCGGGACGTGCTGCCCCGCATCCTGTGGAACGGGCCGGTCATGCGCGAGTCGCTGGCCACGCTGCGCCGCCTGCGCGACCGCGACGGCGCCACCGTGTTCTACGGCCACGACCCCGAGCAGTGGCGGTCGACCCCGCACGCCCCCGCCGCCGTCCTCTAGGGTCTCCCCGTGCTCGCCCCCCTGCTCGATGGCCTCACCTTCACCGAGGGGCCGCGCTGGCACGACGGGCGTCTCTGGTTCTCCGACTTCTACACCCACCGCGTGCTCGCGGTGACCCCGGAGGGCAAGGCGGAGACGGTGCTCGAGGTCGCGCAGCGGCCCTCCGGCCTCGGCTGGCTTCCCGACGGCAGCCTGCTCGTGGTCTCGATGCTCGACCGCCGGCTCCTGCGGGCGCGGGACGGCCGGGCGGCGCCTCACGCCGACCTCGCCGCGGTCGCCACCGGCCCCTGCAACGACATGGTGGTGGACGCGCGCGGTCGCGCCTACGTGGGCAACTTCGGCTTCGACCGTCACCGCGGCGAGCCGCCCCGCGCCGCGACCCTCGCCCGCGTCGATCCCGACGGGACGGTCACCCCCGTCGCCGACGACCTCGAGTTCCCCAACGGCAGCGTGATCACGCCCGACGGCCGCACCCTCGTGGTGGCCGAGACCCTGGGTCACCGCCTGACCGCCTTCGACGTGGGCGCCGACGGCGCGCTCTCGCGCCGCCGGGTGTGGGCCGCGCTCGACGGCGTCTTCCCCGACGGCATCTGCCTCGACGCCGAGGGCGCCATCTGGGTCGCCGACGCGCGCGGCCCGGATCTCCTGCGGGTGCGCGAGGGCGGCGCCATCGACCGGCGCGTGCCGGTCGGCGCGGGGCGCCACGCCTTCGCGTGCATGC
>Ga0207649_10001540_pt1 | contig 13509 bp, 6 predicted proteins | sample KBSC43metaG_FD_184317 | JGI IMG/M metagenome (GOLD analysis project Ga0207649, IMG submission 184317) | Corn rhizosphere microbial communities from Kellogg Biological Station, Michigan, USA - KBS C4-3 metaG (SPAdes) (version 2) | ecosystem: Host-associated > Plants > Roots > Rhizosphere > Soil ... | reverse complement strand
AAGTGCCGAACTGACTGATGTTCTTCCCAGTGAAGAATTGCTTGAAGCTCAATCCGGTGAACCCGATCATTCCAGCGTTCCCTGTGACATCGCTGACGCTGGCAGCGGTCAGTCCGGAGATCCCATTCAAAGCGACATCGCCACCCGGCAGCTTGAGTGAGAACCCAGGATTCATCGTGATTGCTATTGTCACCTGGTTGGCTCCTGTGTCGCTGATGGCGACCGTGCCAACCGATCCAGAAATTCCCAGATTGTTCGAGGTGAGGTCAAAGCTTATGGAGTCGGCTCTTGCCGTCGAAACACAACAAATCAAGGACAGGACTGCGATAGCCACGGCAGATTTTGCTGCGAAGACTCGCATGAAGGTACTCCTTTGCAAGAGTCCGAGGGCGCCACCGGACGGTAGTGCACGAGAAAGGCCGAACCCCCTCGACTACAGGAAATGAAAGTGTCAACCGCTGCTACAACTTAGAGACGGGGGGAACTGTGACAGCGACCTGATTGGTCCACCTTTGCAGACCATGTGCAGAAAATTGCAGGTACGGGAATGCCAATCGGGAACTGCGTTCGTTTAGGAGAGCACGCGGAAGGTGCGCTCACTGACAGCGCGGCGCGCAAACGGTTCCACACTGAAGCGCAGGCACTTTCAAAGCTGAGTCGCCCGCACATCGCAATGGTTTTCGACTTCGATACCCAGCATGGCGTGTCTTAGCCAGTGGGTACGGCGCCTTAATCTCCTGATGCACGCGGCAGTGCTTCCCCTACCACTTGTGGCATGAACTACTGTGTTTTCGGTAGTTGCGCGTGTGTGGATAAAATCGCGGAAAACGACTGGATTGATGGGTTAGTTCGAAGCAGCAGAAGGGCCTGGATCTCTTTTGCCGCTCCCCACGTTATCAAGCCAGTTTCCAGGAGATCCCCATGCACGTGCTGCACGTTTCCTCAGCCAAAATCTTGCTCTGGGTTCTGATCGCCGCCATACTCGCGAGTTTCAGCGTGGCCCAAACGGGCGCACCCCGTCACATAAGTCATCTTTATCGAACGCAGTTTTCTACGGGTGAGGTCGTATCGAGCACGTGGCGCGGAGCCCAAGTACACGGCGCAAAAGAGTTGCTCGGGGATCGCCGTTCGGGGTGGACCCTAATCGGCGCATCGGTAGTGGATCGTAACGGCATCCGCAGATTGGTCTATTCGGACAATTCCAGCGGTGCCCTATCGGTCAGCCTATACGGTGGCGCGGGGGCCGAGACGTTCATGGGTTCCACGTCTCCAGTCGCCCTCGAGGCTGGATGGACAGGTCGGGCCGTAGCCGACATCGATGGCGATGGCATTTTGGATGTGATCGCGGATCATGAGGGCACCGGACAAGTAGCTGTGTATTTCTTCGGTGGATTCCAAGGCACGAGTCTCGTACGACACGAAACCGTCAGCTCACTTTCCGCGCCCGGATGGACCGTAGTTGGAGCAGCAGACCTTAACCGAGATGGCCGTCCTGATCTCCTCCTTCAAAACTCTTTCAGTCGGCAGGTGATGGTCGCCTACCTGGCGGAATCGAACGGCATCAACGTCACCGCAACGCAGATCCTCTCCGGCAGCGACTTCCGGGGTTGGACCGGGGCTGGAATGCAGGACATGAACGGAGATGGTCATCCCGATCTTATTCTTACCAACGATACGACAGGCGAAAGCACCGTTAATTATTACGGCGGAGACCTGGGCGTCGCTTTCCTTCGATCCGACCCTGTCGACCCCTCAGGATCACCGGATTGGAAGCTCGTGGTCCCGGCGGCGACAACGAACGAAACAAAGACGAACGATGCAGCGATTACTGATCTCGTAGAGTCTGCCTCTGCCTCTTTAGCTTCTGACACGACTTCGACTTTCGAGACACAAGCCACCACATTTACAACGACACCCACGACTACCACCGCGACATCGACCTCGACAGCTCCTGTTCTCGTTTTCAATGGTACTGGCACTAGCTCTACCGCCGTGACAGCGATTGAGAACGTTGTTCATTCCCTGGGGTTCGCCTATCACACGGTAAATTCCAGTCAGCTCGATTCCATGACGCAAGCCAAGCTGGCGTCCTACAGGTTGTTTATCGTGCCCGGCGGAAACTCGATCACTATTGGCAAATATCTCACTTCAAAGGCTACAACAACCGTCCGCAGCGCGATTTCGGAGAATGGCTTGAACTATCTCGGAATGTGCGCAGGGGGATTTTTTGGAGGATATTCCAGCTACTACAAAGTGTTGAATCTAACTTCGGGTGTCTGGTTCAAGTTCTATGCCGACTACTACAAGGGTATTCACAAAGAATCGGTCAAGATTTCATTTCCCAGCAGAAGCAAGTTGGATATTTACTGGCAGAATGGGCCGGCACTTTCGGGCTGGGGCAAAGTAGTCGGTAAGTATCCCAATGGACAGCCGGCGATCACTGAAGGTTACTGGGGCAAGGGATTTGTGATTCTCTCTGGTGTGCACCCGGAAGCTCCCGCAAGCTGGAGAACTGGTATGCAGTTCGATACGCCTGTGGACGTCGATCTCGCTTATGCGCGAACTCTCGTACGTGCCGCCATGAATCGCACCATGTTACCCCACTTCTAAAAGCCGCCTTCGTCGCGTCAGTTCAAGGGAGTGGGTTTGTGATCTTCCACGTATTCTCGACGTAGAAGTCTCCATATGCAATGAGACCGGGCTTAGGCACCCAAGGAAACGCAACGCCACAAACTCGCTGCTGAAATATCGCCATTTCACCAACTACTTGCCCGGAAGCCGGTTTTCGAGTACTTGGTGAAATCGCCTGTTTTGATCAACAGCTCGCCACAGGAGACCGAGGGAGACAACGCGACAATAACCGATCTTTTATGGAAGCGATCAACGCACCAAAACAGGATGGAGTTCCAACACGTCGGGCGGATCACTTCGCTGGGCAGCTACCCAATCGGACGCACAACGCCGGGCCTCGGCTACCTCCATCTCGTCCATACCTAAGGCAAGTTCTCGAAGTTGGGCGCTCTGTTCAAGACTTGTTCCTCGTATTGACACTAACCGCCACATGTATGCACGCTTGAGATCTCGGGCAATACCGCGACCCGCCTCATACAAAGTAGCAAGGTTTGCCTGGCCATCGCGGTCGCCCCTTTCTGCGGCCTTCATGAACCAAGCTGCTGCCAACGAATCGTCGCGCGGGACACCCTGCCCCTTCAAATAAAGGATACCCAACTTGTTTTGCGCTCTGGCATCGCCTTGTTCTGCTGCTTTTTGAAACAAAATCTGGGCAGCACTGCTGTCTCTGGGCAAACCCCAGCCAACCAGATACAAGTCCCCTAGTGCGATTTGGGCTTTTGCATATCCCTGCTTCGCAGCTAACCGAAACCATCGTGCGGCTTCAGCGAAATCCTGTGGAATTCCGCGTCCTTGCCAGTAGAGCGCCCCGACGTCAAACTGCCCGGTTGCATTACCCTGTTGTGCTGACCTGGCATACCATTGCATAGCCGCACCCGCATCTGGCGTGACTCCTTCACCGATTTCGTACATGCGGCCCAGGTTGTTCTCGGCAGGAGCGTAACCCATCCGCGCCGCTTCTCGATAGAGATCGAGTGCTCTGCCGAAATTCTGCGGCACGCCTGTGCCCGTCTCATACAGGCGTGCGGCGTTAAATTGCGCTTCCAGCAGACCGCCAGCCGCAGCTCTCTCGAACCATTTGCATGCCTCCGCTAGATTGCGCTGCACGCCGACCCCTCGGTAATACATCACTCCGAGATTGTGTTCTGCGACTGGGTCTGCCTGCTCAGCAGCTTTCGAAAACCATTTGACCGCTTCAGCAAAATCCTGCTGCACAACTTCACCCTTTTCGAAGGCAAGGCCCACACGGGTTTGAGCTCGACGATTGCCCTCGCGAGCCTGTCGCATCAACTCCGCCCAATCCTCAGTGCTGAGGGATTCAAGCTTGCAATCGCTAGCACAGATGGAGAGGACCGCCAAAAACAGAAAGGCAATACAGTTGGACGGCCGACGCACGTCGCGCATGGGTCCACCTCTGCGGGAGAAGAGTAATCCTGAAAGAAAGAGCCAGAAACCTCTGTGCAGAAGCGAAGCGGAGTCCGCGTTGCTGCCTGACTATTGAGGGGAAGCTGGGCCAACGCACGCATCACACGGTCCTCGATGCTGATCTGTTTCGGAGGTAATGTCAACGCGAAAGCAACACCGCAGATGAACGGTGCAGATGATGGTTCTCCGCGTATCCCATTTTGCTCTAAAAGGGAAGTGTGCAACCAACGTCCACCAGCTCGATCGTCATTGCTATTCGAACCCTCACAAACGGAGCGGACGGCTGCTTCTTCGTTTTTCGCTTGACAAAGGGAACGGACTGCAGCCTAATCTGACACCAACGTGGGGTATTAAATCGATTCTGTACGACCAGAATGGCACACTTCCGGGAGGTCCTATGCGTGCTCGCATTTGGCTTGTTGCCCTTGTTTGCCTCTTCCTCGCGTCGCCCGCTCTCGCGCAGAAGTACACAGGAACAATTCGCGGGTCTGTTACCGATCCCAGCGGGGCAGTCGTGCCCGACGCTGAAGTAATCATCACCAACGCTGAGACCGCAGAAGCGCGCACGGTCAAGACCAATGTCCAGGGCGAATATGTGGCGCCTGAGTTGTCAGCGGGTTTGTATACGGTAACGGTGAAGAAGGCCGGTTTCAAGGAAGCGATCAGTACGAGAGTCGAGTTGCACGTCGCCAGCACTGCTGTGGGGAATGTAAGCCTGCAGGTGGGCAACGTAAACGAGCAGGTCACGGTTGAAGCCAACTCCGTTCAAGTGGAAACTTCGTCAGGTGCCGTGGGCAATGTCGTCGAAGGCAACGAAGTCCGTGAATTACCGCTTAACGGCCGCAGCTTTGTGCAGTTGACGCAGTTGATGCCCGGCGTGTCCCCTCAGGCGGCCTTCAACAGCAAGAACAAGGGACTCTTGGCGGGTGTCGATTTCTCTGTAAACGGGAACAGCACGACTGGCAACATTTTTACGGTCGATGGCGTCAACAATAATGACATCGGGTCCAATCGAACCATTCTGGTATACCCCTCCGTTGATGCGATCCAGGAATTTAAGATCTTGCGCAACAGCTACGGTGCCGAATACGGCCAGGCCATGGGCGCAATTGTCAACATCATCACTCGAGGCGGAACCAATCAGTTCCATGGGGGCGCGTTCTATTTCGGTCGCAATGACAAGCTGAACGCAACTGACTACTTCAACAATCTGCGCGGCGTTCCGAAGGACGTGCTGCGACGCAATGATTTTGGGTACAACCTGGGCGGACCGGTCATCAAGGACAAGCTCTTCTTCTTCTGGTCGCAAGAGTGGAACCGGGAGCTCCGCGGAAGGCAGCGCTCCGCCAACGTGCCCACAGTCGCTGAGAGAAATGGAGACTTTTCCACTCTTCGCACGGCCAGTGATGGAAGTTTATGTGAAGCCGCCCCCGTCGATCCTGTAAGCGGTGACGTTCTAACTACCGTTCCTGAGTTTTCACCCGCCGGATCGGCCATCGTGCAAATCTTCCCTGACCCGAACCTATCCCCTAGCCAGGTTAATTCCAGCGACTGTGCAAATTGGGCGGTGTCTTTAACGTCGCCCATCTACTGGCGTCAAGAAAACATTCGCATGGACTACAGACTGGGAGGTGGTTGGAGTGTGTTCGGCCGGTACACTCAGGATCATTGGTCTCAGCCCTATCCGAGCACATTGGGCTTTTGGGGCGACGATCCCTATCCGTCGGTCGAATCCAGTTGGATCCAGCCTGGATATCAGGCGACGATCAAAGTCACGAAGCTGTTTGGCAGCACTGCTGTCAACGATTTCCAAGTATCGTATGCTGCCAACCGGATCACGGCAGACCGGGCTGGCACCGACCCAGGGCTGAATGATCAGATCGGGCAGGTTTTTACTCCGGACTTTCCCTTATCCGACAAACAGTCCGGCGCTAACATGGGCTACCCGGTTTTTTGGGGTGGGTTAGGAAATGGCGCCAACTCTTCTGACTTGTGGACCCAAGCTCCCTGGCACAACAATGAAGCGCTCTACATTCTGAAGGATGATTTCTCGAAAGTAATCGGGTCGCACAACTTCAAGGTGGGATTTCTTGCCAGTAGCAACCAGAAGAACGAGCTCGTCAACGGCACGTCTGAAGAGAATACGCAGTTCTGGGGTGTGGCGAATGACGAGGCCACACCGCCAAGCACTTGGTCCTCTGGCAACGGGACTTTTGATGCGCTTTGGGCCGGGAGAATATGGGGCGCTAGCGAACTACAGACAAATCCTTTTTCCGAAACTCGTTGGCATGACTTCGAGTTCTACTACGCAGATAACTGGAAGGTCAGCCGTCGTCTGACTCTTGATTACGGTTTCCGATGGTCCTTCTTGAGACAGGGGTACCATTCGAAGGACAAGATTGCAACGTTCGAAGCCAGTGCATACGATCCGCTGTTAGGTTCCGACCCGTGTAATGGGCTTGTTGTAGTTCCCGGAACCCATTTCTGCCAGGATGCGGGTTTCCTCGGCGGCGTTCCCGGCCAGAACCGAGCCCTTAAAGACAACAACAATCATGCCATTGCGCCGCGCATTGGTATCGCCTGGGATGTTATGGGTGATGGCAAAACGTCGCTTCGCGCCGGACTCGGCCAATTCTTCCAGAGAGAACGCCTAAACCACACGCTTAACATGGCCAACAACGCGCCGTTCTCGTTGACGGCGCCTGATATCCGCCGCACTCTCGACAGTCCGGTTTTTCAGGCCGGCGCGGGCGCTCCAGGTTTTGGCATCGATCCCGGTTCCGATCTGCCTAACACATGGCAGTGGAATTTGACGGTCGAGCGTGAACTGTTCCGAAACAGCAAAATAGAGTTAGCATATGTCGGGAACCGGGGTATTCACCTCCTTCGATACACCGATGCCAATGCGGTCCCGCCGGCCCTTCGCTTGCAGCAAGCCCTCGATGGCGGCAACGATACCCGGCCTTTCGGCGATGGAGCATTTGGAGGGATACCTTTCGGCGAATGGAAAGGAGGCTCGAACTATCATTCTTTACAAGCGCTATTTCGCACGCGCCTGAAGGGTTTGGACGCTCAGTTTGCCTACACATACTCGAAATCGTTAAGCGATACCGATATTACGAGCAGCGGTTCTTCAGGTCAGACCCAGAACCTTGAGGACCCGACCAATCCGAGAAGGAATTATGGGCCCAGCCTCATCGATCGGCCCCACACTCTCGTCGCGAACATCGTCTACGATGTGCCGGAATTTAAGGGCAGCAACATGGTTGTCAGGCACGTGCTTGGGGGATGGGAACTGGCCACTATTTTGGACTACGCTAGCGGGCCGCCGCTTACTGTATACGCCAATTCTCCAGATATAACTGGTGCTCCGGGCGGCTTGACCGGCACTGCTGTGGGTCAAGGGGAAACCCGCCCCAACCGAGTGTTTAGTGAACCTTGCAGTGCACCGTCAGGCTCCCCTAAATTTCAGTGGCTAAATCCCGCTGCCTGGACCCTGGATAATTTCCAACTGGGCACGTTCGGCACAGGTTCGGTAGGGGAATGCCGCGCGCCTGGAATCGCGAATACCGATTTCTCAATCTACAAGAATTTTAAAATAAAAGAACGAGTCACGCTGCAATTCCGCATGGAGTTCTTTAACCTATTCAACAAGGTACAGTTCCGCGGGAACTCGCCCGACATCACCGGTATTGATAGCAATATTGCTGACTCCGGGGTTGCCTGCAATGCGAGCAATATCGGTGATACTGGGAGCCAATGCTTCGGTCACGCCGTCAACACGGTTGGTTGGAACTTCGACTCCAACGGTCACCAGACATTCGGCCAGGCGCAAACCGACGTTGGGCCGCGCGAGATTCAGTACGCTTTGAAGATAACTTTCTGATCGCTTGCCTTGATGGGTGAGGCTTGACTCGATTCAGGCCTCATCCGTTATCCTTCCCTCCATGGATCGCGGCAGTAATTTTTCGCGCAGTATCTTGCGATCCGGTCTTCTGCTTCGGTCAGTGTGTGCCCCCGTATGGGGCGCCTTCCTAGTGTGTATTCTCCTCGCTGTCGGTGCCACCGCTCAGAACTCCAGGTCCACTCGTTCGCAGGGAAAAGACGCGCCAACGCAGGACGATGCATTACAGAAGCATTTTGACGCGGCTCGAACCTTCCAGATTGGAGGCGACCAGGAGCATGCGGCGACGGAATACCGGGCATTCTTGGCGGGAGCGTTGCGTCGCGTTGCGGGTCTTCGCACTCGACTGGGCGAATACGACAAAGCTGCGAAGCTTTTCGAAGCAGCGTTGGCTGTGGCGCCGGAAGATCCGGACTTGCATCTGAATTTTTCGGCGATGCGCTTCGAGCAAGGCCAATTTGTGGAAGCCAAGTCGCTGGCAGAAAAAACCCTCCAGCTTCAACCTAACAACTCCAACGCACACTATTTGCTGGGCAGAGTGTTGTTCCAGCAGGGGGATTTCGCCGGTGCCAAGGAGCATCTGGAAGCTGCAGTAGTAGGGACTCCAAATTTCGAAACTGGCTACCTCCTGGGCGTTACGTATCTCAAGCTCAATGACCTGACTCGGGCGGACCTGCTGTTTAATGAAATGGTCACAGGCCTGGGAGATACAGCAAAAATTCACATGTATCTGGGGCGCGCGTACCGAGAGGGAGGTTTCGTGGAACGCGCAGTTGTGGAACTTCAAAAGGCCGTGGTCAGAGACGAAACTGCGCCGCAAGTCCACTATTTTCTCGGCCTGGCTTTCCTGGGCCGCGACGGAGATTCGGGTTTTCCTGAGGCGGTACCCGAATTTCGAGCGGAGTTGAAGCGAAATCCCAATGATTATCGCACCCACTATCTACTTGGATATATTCTGCTCAAACAGCACAATCTGCCGGAAGCGGAGAGCCACCTGAACCGAGCGGCTGCACTGGATCCGCGCAATCCTGATGCGCTCATCTATCTCGGTCAGTTGTTTGCAGATACGGATCGTGCAGATCAGGCGGAGAAGGCTCTGCGCCAGGCGATAGCGCTTACCGATGACGTTGCACGTAACGATTACCAGATCAATCGCGCCCACTACGTGCTGGGACGCGTTTTGATCAAGGCTGGTCGTAAGGATGAAGGTCAGCGGGAATTAGATACTTCCGATCGGCTGCGCAAACGGGCGACACAAGCGGCCCGCATACGGAACGACGGTAATTCTCCGAACCTGGCTGGAGAAGAGGGACCTGCTCGCCAGAATTCTGCAGCGGCGCCCTCGCCCGAAGAATCAAAAAAAGCGGAAGCGTATGTCAACGAACTCAAGCCTGCGATCGCGGACAGCTATAACAATCTGGGGGTAATCGCGGCAGGGAACAAGAACTTCGCCGGCGCCGTGGAATATTTTAAAGAGGCCCGCGAGTGGCTGCCCTCACTGGAAATGCTGGATCGCAATCTCGGCATGGCATCGTTCTACGGCAACCAATTCGAGGGCGCCGCAGCAGCCTTAAAACGTCACCTGCAAGCCCATCCCGATGACGCGCGCGCCCGCTCCGCGTTGGCCCTCAGTTTTTTTGCGCTTCAAAAATACTCTGACGTTCGAACGATCCTCGAGCCAATTAGGGGTGAGGTCGATGCTGAACCTGGGCTCTCATACGCTTACGCCGTTTCACTTGTAAAGACCGGCGATTACACGCAGGGGATTGACCGTCTGAAGGCGCTGGAAAAGGCCGATCCGAATGCCGCGGATATTCCTATGTTGTTAGGAGAAACCTTCGCCGAGCAATCGGATTGGGGCACGGCTTTAAGCGAATACCGAAAGGCGCTGGCAATCAATCCGAAAGATGCACGAGCACACTTTCTTTCGGGCGTCGCGCTGATTCGTCAGGGCAGTCCTGCGGATGCTGTCCAGGAACTGCGCACCGCGCTTCAACTTGATCCGTCGAATGGTCCAAGCAAATATCATTTGGCCTTTGCCCTCATCCAACTTGAAAAGAAAGACGAAGCGCTCCATTTGCTGCAGGAGGTGCTGCGGCAGGATCCGAATTATGCCGATGCGTACTATCAGTTGGGTAAATTGCAATTGGAGCGCGGAGAGACGAAGGGCGCGATTTCCAGCCTTGAGGCGGGCACGAAGTTCAATCCTGACAGCGACTACATCCACTACCAGTTGGCGCTCGCATACCGGCGAGACTCCAGAGCGGAGGACGCAGAGCGGGAGATGAAGGTGTATCAGGAGCTCAAGAACCGTCACCGGGGTCGAAATGCGCCGCAGTCCAACTAGAATGACGGGACTTCTGCTGGCGTTAGTGACTCTACTAGGAGCTTCGTTTAATACTGCGGCTCAAATCCCGCACGCCGAGACTGAACGCTCAACAACCCAGATCAAGATTGCTGAAGGTCAGTTCGCACGCAACGATCTTGCCGGCGCGGAAAAGACGCTCTGGTCAGTTCTTTCCGCGGACTCCGCCAATGAGGGTGCCCTAACCTTGCTCGGCATTGTTCGCAGCCGGCAGCAACGGTATATGGAATCTGAAGCGCTGTTCCGACGCGTGCTGCAGATCAATCCCAAATCCATTGTTGCGAACAAGAATCTCATCACAGCTCTCATCGCACAGGAAGAAATTGATGACGCGATCGATCTGTCCCAAAAGCTGGCGAAAGTTTTGCCACAGGACAGTGACGTCAAGGTTGAGTTGGCTCGCTTATATCTCCGACGGGGCGAGTTTGAGGCGGCCCTTTCCACTATTGAGGCACTTCCGAGCCTGCCTGCGACAGCGGTTCCCCTGAAGGCAGCGAGTCTGCTGGGGCTCGGTAGAAAATCTGACGCCGTCGCTCTGACGTTCCGAGCGAAAGCCCAGCCTACAGCCGCGCTGGATTTAGCCAAAGTTTTTCTCGAGGCCAATCTTCCCGACGAAGCGCTCAAGTGTTTACCCGGGTCCGCCCCGGCGACGAAGCAGGCCGCTACTCTTTATTACCAGCTGAAAGGCAGAGCTCTGGAATCGAAAGGGCAACTCCTACCAGCGATCAGCAACTTCCGCCGTGCTCTGGCGCTTAATCCGCAATCGACGGACACTTTGCTCGCCTTGGCAAAGGTCTATACAGTTCAAAATAATCATTCCGAGGCGGTAGATCTTCTGCAACGAGCACACACTCTCGCTCCTGATTCGCTGCCTGTTCTGCGGCTCCTCATCATCGAGTCTTTGAGGTCAGGGCAACGGAAACTCGCGCTACGCACCGCTTACGAACTCCAGCAGAAGAGTCCCGACAACCTCGATGACATGTATCTGAACGGCGCCACTATGCTAGAAGTCCACGAATATGGACCAACCGTAGCAATGTTTGAAAAATATGTTGGCCAACGCCCTAATGAACCAAAAGCCCAGCTCGCCCTAGGAATGGCTTACCTCAGCCAGCAGCGCTATGCCGATGCGAAAGCGGCCCTTCAACGTGCCGTGCAGATGGATCCTAATCTATCGGAGGCTTACTACCAGTTGGGCGTGGCTCAGAGCAAGCTAGGCAATGTTCAGGAAGCCATTCAGGACTTTGAGCACGTGCTGCAGTTGGAACCTGGGCATGCGAAGGCACTAGTGAGTTTAGGGACGCTCTATCTACAGCAGGGAGAAATTCAGAAGGCCGAGAGGGCGCTCGTGCAGGGAGCAGCTGCGGATCCCACAGATCCGGATGTGGAATATCAATTGAGCTTGCTATTCGGTCGCTTGGGCAACCCGGTCGAAGCACGGCAGCACATGGATCGTTTCCGAAAGCTTAAAGCAGGTGGCTCGCCCGTTAGTAAACAACAACAGAGTGTGGAGCGTTAGGCAAGATCACGCTACCTGACAGAACGCCCAGTGGCTGCGACCGGGATCGATTTGGCAGAATCCCCCGCCAAAGGTACTTTCTGTATGCCGCCACCCTCAACAATGGAGTAAATGAAACCAGCCGCCAGGTTACGAAACTGGTCTTTCTTGCCGCTGGGCCACGCGACCTCGACTTCGGACATGATTGTGTTCTGCCCCAAACCGAAATGTAGCCGCAAATCGTTTTGCGAAAGATAGCTGGAACCACCCCTTACCTCCGCAAACTGGACCAGATCTCCCGCCTTGATCTTCACGCGCGCGCCGATGGCTGCCTTATTACTTTTGTTTCCCTCCAACTTGAAGAGCACGGAATGACCTGCGCCTGGCGTCCGATTGATCAAGAGCGTGGGGGCCTCGCCAACGTTCAGGATCAGTACATCAACCTTGCCGTCGTTATTGACGTCACCGAATGCCGCGCCACGCCGGGAGGAAGGTAACAGCTTCTCGAGGCCGGCCAGAGCCGTAACGTCCTGGAATGTTCGATCCCGGTGGTTTCGGAAGAGCAGTAAGGGCTGGCGATAGGGAGCGCCTCCCTTGACGAGATCCATCTGGGGATACACGTGGCCGTTGGCAACCAAAATGTCAGGCCATCCGTCATTGTCCATGTCAAAGAAAGCCGTGCCCCAACCTACCAGCGAGTAACTCGGCTGTGCCAAGTGGGACGCCCAACTGATGTCTGTGAACGAGTGCGCCCCCTGGTTCCAATACAGTGTGTTGGGCTCCTCCGTAAAATTGGTCACGAAGATGTCGAGTTTTCCGTCATTGTCGATGTCCCCGAAATCGACGCCCATCGAACCCTGCTCGCGACCATCGGCGCTCAGTGCAGCGCCCGAAAGAAGACCGACTTCATCGAATGTCCCATCATGCTTGTTGTTGTACAGATAATTAGCGCCTGCGTCGTTGGAGACGTACAAGTCCGGCCATCCGTCATTGTCATAGTCGGCCCACACGCCCTGCATGCCATAGGAGTGATCTGGATCGCCCACACCGGCCTTCTTGGAAACGTCTTCGAAGGTTCCGTCGCCCCGATTGCGAAAAAGGAAGTCGGATTCTCCGGGCAAGCCCCACGGCCCACACTGGACCATAATGCCGCGGAATCGGCAGAACTTCTCGTTGCTTCCAAATTCCGGCAGTTTGTTAATGTCTATAAATACGTAGCGAGGAACGAACAGATCGACGTAGCCGTCGCGATCGAAGTCCCCCCACGCAGCCCCCGTGCTGAAACCGGTCATTCGAACTCCTGCCTTTTCGGTGACATCTTCGAAGCGGCATTGTCCTAAATTACGGTACAGTACATTGCCCCCGTAGCCAGTCACGTAGACATCCTGCCACCCGTCATTATCGAAATCGGCGACAGCGACCCCCATACCCCATCCTTTTCGGCTTAGCCCGCTGTCCGCAGTAATGTCTTTGAATTTTAGGTCTCCCGCCTGCCGGTACAGCGTAATCATGAGATCGCCACCTTGTCGATAATGATCCACCGAAGAGCCATTCACAGTAATGATGTCCAGTTTGCTGTCGTTATCGCAATCCAAGAATGCTACGCCCCCACTCATCGATTCGATGATGTAGCGTTTTTCGGGAGAGGAATTGTGAGAAACGGTCAAGCCTGCTTGCGTACCGACG
>Ga0207649_10001533_pt1 | contig 13571 bp, 10 predicted proteins | sample KBSC43metaG_FD_184317 | JGI IMG/M metagenome (GOLD analysis project Ga0207649, IMG submission 184317) | Corn rhizosphere microbial communities from Kellogg Biological Station, Michigan, USA - KBS C4-3 metaG (SPAdes) (version 2) | ecosystem: Host-associated > Plants > Roots > Rhizosphere > Soil ... | reverse complement strand
GCGGAACCCGCCAAGACCACCTACACCCCGACGTTCGATGCCGCGCGCCTGTCCGACGAGGTGAAAACCTTGTCATCGGATGCCTTCGAGGGCCGCGGTCCCGCCACCGCCGGCGAAACCAAGACGATCGATTACGTGGTCGCGCAGATGAAGGCGGCGGGCCTCGAACCCGGTGGTGACCTCGTCGACGGCAAGCGCAGCTGGACCCAGGACGTGCCGCTGGCGCGCTTCCAGATCAGCGGCACGCCGGCCATCGAACTGAACGTTGACGGCAAGCCGCAGAAACTCACCCAAGGCGAAGAGATCGCGCTGCGTGCCGCGCAGGACGGCTCCAAGCGCGTCGACATCGAGCACGCACCGCTGGTGTTCGTCGGCTACGGCGTGACGGCGCCCGAGCGCAACTGGGATGACTTCAAAGGCGTGGACTTGAAGGGCAAGATCGCGGTGGCGCTGGTCAATGACCCCGACTACGAAACCGGCAAGGGTGATTTCGGTGGCAAGGCCATGACGTACTACGGACGCTGGACCTACAAGTACGAGGAAGCCGCGCGCCGCGGCGCGCTGGGCCTGCTGATCGTGCACGAAACCAAGCCCGCGTCCTACGGTTGGCCGACGGTACGAAACTCCAATACCAACGCGCAGTTCGACATCGTGCGCGACGATCCCGCGGCCGAGCATCCGCAGGTCGAGGGCTGGATCCAGCGCGATCTAGCGGTGTCGCTGTTCAAGCGCGCTGGCGAGGATTTCGAAGCGCTGAAGAAACAAGCACAAACGCGTGACTTCAAACCGGTGGTGCTGAAGGGCGAAACGCTCTCGGCGCACTACGACGTTGCGGTGGACAAGATCACCTCGCACAACGTCGTGGGCCGCATCACCGGCAGCAAGCACCCGGATGACACCATCATCTACAGCGCGCATTGGGACCATCTCGGCATCGGCGCGCCCGACGACACGGGCGATCGCATCTACAACGGCGCCGTCGACAACGCCACCGGCATCGCCGCGCTGATCGAAATGGGGCGTGCCTTTGCGCACGCGCCGCAACCCGAGCGCAGCGTGGTATTCCTCGCCGTGACCGCGGAGGAAAAGGGCCTCTTGGGTTCCGAGTACTACGCCAGCCATCCGCTTTACCCGCTTGCGAAGACTGTCGCCAACATCAACACCGACGCCTTGAGCCCCGGTGGCGTGGCGCGCGATTTCTCGATTTCCGGCAGCGCCCAGCTCGGTCTGCTGGACGACCTGATCGCGGTCGCCAAGCGTCACAACTTGGGCTTCACGCCCGACAGCCATCCGGAGGCGGGCTACTTCTTCCGCTCCGACCACTTCTCGTTCGCCAAGCGCGGCGTGCCGGCGCTCTCGTTCGGATCAGGCGAGGATCTGGTGGACGGCGGCAAGCAAGCCGGTGAAGCGCAAGGTCGCGAATACGGCATCAAGCACTACCACCAGCCGTCCGACGAATGGCAGGCAAGCTGGACCTTCGCCGGCATGGCGCACGACCTGCCGATGCTCTACGACCTCGGCGCCCAACTCGCGAACTCGCGTGAGTGGCCAAACTGGTCGCAGGATTCGGAATTCCGCGCCGCGCGCGACAAGACCGCGGACGAACGCAGTTGAGCTGATGGCAAATGGCACGGCTTGTGCCGAAAGGACGCGCACCAGGAATGGCGCGCGTCCTTTCTTTTTGTTCGTCATTCCGGCGCAAGCCGGAACCCAGCGACTTTGCTTTTGTCTGTACCTTTCCGCGCCATCCCATTGCACGATTCCTGCTTCGCTGACGGACAGCCTTCGCCTGTGCCGCAGGGCGGGTGACAACCCGCCTTTCGTGCGTGTGATTGTTCGCATCACGCCAAAAAACGAAATGGATTCCGGGTTCCACGCTTCGCACGGCCGCGGAATGACGAGCTAAAGAGGTGGCGTGTCAGAACGGCAGCGTGAGCGAGCTGTCGCACGCAAGGATCTGCGCGCGGAACGCGTCCTGGATGCGTTTCAGCGCGGTGGCGTTGTCGGCGTCGAAGCGCAGCACCAGCACGGGCGTGGTGTTGGACGCGCGCACCAGGCCCCAGCCGTCGGACCAATCCGCACGCAGGCCGTCGATGGTGGTAATGCGCGCGCCGTCGAATTGCGCGCGTTCGCGAAAGCGCGCGATGAAGGGATGATTTTGGCCTTCCTGCATCTGGATGTGCAGCTCGGGCGTGGACACGCCTTTCGGCAGTGTCGCGAAGATTTCCTCCGGGCTCCGACCTTCCGGGTCGTCGGCGAGGATTTCCAGCAGGCGCGCGGCGGCGTACACGCCATCGTCGAAACCGTACCAGCGTTCGCGGAAGAAGAAGTGCCCGCTCATCTCGCCGGCGAGTTGCGCGCCGGTTTCGCGCATCTTGGCCTTGATCAGCGAATGCCCGGTTTTCCACATCAGCGGACTGCCGCCGGCCTTCAGGATCAGCGGCTGCAGGTGCCCGGTGCATTTCACGTCATAAAGGATCGTGGCACCCGGATTGCGGGTGAGCACGTCCTGCGCGAACAGCATCAGCACGCGATCGGGATAGATGATTTCGCCATCCTTGGTGACGACGCCCAATCGGTCGCCGTCGCCATCGAAGGCGAGCCCGACGTCCGCGCCGGTCTTCTGCACCGTCAGGATCAGGTCGGCAAGATTCTTGGGTTCGGACGGATCGGGATGGTGGTTCGGGAAGGTGCCGTCGACGTCGCAATACAGCGGAATCGGCTCGCAGCCGATCGCGTGCACCACGCCCGGCGCGGTGTCGCCAGCGATGCCGTTGCCGCAATCGACGACCACTTTCAACGCGCGCCCGGTCTGGATATCGGAAGCGATCCGCTCGACGTACTCGGGCAGGACTTCATATTGGCGCAGTGAACCATGGCCTTCGGCGAGACGGCCATCGACGATGCGCTGGTACAAATCCTGGATTGCGTCCTCGGCCAGTGTTTCGCCGCCGATCACGACCTTGAAACCGTTGTAGTCGGGCGGATTGTGGCTGCCGGTCACCGACACGCACGAACCGGTGTTGAGCTGGTAGGCCGCGAAGTAGCTGACCGGCGTCGGCACCGCACCAATGTCGATGACGTCCACGCCGGACGCGCGCAAACCGTCGATCAGCGCGCCGGAAAGTTCCGGCCCGGACAGGCGGCCGTCACGGCCGACCACGATTTCGGAAAGTTCCTTGTCGCGCACCGCGCTGCCGATCGCGCGGCCAAGCTGGTGGGCGACGCCTTCGGTGAGCGTCTGACCGACCACGCCGCGAATGTCATAGGCGCGGAAGATGCCGCGGTCGGGAATGACGTCCTCATGCGGGGCGGTGTTTGGTACGACAGCGGCGGTTGCAGCGATCTTCACGGATGTCTCGGGTTTGGGTGTTGGCGGGGCAGCGGCGATCACGTCGGACAACACCGGCTCGTCGCGTACCGGCGCACCGCCCAGGCGGGCACGCAAACGCGGACGCGACCACAGCACGACAACGCCGACGAAGAACGCGACCACCGCGAGAATCAGCGCACTGATGAACGACTCCGTCACCGGCAACCAGTAAACGGGCGGGGTCGACGTGATGTGGTAGAGGCTGTGGGCGACCGGCACGCCGGGGCCATCGCCGACCGGGGCGCCGCTTTCGCCAGTCTTGTCCAGCATGATGTCGCCGGACTTGTTGCTCTGCCGCAGCTCCAGTCGCCCCGCGGTGATCCCCGCGGAATGCAGCGCGATGCGCACGGGCGTGTCGCGGAAGTCGACCGTCGCGTACGCCAGCACCGTACCGTCCGCGCCCGTGATCGGGGCGGCGAAGCTCAACGTTTTCGATTGCGGTGATTGCGCGGGGCCGACGTCCGCCTCGTTGAGCACCGACATCAGTTGCGCCGCGCGTGCATAACCCAGTTGCTGGAGGTTGCCACGCAGCACTTCGTTCAACTGCGGGCTGTACAGCGTCACGGCTTCGGCGTCTTTCACCTCGGCCTTGATATGTTGCTCGATGGCGTCGCGCGTCTGCGGATCGTCGTGGGCAGCCAGCTGCGCAGCCAATGCAGGTTGCGTCAGTGCCTTCACCACCTGCGCGCGCCTGTCGGCGACGATCAAGCCGATTTTCTGTGCGACGTCCTGCCTTGCCTGTACCAGTGTCTGCGCAGCATCGGTCTGACGCTTGGCCAGCCACGCCTGCCAGCCCATGAACAACCCGAACAGCACCAGCAGCGTGCCAAGCGCCAAGGCGAGATCGGCAACCAATGCGGCAAAGCCGCGGCGCAGGCTCAGGCGCGCGCGCACCGCCCGCGCCGCAGAATGCGCTTTCGGTGTCGCCTTCTTGTCGATCGTCGATTCGTCGTCCATCAGGACCTGTTACGCCACCCCGGTGGAACCGAAGCCCCCGCTGCCGCGTTCACTCGGTGCGAATTCCTCGACCACCCTCCAGACCACGCGCGCCACCGGCGTCACCAGCAATTGCGCGATGCGGTCACCCGGCTGGATGGTAAACGCCACGCTGCCGCGGTTCCAGCAAGAAATCATCAGCGGCCCCTGGTAATCGGCATCGATCAGGCCCGTGAGGTTGCCCAGCACCAGTCCGTGTTTGTGGCCCAGGCCTGAGCGCGGCAGGATCAGCGCGCACCAGCCGGGGTCGGCAACGTGGATCGCCAAGCCAGTTGGTATCAATGCGCTCTCGCCAGGATCCAGCGAGACGGCACTCTCCGACGCTGCGCGCAGGTCCATGGCGGCGCTTCCGTCGGTGGCATACGCCGGCAACGGAATGGAATCGCCGAGGCGCGGATCGAGGCGCTTCAGTTCCACCGGTATCGCGGTGCGTTTTTGCGAAGTCATGTGGCTTTCCGCGCGTGATAGCGCGCGGCGATGCGCGCGACCAGGGTTTTCGCAAGCTGTGATTTGGACGCGCGCGGCAGGGTTTCGCTGCCGCCCGGCCAGATCAGTTCCAGCGCGTTGTCGTCGGCGCCGATCCCGATATTTTCGTCGACATGGTTCGCGGCCAGCATGTCGAGCTTCTTGCGCTCGAGTTTTTCGCGCGCGTGTTCCGCGACATGATCGGTTTCGGCCGCGAAACCAACCACGAACGGACGCGGATCGCGCGCGGCGACTTCGGCCAGGATGTCGGGATTCTCCACCAGTTCCAGCACGGGCGCGCCGGACGCGTTTTTCTTGATCTTGCGCGAGGAATATTCAGCGACACGCCAATCCGCCACGGCGGCGGTCGCGATGAAAATGTCGGCGTTGTCGATCACCTTCATCACCGCATCGCGCATCTGCAGGGCGCTGCGCACGTCCACCCGGCACGCGACGCCGCCGGGGGTCGCCAGTGCGACGGGTCCGGCGATCAGGGTGACGTCAGCGCCTTCCGCGACGCAGGCTTCGGCGATCGCGAACCCCATCTTGCCGGAACTGCGGTTGCCGAGGAATCGCACCGGATCAATGTCCTCGTAGGTCGGCCCGGCATCGATCACGACCTTGACGCCGACCAACGCGTTCTCATGCGACATGCGTGCCGCCCGGCGTCAGCAGCGCCTGCACCAGTTGCTGCGGTTCCAGCATCCGGCCGGGCCCGGATTCGCCTTCCGCGAGCGGGCCGCTGGCGGGTCCAAGGACCGCGGCGCCGCGCGCGCGCAATGTGGCGACATTGGCCTGCGTCGCCGGATGCAACCACATCCGGTGGTTCATGGCGGGCGCGACAGCCAGCGGCGCGGTGGTGGCAAGGCACAAAGTGCAAAGCAGATCGTCGGCGAAACCGTGCGCGAGTTTCGCAAGCACGTCGGCGGAGGCTGGTGCGATCAGGATTGCATCGGCCCAACGCGCGAGTTCCAGGTGGCCCATGCCCATCTCGGCTTCGGCATCCCACAACCCGCGACGCACCGGCTGGCCGGAAAGCGCCTGAAACGTCAACGCGGTGACGAACCGTTCCGCATTTTCGGTCAGCGCCACCCGCACTTCCGCGCCGGCGCCGCGCAGACGCCGCACCACTTCGCACGCCTTGTATGCGGCGATGCCGCCCGACACCCCGAGCAAAACCCGCCGATATTCGCCGGGGCGATGTTCCCTGACACCCATGTCGGAATCCGCTGACGGACAAACCGGGATTAGCTTACCGGATTCGCGTGCGCGCGCCGCTCGGCGAAAACGTCGTCACCACGGATGATCGTCGCATCCACCATGGAACCCGCACGATGAGCATCCGCGACTGGCCCGAAGACGAACGTCCCCGCGAAAAACTGTTGGCACGTGGCCCCCATGCGCTCACGGCCGCGGAACTGGTGGCGATATTACTGGGCAGCGGCGTACGCGGACGCAGCGCGCTGGACATGGGGCGCGACCTTTTGACCAGCGCTGGCAGCTTGAACGCGTTGTTGTCCAAAGATGTCGACGACGTGCCGGGACTCGGGCCAGCCAAACGTGCGCGGCTGGTCGCGGGCTTGGAACTGGCGCGTCGGTGCCTGGGTGAGGAACTCTCCGCGCGCACCGCGTTGACCAGTCCGCGCGACAGCGCCGCGTTCCTGAAAGCGCAATTGGCGCACAAACCCTACGAAGTCTTCGCCTGCCTGTTCCTCGACAACCGCCATCGGGTGCTGGCTTTCGAGGAGCTGTTTCGCGGCACGCTGGATGGCGCGTCGGTGCATCCGCGCGAGGTGGTGCGTGCTTCGCTGAAGCACAACGCCGCGGCGGTGATCCTGGCCCACAACCATCCGAGCGGCATCGCCGAACCTTCTGCCGCCGATCGCAACATCACCCGGCAATTGCGCGACGCGCTGCAACTCGTCGGCGTCCGCGTGCTCGACCATCTGGTGGTCGGCGCGGGCGAGCCGACATCGATGGCTGCGCGTGGGCTGATCTGAAGACCCGCGATCGATCTACCGCACGCCGGTGCAGAATCAGAACAGCCTTCCAAGCCAGGTTTTGCCCGGAAGCGGCTTCGCACAAGGCGCCGGAAGCCGCTTCGCTCTCCGTCAGTTATGCACAACGCAGGATCACAAGCGTTTGGCGCTTCATTTTCGTGCGGTTTCGGCAAATGCTTTGTACCTGATTGAACGATCTACAGTTTTTTGTCTGACTCGTCCCCAAACGCGCGGAGAAGAGTATTCCGAAAATCTCGGTTTGCATCGGTATCCACCGCGTTATCCACAGGCTCCGAGTTGGGTTGCAGCAGGTCGCTGCGTTAGGATGAAAGACTGTCCCTCAAGCCGCCCTTCCGTGAAAAACGCCCTCCGCGATCTGTTGCTGCACGCGCTGGACAGCCTGCGCCGCGACGGCGCGCTGGATGTTCCGGCACCCGATTTCGTGATCGAACGCACGCGCTCGCGCGAGTACGGTGACTTCGCCTGCAACGCGGCGCTGCTGCTGGCCAAGTCACTTGGACGCAAGCCCCGCGAGGTGGCGGAAACAATCGTGGCAGCACTGCCGGCCAGCCCGCTGGTCGAACGGGTCGAAATCGCGGGACCGGGGTTCATCAACTTTTTCCTGACCGGCGCCGCGTGGCACGATGAAATCCGGCGCGTGCTGCACGAAGGCGCGCAATACGGGCACAGCCAATCCGGCGCCCGCCGGGCGGTGGGCGTGGAATTCGTCTCCGCCAACCCGACCGGGCCACTGCACGTCGGCCATGCGCGGGCCGCCGCGACTGGCGACACCTTGGCGCGGCTGTTCTCCGCCACCGGCTGGAAGGTGTATCGCGAGTTTTACTACAACGACGCCGGCGCGCAGATCCAGAATCTCGCGCTGTCGGTGCAAGCGCGCATCAAGGGCATCGAACCGGATGACCCGCGCTGGCCCGCGGACGGCTACCGCGGCGACTACATCCGCGACGTGGCGAACGATTACACCCGCGGCGCGACGGTCACCGGGGGCGGGTACGTCGGCGACAAGGTCCGCGAATACTTGCGTGAATTCGACAAACAGGACATCGACGCGGCGGCTCCCGAGACCACGGGTTACAAAATCACCGCGAAGCAGGATCCGGACGACCTCGAGGCGATTCGGCAATTCGCGGTGGCTTGGCTGCGCCGCGAACAGGACGAGGACTTGCGCGCCTTCGGCGTGGAATTCGACGTGTATTTCCTGGAATCGTCGCTCTATACCGAAGGCGAAGTACAACGCGTGGTAGAACGGATTGCGCAACAAGGGCATTCCTACGAAGCCGACGGCGCACTGTGGCTTCGCGCGACCGGTTTCGGCGACGACAAGGACCGCGTGATGCGGAAGTCCGACGGCACGTACACCTACTTCGTGCCGGACGTCGCCTATCACCTGTCCAAGTGGGAGCGCGGCTACAAGCGCGCGGTCACCGAACTCGGCGCCGACCACCACGGCTCGCTGGCACGCGTGCGGGCCGGCCTGCAGGCCCTCGACATCGGCATCCCGAAGGATTGGCCCGAATACGTGCTGCACCAGATGGTGACGGTGATGAAGGGCGGCGAGGAAGTGAAGATTTCCAAGCGCGCCGGCTCTTACGTCACCCTGCGCGACCTGATCGAGATGGCCGGGCTGGACGCCACGCGCTATTTCCTGATCGCGCGCAAGAGCGATTCGCAACTGGTGTTCGACATCGATCTGGCGCGTGCCCAGACCAACGACAATCCGGTTTACTATATCCAGTACGCGCATGCCCGCGTGTGCAGCGTGCAGCGTCAGATGCACGACCGCTCGATCGTTTTCGAGCAACGCAAGGCCCTGACCCATCTCGACCGGCTGAAAGGCGAATACGCCCGTTGCGTGATGGTGGAGGTTTCGCGCTTCCCGGAAATCGTCGAAGCCGCGGCTGCCAGCCGCGAGCCGCACCTGCTGGCACAATACCTGCGCGAACTGGCTGGCGCCTTCCACGTCTGGTACAACGCCGAGCAGTTCCTGGTGGACGACGACGACCTGCGCAACGCGCGCGTGGCGCTGGCGTATGCCACCCGACAGGTACTCGCCAACGGACTCGGTATGCTGGGCGTCAAGGCTCCCGAGTCGATGTGACGATTTCCGTTTTTCGATGAACGAACGATGCGGCCCCGCCCGGGCCGCACGGATACGCATACAAGGCATACGAGGTCTGGCAGTGGCAACGCGCAACGGCAAACAAGCGGTACGCAACGGCGGTTCGGGATTCCCAGGCTGGGCCTTGTTCCTGGCGGGCGTGGTGGTGGGGCTGATCCTGTTCGCGTTCGCGAGCCGGCACCTGCCCAGCCTGCGCCGCACCGATCAACCGCAGGCCAATCCGGACGCTGTCGCGCAACAGGCCAGCTCGCCCGGCATCGCCGGCAGCAGCGCGGCCTCCAGCGCTTCGCAGTTCGACTTCTACAAGGTATTGCCGGAAAAGGAAGTGGTGATTCCGAACACGGAACTCTCCGCGATGGCCAAGGCCGAGCAGCAGCAGGCCGCGGCCGCCAACAACGCCAGTGCATCCGCGCCCGCCGCCACCAGCGCGACAGGCGCTGCGTCTTCGGAAGGCGGTTACGTGCTGCAGGTGGGTGCGTTCCCGAAAGCCAGCGATGCCGACGCGATGAAAGCCAAGCTCGCGCTGCAGGGCTTCACCGCGCACGTCCAGGCCGTGACGCTCGACGGGCAAGTCTGGAATCGCGTGCGGATCGGACCGTTCGCTTCCGCCACGCAGTTGCAGGATGTGCAGAAGCAGCTTTCCTCGGCGGGCATCCACGGCATTCCGCTGAAGGAAAAATAGTTTCGGGATGCGGTGAGAGCGTAACGATTATTTCGTCGTCATTCCGGAGCCGCGCGGAGCGCGGAACCCGGAATCGGTTTCTTGGAGTGCCTCAGGTTCCCATGTCCGCGAAAACAGTTCTCGTCACCGGCGCATCCGCCGGCTTCGGCGCCGCCATCGCGGCAAAGTTCGCGGAAAACGGCTGGCGCGTGATCGCGTTTGCGCGCCGCGCCGAACGCCTCGCGAAACTGGTCGAGCGGTTCGGCGCCGAGCGCGTGCACACGGCCGCATTCGACATCCGCGACGAAACGGCAATGCACGCGTCGCTGGATGCGCTGCCGGAAGATTTCCGCGATATCGACCTGCTGGTCAACAATGCCGGCCTCGCGCTCGGCACCGCCAAGGCGCAGGATTGCGATCTCGCGCAATGGCGGCAGATGATCGACACCAACGTCACCGCGCTGGTCACGCTGACGCGGCTACTGCTGCCGAAACTGATCGATCGCCGCGGCGCGATCGCGAACATCAGCTCGATTTCCGGCACGTACCCGTACACCGGCGGCAACGTGTATGGCGGCACCAAGGCCTTCGTGACGCATTTTTCCGCGAACCTGCGCACCGACCTGCACGGCACCGGCGTGCGCGTGACCAACATTGAACCCGGCATGGCCGAAACCGAGTTCACGCTGGTGCGCACCGGCGGCAACCAGTCCGCATCGGACAAGCTGTACGCGGGCGCGCGTCCCATCACCGGACAAGACATCGCCGACACCTTGTGGTGGGTCGCCAACCTGCCGCCGCACCTCAACATCAACCGCATCGAAGTGATGCCCGTCAGCCAGTCGGCGGCCGGACTGCAGATCGCGCGCGATGCTTAGGGCTCAGGTTTCCTGCAGGTACGTGTAGCCGGTCAGGCCCGCTTCCAGCGCGGCTTCGAGGTGTCGTGCGGCGTCGCCGTCAAGATCGGCGGCTGCGAGCTTTTCGCGATAGGCCGCGCGCAGGTCGTCGGGCTTGTAGCCGACGTAGTCGAGCAGCATGTCGGCGGAATCGCCGCGGCGCGCACCGTCCAGCGTGAATGCGTTGCCCTCGATGCGTACGTTTACCGCGTCGGTATCGCCGAACAGGTTATGGATGTCGCCCAGGGTTTCCTGATACGCCCCAACGAGGAAGATGCCGAGCCGGTACGGTTCGCCTGGTCGCAGTTCGTGCAGCGGCAGGCTGACGTCGAGGTCGCCCGATTCCACGTACACGTCGACGCGGCCGTCGGAATCGCAGGTGAGGTCGGCCAGCGTGCCGCGCCGCGTCGGTTTTTCGCCGAGGCGCGTCAACGGCATGATCGGAAAGATCTGGTCGATCGCCCACACGTCCGGGATCGACTCGAACACCGAAAAATTGCAGAAATACTTGTCGACCAGCTTCACGTCGAGCGTGTCGATGATTTCGCGATGCGAGCGTTCGTCGGGTTTCAGGCGTGTGCGCACGCCGAGCGCGATGGCGTGAAACAACGCGTCGAGCTTCGCGCGCTGGGCAAGATCGAGCGCGCCCTGTGCGTACAGCAAGTGGCCTTCGTTCAAATATTGCTGGGCGTCCTGCCAGACTTCGCGCACCGGCCGCTTGTCCAGCGCCGCCAGGGTGTCGCGCAGCGATCGCAGCACCGCTGCCTCGCCCGGCGCTGCCTCGGGTACCGCGCCATCCGGCGCGGCTTCCACTTCGCTGACGTTGACCACCAGCACCGCGTGGTGCGCCGTCATCGCACGACCCGATTCGGTGAGCACGCGCGGCGGCGGCAGGTTCCATTCGGCGCACGCGGCTGCCAGCGGCGCGACCACGGCATCGGCGTATTGCTCGACGTCATAGTTGATCGAACATTCGCCGCGCGAACGCGTGCCCTCGTAATCGACACCGAGGCCGCCGCCGACATCGACGTGATCGAGCGGCAGACCCGCCGCGCGCAGTTCCGCGAAATGCCGCACCGCCTCGCGCATCCCCGCCGCGATGTCGCGCAGGTTCGAAATCTGCGAGCCCATGTGGAAGTGCAGCAGGCGCATCGTGTGCGTCAGGTTCGCCTCGCGCAGGCGCTCGACCAGCGCCAGCAGTTGCGCGGGCGTGAGTCCGAACTTGCTCTTGTCGCCTCCGGTGTTCTGCCACTTGCCGGCGCCGATCGAGGCCAACCGCACGCGTACGCCGAGTTTGGGTTCGACATCCAGCGACCTGGCTTCGGCGATCACGTGTTCGAGTTCGGAAGGTTTCTCGATCACGATCATCACGTCGATCCCGAGCTTGCGGCCGATCAGTGCAATACGGATGTATTCGGCATCCTTGTAGCCGTTGCACACCACCAGCGAGCCCGGCTGCGCCAGTCCCAGCACCGCCAGCAATTCGGGCTTGGAGCCGGCCTCCAGTCCGAAGCCGGTGCCGGCAGCGCGAGGCGACAGCGGACCTTGTGCCAGCGTGCCCGCCACCGCGCGTTGCTGGTTGACCTTGATGGGATAAAGCGCGGTGTAGCCGCCCGGATAGTCGTGTGCGCGCATCGCGCTGGCGAAGGCGGCGCGCAATTTTGCGCGGCGGTCGAGCAGGATGTCCGGAAAGCGCAGCAGCAGCGGCAGGCGCAGTCCCATCGCCCGTGCCCGCGTGATCGCCTCGTCCAGCGCGATCGCCGGACCTTCACCGCCGCGCGGACGCATGACGGCGCGACCCTGCGCGTCGATGTCGACGTAGCCGTCGCTCCAGTGCGCGACCGAATACGTCGCACGCGCGTCGTCGAGGCTCCAATGTTGCGCCATCGCGGCTTCCAGCTCGGTGAAAGGCAAATTGTAGCGCCCCGCCGCGGCCCGGCCGTTACAATCAGGCGTTGTCCAACAGGATTTTCGGCATGTCCGACTGGTTTACCGAAAAGCACGAGGCCTCCGGTTCGTCCATCGGTTATCGCGTGGCCGAAAAACTGGCCGACGAACAAACACCGTTCCAGCACATCGAGATCTACCGCACCACCGACTGGGGCAACCTGATGGTGATCGACGGCTGCACCATGCTGACCAGTCGCGACAATTTCCTGTACCACGAAATGATGACGCACCCGGCGCTGTACACGCACGCCGCGCCGCGCAACGTGGTGATCATCGGCGGCGGCGACTGCGGTACCTTGCGCGAGGTGTTGCGGCACCCCGAAGTCGAAAGCGTCGCCCAGATCGACATCGACGAACATGTCACCCGGCTCGCGGAAAAATATTTCCCCGAACTGTGCGAGTCCAATGGCGATCCGCGCGCGAAGCTGCTGTTCGACGACGGCATCAAGTACATGGCCGACGCCGCGCCCGATTCACTGGACCTGGTGATCGTCGATTCCACCGATCCGGTCGGCCCGGCCGAAGGCCTGTTCAACGCGAAGTTCTATGCAAGCTGCTTCCGCGCCTTGCGCGAGGGCGGCATCCTGGTGCAGCAGTCGGAATCCCCATTGGTGCTGCTTGACTTGATCCGGTCGATGCGGGGCGCGATGCGCGAAGTGGGATTTTCCGCGACCCGCACCCTGCCCTTCCCGCAACCGTGCTACCCGACTGGCTGGTGGAGCTGCACCCTGGCGCGCAAGGACGGCGACCTCGCCGCATTCCGCGAACACGACGCGAAGGCCAAGCCGTTCGAGACGCGCTATTACAACGCCGACATCCATCGCGCCGCGCTGGCGCAGCCGGAGTTCATGCGCGAAGGCTCCTCGACATAGCCGCGCGATCGAAAAGGATGCCCGCGACGACTCTTTCGACGACGGATTGTCGACCAACCCCGCCGGCCAGCCCGCATTCACCCGTCCGCCCCTAGTTTTCACCGGATTACCTTGTCGGTACCTGCCATGCGCCACGCCATGCCCGTCACTGCCCTTGCAGCGCTGCTGATCGCCAGCGCCGCACTCGCGAAACCACCGGCGCCGCAGCCGAAATCGTC
>Ga0207649_10001530_pt1 | contig 13588 bp, 8 predicted proteins | sample KBSC43metaG_FD_184317 | JGI IMG/M metagenome (GOLD analysis project Ga0207649, IMG submission 184317) | Corn rhizosphere microbial communities from Kellogg Biological Station, Michigan, USA - KBS C4-3 metaG (SPAdes) (version 2) | ecosystem: Host-associated > Plants > Roots > Rhizosphere > Soil ... | reverse complement strand
GCAGCGGGAGGAGCCGCGCGAAGGCCGGGCGCGAATCCCGGGATCAGCGTCGCGATTCCGACTACGATGAACAGCCGCGTCATGAGAGGAAGGCGGTTCCTTCATGCGCATTCTAGCGCCCCGAGCGATGGCCGCAATGGCTACTTCATCGGCAGGAGGAGGGCGTCGGGGTCGTAGTTGAGGTAGGGGCCGAGCCAGCGTTCGGTTTCTTCGACGGTCATGCCTTTGCGCGCGGCGTAATCCTCGATCTGGTCGCGGTCGAGTTTGCCGACGGCGAAGTATTTGGATGCAGGGCTCGCGAAATAGAGGCCGCTCACGCTGCTGCCGGGGTGCATGGCGAGGGATTCGGTCAAATAAATGCCGGTGTTCGCGGTGGCGTCGAGCAGGCGGAAGAGTTCGGTTTTTTCCGTGTGGTCGGGCTGCGACGGGTAGCCGGGAGCGGGGCGGATGCCGCGGTATTTTTCGCGGATGAACTCCTCCTTCGTGAGGTTTTCGTCCCGGCCGAAGCCCCAGATGTCGCGGGCCTTCTTGTGCAGGCACTCGGCGAAGGCCTCGGCGAAGCGGTCGCCGAGCGCGCTGGTGAGGAGGGAATTGTAGTCGTCGTGTTTCGCCTTGTAGGCCTCGCTGATGTCGTGGACCTCGGGGCCCGCGGTGACGGCGAAGCCGCCGAAGCTGTCGATGCGGCCGCTGGACTTCGGCGCGATGAAGTCGGCGAGCGACCAGTTGGGCTGACCGGCGGGCTTTTTGATTTGCTGGCGCAGGCAGTGGAACGTGCCGAGGACGGCACGTTCTGTTGATGGTTGAGAGCTGAGAGTTGAGAGGGAAGACGGGTCGTAGATTTCGATGTCTTCGCCGGTGCTGTTCGCGGGCCAGAAACCGAGGACGCCTCTCGCGCGGAAAAGTTTTTTGGTGACGATCTCGTCCAACAGGCGGCGGGCGTCGTCGTAGAGGGTTTTGGCCTCCTGGCCGACGTGTTCGTCTTCGAAGATGGCGGGGTAGCGTCCGCGGAGTTCCCAGGTGTGGAAGAACGGAGACCAGTCGAAATATTCGACGAGTTCTTCGAGCGGGAAGTTGTCGAAGACCTCGACGCCGTAGCGCGCGGGCGTGGCGATTTCGGCGGTGGACCAGTCGGGGCGGAAGGCGTTGGCTTTCGCCTCCTCGAAGGTGAGGAGCGGCCGCTCGGTGGCGCGGTTCGCGTGGGCGGTGCGGAGGGCGTCGTATTCGGCGTCGAGCTGCGCGAGGTAGGCGGGCTTTTGCTCGGGGCTGAGCAGGGCGCTGGCGACGTTCACGGCGCGCGAGGCGTCGAGCACGTGGACCACGCCGTGCGCGTAGTGCTGGCGGATCTTGACCGCGGTGTGGGCCTTGCTGGTGGTCGCGCCGCCGAGCATGAGCGGAAGCGTGAAGCCCTCGCGGGTCATTTCCTTCGCGACGTGGATCATCTCGTCGAGGGAAGGCGTGATGAGGCCGGAGAGGCCGATGATGTCGCAGCCTTTCTCCTTCGCCGTCGCGAGAATTTTTTCGCAGGGGACCATCACGCCCATGTCCACGACCTCGTAGTTGTTACAGGCGAGGACGACGCCGACGATGTTCTTGCCGATGTCGTGGACGTCGCCCTTGACGGTGGCCATGAGGATGCGGCCCTGGGTGCGGGCGTCGGGATTCGCGGCGCGCTCGGCCTCCATGAGCGGGGTGAGCCAGGCGACGGATTTCTTCATCACGCGGGCGCTTTTCACGACCTGCGGCAGGAACATCTTGCCGGCGCCGAAGAGGTCGCCGACGACGCTCATGCCGGCCATGAGCGGGCCCTCGATGACGAGGAGCGGGCGGCCGTATTTTTGCAGGGCCTCCTCGGTATCCACGTCCACGAAATCGATGATGCCCTTGATGAGGGCGTGCTTGAGGCGTTCCTCGACGGTGCCTTCGCGCCAGGTGAGATCGGCGGTCGCGGCTTTCGTGCCGCTGGCCTTGTCCTTGAGCTCGTCGGCGAACGTGACGAGTCGCTCGGTGGCGTCTTCCCGGCGATTGAGGAGGACGTCCTCGATGCGCTCGCGGAGGTCGACGGGGACGTCCTCGTAAACGGCGAGCTGGCCGGCATTCACGATGCCCATGTCGAGGCCGGCCTGGATGGCGTGGTAGAGGAAGCACGAGTGCATGGCCTCGCGGACGGCGTTATTGCCGCGGAAGGAGAACGAGACGTTGCTGATGCCGCCGCTCACGCGGGCGTGGGGCAGGGTTTCCTTGATCCAGCGCGTCGCCTTGATGAAGTCCAACGCGTAGTTCGCGTGTTCCTCGATGCCGGTGGCGACGGTGAGGACGTTCGGATCGAAGATGATGTCCTCGGGCGGAAAGCCGACCTCCTCGGTGAGGATGCGGTAGGCGCGGCCGCAGATTTCGACGCGGCGGTCGTAGTTGTCGGCCTGGCCCTGCTCGTCGAAGGCCATGACGACGGCCGCGGCGCCGTAGCGGCGGACGAGGGTGGCGTGGCGCTTGAACTCCTCCTCGCCCACCTTGAGCGAGATGGAATTCACGATGCCCTTGCCCTGGATGCAGCGCAGGCCGGCCTCGATGACCTCGAACTTCGACGAGTCCACCATGATGGGGACGCGCGAGATGTCGGGCTCGCTGGCGATGAGGTTGCAGAACTTCGTCATGGCCGCGGCGCCGTCGAGCATGCCCTCGTCCATGTTGATATCGATGATCTGCGCGCCGGCCTCGACCTGCTGGCGGGCGACGGAAAGCGCGGTGTCGTAGTCACCGGCGAGGATCAATTTCGCAAAGCGCGGAGAGCCGGTGACGTTCGTGCGCTCGCCGATGTTGATGAACGGGATTTCCGGGCGCGCGGTGAAGGGCTCGAGTCCGCTCAGACGGAGCGTGGTTTCTCGGGTCGGGATTTTCCGCGGCGCGTGGCCGTGGACGGCTTTTGCGATGGCGGCGATGTGGTCGGGCGTGGTGCCGCAGCAGCCGCCGATGATGTTCAGCCAGCCCTGCTCGGCCCAATCCTCGAGCTGCGGTGCGAGCGAGTCGGGCGTCTCGGGAAAGCCGGTCGCGGAGAGCGGATCGGGCAGGCCGGCATTCGGGTAGGTGCTGACGAAGAATGGCGCCTTGGTCGAGAGTTCCTCGATGTAGGGGCGCATTTCCTTGGGTCCGAGGGCGCAGTTCAGGCCGACGGAGAGGAGCGGGAAATGGCTGATGGAATTCAGGAAGGCCTCGACCGTCTGGCCGGTGAGGGTGCGGCCGGAGAGGTCGGTGATCGTGCCGCTGATCATCACGGGTAACTGCGTGCCGGTGTCGGCGAAGAATTCGCTGATCGCGAAGAGGGCGGCCTTGGAATTCAGCGTGTCGAAAATCGTCTCGACGAGAAGGATGTCCACGCCGCCGGCGACGAGGGCCTCGACCTGCTCGCGGTAGGCGGTGACAACCTGCTCGAACGTCACGTCGCGCGCGCCGGGGTCGTTCACGTCACGGGAGATGCTGAGCGTGCGATTGAGCGGGCCGATGGCGCCGGCGACGAAGACGCGGCGGTCGGTGCAGGCGTCGGCGGCCTCGCGGGCGACCTTCGCGGCGGCGAGATTGAGCTGCGGGACGAATTCCTGCATGCCGTAGTCGGCCATGGCGATCGTCGTGGCGCTGAAGGTGTTCGTCTCGATGATGTCCGCGCCGGCCGCGATATATTGGCTGTGAATCTCGCGGATGACCTCGGGCTTCGTGATGCAGAGGAGGTCATTGTTGCCCTTCACGTCATTGGGCCAATCCCGGAACTGTTCACCGCGGTAGTCGGCCTCCTCGAGCTTGTAGCGCTGCACCATGGTGCCCATCGCGCCGTCGAGAATGAGGATGCGTTGGGCGAGAAGGTCGCGGAGGGCTTGGGTGGTCGGGTCGGTCATGCGGTCAAAACAACGAATCAAAATATATTGATGCGTTGTTTGGGGTTCAAGTGGGGATTTGCGTCATCAATCCCCAAAGAGTTCCTTGCGGACTTCCTCGCGTTCGCGGTCGATCTGCTCGGGCGTGGCGCCGAGCGAGCGGAGGACGAACTCGGTCATCGTGAGGGCGACTTCGCCCTCGGCGGTGACGATGCGGCTGGCGCCGGCGCGGTCGAGGGCGGGGGTTTCGGTGAGGTAGTTGGCGCGGGCGAGAATGCGGATGCCGGGATTCAGTTCGCGGCTGATGCGGATGGCCTCGGCGACGTTGTTGACGCTCGAGGCGGTGAAGATCAGGGCCTCGGCGGTCGTGACACCGGCCGAGATGAGCGTCTCGCGTTTTGCGGCTTCGCCGTAGATGGCGGTGGTGCCGCTTTTCTTCAGCGAGCGGACGGTTTCGAGATTCATCTCGACGATGATGGGGCGGATGCCGTTGCGGGTGAGGATGCGCTTCACCGTGCGGCCGACGGGGCCGTAGCCAACGACGATGGCGTGGTGTTCGTCCTCGCCGTCCGCAATGGGTTCTTCGTTTTCGATGGGCTCCGGCGGATTCAACCAGCGGGAGAGGCGCGGGCGGCGATTAACCCAGCGATTGATGGCGGGCGCGGCCTTGTAGAACAGGGGGTTTACTGTGATCGAGAGGATCGAGGCGCTCACGAGGACGTTCACCGCGCCCTCGGGGAGAACCTTCATCGCGGCGCCGACGCTCGCGAGGATGAACGAGAATTCGCCGATCTGCGCGAGGGCGATGGCCACGCCGAGGGCGACGGCGAGCGGATAGCCGAGCACGCGGACCACGACGAGGGCGGCGACGGGTTTGCCGATGAGAATGATGGCGGTCGTTGCGGCGATGAGAGGCCAATCGAGGGCGAGGCGCGCGGGTTCGAAGAGCATGCCGACGGAGACGAAGAACAGCACGGCGAAGGCGTCGCGGAACGGCAGCGCCTCGGTGGCGGCGCGGTTGCTGAATTCGGACTGGTTGACGACCATGCCGGCGAGGAACGCGCCGAGCGCCATCGACGCGCCGAAGAGTTTTGCGGAGCCGACCGCGATGCCGAGGGCCAGCACGAGGATCGTGAGCGTGAAGAGTTCGCGCGAGCCGGTGCGTGCGACGTAGGCGAGGATGCGCGGGATGACGAAACCGCCGAGCAGGAACGTAAGCGCGACGAGCGCGACCAACTTAAGGAGCGCGATGCCGAGGGTGGCAACGAGGTTGCCCGATTCGCCCGCCAGCGACGGACCGGCCAGGGCCGGAAGGAGCACGAGCGCGACGACGGTGAAGAGATCCTCGACGACGAGCCAGCCGATGGCGATGTGTCCGGTGCGGGTGTGGAGCGTGCCGGCGTCGGACAGCACGCGGGTGAGGACGACCGTGCTCGCGACCGAGATGGCGAGACCAAACACGATGCCGGCGTTCCAACTCCAGCCGAAGGCGTGCATCGCGACCGCGCCGAGGGCGGTGGCGGCGGCGATCTGCGCAAGGGCGCCGGGAACGGCGACGCGGCGGACGTCGAGGAGTTCCTTGAGGTGGAATTGGAGGCCGACGCCGAACATCAGCAGGATCACGCCGATCTCCGCCATCTGCGCGGCGAGGTTTTCATCGGCGTCGAAGCCCGGCGTGTGCGTGCTCACCGCGATGCCGGCGAGAAGGTAGCCAACGATGGGCGAGAGGCCGAGGCGCGTCGTGATGTAACCGAAGATGAGCGCCGCCGTCAGGCCGCCGGTGAACGTGAAAATGAGGTCAAAATTTTCGTGCATGGCGCGAGGGCGGATCGTGCGAATGAATTGCCGGAGTGGCGAGCCCGAACTGGCCTTCAGACGGCGGTCGGATTAGGTTTCGTCACCCCCATGAGTCGCGTTCGTTTCGAGATCGTTCCTCCCATCGGGCATCCGGAGGAGCCGGTGCTCGTCTGCGGGAACGTCCGCGCACTGGGCGAATGGAACGCGGCGCGGGCACTGCCTTTGCGCTGGGAAGGCGAGCGGCACGTTGGCGTGATCGAGGCGGACACCGGGACGACGCTGGAGTTCAAGCTGCTGCGCGGGAGCTGGGAGACGGAGGCCGTGGATGCCTGGGGCAGCGTGCCGGCGAACGCCCGCCACGACGTGTGGTTGGACGCGACGGTGCATCGCACGGTGGCGGATTGGAAGGATCGCTATGCCGGGCGGCTGACGCGGGATCGGGTGTATTCGCGCGGGCTGGCGGCGTGGCGCGAGTTGTTGATCTGGCTGCCGCCGAGTTACGCGACGGAGCCGGAACGGCGCTATCCGGTGCTGTATTTCAACGATGGCGCGAACGTGTTCGATCCCGGGACGAGCCCGATCACCGGCGTCGATCTCGCGGTCGATGAATGGGTGCGCCGGCTGGCGGAAGAGCGATCGCTGCCGGAGTCGATCGTCGTGGGCGTATGCCATCCCGAAGGATTCGGCGAAGGCCTGCGGAGCGAGCGCGACATCGATCTCGCGCTGGATTTGGGCGGCGTGGCGTATGCGGATTTCGTCGCGACCGAACTCGTGCCGGCGATGGACGCCCATTACCGCACGCGCGCCGAGCGGGAGGCGCGGCTGATCGGCGGCGCATCCCTCGGAGCACTCAATGCCTTTCACGTCGCGGCCCAATTTCCCGAGGTGTTTGGGCGGATGCTGGGGCTGTCGATGGTGCCCGGAGGGATGGAGTTGCCGCTGCCGCCGGCGTGGCCCGAGGGCGCGCGATTTTACTTCGATTACGGCACGGAGGGCATCGACGCGGGGCTCGAGCCGATGCATCGCGAACTGGCCCGGCAACTCCGGGAACAAGGCGCCGTGGAGGGGCAAGATTTCCACGTCGTGCGCGTGATCGGAGGCCGGCACGACGAGGCGTCGTGGCGCACGCGGCTCGGGGACGGATTGCGTTTCCTTGGCGCGAGCTAGGCGCGGGCGACGACCGGCTCCGCGGCGGAGGATTCCCGCGCGAGGAGATGCATTACGACGAGGAAGCCGCCGGTGAAAAGGAGATCGCTGGCCAGCGAATAGCTGAAGAACATCCACGTTTGCGGAAAGCCGGGAACGCCGATGGTGAGCGCCTGCACCCAGCCGGCGATGGTCTTCGCGTAGGCGGGATTGTCGTGCCAGCAGACGGAATTCGTGACGACGTAGAACAGGACGGAGTTTGCCCCGACCGTGCCGAGCGTGGCGAGGGAGCCGGCCCCGGTCCGGCGCAGGCCGAGCCCGCTGGCGACGCCGACTCCGTAGCAGGCATAGCTGAGAAGTTCCGCCGGGCTGAACAGCGCGACTCCGTAACGGAAGTTCAAGGCGAGATCGGTGAGGGCGAGCGCCACGAGCGGGATGAGCAACGCGAGCCGGCCGGGCAGGATGAGCGCGCCGCAGACGGCGAGCGCCATGATCGGCGAGAAATTGGGCAACTCGGGAAGCGCGGTGGCACGCAGCAGGCGAAAGCCGACCGCGAGGGCAATGAGAGTGATCGCGACGAGGACGGCGGGGCCGCGAGTGAGAGTGCGATGGCGGAGCGTGGGATTCATTTATTTGAGATATTTGAAGCTGCCAGCAGGCGCGAACCGGCCGACGCTAACATTTTTGAGGCCGCCGACGCGAGTGGATTTATCCATCGGCAGGAAGCCCGACGAGCCGTCGGCGAAGCCCACCATGGCCATGTCGCCTTGCAGAAAATGGACGGTGGTTTCGCGTTCGTCGAAATAGGGGAATTCCTCGATCATCGGATGGCTCGCGGAAGCCGGAGACTGGAACGTGTTGACCTGGGCGCAGGTGGCGAAAACCGCAACATGCGCGGGATCGCTGAGCGACCAGTAGGAGAGGATTTTTTTCTCCGAGCCGTTCATCCGACCGCCGCCGAGCACGGCGTTGTAACCCACGCCAATGTAGCCGGATTTATACTTCGGTTTGAAGGACTGTCCTTGCAGGGAAAAGCTTGGGTCCGGCCGGATCGCCGCCGGAATGTAGCCGGCGAGGGGACTCTGGCTGCTATCGAAGGTGCGATTGCCTTCGCCGGCGCCATAGCGGCTGGAGTTCGTCTCAAAGCCATACCACCACTTGGCTCCTCGCGAGGTCGCGCCGTTGGACTCCTGCACGGTGTAGCCGTCCTGAACGGTCAGCCAGTAGCGGTAGTTGTTGTCGGCAAGATACTGCGCGGCGCCGGCGCTGAGCATGCGCACATTATTGGCGGCGACGGCGAGGGCGGAGTTTTCGTAGGCCTTGCGACCGGCGGCCGCGACCACCGTGCAAAGCACGGCGATCCCGACCACGCAGACGGCGATCTCGACGAGCGTGAAGCCTCGACGATCAGGCATGGCGGCGGCGGTTAAGCACGATGCCGAGGCCGGAAAGGATGAAGAGGGTCAGTGTGGCGGGCTCCGGAACGGCGGCGATTGGAGTCCCGGGAGGGGTATCAACGAAGTCGGCGGCCCAGCTCCAACCATCCCAGCTGTTATTGGAAAGAGTGCGTGCTCCCATACCCACGTTCGAAGAATTCCAAGTCGAAGGAAGCGCGGATGAGCCGTCGGTAATGTAGTAGGACCAGTAGCCAGCAGAATCGGGGTCGAACCCGCCAACGGAGTGGGAAGCGTAATCAAGTTGGTAAACGCTGTCGCCGAAGCTGAACGACTGAATGTATAACGTTAGAGAGGGATCTCCATTTCCGTCGGAAGATGCGGCCCCTGGAGTTGCGGGATAAACACTTGAACCAATCGCGCCCGCGATTGCCTTGAGCATGTCTTCGCCGGTCGCTGTTCCGTTCCAGCGGTAGCCCCAAGCGTAGCTCGTGGTGATCTGACCGTCCCTCCAGTCGATGACGAGCCCGGCTTGGTTCGTGCCGCTGCCGACCCAGTATTTGATGTCGCTAAGGTTGGTAATCGTTTGCCCCGTGGCCGAGGATGCGAGGAGCGAGAGCGCTGCGAATGCTGCGCAAAGAAGCGCGGTAAAGTGCCATGACAGTTTCATTTATTGTCCTTTCAAGTGAACACGGGAATTTGGAAGGACAGCCTTCCTCCCGTTATTTGGAAGGACTACCCCCGGCACGGACGCTTGACGCGACGCCGTTGCCCATTTCAGGGCGGTGCGGTTTTCTCCGCCGGTTCGAGATCGGACTCTTACCGTTGCGCGACAGTGAGGGAGTTGCACCCTGCTTTCCTAGGCCGGCGGATTGGTTGGAATGAAAAAGAGCGACGGCAGGCGATGGCCCGCGAACGGTGATGTTGAAAAGGCTACGGGGTTTTCTGTCAACGGAATTGCGAAAAACAAAGACCGCGCCGACACCCACCCGGGCGCGACGCGGCCTTTTACCCTATGAAGAAAGTGAGCGGGCCGGTTATTCCGCGGCGGCGAGATCGATGGGCAGGGATTCCTTCGCGGGGACGAGCACCATCTTGGCGCAGGCCAGGAGCACGCCGCCGACGGCCACGTAGGCCAGCGCGACGGTCGGTGTCTGGTTGATGCCGATCGCTTCGCCGTGCATGAGGCCGAAGAAGGTGAGCACGCCGCCGGCGAGGGCAAAGCCCCCGGCTTTCAGGAACTCGCGCTCCACGATATAGACGGTGATCGAGGCGAGCACGACGCCCGCGAGAATCGAGCCGCCACCGAGGATCGAGAGGCCGTGGTAGAAGATGCCGGTCTGCGCCATGGCGGCGATCATGTCGGGCGTGATCTGGTGAATGCCGGAGACAGCGCCGAGCGAGTTGTCGATCTGGAGTTTGCCCCACGCGGCGAGGGACGGGATGATCGCCATGATGACGGCGGGCGCGTGCTTGTGCGGGCTTTCCTGGAAGGCCTGCGAGCCGATGAGCATACCGATGTAGAGCAGGATGGGCGAAATCGCGACGACGGGGATGAGCGCGGTCATCAGCGAGATGATGCCGAACCACGAGAGGAGGATGACCATGACGCCGGTGGCGGCGGAGTAGCCGATGCGCCCGCCCATGGCCTTCCAGCCGGGGTGGCCGATATAGACGGCGTTGATGTAGGGGTTGCCCATGAGGCAGCCGATGAGGCTGATCACGCCGTCGGCGGTGAGCACGCGGGTGGTGGGGTATTCGTCGCCGGCGGCGGAGGCGCTGACGACGTTATCCATGGCCTCGACGAGGTCATAGATGCCGAAGGGAATCGCGGTGACGAGAATGACGCTGAGAAGTGCCCAATTCAGGCCGCCGAAGACGAGGCCGAATTGCGGCGTGGGGGCGGAAAATCCGAAACCGGCGAAGGAGTTGTGCAAGGTTTCGAGGTTCATTCCGCCAAAGTTGAAGCCGAAGAGATTCGAGCCCCAGGCGACGAGCGTGCCCGCGGCGATGGCCACGAGGCCGGCGGGAATGCCGCCGTATTTCACTCCGCCGAACCAGCTCACGAGAATGATCGCGAAGCAGACGACGCCGACGAGCGGGGTCATGAACATTTCCAGCGCGGGTTTCATCGAGATGAAGCTGATCGAGACGCCGGCGAGCGCGCCGAGCAGCGCGGCTTTCGGCGTGATCTTTCGGATGATCGGGGCGATGAAACCGCCGCCCATCAGGACGAAGCTCTGGATGAACACCCAACACAGCCCCGCCTGCCAGGCCTTTACGGGGTCGCCCGTCGCCAGCTTGATCGGCAGCATGATGACTAGGGTGACGATGAACATGTGCGGCACGCTGATGCCCGAGGGCAGCGCGCAGACATCGGTGCGCCCGGTCTTTTTCGCCAGTCGGTAGGCCAGCCACGCGTAATAAAACGTGCTCATGCACATCATCATGCCGGCCGCGGGCAGGATGTGGTGGAAGACCATGTCGGGCGGCATCTTCAGCACGAAGAGCAGCAGGCCGCTGAGGGTAAGGAGGTTGACCAGGATGTTGGTGCCGAAGCCGAAGAAGGCGTTCCAGTCTCCGGGCACCCAGATTTTGGGTTTGTTCATGGTTTTGGCGTGGTTGGCGTTTTGTGTGGGTTAACTGAGAGCGGAGAGGATGTGGTCGGAGTGGGTGACCCAGCCGAAGATGCCGCATTGGGCGATGATCATTTTGAGGCCCATTTCCTGGAACTCGGGGAAGTAGGAGCCGACGCAGTCGGACGGGACGAGGCAATCGTAACCGCGGTCGTTGGCCTCGCGGACCGTCGTATTTACGCAGACCTCGGTGGTGACGCCGGTGACGATGAGCTGGGTGATGCCGCGGTGCTGGAGGATGGTGTGGAGGTCGGTGGCGTAGAAGGCTCCCTTCCCAGGCTTGTCGATGATGGGCTCGTGCTGCAGGGGATAGAGCTCGGAGATGATGTCGTGGCCGCTCTCGCCGCGGACGAGGATGCGACCCATCGGGCCGGCGTCGCCGATGGTCTTTTCGCCGCGGGCGCGGATTTTTTTGGTTTCCGGCAGGTCGGTAAGGTCGGGGCGATGGCCTTCGCGGGTGTGGATGACCTGGGCGCCGAGGCCGCGCCAGGCTTCGAGCAGGCGGCGGTTCGGCTCGATCGTCGGACGAAGTTTCGAGACGTCGTTGCCGAGCATGCTGGCGAAGCCGCTGGGCTCGAGGAAATCGCGCTGCATGTCGATGATGAGCAGGGCGCAGGTCGAGGGGTGCAACTCGAAGTTGTAGGGCTCGGCTTGGACGGAGACGGGCATGGCGGTTTGTAAGGACAGCTGGCGCGATGCCAAGTTCCCCCGGGAAAGACGCAGTCATTCATGGCGAAGGAGTTATGGAAATTTGGCCGAACGGGATTTCCGCCGAATCCCGTGGCGGGTGTTGCCGAATGCGACACTCGCGACACCCGCGGAGCGACGGCGGTCGGTCCCCCGGCAATTTGGGTGGCGAATGGCATTTGATCTGCTCTGTGAAGGGCGCAATGGGAGCGAGATGGCGGAGTTCGATTCGAGTGCAGGCTCCGGCTTTGCTGGCGTTGGTGGTGGGAATCGGGTTGTCCGTCATTGCCGCGGGTTGGGTGCGGGGCTGGGAGCGCGGGGAGCTGCGCCGGGCGGTGACGCAGCAGGCGGAGGATCGCGTGGAGGCGCTGCGGGGGCAGTTGATCCGCTCGATGGAGGTGCTGCACGCGATCGAGTCGTTTTACGCGGCGCGGGGCGAGGTGGGGCGCACGGAGTTCCGGGCCTTTGTGGCGGGGGCGCTGGCGCGCCAGCCGGAGCTGCAGGGGCTGGCGTGGGATCCACGGGTGACGGATGCCGAGCGCAAGCAGGTCGAGGCGAAGGCGGACGCCGACGGGCTGAAGGAGTTTCACGTGAGCGAGCAGGTGGCGCCTGGCGCGATGGCCCCGGCGGCGCGGCGCGGGGAATATTTTCCGGTCTATTTCATGGAGACGCAGGCGCCGAACGCGCGGGCGATGGGCTTCGACGTGGGATCGGAGACGCGGCGGCGCGAGGCGTTGGAGCGGGCGCGCGACACGGGGCTGGCGACGGCGACGGCGCCGATCCGCCTCGCGCAGGAGCAGGGGTCGCAGAAGGGGATGCTCGTGTTTTTTCCGATCTATCGAGGCACGCCGCAGACCGTCGAGCAACGGCGGGCGGATCTGCGGGGTTTTGCGGTGGCGGTGTTTCGGATCGGAGATCTCGTGAACGATTCGCTGAACGCGGTCGTGAGCAACGGCTTGTCCGTGCGGCTTTTCGACGGCGGCGAGGAGATTTATCGCAACGGCGAGGGAAACGCCGAGGGCGGCTGGGAGACGACGCTGGAGGTGGCGGGGCGCTCGTGGCGGATGGTCTTCGCGCCGACGGCGGGCTTCACCGGGGCGCGCGGGATTTTCTGGCAATCCTGGGCGACGCTGGCGGCGGGGCTGGTGATCAGCGGGCTGCTGGCGGTGTCGCTGTGGGGCTACGGGCGGCGGTTGATCGCGGGGGACGCGGCCAATCGCGCGTTGCGGGCGGAGGTGGCAATCCGCAAGCGGGCCGAGAGCGAGGCGGAGGCCGCAAACCGCGCGAAATCGGAATTTCTCGCGAACATGAGCCACGAGATTCGCACGCCGCTGAACGCCATCGCGGGCTACTGCCAGATTCTGTTGCGCAATGGCGCGCTGGGTCCGTTCCAACGCGATGCGGTGACGACGATCGCGAGCAGCTCCGACCACTTGTTGAATCTCATCAACGAGATCCTCGACCTTTCCAAGATCGACGCCGGCCGCATGGAAGTGAGCGAATCCGACTTCGACCTGGCGGGCATGGTGACCGAGTTGAAGGGAATGTTTCAGCCGCCGTGCGAGGAAAAATTGCTCGGGTTGCGCGCCGAGGGGCTGGAGGGCCGCGGGCGGGTGGCGCTGCGCGGCGACGGCGGCAAGCTGCGGCAGGTGCTCATCAATCTGCTCGGCAACGCGGTGAAATTCACCGAGCGCGGCTGCGTGATTCTGCGGGTCGTTGCGGGACCGGACGAGCGCTGGACGTTCGAGGTCGAGGACACGGGGCCCGGTATCTCACTGGAGAGCCAGGTGCGCATGTTCCTGCCTTTCCAGCAGGGGGCGAATGCCGGCGGCCTTGGGGGCACCGGTCTTGGACTGGCCATTGCAAGTCGGCAGGTGGAATTGATGGGCGGCTCGCTCGGCATCGATTCGACGCCCGGGCGCGGCGCGCGTTTTTTCTTCACGCTGCATTTGCCGGCCGCGGAGACGGAAACCGCGGCCGCCGAGAGCGAGGTGGAGCGGCTCGCGCCCGGCTACGAGGTGCGCGCGGCGGTGGTGGATGACATTCGTGAGAATCGCGAGGTGCT
>Ga0207649_10001524_pt1 | contig 13615 bp, 16 predicted proteins | sample KBSC43metaG_FD_184317 | JGI IMG/M metagenome (GOLD analysis project Ga0207649, IMG submission 184317) | Corn rhizosphere microbial communities from Kellogg Biological Station, Michigan, USA - KBS C4-3 metaG (SPAdes) (version 2) | ecosystem: Host-associated > Plants > Roots > Rhizosphere > Soil ... | reverse complement strand
TGTCGGTCGCCTTGTTGTGACGGGTGCGGGCACCCTTGGTCGGCTTGCCCCACGGAGTGACCGGGTGACGGCCGCCCGAGGTCCGGCCTTCACCACCGCCGTGCGGGTGGTCGACCGGGTTCTTGGCAACGCCGCGGGTCAGCGGGCGCTTGCCGAGCCAGCGGTTACGGCCGGCCTTGGCAAGGTTGGTATTCGCATTGTCGGGGTTCGACACTGCGCCGACCGTCGCCATGCAGTCCGAGCGGATGTAGCGCTGCTCGCCTGAATTCAGCCTGACGATGACCATTCCGCGGTCACGGCCGACGACCTGAACGTAGGTGCCTGCAGCGCGAGCGATCTGGCCGCCCTTGCCGGGCTTCATCTCGACGTTGTGAACGATGGTTCCGACCGGCATCTGACCGATTTCCATCGCGTTGCCGGGCTTCACGTCGACCTTCTTGCCGGCGATAACCTTGTCGCCCGGAGCAAGACGCTGCGGAGCGATGATGTACGCCTGCTCGCCACCCTCATAGGTGACGAGCGCGATGAACGCCGACCGGTTGGGGTCGTACTCGAGCCGCTCGACCGTCGCAGCGACGTCCCAGGTACGGCGCTTGAAGTCGATGTAGCGATACTTCTGCTTGTGGCCGCCGGCGATCCCGCGCGAGGTCACATGACCCTTGTTGTTGCGGCCGCCCGTCTTGCGCTTGCCTTCGGTCAGCGCCTTGACGGGCTTGCCCTTCCACAGCGCCGACTTGTCGACGAGGATCAGGCCGCGGCGAGCGGACGACGTCGGATTATATTGCTTCAGAGCCATGGCTTAGATCCCGCTCGTCACGTCGATCGTCTGGCCCTCTGCGAGGGTGACAATCGCTTTCTTCATGTCCGAGCGCTGGTAGGGCTTGCCCTTCCACCGCTTGGTCTTTCCCTTGGTCACAATCGTGTTCACGTTCGTGACCTTGACGTTGAACAGCGCCTCGATCGCGGCCTTGATCTCAGGCTTGCTGGCCTTGGTTGCGACCCTGAACACCACCGCGTTGGTCTCCGACAGCATCGTCGACTTTTCGGTGATGTGCGGCGCGAGCACGATGTCGTAGTGGCGCGCCTCGACGGCGCTTTGCGGCTTCTTAGCCATTGAAGCGGTCCTCCAGCTTCTCGACGGCCGCGCGGGTGAGGACCAGCGTTTCGTGCCGCATGATGTCGTATACGTTCGCGCCGACTGCCGGGAGCAGGTTCACGCTCTCAAGGTTCGACGAAGCGCGGGCGAAGCCGACGTTCAGCGCGTCGCCGTCGATGATCAGCGCGGTCTTGCCGAAGCCGAGGTTCTGAAGCTGCTGCTTGAGCAGCTTGGTCTTGGCCTCGTTCACGTCGAGATTGTCGATGACGATCAGCTGACCGTCACGAGCCTTCGACGAGAGCGCCATCTTGAGGCCGAGCTGACGAACCTTCTTGTTCAGGCTCGAGGTGAAGACGCGGGCACGCGGGCCGTGCGCCTTGCCGCCGCCGATAAAGATCGGCGCCCTGCGGTCGCCGTGGCGGGCGGTGCCCCCGCCCTTCTGGCGGCCGTACTTCTTGCCGGTGCGCGCAACATCGCTGCGCTCGCGGGCCGCACGCGCGGGAGCGCGACGATTGATGAGCTGCCATGTGACGACGCGGTGAAGGATGTCTGCGCGCGGCTCGACGGCGAAGATCTCGTCGTTGAGCTCGATGTCGCCGCCCTTGCCAGCGTCGAGGGTCTGTACCTTGACCTTCATCTTAGCCTTCCTTGCCTTCGTCGGTCTCGGAGGCAGGCTTGGCGCTGTCCTCGGCCGCTTGGGCTTGTTCATTTTCTGCGGTCTGGGCCGCGTCGGCGGCATCGGCTTCGGCAGCAGCGTCGGCTTCCGCCGCGGCAGCAGCACCGGCTTCCTGCTCGGCGGCGATCGCTGCGACTTCCTCGTCGCTCGGCAGCGCCGGGATCTCGTGGACCGCGGCGTCATCGACCAGGCCGGCGGCCGGCAGTTCAGATTCGTCGATCTTCGCCTTCGTGTCGATCAGGCCCGCCGGGAACGGCGCGCTGTCGTGGCGCGGAAGCTTGATCGCGTCGCTGACGGTCAGCCAGGCGCCCTTGTGGCCCGGGACGGAGCCCTTGACGAACAGCAGGCCGCGGATCGGATCCGTACGGACGATCTCGAGGTTTTGCTGCGTGCGGTTCCGGGCGCCCATGTGGCCGGCCATCTTCTTGTTCTTGAAGACGCGGCCCGGGTCCTGCCGGTTACCGGTCGAACCGTGCGAACGGTGAGAAACCGAAACGCCGTGCGTCGCCCGAAGACCGCCGAAGCCCCAGCGCTTCATGGCGCCGGCAAAGCCCTTGCCTTGCGTGACGCCGGCAACGTCGACCAACTGGCCGGCGACGAAATGCTCCGCGCTGATGCGCGCGCCGACGTCGAGCAGCGCGTCCTCGTCGACGCGGAACTCGACGACCTTCGCCTTGGGCTCGACCTCGGCCTTGCCGAAAGCGGACCGCTGTGGCTTGGCGACATTCTTCGCCTTGGCCTTGCCCGCGCCGAGCTGGACGGCGGTGTAGCCGTCTCGGTCCATTTCACGACGGCCAACAACCTGCAGCTCTTCCAGCTGCAGGACGGTAACGGGCACATGCCGTCCGTCCGCCTGGAACAGGCGGGTCATTCCGACCTTCTTCGCGATCACGCCGGTGCGCATGATCATACTCCTCCACAGAGGCACACGAGGAAATCCCGCGTGCGTGCAGCCCATTCAAATATTTGCGTGCCCCGCCTGGGCTAATGCTCCCTAGGGAGCGGCGGGGACGCAGCCCGGAGCTAATCTCCGGCGGTATCTCCGTTCTTTCGTCATCCCGGACTTGATTCGGGATCCGCCTTACTTCCTGCGTCGCAAGAAGAAGGCAGGCCCCGGCTCAGGGCCGGGGTGACGCTCACTTACGCGAGCTTGATCTCGACGTCGACGCCTGCAGCCAGATCGAGCTTCATCAGCGCGTCCACCGTCTGCGGCGTGGGCTGCACGATATCGAGCAGCCTCTTGTACGTCCTCACCTCGAACTGCTCGCGCGACTTCTTGTCGACGTGCGGCGAACGGTTGACGGTGAACTTCTCGATGCGCGTCGGGAGGGGAATGGGACCGCGGATGAGAGCACCCGTGCGGCGCGCCGTATCGGCGATGTCGCCAGTCGCCTGGTCGAGCACTCGATGATCGAACGCCTTCAGGCGAATCCGGATATTCTGCGTTTCCATGTCCCTACCGATGCGAAAGAGCCAACGAGCCTCAGCTTCCGCCGAAGCTCGCCAATCAAATTAAACTCAAAAGCGAACCGCGCGACCCTGATCCAGAATCGCGCGGTTGGCGCCCTATATTACTTCGTGATGTTCGCGACAACCCCTGCGCCGACCGTACGGCCGCCTTCGCGAATCGCGAAGCGCAGACCCTGGTCCATGGCGATCGGGGCAATGAGCTTGACGCCCAGGTTCACGTTGTCGCCCGGCATCACCATTTCGGTGCCCTCGGGGAGGACGACCTCGCCGGTCACATCCGTCGTCCGGAAGTAGAACTGCGGACGATAGTTGGCGAAGAACGGCGTGTGACGGCCGCCCTCGTCCTTCGACAGGACGTAAACCTCAGCCGAGAAGTCGGTGTGCGGCTTGATCGAGCCCGGCTTGCACAGCACCTGGCCGCGCTCGACGTCCTCACGGCCGACGCCGCGGAGAAGCGCGCCGATGTTGTCGCCCGCCTGGCCCTGGTCGAGCAGCTTGCGGAACATCTCGACGCCGGTGACGACGGTCTTCTGGGTGTCGCGGATGCCGACGATCTCGACTTCCTCGCCAACCTTGACGATGCCCTGCTCGACACGGCCGGTGACGACGGTGCCGCGACCCGAGATCGAGAACACGTCTTCGATCGGCATCAGGAACGGCTTGTCGAGCGGACGCTCCGGGGTCGGGATCCACTCGTCGACTGCGTCCATCAGCTTCACGATCGATTCCGCGCCGATTTCCGGGTTCTTGTCCTCGAGCGCGGCGAGCGCCGAACCTGAGACGATCGGAATATTGTCGCCGTCGAAATCGCGCTTGGAAAGCTCCTCGCGGATTTCGAGCTCGACCAGCTCCAGAAGCTCCGGATCGTCGACCTGGTCGACCTTGTTCAGGTAGACGACCATGGTCGGAACGCCGACCTGCTTGGCGAGCAGGATGTGCTCCTTGGTCTGCGGCATCGGACCGTCAGCGGCCGACACGACGAGGATCGCACCGTCCATCTGCGCGGCGCCCGTGATCATGTTCTTCACATAGTCGGCGTGGCCCGGGCAATCGACGTGCGCATAGTGGCGCTTGTCGGTTTCATACTCGACGTGAGCGGTCGAGATGGTGATTCCACGCTCGCGCTCTTCCGGCGCCTTGTCGATGTTCGCATAGTCGACGAACTCGGCGCCGCCCTTCGTGGCCAGGACCTTGGTGATCGCCGCCGTCAGCGACGTCTTTCCATGGTCGACGTGACCGATGGTGCCGATGTTCACGTGCGGCTTATTCCGCTCGAATTTAGCCTTAGCCATTTTACGCCTCTTCTATTGAAAGGAATTCGGGCGGCCCGCCCTCATCGCGGACGCGCCCATAACCACTAATTTGCGCTTACGCTAGCTTCGCCTTCACCTCGTCGGCGACGTTCTGCGGTACTTCGTCATAGTGCGAGAACTGCATCGTGTACTGGGCGCGTCCCTGGGTGAAGGAACGCAGCTGGTTCACATAGCCGAACATGTTCGCCAGCGGCACGATTGCCTCGACCACCTGGGCGTTGCCGCGGCTGTCGGTGCCCTGGATCTGGCCGCGCCGGCTGTTGATGTCGCCGATGACGTCCCCGAGATAATCTTCCGGAGTCACGACCTCGACCTTCATCATCGGCTCGAGGATCTTGATGCCCGCCTTCTGCGCAGCTTCGCGCATCGCCCCGCGGCCGGTGATCTCGAACGCCAGCGCCGACGAGTCGACGTCGTGGTACTTTCCGTCGAGCAGGTGAACCGAGAAATCGACGATCGGGAAGCCAATGAGCGAGCCCGTCTCGGCCGTCTCCCTCATGCCCTTCTCGACCGAGGGGATGTACTCGCGCGGGATGTTGCCGCCCTTGATCTCGTCGACGAACTGGAAGCCCGTGCCACGCTCGCCGGGAACGACCTTCACCTTCACCTCGCCGAACTGGCCGGAGCCGCCCGACTGCTTCTTGTGGGTGTAGGTGAGCTCGACCGGCTTCGCGAGATACTCGCGATAGGCGACCTGGGGAGCACCGACATTGGCCTCGACCTTGAACTCGCGCTTCATGCGGTCGACGAGAATCTCGAGGTGGAGCTCGCCCATCCCCTTGATGATCGTCTGTCCCGACTCATGGTCGGTGGTGACGCGAAAGCTCGGGTCCTCGGCGGCGAGGCGATTGAGCGCAATGCCCATCTTCTCCTGGTCGGCCTTGGTCTTCGGCTCGACGGCGACCTCGATAACCGGATCCGGGAACTCCATGCGCTCCAGGATGATCGGCTTGTTGGGATCGCAAAGCGTATCGCCGGTCGTGGTTTCCTTGAGGCCCGCGATGGCGACGATGTCGCCGGCATAAGCCACGTCGATGTCCTCACGATTGTTCGCATGCATCAGAAGCATGCGGCCGATCTTTTCCTTCTTGTCCTTCACCGAATTGGAGACGGTGCCCTTCTCGAGCTTGCCCGAGTAGATGCGCGCGAAGGTGAGCGAGCCGACGAACGGGTCGTTCATGATCTTGAACGCGAGCGCCGAGAACGGCGCCGTGTCCGATGCCTCGCGATTGTCGGCGATGTCGGTATCCGGCTTCACACCTTCGACCGGCGGAATGTCGAGCGGGCTCGGCAGATAGTCGACAACGGCGTCGAGCAAAGGCTGGACGCCCTTGTTCTTGAACGCCGAGCCGCAAAGCACCGGAACGAACGAGAAGTTGAGCGTGCCCTTGCGAATTAGCTTCTTGAGCGTCGCGGTGTCGGGCTCGTTGCCTTCGAGATAGGCTTCCATGACGTCATCGTCCTGTTCGACGGCCATCTCGATCAGCTCCTGGCGAGCAGCAGCCGCAGCATCCTTCAACTCGTCGGGAATCTCGCCATATTCGAACTTCGCGCCCAGGCTTTCTTCGAGCCAGATGATCGCGCGGTTCTCGACGAGGTCGACGAGGCCCTTGAATTGGCTCTCAAGGCCGATCGGAAGATAGAGCACGGCCGGACGCGCACCGAGGCGGTCCTTGATCATGCCGACGCACATATCGAAGTTCGCGCCTGTGCGGTCGAGCTTGTTGACGAAGCACATCCGCGGGACCTTGTACTTCTCGGCCTGCCGCCACACGGTCTCGGACTGCGGTTCGACGCCGGCAACGCCGTCGAAGCAGGCAACCGCGCCGTCGAGTACGCGCAGCGAGCGCTCGACCTCGATCGTGAAGTCGACGTGGCCCGGCGTGTCGATGATGTTGATCCGGTGCTCGGGGCCGTCGCCTGCGGTCCAGAAACAAGTTGTCGCCGCGGACGTGATCGTGATGCCGCGCTCCTGCTCCTGCTCCATCCAGTCCATGGTCGCGGTGCCCTCGTGGACCTCGCCGATCTTGTAGGACTTGCCAGTGTAATAGAGGATGCGCTCGGTCGTCGTCGTCTTTCCGGCGTCGATATGCGCCATGATGCCGATATTGCGATAGCGCTCGAGCGGATGGCTGCGGGCCATTTCAAAAATTCCTTAGCGATGTGGGGAGCCGGCAGATCCGGCTTCCCCAGATATAGGTACGATTCCTACCAGCGGTAGTGGCTGAAGGCGCGGTTCGCTTCCGCCATGCGGTGCGTGTCTTCGCGCTTCTTCACGGCATTTCCGCGGTTCTGCGAAGCGTCCATCAGCTCGCCCGACAGGCGGCCGGACATGGTCTTTTCCGAACGTCCGCGAGCGGCAGTGATGAGCCAGCGGATCGCGAGCGCTTGGGCGCGCTCCGGACGAACTTCGACTGGAACCTGGTAAGTCGCACCACCGACGCGACGGCTGCGGACCTCGATGCCCGGCTTCACATTGTTGAGCGCGTCATGGAAGATACGCAGCGGCTCGACCTTCATGCGAGCTTCAACATTGTCGAGCGCACCGTAGACGATGCCTTCGGCGACCGACTTCTTTCCGTCGAGCATGACGGAGTTCATGAACTTGGAGAGGACGATATCCCCGAACTTCGGATCGGGAAGGATCTCGCGCTTCTCGGGACGACGACGACGAGCCATTGGACTATTCCTTTTCTCTCTTCAGCCGATTCCGGGACACGCCCGGGGCTTACTCTGGCCTGATTATTTGGGGCGCTTGGCGCCGTACTTCGAACGGCTCTGCTTGCGGTCCTTGACGCCCTGAGTGTCGAGCACGCCGCGGAGCACGTGATAGCGGACGCCCGGAAGGTCGCGCACACGGCCGCCGCGGATCAGCACGACGCTGTGCTCCTGGAGGTTGTGGCCCTCGCCGGGGATGTAGCTGATCACTTCGCGCTGGTTGGTCAGGCGGACCTTGGCAACCTTGCGTAGCGCCGAGTTCGGCTTCTTCGGGGTCGTGGTGTACACACGCGTGCAAACGCCGCGCTTCTGCGGATTTGCTTCCATCGCAGGGACCTTGTTCTTGGCCTTCTGCGGTTCGCGACCCTTGCGGATCAGCTGATTAATCGTCGGCATGAAGCCCTTCACCTTGTCTATGCCGGAAAACCCGGCGGTTACTTTGCTCAACAGAAAAAGCGCGAAGCCGAGCAGCCGTCACGGCCGCCTGGCGACGCGCATGTTGAGCAATGTTCAGCTCTTGTCCGGCAGGATGTCGGTTCGACCAACCGTTCGGACGGGCGGGCACATAGCGATGAGGTGGTGAAGGGTCAACCGCGGCAGTGGCTATTCAACGGGGGCTTCGGCTCCGTCCACCAGCGGCTTCGGCTTGGGCCGCGGCTTCACCGGCGCAGCAGCCGAACCCGGCGGCTTTCGGCGAGGCCGCCTTTTCTTGGGCGAATTCTTGGATTTCTTCGATGGTGGGTTCGGCTGCACTGGCTCTCCGACAAGGTCTATCCACTCGGCGGAGCTCCAACGCTCGCGGTGAAAGTCCTCCATCGCGCGCCGAAGCTCGGCTCCGACGCGCTCCATCTCCTCCTTCATCTGCGCCATCGCAGATTTCATCTCGACCTGGACTCGCTTCATCTCCTCATTGAGAAGCCGGCCATGCTCCTCGATCGCCCGCTGGAACTCCCGGGCAAAGCCCTCGAATGGATTTTGCGACACGACTCACCTCATCAACTGTGGTGCTTGTATAACACAGTTGGCCCGGGTCGACGAAGAGCCTTTGTGGGCGGACCAAGCAGGGAACGGCGCGGCAGTGCGGCTCGTTCGTTCTTCGCTTCCTGAAGTTGGAGGCAGTGCCATGAAAAAGCAGGCTTTGCTCTCGATCGCTCTCGTCTTGGCCCTCATCGCACTGGCGGGCTGTGAGGCGAACGGTCAGGCGAACAATGGAGCGAACGGAGACGCAAAAGTGGACAACGTCACTCTCACCAAAATCGAGCTCACCAGCGATGCCTTCCGGGAAGGCGAGCCGATCCCCTCCCCATATACATGCGACGGCACTGACCAAACCCCGCCGCTGCGATGGGGCGAGCCACCTGCCGGAACCAAGAGCTTCGCGTTGGTGATCGACGACCCGGACGCTCCGAGCGGCACCTTCCGCCACTGGGGCGTGTTCGACATTCCGGCCACAGCCCGCTCCCTCGGCGGAAGCGAGCGTGCAGGCACGGAGGTTGGCAACGACTTCGGCAAGGCCGGCTACGGCGGCCCCTGCCCGCCGAAGGGCCATGGAGCGCACCACTACCACTTCAAGCTATTCGCCCTCGACACCGACCGCCTCGGCCTATCGCCCGCCGCGAAGGTGAAGGACGTGGAAGACGCCGCGCAGAAGCATGCGATCGCCCAAGGTGAGCTCGTCGGAATCTACGAGCGGAAGTAACCCCATCCGCTCGTCGAAGCGCGCCCTCGCACGCCGTCGAAAGGTGGAGTAAAACTCGCCTGCGAAGCGTTATTGCCGCGTAGTCATCGAGGAGAAGCGACATGGCAAGAAAAGCATTGGTCGTCGCCGCGCTCAGCACGATCGTCGCCGTATCGCCGGCGCTCGCCCAAGCTCCGGCGGGATCGCCGCAGACCCGCTATTGCCTCCGGGTCGAGCCCGTCACTGGAAGCCACATCCCTGGCGTGGCCTGCCTGACCCGCGACGAGTGGGCTGACGGAAACATCGACGTCGACCAGGTGTGGGCCGAAGATGGAGTCGGCGTCGAGAACTGACGGCTGACGGCTGACCGGACACGCCGTCACAGGCGCGCGAACAACAGGACGACGTAGGCAAGGAAGCCCGCCGTCGCGAGCAAGGCCAGCACGAGCTGGAGCTTTCGGCCGGCGACGAAGATGCCTGCTGCAGCGATGGCGGCGAGCAACAGGTGAAATCCCAGGTTGAGGGGCGCAGTGAGGCGATGCTCGAGGACAGCCTCCTTGCCGATGCTGCTCGCAAGCATGGCGATCAGGAAGATGAAGAACGATCTGCGATGCCGCTCGAAGTGCAGCGCCAGATCGATCGGCTCGTCGTTCGGGACATCCGGAAGGATGAGCGCGGAGAGCATGTAGAGCAGGCCCATCTGGATCAGGATCGCGATGAAATCCGTGAATTCCCAATGCTCGCGCGAATTGAGCCCGAAGCTCGCCCACCATGCCTGGGCAGCGAAGAGCAAGACGAGGCCGCTCCAGATCAACGGTGCTGGATCGGCGTGGATCCTGCCGCGGGCAAGCAGTAGCGCCCGATAGCCCTGGAGCACCTGAGTTACCGCCAGGCCGAGAATGATCGAGATCAGGACCGAGAGGTAAGCGAACGCGTCCATCAAATCCGCTCCGGCCGGATGCGGTGAACGGCCAGCCGCTCATAAAAGGGGCGGCACCGATCGGCGAGGTGGCGGACGTCGTCGGGAAGTTCGGTATCGTCCATCTCTGGAGGACCGAAGCCAGTGCTCGCTTCGACCGCGCCGTACCAGTGGGACGCCCACGGACCGTCCGTGGCGCGGCGTCCCGGAAGCCAGCTCAGCATTGCCATATTCCAGTCAATCCCAAGTGCGCGGCAAAGCTTCGTCAGGACGCTTTGCGGATCCATCAGCACGTCATGCGCATCGATCACCGGTGGCGCGCGGCCAAGTCGGTCCGCTTCGCGCTCGAAGAACTCGGTTTGCCGTTCCAGCCCGAAGTCCTCGAAGCGAGCGATTTCCCGCTTGCGAAGGTAGGATGCGATCATCCTCTCCGGCTCGCGGATCAGGAAGGCATGGGTGAAGCCGTTGAAATCGTCATAGCCGATCGGCCCCGCCATGTGGTGCCACATGTGCTTCTGGTACCAGATGGGAGAGCCGTCGGGCGGATCGCCGCGCAGCGCCTCCATCACGCTTCGCCAGTCGCAATCCATCGCCGCAATCACTTCACCTCGCATCGGATGGTCGGCGCCAGTGTGCTTGAGGAGACAGCCGTAGAAGGGCTCGTCCGATACGAATGTGTCCAGCCTGCTCCCGAAGCTGCGCATCATCGCGGTGGAGAGGTTTCGAGGCCCCGACCACATCGCGATGCGCAAAGTCACGGGCGCTGCTGTTCCCCGGCGTCGCGCTCGACACGCTCGGCGTAGAGCTTCTGCAGCCGCGCGACCATCGGACCCCGACAGGTCAGCTTGCGCCCGTCGATCTCGCGCACGGGCACGATCCCGGCGAAGGTGCCGGTGACGAACGCCTCGTCGGCGCCATAGACGTCGGTCAGCGAGAAGTCTTTTTCCAGCGCGGGAATGCCGGCCTCGCGTGCAACCTCGAGTGCAAGGCCGCGGGTGATTCCGCCGAGGCAATATTTGCCGCTCGATGTCCACACTTCGCAGCCCCGGACGATGAAGAAGTGCGTGGAGTTGCACGTGGCGACGAAGCCGTGCGGGTCGAGCATTAGCGCTTCGTCGGCGCCGGCCTGGGTCGCCTGAATCGAGGCGAGGATGCAGTTCAGCTTCGAGTGCGAGTTGATCTTCTGGTCCTGCACCGCCGGGTCGCCACGGCGGACGTGGACCGTGAAGAGCTTGAGCCCGCGCTCGTAAACGGCGGGGTCGGGCTCCTTATATTCGGGGATGATGACGATGGTCGCTCCGCCGACCACGACCCTCGGGTCCTGGTAGGGAGTCGAACGGACCCCGCGAGTGACCATCAGCCGGACGTGGACGCCCTCCTTCATGCCGTTCGCATCGAGCGTATCGTAAAGCCGCTTCGCCAGCTCATCTCTGCTCAGCCCGAGGTCCATCGCAATGGCCTTGGCGCCTTCGAACAGCCGATCGAGATGGCGGCCGAGAAAGCCCAGCTTTCCCTTGTGGACGCGAAGTCCTTCCCACACGCCGTCCCCGAGCATAAATCCGCTATCGAACACGGAGACGACGGCCTCCCCACGAGGCTTCAGCTCGCCGTTGACGTTGATCAGGATCGACGCGTTTCGCGGATCCGACACGTCGTGCATCGAGGTCACCACCTCTCCTCTTTGATGGGATCGTGCCCCCAATTCATGAGACTGTAGCGCCATCGAGAAGTAAAGACATTGTCCGGCCGTTGAGCCTTGTGCCGCCGCACAAACCCCACGACCTTGCGCATGTGCTCGTAATCCGCGCCGCTGAGGTCCGCCTCTTCTTTGCACAGGATCGCGAGGATCAGCCGACCACTCGCATGACCGACACTTTCGCTCGCTGATCCGTCCTTCTTCCAGCCGACGCGCCGGCTTTCATCGGTCTTGAGCCACGCCTCAAGCTCGGCGAAATCCATGTTCACCGCGTCGGCAAAGTTGCTGCGGACTTCGTCTGGGTCGAGATTCGTCAATCAGTGCTTCCGTTTGTCGGCAGCGCCCTGCATCGGGCGGACGAACAGGCGTTGCACCTGCGGCCAGCGCTCTCGCGCTTCTGCCTCGATTCGGCAAACCACATCCTCGACATCGCTCGCACGGATGTCGTCGTTGAAGTCGACGTTCATCATGACCGTGATCTGGTCTGGCGACGAATGGACCGTCAGCACGTCCCCGACCCCGACGACGCCCGGCATGGTGCAGGCAAGATCGTGCAGGTTGTTGACCAGTTCCGGATTTGCCGCCTCGCCAATCAGCAGCCCCTTGGATTCATAAGCGAGCAGTGCCGCGGTGAAGGCGAGGATTGTGCCGATCACCACCGAGGCCGCACCGTCGTAGAACGGATCATGGGTGAGCTGCGCCAGCAGGAGTCCCGCTGCAGCGGCGATAATGCCCGCCATCGCCGCGCCATTCTCCAGGAGAACGATGAACGCCGGCGGGTCCTTCGACTGTATCACCGCGTGGAACCAGCCGAGGTTGCCTCTCGCCTTGTTGAAGTCCTGATAGGCCTCGAGCGTGGACCACCCCTCGAGCAAGAAGGCGACCAGCAAGACGGCATAGGCGATCAACGGCGAGACCGCGGGCTCGGGCCGCATAATGTGGATGATGCCCTCGTACACCGACACGCCTGCGCCTAGCGAGAAGACGAGGACGGCAACGACGAAGCTCCAGAAGTAGATCTCGCGCCCATAACCGAAAGGATGCAGCCGGTCCGAAGGTCTCCTGGAAGCTCGGCGGCCCCACATCAGCAGCAGCTGGTTGGTCGAATCGACGACGCTGTGCACGCCTTCGGTCAGCATCGCGGATGAACCGGTGACGGCGGCCGCGACGAATTTCGACGCGGCGATGCCGAGGTTCGCAACAAGCGCGACGACGAGCGTTCGCGTGCTGGCCGTCGGCGCGCTCACTCGAAATCTCCCCTAGATGTGGATCACGCGCCCGAACGCGGCGAGGACACTCTCATGCATCATCTCACTTAGCGTTGGGTGCGGGAAGACCGTCTGGATGAAGTCGTCCTCTACCAGTTCGGCGGTCTTCCCGATCGTATAGCCCTGGATCAGCTCGGTGACTTCGGCGCCGATCATGTGCGCGCCGAGCAACTCGCCGGTCTTGGCGTCGAACACGGTCTTTACAAAGCCCTCAACCTCTCCGAGCGCGATCGCCTTGCCGTTGCCGATTGCCGGGAACTTGCCGACCTTGACCTGATAACCTTTCTCCTTGGCCGCGGCCTCGGTCAGGCCGACGCTTGCGACCTGCGGGCGGCAGTAGGTGCAGCCGGGGATGTTCTTCGGGTCGGTCGGATGCGGATGCGCGTCCTTGTTGCCGAGTTCCTTTGCGATGGCTTCGGCAGCCGTCACACCCTCGTGGCTCGCCTTGTGCGCAAGCCAGGGCGGCGCGGTGACATCGCCGATCGCCCAGATCCCCGGCACGTTTGTTCGGCACATGGGGTCCGTGTCGATATGGCCTTTGGTCGTCTTCACGCCGAGCGCTTCGAGACCGATATTCTCGGTGTTCGGGACGATGCCGACCGCCACGATGCAGTGGCTGAAGCGCTGCTCGGGGTTCTTTCCGTCGCTGGTCTTAATCTTCGCAGCCACGCCCTTTGCGTCGGCCTTCAGGCTCTCGACGCCGGCGCTGGTTAGGATCGTCAGCCCCTGTTTCTGCAAGCTTTTGGCGAGCTGCGCGCTGACCTCCGCGTCCTCAACCGGG
>Ga0207649_10001518_pt1 | contig 13634 bp, 16 predicted proteins | sample KBSC43metaG_FD_184317 | JGI IMG/M metagenome (GOLD analysis project Ga0207649, IMG submission 184317) | Corn rhizosphere microbial communities from Kellogg Biological Station, Michigan, USA - KBS C4-3 metaG (SPAdes) (version 2) | ecosystem: Host-associated > Plants > Roots > Rhizosphere > Soil ... | reverse complement strand
CTCGCAGAGGCTTTTGGGCTTTCACTGTAGCTGCAGTCAGGTCCCTCCCCAGAAAGGGGGAGGACAGGAGGGGGTTGAACCACAAAACGCGAGCTCGGTGCGTCAACCCCCACCCCGACCTTCCCCCTTTCTGGGGGAGGGAGAGAGCCGCGAGATCTACTTCGTGATGGACGCCTGAACCGCACGCCAGGCGGCGATGATCGCGTCGGCGCTCATGTCCACGTCGGCTTCGGTGGTGCGCGATGAGGTGAGCGAGAAGCGCATCGCCCAGTCATCCCGCCATTCGGCGCCGCCGACAAAGCAGGTGCCGTCCTTCTGTACGCGCGCGATCACCCGCTCGGTATTGGCGCGGCGCGAGGGGGCATCGCCTGTGCCGAAGGAGAACACCGCCTGATTGATGACGGGGTCGTTGAGGAGATTGATCCCCGGCTCCACGCTCAGCCGATTGCAGAAGCGCACTGTCAAATCGCAGCAGCGCTCGACCATTTCGGCGATTCCCTGCCGGCCATAGGCCTTGATCATCGCCCACGCCGGCACGCCGCGCGCCCGGCGGCTCAGTTCTGGAACATAGTTCGATGGATCGCGCGTGCCCTGCTGCAGCGAGGGCAGATAGGTCGACCATTGCGTCATCGCCTTGGCGAGCGCGTCCTTGTCGCGCACGATGGCAAAGCCGCAATCGTAGGACATCTGCAGCCATTTGTGGCCGTCGGTGCACCAAGAGTCGGCAAGCTCGATGCCGTCGGTGAGATGGCGGCGCGAACCGGTGGCGCGCGCCCAGAGGCCGAAAGCGCCATCGACATGAAGCCACGCATCCTGCGCTTTGGTGATGGCCGCGATCTCGGTGAAGGGATCGAAGCAGCCGGTGTTGATCTGACCCGCCTGCGCGATGACGATCTTGGGGCCGCTGAGCTTGCCGATCTCGGCCTCGAGCGCAGAGGGAAGCATCCGCCCCTGATCGTCGGTCGCGATCTTGGTAAGGCGGCGCGAGCCGAAGCCGATGAGCTGAAGCGAGGAGTAGAGCGATGAATGCGCGTCGGCGCCGATCAACACATGCACCGGCGGCGCGCCGAACAGCCCGTCGGCATCCGGGTCCCAGCCGACGCGATTGAGCGTGCCGGTGCGGGCCGCAGCAAGGCAGATGCCGTTGGCGACGGTGGCACCGGTCGAAAAGCCGATGGCGCTTTCGCGCGGCAGGTCTAGCAGGTCGAGCAGCCAGCGCTCGGCCACCGCTTCGATCGCGGACGTCAGCGGCGTCGGGCCGTGAAAGGCCGTGTTCTGTCCCCACGCTGCGACCAGGAAATCGGTCGCAACGCTGGCCGGATGCGACGAGCCCATGACCCAGGCGAAAAAGCGCGGACCGGTGATCGGCATCAGCGCGTCCTTGGAGAGCGCAGCCAGCTCATCGATGATTGCGTCGGCGGCGATACCTGTCTCGGGAACGGCGACGCTCGCGCGCGCGAGGATATCCTCATACGTCACATGTGGAGAGCTGGGCTTGCCGGATACGGCGTCGCGATAATCGGCGGCATAGCCGGCCGCCTTTTCGAACAGCGCGCGGAATTCACTCATCTGACGCTTCTCCTCAATAGCGGGGTTCTAGCTCAGGACGTGGCTGAACGATATCTGAACGGCTCATCAGAATTTGTCATGAGCCCATCACGGATGATGTTGCTAGACGCGGCGTTGCGTGTGTGGGGCATACGACTGAAGAGGGCGAATTGAAGCGTCTGTTTGCACCGCGGCGGCCCAAGCACGGCCGGCCGCCTCTCGATCATATCGATGCTGTGTTCCTGCGCGAGATGGGCCTCAACCCCGATGATTTCCGCGACGACATCGACCGTCACCGCAGCTCGCTGCTGTTCACCCCGTTCCGCGATTACACCAAGCGTTAGGCCGCCAGCTTCTTCATGATCGCGGCGCCCATGGCTTCGGTGCCGACTGACTTGCCGCCCTGCGCGATATCGCCGGTGCGCAGGCCCTCGTCGAGTACGGCGGCAATGGCGGCTTCGAGCCGGTTGGCGAGCTCGATCATGTTGAATGAGTAGCGCAGCGCCATCGCAAAGCTCGCGAGCATCGCGATCGGGTTGGCAACGCCCTTGCCGGCGATGTCCGGGGCAGACCCATGTACGGGCTCATAGAGCGCCTTGCGCTTGCCGGTGGACTTGTCCGGTGCACCCAATGAGGCCGAGGGCAGCATGCCCAGCGAGCCGGTGAGCATGGCCGCGGCGTCGGACAGCACGTCGCCGAAGAGATTGTCGGTGACCATGACGTCGAACTGCTTGGGATTGCGCACGAGCTGCATTGCGGCATTGTCGGCGAGGATGTGCTCGAACTTGATGTCCTTGTATTCCTTGGCGACCGACTGCGCGACCTCGTCCCAGAGGACGCCCGACTTCATGACGTTCTTCTTGTCCGCCGAATGGACGAGCTTGCGGCGGGTGCGCGCGAGGTCGCACGCGACGCGCACGATGCGGTCGATCTCGTAGGTCTCATAGACCTGCGTATCGATGGCGCGCTTCTGGCCGTTACCGAGTTCGGTGATGGTCTTGGGCTCACCGAAATACACGCCACCGGTGAGCTCGCGCACGATGAGGATGTCGAGGCCCTCGATCAGCTCGCGCTTGAGCGAGGACGCATCGGCGAGCGCCGGATAGCAGATGGCCGGGCGCAGATTTGCGAAGAGCTTCAGATCCTTGCGGAGCCGGAGAAGCCCGGCTTCCGGACGAACCTCATACGGCACCTTGTCCCATTTTGGCCCGCCGACAGCGCCGAAGATCACGGCATCGGAGGCAAGCGCCTTCTGCATGTCGTCTTCCGAAATCGCCGCGCCATGCTTGTCGTAAGCCGAGCCGCCGACCAGTCCGCGATCGGTGACGAAATCGGCCTTCTGCTCCTTGTTGAGCCAGGCGATCAGCTTTTCGACTTCACCCATGACTTCGACGCCGATGCCGTCGCCGGGCAGGAGGAACAGTTTGTGGGACATTGTTCTGGTCTCGCTTATAAGAGGCGCTTCTGCATGAAGTAGCGCGAGTGGGTGACGGGATAGTCGGTGATTTCGCCGAAAACCGAAAAGCCGAGCTTTTCGTAAAAGCCGCGGGCCTGGAACGCGAAGGTGTCGAGCCAGATGCCGGTGAGGCTATTGTCGCGGGCAATCGATTCCACCTGCTGCATCAGCCTCGTGCCGAGACGCTTGCCGCGCTCGGCTTCAGGGACGAACAGGAGCTCGATGCCCATCCACTGATAGCCATAGCGCGCGGTCAGGCCGCCGGTGACGTTGCCGGAATCGTCATGGATCAGCAGCGCCAGCTCGCCATTGGGACCTTTGAATCCGGTCTTCATGCGATTGTGGGCGCGCAGGGGTTCCCGCACCGCCCGTTCGTCGGCCTCGGTGATCTCGGTCTTGACGACGATCTCCGTCATGAAGTCGCGGCGCCGATCCTGGCGGTGACTTCGATCTCGATCTTCATGGCCGCTTCGATCATCTTGACGATGAGCATGGAGGCGGCGGGCTTGATGTTCTTGAACACGGGACCGACCGCGGCGACGACTTCGTCAACATCGGACACATCGCCGACATAATAGACGACGCGTACCGTGTCCTTGATCGAGGAGCCCGCCTGCTGCAGCGCCTTATCGATGGTGGCGAGCGCATTGCGCGCCTGGTCGCCGACGGCCTCGGGCATCTTCATGACCGAATAGTCATAGCCGGTCGTGCCCGACACATAGACGGTGTCGCCGTGACGGACGGCACGGGAATAGCCGAACTTCTCCTCGAAGGGAGAGCCGGTCGAAACGCGTTGCACCATTTTTCAGATCCAGGGACGGGAGGAATTGACTTTCTGCTCGTAGGCAGAAATCTCGGCGCCCTCTTTCATAGTCGCGGCGATATCGTCGAGCCCTTCGAGCAGGGTCTGCTTGCGGGCCGGGTCGATGTCGAAATGGATGGCGCCGCCATCGGGGCCCTTGATGGTCTGGGCGCTCAGGTCGACCGAGATAGTGGCATTGGAGCCACGCTCGGCGTCGTCCATCAGCAGCTTCAGTTGCTCGGGTGTGACGACGATGGGCAGAATGCCGTTCTTGAAGCAATTGTTGTAGAAGATGTCGGCAAAGCTGGTCGAGATCACGCAGCGCACGCCAAAATCGAGGAGCGCCCACGGCGCATGCTCGCGCGAGGAGCCACAGCCGAAATTATCGCCGGCGACGATGATCTGTGCGTGCCGGTAGGCCGGCTTGTTGAGCACGAAATCGGGGTTTTCCGAGCCGTCCTCATTGTAGCGCATCTCGGAGAACAGCGCCGAGCCGAGGCCAGTCCGCTTGATCGTCTTGAGGTACTGCTTGGGGATGATCATGTCGGTGTCGATATTGATGATCGGCAGCGGCGCCGCGACACCCGTGAGCTCGGTAAATTTATCCATGATCAGACCCCTTTCGCGCGGGGTAATGGCGCGGCGGGACGCGAAAGGCAAGGCCGAGCGGTCATGGGGCGTCACGAGACGCGCTGAACGGCTCCAGAATCGCGATTCCCGGGGTGTCGTGGTTCCTAAGCCTTCGTGCCCTCGGGCACGAATTCATAGGCATTGTCGAGGACGCCTTCGACGCGGTCGCCGACCTTGAGGCTCAGTTTCTGGTTCTTGAGCTCGGCGAGCCAATCGTCCCAGCTCACGAGGTCGAGCCCGCCGGGGCGGTCGGTGTCCTGGCTTTCGCCCGAATTGAGCAGATATTGGTCGAAGACCAGCCTGAGGACGATCTGGCTGCGGGTACCGGAAGGCAGTTCGGACCAAGCGGGCATCCCCGAGCGGGCCTCGGCCCATTGCCGGATTTCCGCGGGTTTGCTCAAAATTCGGGACATTGAAAACTCCAGCAAAAAAGGCCCGGCAATCGGCCGGGCCTTGCCAATCTAAGGCTGAGCCTAATTCAGCGACTTGCGCTCGATCAACTCGTACTCGGCGGCGTCCCCTTCGGAAACGCGCAGCGCCAGCTGCTGGCGGTCGAGCTCAGCGAGCCAGGCCGACCAGGAAACCGGGCTGCCGCCCTGGTCCACCGCCGGCATGCCCTTGGGCCGCGCCGGCCGCTCGAACCGCAACCCCAAACGCGCCCGGTACTCACCGAACGGCGTGTGCTGCCGCTGCATTGCCGGCATGCCTTTGTGATCGGACACCCAAGCCTGGATGTCGCGATGACGTGTCAACGTATGTGTGTGAGTCATTGGTCTTCCCCTCCCGACGCTCACGTTGCAAACGTGCGTACGCAGAACCGGTTCCGCACGTGGTCGATATCCGCTTTGCCTGTGCGGCGATGGCGGATCGTGGGCCGCTACTGGTCGAGTCGTGTCGCCAAATTAAGGCGCTTGAGGTCGTTTGCGTTGAGGTACGTCAATCTATCTGGGGGTGTTTCGAGCGCCCTCAGCCAGACCTCCTCATTGACCCCCATCTGGGTCAGATAGCGGGCGATCTGTGCGGTCATGGTCTGCGCGTCGGACATAGCCTGGCCCGCCGCCTGGATCTGCGAGCCGAGCGAGGCGGTAGGCACCGCGGCATAGATTTGATGGACGCCGATGGCCGAGCGGGCGGTCGCGATCCGTTCCTTGCCTCCGGCAAAGACCAGCGGGCAGGACGAGGCACAGAGCGCGCCCGCCGCGACGGAAGTTGCAAAGCCCTTGTCGCGGATCAGCTGGCCGATCTTGAGGGCCTCGCCGACCGCGCCGCCAGGCGAGTCGAGCGCAACGGTCTTGACGTATTCGCCATGCGCCGCGACTTCCGCCGCGACGCGATCGGCGGAACCGGGAACGATCGTGCCGGTGAGCTGCAACACACCGCCCGACACCAGGGCGACATTGAGCGGCGCCTGGAGGGTGGCGGGCGGTGTCGTAATTTCGGGACCAGGCGTGCCCTGCGGCGCGTTGGGATCGAAGGCCGGCAGGATCGGCGACAGGCTGCCGGCATCGGGCGGCGGCGCGCGTGAGCTGAGCTCGGAATAATCGAGATAGAGGATGACCGCGGTCGCGCTGAGCAGCCCGAAGAAGGCGGCGCGGATGAGCGCGCCGTCCTCGAACGCGGCGGCCCAATTGATGAGGCGGCGGGTGGCGCTCGCCATCAGCTACGGGGCTTACGCGCGCTGTCGAGCGCGGTGATCGTCGCATCGGGCACCACTGCCGGCGGATGTGCCGGTGGAGACGCGGCGGGTGCCGGGGCGGGCGAGACAATCGGCTGTTCGGGCTCGGCCGGCGGTGCCTCGGGCGGCACGGCAGCAGGACTGGACTCTGGTTCTACCAGCGACTTGCCCGTGAGCTGGCGATAGAGATCGAGCGAACGCAGCATCTCGGCCGCCGTCATCGTCTCGGCTTCCTCGACCGTCGACATCTCCCGCCGCATCGCGTCATAGACGATCATCAGCACGAGAACGAGAACCACGGGCAAGAGGTCGATCGAGATCGCGCCAGCCCAGCTCGGGATGAAGTCGGACCAATAGCGCAGCACCGCCTCGGCGGAACTCAGCGGCGCAAAGCGATGCGGCTCGACCTTGGGCTGCTTCAGAATCTCGTCGGCGGCGCCGGAAAGCTGCGCCGACTGCGCGGCGACGGAATCGCGGACAGTGCCCATCACGGTATCCTGCCGCGATTGGAGATCCGTGCTCGAGCCGTCGGCGACCGGCGCGATAAAGCCGGCCGCGAGATCGGCGGCGGCGCGCTTGACCGAGGGCGCGACATCGGTCGACTGCAGGGAGGTGATCACGGCGTTGAGCGCCACGGATTCCGAGGCGAACTCATCGGAACGCGGGCCGATCTCGCCGGTGCCGGAAACGAGCTCACGCATCTTGGCGAGATGCGCGCTGCCCTCGTCGAACAGGGTCTGCACCTGATCACGAGAATTGGTGATGGTGGTTCCAAGCTCGGTCATCTGCGCCGACATCTGTGTCAGGAGTTGAACCACCGAACCCGAGCCGGTTGTGCCGGTGAGGGCGCCGGAATTGCGCTCGTCGTCCGCAAGCTTGCTGAAGCGGTCGGCGGCGCGCTGCACGTCGGGCAACAGCGATTGCGCCGCGAGCGCATTGCCGTGCGCCTGATCGAGCGAGGCGACATATTCCTCGAGATTGATGGCGAGGTGCTGCTCCTGCGCGGCAGAGCCTGCGAGCGCCGCAGCATTGAGCCAGGACGACATCGCCATGATCATGAAGCAGCCGACCGCCATCACGAGGAACAGCGCCACCCGCTGCGCCGCGTTCGTGACCAGCGGGACAAATCTCAGCATGAAGGTCCAGAACGCGTAGATCGCGACCGAGACCGCGGCCGAATAGATGATGGCGGCAAAGAACACGAAGGTCGCCGTGCCATCGAGCAGGCCGCGCACACCCAGATAGGTGTAGACGCCGGACGCCAGCGCGAGGACCGCCAGCGAGAAGCGCGTCATGGTCTCGACGCCCTTGACAGTTTCCTGCAGGCGCGCGGCATTATTTCGACGGAGCATTTCGGTCGTCCCCTGATGTGGAACGACGATATCAGAGCAAACGGGGCAGGAAAGCGGCAGAAGGCCTAAGCTTTGGAGAGCTTCATCCCACCGCCACGTCGAGTGCCAGCGCCACCATATCCTTGAGTGAGGATTGGCGCGCTTCGGCGTCGATGGACGCGCCGGTGATGATGTCGTCGGTCATTGTGCAGATGGTGAGCGCGGCGACGCCGAAGCGAGCCGCCAGCGTGTAGAGCGCGGCGGACTCCATCTCGACGCCGAGGATGCCATGGGCCGGCAGGCGGCCATAGCCTTCGAGGCCAGGCTCGATGTGATAGAAGATGTCTGAGCTCAACAGATTGCCAACATGGGCCGGTAGCCCGCGTGCCTCGGCCTTTTCGGCAGCGGAGCGCAGCAGCGCGAAATCGGCGATGGGCGCGAAGCTGAAGGGACCGAAGCCGTCCTTGACGATGGTCGAGTCCGTGGAGGCGGCCTGCGCGATGACGAGGTCGCGCACCTTCACCTTTGCACTGAGGCCGCCGCAGGTCCCGATGCGGATGAGGCGCTTGAGGCCATATTCGTTGATGAGCTCGTGCACATAGATCGAGAGCGAGGGTTGGCCCATGCCTGTCGCCTGGACCGAAACCGGCTTTCCGTTCCAACTGCCGGTGTAGCCCAGGCAATTGCGCACGGAATTGACCAGTTTGGGGTCTTTCAGGAAATTCTCGGCAACCCATTTGGCCCGCAGCGGATCGCCCGGCAGGAGGACGGCTTCGGCATAGTCGCCGGGTTTTGCGGAATTGTGCGGTGTGGGCATGAGAACCTCGTTTTGGCCCACACTAGAGGCCTTGTCCGGCGGTGTCATCGGACCCGGTTGCCTAAGTTCTCCGCATCCCGCTAGACTGCCTCAGTTTGAGGCAGGCGGGGGCACCGGCCTCGACGGTGTCGGTGCAGCCCCGTGGACTTGCCCCATGGCTACGCTGCTGCCGGTCCGGCGCTATCTCGAGGACCTCCATGCCCGCCACAAGCTCAATAGGAGCGGCCGGCTCGCCGACTACATCCCCGAACTGACCAAGGTGGACGCCGACCTGTTCGGCATCGCCTTCGCAACGATGGACGGCTTCGTCTACGAGGTCGGCGATACCAATGCGCTGTTCACCATCCAGTCGATCAGCAAGGCCATCATCTATGGCCTCGCACTGACCGATCACGGTCGCGAGGCGGTGCTCAAGAAGATCGGCGTCGAACCCTCGGGCGAAGCGTTCAACTCGATTGCGTTCGACGAAAAGAACAACCGGCCGTTCAACCCCATGGTCAACGCCGGCGCGATTGCCGCAACGGCGCTGGTAAAGGGCGCGACCGCCGAGGAGCGCTGGGACCGCATCCTCGACATGTTCCAGCGCTTTGCCGGGCGCGACCTGACGCTCGACGATGCGGTCTATCGCTCGGAGAGCGCCACCGGCCACCGCAACCGCGCCATCGCGTTTCTGGAACTCAATTCCGGAATGATCGACGACAATGTCGATGAGCACCTCGACCTCTATTTCCGCCAATGCTCGCTGCTGGTGAACACCGCCGATCTCGCGATCATCGGCGCGACACTTGCCAATGGCGGATTGAATCCGGTGACTGGCGAGCGGGCGCTCGCGGCCGAGCATGTGCGCGCCGTCCTGAGCGTCATGAACACCTGCGGCATGTACGACTATGCCGGCGGCTGGCAATTCGATGTGGGCCTGCCGGCCAAATCCGGCGTCGGCGGCGGCATCACCGCCGTGCTTCCGGGACACCTCGGCATTGGCGTCTTCTCGCCGCGGCTCGACGCGGTCGGCAATTCCGAGCGCGGCGTGAGAGTCTGCGAGGACATCTCGCGCAATTTCCGGCTGCATCTGTTCGAGGACCGCGGCGGCGGGCCGGACCCGATCCGGCGCTTTTACCGCGGCACCGACGTGCGATCCTCGCGGATGCGGCGCCAGGCCGAGATCGAAGTGCTCGACCAGGACGGCCACGCCATTGCGGTCTGTGAGTTGCAGGGCGAACTGAGCTTCGTCGAAGCCGAACGCGTGAGCCGGCGGATCGGCGAGGAGCGTTCGAGCTTCTCGTTCCTGATCCTCGACGTGACGCGACTCCGCCGGATCGATGCGGTCGCGCTGCAGTTGCTCGAAATGTTGGCGACCATGCTCAGCGATGGCGGGCAGGCATTTGCCATCGCGAGCCTTGATGCGGGCCTTCGCAGCATGAAGGGCGCCGAAGGGTTTGCGTCGGTCGACCTGGCGCTCGAGACCTATGAGGACAGGCTGCTGGCCAAGGTGCTGGAAGCCGACGCGATCGTTTCGGGCGAAGTCGCCCTCCGTCAATTCTCACTGCTCGCCGATTGGAGCGACGAGCGCGTCGAGGCATTGGCGGCTCACCTCAAGCCGCGGCCGATCGCCAATGGCGAACTCCTCATCGAAGCCGGCTCCCCTGCCCGCTCGCTCTATTTCCTGACCTCGGGCCGCGTGAATGTGCAGATCACGATTTCGGGCGGCGTGACGCGACGGATTTCGACGATCGATGCCGGCAATGTCTTCGGCGAACTCGCGATCTTCGGCCAGACCCGCCGCACGGCGGACGTTATGGCGGCGAGCGACGGCAGCATTCTGGAGCTCGACGCCGACGGCGTGCTGGAGCTTGCTGCGGAGGAGCCAAAGCTTCACGCGGCCCTGGCGCTGGCGGTGGGCCGGTCGCTCGCCGACCGGCTTGGGCGGGCGAACCGCGAAATCCAGGCGCTGAGCCGTTAGAGGCATTTGCACGCGGGTCCGGCAGCGCCTATATCGCGCCTCTGCGCAGGAGGCCCTTATGGCCCACAAGATTTTCATCGACGGCGAAGCCGGCACGACCGGCCTCCAGATCCGCGACCGGCTGGCCGGGCGGCGCGACATCGAGTTGCTTTCGATTGCGGCCGACAAGCGCAAGGACATCGGCGAGCGGAAGCGCCTCCTGAACGCGGCCGATGTCGCGATCCTCTGCCTGCCCGACGATGCGGCACGGGAAAGCGTCAACCTGATCGACAACGATCGGACCAAGGTGATCGACGCCTCGACCGCGCATCGGGTCGCGCCCGGATGGGCCTATGGCTTTGCCGAAATGGACAAGGACCAGAGCGCGAAAATTGCCTCGAGCCGGCGGGTCGCCAACCCCGGTTGCTGGCCGCAGGGCATGATCGCGACGCTGCGGCCGTTGATCGAAGCGGGCCTCGTGCCGGCGGATTTTCCGATCACGACGCACGGCATCACCGGCTATTCCGGCGGTGGCAAATCGATGATCGCCGACTACGAGGCGGCGGGCGAGAACGCCAATGAGTTCCAGCCCTACGGTCTGACCTTCAAGCACAAACACCTGCCTGAGTTCGAAGCCTATGCGAGACTGACAAAGCCCGCTTTGTTCGTTCCGGCGATCGGCAATTTCGCGCAGGGCATGGTGACGGTGGTGCCGCTGCAGCTTTGGGCGCTGGAGACCGTGCCGACTGGCAAACAATTGCATCAGGCAATCGCTGATCATTTCGCGGCGATCAGCGGCGGCTTCGTCGAGGTCGCGCCGCTGGTCGAGGCCGAGCGGTTGCCCGAGCTCAATCCCGAGATCTACAACAACACCAACCGCATGCGGCTTCACGTCTTTGCCGACGACAAGAAGGCGCAGGCAGTGCTGATGGCGGTCTATGACAATCTCGGCAAAGGCGCCTCAGGGGCGGCCGTGCAGAACCTCAATCTGATGCTGGGGCTGGCCGCGGACACGAGCCTTGCGGCGTAGGACCGTGCGCCCGACGGCACTGCGCTGGCAAGCGAGACCCGGTCGCGATGAGTGACCGTGGCCTGCCCATCTACTACATCAACCTCGCGAGCCGCCCAGATCGGCGGGAGCACATCGAGTCAGAACTCGCCAAGGTCGGGCTCCGCGCGACGCGGATCAATGCCGTCACCCCCGCCGACCTCTCGCCCGACGACCTGGACCGATACTGCAACAAGTCGCGGCCGCGCTACCTCATGCCGGCGGCGCTCAGCTGCACCAAGAGCCACATCAAGGCGTGGCATTGCCTCATCGACGAAACACGCGCGGACTGGGCGCTGATCCTCGAGGATGACGCAGTGCTTTCAACCAAACTTCCCAGCTTTCTCGACGAGTTTCTCGCCTCTCCCCCGCCGGTCGATATCGTGCAGCTGCATTGGAACAAGCACGTGCGCATCCTGCCGGCCATTCGGACGATGGTTTGCGGCGTGCAGTTGCACCCCTTCCGCTCCACCCTCGCGGGAACGAACGCCTATCTGATCTCGCGGGAAGCCGCGGCGCGGCTGCTCAAACGATCGGACTTGTTCAGGCAACCTGCCGATACGATGCTGTTCCGGCCCTATTTGAAGCCGGGATCGACGTTGCGATCCGTGCTCACCGAGCCTGCGGTCGCCGACCAGCTTTGGATCGGGTCCAACCCGCTGCTGGGCCGAAGCGACATCGACGACGCCAGGGGTTGGGACGGAGCCACCAGGGGACGAATCGGGCGGGCGCTGATTTCCGCCGCCAACGCGATAGACCACCTTGTCCATCTGCCGCTCGGTCTGCGCCGGAAGGACACTCGAATGGCGCGGTGAACGACCGCCATTCAAGACGCGCCACATTGCGTGCCGACCGATTCCCGGTGCATGATCGCCGCATTAACAGGGGCGATTTCGATGGACTATGATGGCTCGATCGGCGCGGTGCTCGCCTATTGCGATGCCTTCCCGCAAGACAAGTTCAAGGCCGGCGAGGTCCTGATCCCCGAGGGCCCGGCGACGGACCGCATGTACATTCTTGCGGTCGGCGAAGTGGAGGTGGTGCGCGGCGACACGCAGGTCGCCTCTACCAGCATGCCCGGCGCGATCTTCGGCGAAATTTCGGCTCTTCTCGGCGGGCCGCACATCGCGACGGTGCGGGCGCTGGCAGACACCAAAGCCTTCCGCATCGAGAATGCGCGTGACCTACTGCTCAACAGCCGCGAGATCAGCTTTCACGTCTCGACGATCCTGGCGCGGCGACTGACGGATGCCACCGCTTATCTCGCCGATCTGAAACATCAGTTTGCCGACCGCACCGACCATTTCGGCATGGTTGACCAGGTGCTCGACGCGCTGGTTCAGCGCCAGCGGCCGGCGGTCGAGGCGGGCACCACGGCGAAAGACTCGCGGCTCTAGAACTCCGATACAGTCTGTTCGGACTAGCTCGCTTCTGAGCGCAAGCTGGCGTGCGGCATCCAGCCGGGCATCGCCTCGAGCTCCGCGATGGGGCGAACAAGTGGTGCGTCGAGGCTGGCGGCCTGCGCATCTTCATTGGAGAACCACGCGGCCTCGCGTACCTCGGTCTCGATCACGATCGTGGTGGGGACATCGCCGATTTGCCGGCCGGCGTTGAAGACCCAGCTCTGCCCGATCCGGTCGACCCACGAGCCCTCGCGCGTAAACGGCGAATCATGCACATGGCCGCAGATCACCAGGTCCGGGCCGTATTCGGCGATCCAGCCATTGAGTGCAGCATCGCCGTAATAGCGGTGGCCGACTTCGGACCAGCTCACCGGCGAGTTGTTCGGCGGCGCGTGATAGACCCACATCCACGTCCCATCGCGGAATTTGAGCGCGTCGGCGAACTGCCTCGCGATGGCCTTTTGCGTGAGCGGTCCGTCCCACCAGGGACAAACGGTGATCATCAGATCATCGACGAACAAGGTGTCGCCGTCGGCGGGAATGGCGAGGCGCTTTACCGCATTCATCCAGACCGCCTGTTTTTCGCCATTGGCCCCGGTGCCGTCGAGATCGTGATTGCCCGAGCAGACCACGACTCTGGTCTGCGCCCGCAGCCGGCGCAGATATTTGAGGACGACGATGATCTGCGTTTCCGGATCGACCAGTGAACCGACGTCGAGCAGGTCGCCGGCGATCACCACCAGATCGTAGGACGGCCCTGCCGCCACGACCCAGTCGAACTGGGGCAATGTGTAATGGAGATCGGAAACGATCAGGATTTTCATGCCTGCACCGGCGACGCTTTGGCGGAGCCTAGCGGAGCGCGGTGACGCTGGCGAGACGGCGGCGACTGGAACGCGATTTATGCTGTGAGATCGGCCAGTTTCGCCTCGGCGGCGCGAAGGGCATCCGCCGGGACGATGCGCAGCAGCAGACCGCGCTGGCC
>Ga0207649_10001511_pt1 | contig 13653 bp, 9 predicted proteins | sample KBSC43metaG_FD_184317 | JGI IMG/M metagenome (GOLD analysis project Ga0207649, IMG submission 184317) | Corn rhizosphere microbial communities from Kellogg Biological Station, Michigan, USA - KBS C4-3 metaG (SPAdes) (version 2) | ecosystem: Host-associated > Plants > Roots > Rhizosphere > Soil ... | reverse complement strand
GATCGCCTTGTTACCCCTGGGGACGGCCAATAATATCGCGCAGACATTGAAGGTCGAAGGCACTACCGAAGAGATCATTCAATCGTGGCATCATACGCAGATAAAGGCTTTTGATGTCGGACGAATCCGCGGCTTGCCCCAGACCGAATTTTTTCTTGAGAGCCTCGGATACGGAATGTTTCCCTACCTGATAAAAAAAATGAAGAAAGTTGAAAAGGCGGATATCCCAACGCCTGGCCAGGAAATAAAAACCGCACTCGAAACTCTTCGGGACATTATCTTTTCTTATGAACCAAAACAATGCAATCTGAAAATAGACGGCAGTGATCACTCCGGGAAATTTTTGATGGCAGAAATAATGAACACGAAACTCATCGGCCCGAATCTTTTTCTCTCTCCCCATGGCGATCCCGGGGACGGAGAATTTGAAGTGATCCTGATACCGGAAAAGGACAAAGAAAAGTTAGCTGACTATATCTCTGATAAGTTAAGGGGAGTTGAATCCCCTTACACTTTTCACCAGTTCAAAGCAAAAGAGATAACGATAAGGTGGGAAGGCACTCACCTGCATGTTGACGATGAGATGATCAAGATCGATAAAGGCGTTGAGATCGAAATTGAATTGAGAAGAGGGTTGCTGGAGTTTATGGTACCGAATAAGGAAGGTGTGATCTGATTGCCGCCTAAAGAAAACCGCAACTCATGGCGGAGTCGCGGTTTCAGTGTAAAATATTCTACTACATCGTTTTGCGGGTATCCCCGGCAAATGATCTTGCTTCCCTCCTGGCGCTGTCTGCCATGTTCTCGGCATCGCTTTTGAACGAATCAAATTTTTCGGAAACACTGTCTATAAAATCATTGAATTTATCCTTTAGATCATTTGCCTTGCGGCTGATACGCTGCCTTGTTTCGGATCCTTTTTCAGGTGCCAGCAAAAGACCTGTGACAAGACCCAGTGTAAATCCCCATAAGATCTTTGACATAAAATTTATTTTAAGGTGATCAATGCTTGTATTATTTAAATAAAATATCATGCCATCCGCTTCCTTTTCTGTCCATGTCTCCTAAATACGCAATGCGTACGACTAGATAGTATGTCCAATAATCGCTTAGAGGTTATTCACAGCTGTTAATATCACTTCCTGCATTTTCCGGCTAAATGAATAATTTGTGCGCATATGGGAACTAAACTACTCCCCAAAGAGATATTACAAAGATTTGAGGTTCATGAATGGAAACATGCCTGTGCTATTTTAAAAGCGGATTTTCCTGCTGAATGGAAAGATTTGATCGAGCTTCTAAAAAATTTCAAATTATGCAAAAGCTGGGTGTTTGAAGGGGGCGGCCGAAAGTCAAAAGTCTCTGAAGCGATAGATTCATTCCTTTACCAGCGAGGTTGGAAGGAAAAAAAGTTTGAAACATCAATAAATGTTGATGAAAACACGATTAATTCACCGACACATAAGGTTGACTGCTTCAAGAACAAAGTAGCTATTGAGATAGAATGGAACAATAAAGATCCGTTTTTTGACCGTGACTTAAACAACTTTCGTCTTCTATTTGATTTAAGGGCGGTCAGCGTGGGAATAATTATAACAAGATGTGACCATTTGCAGGAAATCTTTAATAATTTAGGAAGAGGAAAATCTTATGGCCAATCGACAACTCATATGTCAAGACTCTTACCGAGGATACAAGGAGGAGGAGGCGCTGGCTGCCCGATTTTAGTTTTTGGGATTACAAATAAACTTTACGATGAAAATTGCTAAACAAGAAAATATTAAATCAAACGTTGCGCTTGATTTTGTTAATGCAGTTCCTACTAAAGGCTATGGGACAATTTTAGCCGATCCCCCTTGGAGATTTAGTAATCGAACCGGCAAGGTTGCCCCCGAGCATAAGCGACTGAATCGCTATGACACATTATCACTAGAAGAAATAATGGAGATTCCGGTTTCACTCGTGGCTGGTGAAAAAAGTCACTTGTATTTGTGGGTTCCGAATGCATTATTACAAGAAGGGCTTGAAGTAATGAAAGCATGGGGTTTTCAATACAAATCAAATATTGTATGGCATAAAATCAGAAAAGATGGAGGTCCCGATGGAAGGGGTGTTGGTTTTTATTTCAGAAATACAACAGAACTCATTTTGTTTGGTATTCGCGGAAAAATCAGAACCCTTCAGCCTGGAAGGAGCCAAGTAAATATTATTAAAACAAGAAAACAAGAACACTCACGCAAACCTGATGAATTGTATGATATCATAGAAAAATGCAGCAAGGGCCCCTTCTTGGAAATTTTCGCACGAGGAAAAAGGATTAATTGGGATGTTTTTGGAAATCAGGCGGAGGAATATAATATTGAATGGAAAACCTATAAGAATAATAGTCAGCGCGAACCCAAGAACGATACTTCGATTTTGGAACTAACATTTCAAGAGGCAACAGTTCCGCTAAAAAAAGTAATACAATTAGTATAAATCAGATTTTATTCAGCAATTTTTGATTGTGTTAGCTGCGGTCTTAACTCAGCCTCTTTCCAGATACGAAGTGAACCTTTAATCTCGAAGAACAAATTCAAAAATAATTTCAGTACTTGGTACTTGTTCTTGAGAATAATTGCTCATGACATTCGGAACGTACAAGTGAGTGACACAACGAAGCATCATAGTAGCAATGCAGCCGGTCACGCAAAATAATATCACATATTCCTTCTATACTGGCCGCCCACTTCATATAGTGCATGAGTAATTTGGCCAAGAGAACAGTATTTTACTGTTTCCATTAATTCGGCAAATAAATTACCATCGCTGATAGCCACTTCCTTTAATCTCTTTAACGATTCATCTCTCCAAACGTCGTTGCGTTTCCAAAATGCCTGCAGGTTAGCGATTTGGTGCTCTTTCTCTTCTTTTGAACTTCGGATTACTTCACTGGGAATGATTGTAGGACTTCCTTTTTTATTGAGAAAAGTATTGACGCCAATGATCGGTAACTCACCGGTATGTTTTTGATGTTCGTAATACAAACTTTCCTCCTGTATTTTATTTCTTTGATACATTCTTTCCATCGCACCCAATACTCCCCCCCTTTCTGTTAACCTGTCAAACTCGATCATGACTGCCTCTTCAACAAGGTCGGTTAACTCTTCAACTGCAAAACTTCCCTGTATAAAATTCTCCGTTTTTGCCGAGCCCAGTTCACGGTTAATAATTAGTTGAATTGCCATTGCTCGTCTCACGCTTTCTTCGGTAGGAGTAGTGATGGCCTCATCGTAAGCATTTGTGTGAAGTGAATTGCAATTGTCGTAAATGGCATACAATGCCTGCAAGGTTGTACGTATATCATTGAAATCAATTTCCTGCGCGTGCAAGCTGCGACCGGAAGTCTGAATATGATATTTCAGCATCTGGCTTCTCTTGTTGGCCTTGTATTTATATTTCATTGCCTTCGCCCAAATTCTTCTTGCTACCCTGCCAATGACGCTATATTCGGCGTCCATCCCATTGCTAAAGAAAAAAGAAAGATTAGGAGCAAAATCATCAATAGTCATTCCACGGCTGAGATAATATTCCACATAGGTAAAACCATTGGCAAGAGTGAATGCTAATTGTGTGATAGGATTAGCGCCTGCTTCAGCAATATGATAGCCGCTGATGCTGACGCTATAAAAGTTTCGAACCTTGTTTTGAATAAAATATTCCTGCACATCGCCCATTAATTTCAACGCAAATTCAGTTGAGAAAATACAAGTGTTCTGAGCCTGGTCTTCTTTTAAAATATCCGCCTGCACGGTTCCCCTCACTTGTTGTAACGCCATTTGTTTACATTGATCATACATCTCCGGTTTCAAAACTTCGTTCCCGCTCAAGCCCAAAAGCTCCAGGCCTAATCCATTGTTTCCCTCGGGCAGGGAATCATAATACACAGGTTTGTTTTGAGTTTTGTCCGAAGGACTCCTTTCTGAGAATTTTGATCTTTGAATGTTTTCTAATTCTTTTTCCAACCCCAATTCCTTTATTTTTTTCTCACATTGTTGGTCAATTGCAGCGTTTAAAAAGAATGCAAGAATAATTGGCGCCGGTCCATTGATGGTCATACTTACGGACGTCTTTGGATCGCAAAGGTCAAAGCCACTGTATAATTTTTTTGCGTCATCAACAGTTGCGATGCTTACGCCACTATTCCCTATTTTACCAAAGATGTCAGGACGTTGATCGGGATCTTCGCCATATAAGGTCACGCTGTCAAATGCAGTAGACAATCTTTTTGCCGGTTGATCAACAGAGACGTAATGGAACCGCTTGTTTGTTCGTTCAGGCGTTCCTTCCCCGGCAAACATTCGGGTTGGATCTTCACCTTCCCGCTTTAACGGAAACACTCCGGATGTAAAAGGAAAACGGCCGGGTGCGTTTTCCTGCGCCTGCCATTTTAGAATATCACCCCAGTCTTTATACTTAGGCAAAACAACTTTGGGTATTCTTGTTCCCGATAAACTGGTTGTAAACATTTCCTGGCGGATCTTTTTATCACGAACATTATACTCATAGTAATCCTGCTGATAAGCCTTTATTTTTTCCGGCCAGTTTTGAATCAACTTTCGGCTAACAGGAGTCAGCTGGTCTGTGTAAAATTTTATTTGCTCTTCAAATGTCCCTTCCAGATCTCCTCCGGCGGACGAGATTTTTTTGGATTCTTTGAGTGTTTGCAGAGCTCCCTGGAGTTGATATAATTTGGAAGCTATTGCGGCCTGGTCTTTTACCAGTTGATCATATTCGCGGATCATCGATGTGATCTCGCTTAAATAACGAACCCGGCTTGAGGGAATGATCGCCTGCGAAACTTTCGCTGTTTCATTAAATTGAAATTTTCCAAAACTGGTTTTTGTTTTCTTTTCAATTGTTTTCAACATCAATTCAAATAAGTGATTGATGCCTTCATCATTGAACTTGCTGGCCATGGTACCAATAACCGGCACATCCTTATCCTTAGCATTGAATAATTGGTGATTTCGTTTGTATTGTTTACGAACATCGGCCAGGGCATCCGGCGCACCTGCTTTATCAAATTTGTTGATAGCGATAAGATCGGCATAATCGAGCATGTTGATCTTCTCCAGTTGTGACGCCGCTCCATATTCGGGGGTCATCACATATAGACTCACATCGCAATAGTCGAGGATAGATGCATCACTCTGTCCTACGCCAGCGCTTTCAAGAATAATAAAATCGAAGCCGGCGTCTTTGCAAATGTCGATCGCCTCTTCAGCGTGTTTACTTAATGCCTTATCACTTTCCCTTGTAGCGAGACTGCGCATGTAAGCACGGCCATGAGAGATCGAATTCATTCGTATCCTGTCGCCCAGCAATGCGCCGCCTGTTTTTTTCTTCGAGGGATCTACAGAGATTACCGCGATTGTTTTATCAGTGAAGTTGGTGAGGTATCTTCTCACTATCTCATCTGTGACACTACTCTTTCCAGCTCCGCCGGTTCCTGTAATGCCGAGAACAGGAGCCAGGATTTTGGATTTCGGATTTTGGTCCCGATGACTATCGGGATCGGATTTTAGTTGAATTCCATTTTCTGCTTTCGTAATTTCTCTTGCAATTTTTCTTATGTCTTTTTTTTCCTCCAATGGTAATTTCTTATTCCATTTTTTTGATGCACTCCAAAATTCGGAGTGCTGCCAATCTCCTCCCCCTCCGGAGGAGGTTGGGAGGGGGCTGCATTGCCTTATTACGTCTTCGATCATTCCTTCCAATCCCATTTTTCTTCCATCGTCAGGAGAATAAATCTTAGCGATACCATACTTCTGTAATTCCGCAATTTCCTGCGGCAGGATCGTTCCACCACCACCACCAAATATCTTTATGTGACCGCATCCATTTTCATCGAGAAGGTCTTTCATGTATTTGAAAAACTCTACATGCCCGCCCTGGTAACTGGTAATAGCAATGCCCTGGACATCTTCTTCAATGGCCGCTTCAACAATTTCCCTTACACTCCTGTTGTGGCCAAGGTGAACGATCTCGGCGCCCTTACCTTGAAGTATGCGACGCATAATATTAATGGCAGCATCATGTCCATCGAAAAGAGAAGCTGCTGTTACGATACGGATCCGATAGTTATCGGATTTATTTTTTGGCTGATAATCCATAGCAAGCGTATGATGCAAAGGTAAAATAGTTTACCGCCAACTCTGCGGACCCCTTTGTCGAGACCTAAATAAACGTCTTACTTTATCGTATGGATTCATTTTTTTACGATATCGCTAATTGGAAAAACTGCTACTGAAAAATATATCTTAGATTGCCCCCCTGGTGGCAATGACAAGGCTTACCCGCAGTCGCTGTTTGCAAATCTGAAAATTAGCTTATAACCTCAACATATTTGCTGGTGTTGTACTTCTACTAAACTCAATACTTATTTTTGCCTTATGCAGTCAATGATTGATGCCATTTGTGAATTGTACAAAGATTGGAAGGGTAAGGAACATAAACAACTAGATGTCCTGCCACAATCCGGAAGTGAGCGAAGATACTTCCGTTTATACGATACCACTCAATCTGTGATCGGTACCTATGGAGCTAACATCAGGGAGAATGAAACGTTTATCTATTTCTCAAATCATTTCCGGAAAAGAAATCTTCCCGTAGCAAATATCCTTGCGGTCAATGATACCACAACGGCCTACCTGCAGGAAGATTTTGGCGACAGATCTCTTCTGCACATACTTGAACAGAAAAAATTTACTAACGAGGTTTACTTGCTTTTCAAAAGAAGCCTCGAAACCTTAGCTGAATTGCATGTAAAAGGCGACCAGGAGTTAAATTATAATCTTTGCCTTACCAACGCTGAATTTGGTAAGCAGGCCATCATGGCCGATCTGCTATATTTCAAATATTATTTCCTTGATGCTTTGCGGCGGCCCTACGACAAACAAAGATTGATCGATGATTTTGAGGCATTGAGTACTTACCTGACCCATACGGAGTACAAATATTTTATGTTTCGGGATTTTCAAAGCCGCAACATATTGGTAAAAGAAGATGCGTCGATTCATTTTATCGATTACCAGGGCGGCATGAAAGGGGCGCCACAATACGATGTGGCTTCTATGCTCTGGCAAGCGAGGGCCAATTTACCGGATGAATGGAAAGAAAGGTTGTTGGTTGATTACATGAATTCTTTTGAAGGTTTGATTGGCTCGTCTCTTGAACGAAATATTTTCCGCAGCCAGTATAACGGATATGTATTGATAAGATTGTTGCAGGTTCTGGGTGCATATGGTTTCCGCGGATTATTTGAACGAAAAGCGCAATTCCTGACAAGCATTCCTCTCGCCCTGAAAAATCTAAAGTGGTTTTTCGAAAATCAAAGCCTTGGCATTGCAGTTCCTGAATTCAATAAAGTGCTGAGCATTTGTGTCAGCGATGAAGTGGTTGAACACTTTGCTCCTTTGCAGGCCAATGAACAAACACCGTTGGTGGTGAAAATTTGCAGTTTCTCCTATAGGCAAGGAATCCCACAGGATGAATCAGGTAATGGCGGCGGATTTGTTTTTGATTGCAGGGGAATATTGAATCCGGGCCGCATCCAGGAATTTAAAACCATGCACGGCCGCGACAAAAGCGTCATGGATTATTTGGAACAACAAACAAGAATGAGTGAATTTTTGAACAGTGTGTTTGATATCGTTGACATCACAGTTGAAGACTACATCGGCCGTGGTTTCGAGAGTTTAACGGTAAGTTTTGGCTGCACCGGTGGGCAACACCGGAGTGTATATGCAGCAGACGCACTGGCAAGACATCTGAGAAATAAATTCAAAGTAAAAATTGAATTAAAACATTGTGTGCAAGATGAAAAAAATTGGATCAATCTGCCCCCAACTGCTAAAGGGGAGAAATAACGTTTTCTAAACAAGAATGAAAAAAAATAAAACAACTCATGACAGGGAAGTATGACAACTTCCCATCACGGGTTGGAGGCGCAATGATTTTTTCAGCCGGCTTGGGAACGAGATTTAAGCCGTGGACTGATAAGCATCCCAAGGCTCTTGCGTTGGTGAATGGAAAAACATTATTGCAGCGGAATATCGAATACTTACAACAATACGGAATCAGAAATGTGATCGTGAATGTTCATCATTTTGCCGGGCAGATCATCGATGCTGTAAACCAAAACAATGGCTGGGGAAGTGATGTCGTGATAAGTGATGAAACAGATAACGTGCTTGAAACAGGCGGTGGTCTCTTAAAAGCAAAGGAGCTTTTTAAGCGGGAGGAAAGATTTATCACCTGCAACGTTGATATTCTCACAGATCTTGATCTTGACAAGCTCATCGCATTTCATGAAAAGAACAAACCATTAATTTCTTTTGCGGTGACCAACCGTAAGACGTCAAGATATTTTTTATTTGACGAAAATAACAGGCTCTGCGGATGGAGAAATACAAAAACTGGTGAGGAGAGAATAGTGATCCAAAAGTCCGGCCTTGTCGAAAAAGCATACAGTTGCGTTGTTGTTTTTGAACCGACAATATTTTCACTTATTCCTTTTCATGGGAAATTTTCGCTGGTTGAAGTCTATCTTAAACTGGCCGCAGATCATCTTATCCTCGGATATGACCATACGGGCGATAGGTTCGTAGACGTTGGCAAACCCGAAAGCATTTCGATTGCCGAGTCGCTATTTCCTTAAACAGTTAAAATTTTTTAAACGGTACAACCTTTGTTTTGCTTTAGCTTATTTTACACCCAAAATATTTGAAATAATGAAACGGTCAGTTCTTGCCTTTGTTGGGTTCTTATTTTTTGTTGTTATTCGTGCACAGGAGCCAAAATATAATGCTCACGAAGCTTTTGATCCGTTGTTCTATCCGCAATCGGCAAATGATTATCGAACAGGCGGTGGTGAACCCGGACCCAAATACTGGCAAAACAAAGCGGATTACAAGATCAATTGTACTCTTGATACAAGTTTGCATCGTGTAACCAGTGACGTAGAGATCAACTATACCAATAACAGTCCTGACAATTTAAGGTTCCTTTGGTTGCAGGTTGATCAGAATATTTATAAAAAGGATTCCCGGGCTTCTTATACCACAACCGAAGCGGGTGGGCGCTGGGCCAACGCAAAATTTACTGAAGGCGATGTGATCAAATCGATCTCTGTGGAAGCAGGGACAAAATCGTATGTTCCCAAATACCTTATTACAGATACACGCATGCAGGTTTGGCTTGCTGACGAGTTGAAATCGGGAAACACCGTTAAAATGAAGATCAGCTATCAATTTGATGTTCCTGAATATGGAACAGACCGCATGGGAAGATTGAATACAAAGAATGGTTGGGTTTACGAAGTAGCACAATGGTTTCCGCGCATGTGTGTTTATGATGACGTGCAAGGGTGGAATACATTACCTTATTTGGGTGCCGGAGAATTTTATCTTGAGTATGGAGACATTGAGTATAACGTTACGGCCCCTGCAAATCTGATCGTGGCTGGCTCGGGTGAATTACAAAATCCACAGGATTGTTTAACTGCCGATCAAATTAGTCGCTGGAACCAGGCAAAGAACAGTGATAAAACAGTAATGATCAGGAGCGATAAAGAAGTGAATGATAAAAACTCACGTCCTAACAAACCAAGCTGCACATGGAAATTTAAAATTCAAAACGCGAGGGATGTCGCATGGGCTGCTTCAAGAGCTTTTGTATGGGATGCCGCAAGAATGAATTTACCAGGCGGAAGAAAGGCGATCGCTGCAAGTGTATATCCAGTTGAAAGTATCAAGAAAGACGGATGGCAGCGTTCTACTGAAATGGTGAAGGCTTCCATTGAATACAATTCAAACAAATGGTTCGAATTTCCTTATCCCGTTGCAACAAATGTTGCAGGCACAGTCGGTGGCATGGAATACCCGGGAATAGTTTTTTGCGCTTACACCAGTAATGGAAGTGGTTTGTGGGAAGTAACCGATCATGAGTTTGGACATACCTGGTTCCCCATGATCGTTGGCAGTAATGAAAGAAAATATGCATGGATGGATGAAGGCTTTAATACTTTTATCAATGGCCTTTCTACAAAGAATTTTAATCGCGGAGAATATGCCAGCGCTTCTTTCTTTCCGGGTGATATGACGAAATATGTTTTTGGTGACCGGATGGATGGGTTAATGAATATACCGGAAGTGATCCAACAGGACAATCTCGGCGTAGCGGCATATTTAAAGCCGTCCATGATGCTGGACGCATTGCGTGATGTGGTACTGGATTCAGTAAGGTTTGATGCAGCCTTTCGTGAATACATACGTCGTTGGGCATTTAAACATCCAACGCCCTGGGATTTCTTTCATACCATGGAAAATGTTTCCGGTGAAGATCTCGGATGGTTCTGGAGAGGGTGGGTGTTGAATACATGGAAACTTGACCAGGCGGTAAAAGACGTAAAATATATTGAGGATAAAGTTGAGAATGGTTCAATGATCACCATTCAAAACCTGGAAAAAATGGTGATGCCCGTAACTATCGTTGTCAAGGAAGCAAATGGGCAACAACACAGAATTAATTTACCCGTCGAAGTTTGGCAACGAGGCCCGACGTGGACATTTGCTGTACCAACTACAAGCGAGGTGAAAGAAGTGATCCTTGATCCGGATAAAAAATTACCTGACTTCAATAGAGCAAATAATAGTTGGAAGAAGGCGTTCTAATGCATTTCCATCTTCACCTGCTTATTTCTTTTTCCTCTTACTAATAAGACAAACGGAATGCACACCAGGAACAAAAGGCCTATGTAGAGAAATGCGTCCATGTAAGACAATACAACGGCCTGTTTAGTCACAGAATACTCAAGAGCCTTGTATGCCGCATGAGGATCCTGGCCTCTGGCTGAAAATGATTGTTGCATTGCCAGCACCCTGTTTTGCACGTCGGGATCAGTAACATCCAGTTTTGAGACAAGATCATTTCGATGGACCATCGTTTTTGTTGCCATGAAGGTGCTGATAATTGCGACGCCGAAAGATCCACCCAATTGCCGCATCATACCGGTAAATGCCGCGCCCTCGCCAATTTGTTTTCCTTTTAGAGTGCTCAGAGATAATGTAGTGATTGGAATAAAAAGCATGCCCATTGCTACGCCACGTAATATTAATGGCCAGAAAAACGTCGACTTGGGCGTATCGGGTGTCAGAATATTATGACCCCAAAAACAGAAAAAGAAAAATGTCAACAAGCCCAATGAGACAAGGTATTGTTGTTTTACTCCTCGCTGCAACATCTGTCCAATAAATGGCATCATGAACGCTGTTGTCAATGCGGCTGGAACAAAAAGTAAGCCCGCTTGCGTGGCGGTCCAGCCCAGAATGGATTGTGTATATAATGGGATAATGAATGTTGAACCATACAATCCAAAGCCAAGAATGAATGACATGATCGTCCCGATCCTTAGATTTCCGTTGCTTAATACTTTTAAATGAACGACAGGATTTTTATATGTCGATTCTCTCCAAATAAAAAAGAAACAACCCAGTGCACTTAGCACAGCCAGGATAGTGATCAGGCTGTTGTTGAACCAATCTTTTTCCTGCCCTTTTTCCAAAACATACTGAAGACTGCCGACAAAGGTTGCAAGAAGCGCAATACCGAGCCAGTCAACATCTCTTATGGCGCTCTTTTCAGTATACCTCGGGCTTTTCACAAACTGCAGTGTCAATAATGCGGCAATCACTCCAAGCGGAATATTGATGTAAAATATGTATGGCCATTGAAAATGATCAGTAATGTATCCTCCAAGAGGCGGACCCAGTGTTGGTCCGATGATCACTCCCAATCCATAAATTGCCTGGGCCATACTTCTTTTTTCAACAGGATAACTTTCTGTGATGATCGTTTGCGAGGTTACCAGTAAAGCGCCGCCTCCAACGCCTTGCAAAAAACGGAAAACGATCAATTCTTCGATCGACGTTGAATTTCCGCAGAGAAAGGAAAATATAGTGAAGAGCACAATGGAAGCAGCAAAATAGTTTCTTCTTCCAAATTGCTGCGATAACCAGCTCGTCATGGGAATGATGATCACATTTCCAATTGCATAGGCTGTTACTACCCAACCGATCTCGTTTGTTGTAGCACCGAGGTTTCCTTTCATATCGTTTAATGCCACATTAACGATCGTGGTGTCCACAATCTCAAGCAATGCGCAAATGATCGCTGTGACCGTAATGATCACTCTTCGTGAACCGTATTCTACTAATGATTGTTGCTGCATATGTCAATGTGAGTGGTGAGTTGTCAGTTGTGAGTGTTCCCTAACCTATCATTCCACTCAAAAGTTTAAATGTTTTTATGATCGAATTTCCAATAGGCTCTAAATTCTTTACGGTCGACATAATTCAATTGGTGAGCCAATCCGATAGCAGTATCAATCTCAATTACCGACCCTCTCGCTATTTCAAAAAATCTGGATCTTTCCGCCTTGGATTTCCTTGAGCAACCTTCCGCTATGTTCAAATGGACAGATAGAGCAGCTCTTCTAATTTGCTGTATCATAGCAAATTTTTCTTCAGTCGGAAATTGCTTTGTCACCTTATAGCATTCCAAAATCAATTCTTGTGACGATTGATAAACATTCAATTTAGTGTGAGATAGTTCGAGAAACATAATGATAAGGTTTATGGTTTAAGATACGTGATTAACTCATCTCAAAATTACGCACTCACAACTCACTACTCACAACTGACCCCTTAATCGAGGTGAACATCCACCGCCACGTTCAATCCCGGTCGTAATTTTCTTACCAGGGAATCTGAAACGTCGGTGAATTCAATTTTTACGGGCAGACGCTGAACAACTTTTACAAAATTTCCTGTTGCATTGTCAGGCGGTAGCAATGCAAACGTTGCTCCTGTAGCAGGAGAAAACGATGTTAGTTTTGCCTGGAATTTATGTTTGGGAAAAGCATCTGCAGTAACAACCACAAATTGCCCTTCTCTCATTTTGTTTAGTTGCGTTTCTTTAAAATTCGCAACTACCCAAACCTGCGTGCTGTGAACAACTGCAAATAAAGCTTGCCCTGCATTCACGTATTGTCCGGGCTGTACGTTCACTTTGGAAACCTTCCCGTCTTGTTGTGCGGTGATAACCGTATATGAAAGATTCAATTTAGCGGCATCAACATCGATCTGGCGTTGATGAATAGCTGCATTGGCAACGCTGATCTGCTGAGCCGTGGCATTGCTTTGTTGAGCTACGGCATGTGTCTGTTGGGAAGCCTGGTTTTTTTGTTCCTGCAAAATCGCCAATTGCTTTTCAGCTGATTGCTTGGCGGCCAACGCCTGCTCATACTGTTGTTGAGTAACTGAGTGATCTTTGATAAGATTAGCGTAGCGTTCATAATCCTGCGTCGTTCTCCAAACAGTCACTTTTGCCGCTTCAATTTGCGCATCTACTGTTCCAACAGAAGCCTGCGAAGTAGCGATGTTTGCTTTGGCTGCAGTAGTAGTTACTTTAGCTGATTCTAGATTGATCTTGGCTGTTTCCAATGCTCCTTCTGCCTGCTCCAATTTTATTTTATAATCCCTGTCATCTAATATCAGCAGGGTATCACCTTTTTTTACCTGTTGATTGTCCTTGACCAAAACCCTGTCCACA
>Ga0207649_10001501_pt1 | contig 13704 bp, 9 predicted proteins | sample KBSC43metaG_FD_184317 | JGI IMG/M metagenome (GOLD analysis project Ga0207649, IMG submission 184317) | Corn rhizosphere microbial communities from Kellogg Biological Station, Michigan, USA - KBS C4-3 metaG (SPAdes) (version 2) | ecosystem: Host-associated > Plants > Roots > Rhizosphere > Soil ... | reverse complement strand
CCACCGCGTCGGTGATCTACGTGCCGCCGCCTTTCGCCGCCGACTCGATCCTCGAGGCGATCGACGCCGAAGTGCCGCTGATCGTGACGATCACCGAGGGCATTCCGGTGCTCGACATGGTCAAGGTCAAGCGCGCTTTGTCTGGCTCCAAGTCGCGGCTGATCGGTCCGAACTGCCCCGGCGTGCTGACGCCGGGCGAGTGCAAGATCGGCATCATGCCGGGCAGCATCTTCAAGAAGGGATCGGTAGGCGTTGTAAGCCGTTCGGGCACGCTTACCTATGAAGCTGTGTTCCAGACCTCGAATGCAGGGCTTGGCCAGACCACCGCGGTCGGTATCGGCGGCGACCCGGTCAACGGCACCAACTTCATCGACGTGCTCGAACTGTTCCTGGCCGATGACGAGACCAAGTCGATCATCATGATCGGCGAGATCGGCGGCTCGGCCGAAGAGGAAGCGGCGCAGTTCCTGAAGGACGAAGCCAAGCGCGGCCGCAAGAAGCCGATGGCCGGGTTCATCGCCGGCCGCACGGCGCCTCCGGGCCGCCGCATGGGCCATGCCGGTGCGATCGTGTCGGGCGGCCAGGGCGGCGCCGAGGACAAGATCGCGGCGATGGAATCGGCGGGGATCAAGGTCTCGGCCAGCCCGAGCCTGCTCGGCGAGACGCTGCTCGAGGTGTTGAAGGGGTAGTGTTTCTTCCTTCTCCCCTTGTGGGAGAAGGATAGCGAAGCTTGGCGGCTTGCCGCCTAGCGGAGCTTGGATGAGGGGAGCGGCGCGAGGCGCCGCGCGACCGCTTTGCGGTCGCCCCCTCACCCTCCCATCAGTCTGCCGACTGATGGGCCCCTCCCTCTCCCACAAGGGGAGAGGGAAAGGAGACGTAAGATGGGCTACGAAGGTCTGGATTTCAGCGAGATCGCGGCGGGGGTGTCGCCTGCGTTCGTCGAGACGCTGTACAGGAAGTTCAAGGAGTCGCCCGACTCGGTCGAGCCGTCCTGGCGCGGCTGGTTCGAGGGGCTGGAAAACGGCCCGTCGACCGCGAGCTGGGCGAACCCCGCCTGGCCGCCATCATCGACCGACGACCTGACCGCCGCGCTCGATCCGACCCAGATGGAGCCTGCGGCCAAGCCCGCGCGCGGCGGCGCTCCTGCCGCTCCCGCTCCGGCCGCCAAACCCGCCAGCCAGGACGATATCGTCAAGGCGGCGAGCGATTCGATCCGCGCGATGCTGCTGATCCGCACCTATCGCGTGCGCGGCCACCTCGCCGCCAGCCTCGACCCGCTCGGCCTGTCGCGACACGAACTGCCCGACGATCTCAAGACCGAATATTACGGCTTTTCCGAAAGCGATATCGACCGCCCCGTCTATCTCGGCGGGACGATGGGGCTGCAATGGGCCACGATCCGCGAGCTCGTCGACATCTTGCGCGCCAATTATTGTGGCAATGTCGGCCTGGAATACATGCACATCGCCGATGTCGAGGAGCGCCGCTTCCTCCAGGAACGGATGGAGGGCAAGGACAAGGCGATCCAGTTCACCATCGACGGCAAGAAGGCGATCCTCAACAAGGTGATCGAGGCCGAGCAGTGGGAACGCTTTGCCGGCAAGAAGTTCGTCGGCACCAAGCGCTTCGGCCTCGATGGCGGCGAAGCGATGATCCCCGCGCTCGAAAGCGTGATCAAGTACGGCGGCGCGATGGGCGTCAACGATATCGTGTTCGGCATGGCGCATCGCGGCCGCCTGAACGTGCTGGCCAATGTCATGGCCAAGCCGTTGCGCGTGATCTTCCACGAATTCGGGGGAGGTTCGGCCAATCCTGAGGATGTCGGCGGGTCGGGTGACGTCAAATACCATCTCGGCACCTCGACCGACCGCGAGTTCGACGGGATCAAGGTCCATATGTCGCTCGTCGCCAACCCCTCGCATCTCGAGGCTGAGGATCCGGTCGTGCTCGGCAAGGTCCGCGCGATCCAGACGCTGGCCGGCGACCTCGAGGAGCACAGCCACTCGCTACCGGTGCTGATCCATGGCGACGCGGCATTTGCGGGCCAGGGCATCGTCTGGGAATGCCTCGGTTTCTCGGGCATCCGCGGCTATAATACCGGTGGCTGCATCCATTTCGTCATCAACAACCAGATCGGCTTCACCACCAGCCCGCAATTCGCGCGCTCGTCGCCTTATCCGTCGGACGTCGCCAAGGGCGTCCAGGCGCCGATCTTCCACGTCAATGGCGACGACCCCGAAGCGGTGACCTTCGCCTGCAAGATGGCGATCGAGTTCCGCCAGACCTTCCATCGCGACATCGTCATCGACATGTGGTGCTATCGCCGCTTCGGTCATAACGAAGGCGACGAACCGAGCTTCACCCAGCCGCTGATGTACAAGGCGATCCGCCAGCATCCCGGCGTCAGCGAAGTCTATGGCAAGCGCCTGATCGCCGAGGGCGTGGTCGACCAGGCCTGGATCGACACGGTTACGCATCAGTTCGACACTTTGCTCGAAGGCGAGTTCGAGGCGGGTGCGTCGTACAAGGCCAACAAGGCCGACTGGTTCGCGGGGCGCTGGTCGGGGCTGCACATGCCGGCCGACGCCGAGACGGCGCGCCGCAACGTCGAGACGGGTATCGAGCGCAAATTGTTCGACAGCCTGGGCCGTACGCTGACCACGATCCCCGAAGATCTGACCGTCCACAAGGCGCTCAACCGGGTGATCGACGCCAAGCGCGAAATGTTCAAGTCGGGCGAGAATTTCGACTGGGCGACCGGAGAGGCGCTCGCCTTCGGTTCGCTGCTGTCGGAAGGCTATGGCGTCCGCTTGTCGGGACAGGATTCGGGCCGCGGCACTTTCTCGCAACGCCATGCCGTCTGGGTCGACCAGAATGACGAGCACAAATATGTGCCGTTGTGGAATGTCGAACATGGCAATTTCGAAGTGCTCGATTCGCCGCTCAGCGAATATGGCGTGCTGGGCTTCGAATATGGCTATGCGCTCGCCGACCCCAAGACGCTGGTGATCTGGGAAGCCCAGTTCGGCGATTTCGCCAATGGCGCGCAGATCATGATCGACCAGTTCATCGCGTCGGGTGAAGCCAAGTGGCTGCGCGCCAACGGCCTGGTGATGATGCTGCCGCACGGTTACGAAGGCCAGGGCCCCGAGCACAGCTCGGCTCGTCCCGAACGCTTCCTCCAGCTCTGCGCCGGCGACAATATGCAGGTCGCCAATTGCACCACGCCGGCCAACATCTTCCATTTGTTGCGCCGCCAGATGCACCGGACGTTCCGCAAGCCGCTGGTGATCTTCACGCCCAAATCGTTGCTGCGCCACAAGCGCGCGGTGTCGAAGGCCGAGGATTTTCTGGGCGACAGCCACTTCCGCCGCATCCTGTCCGATCCCGATGCACCGGCGGACAATGAGACCAAGCGGCTGGTGCTGTGCACCGGCAAGGTCGCCTATGATCTGTTCGAAGCGCGCGATGCCGCAGGCGACGAGAACACCCAAATCGTCCGCGTCGAGCAACTCTATCCGTTCCCGGGCGATCCGCTCGCCGAGCGCGTCCGCCGCATGCCCAAGCTCGAAGAGATCGTCTGGGCGCAGGAAGAGCCGAAGAACAACGGTTATTGGTTCTTTGTCGAACCGCTGATCGAGGAAGCGCTGGCCGCGGCCAAATGCAAGGTGAAGCGCGCGCGCTACGCCGGCCGTGCCGCTTCGGCCTCGCCCGCGACGGGCCTCGCCAAGCGCCACCAGATGGAACAGGCCGCGCTCGTCGCCGACGCGCTGGGCCACAATGTACGCGAAGAAATCCGCCGCACGCGGAAGGGCTAGAACCGCCCGACTCCCCAGCGAAAGCCGGGGTTTCGAGCGGCAGATACTAATCATGAGATCCCGGCTTTCGCTGGGATGACGAGGTGAAGATGGCAACCGAAGTCAACGTCCCCACGCTGGGCGAATCGATCGTCGAGGCAACCGTCGGCGAATGGCTGAAACAGCCCGGCGACCCGGTGAAGGCGGACGAGCCGATCGTCAGCCTGGAAACCGACAAGGTCGCGGTCGAAGTGCCGTCGCCGGTCGCCGGCGTGATGGGCCAGCATGCGGTCGCGGTCGGCGATAACGTCGCGGTCGGCGCGCTGCTCGCCACGATCGAGGCAGGCGGCGCCGGCGCGGCTACCCCTGCCCCTGCCCCGGCTGCTCCCGCGCCGACGCTCGCCTCCTCCCCCGCCGCGACCGCCGGCCAGCAGGCGCCCGCATCGGGTGACACGCCGGCCGCGCTCAGCCCCTCGGTGCGCCGTGCGGTACTCGAGACCGGCGTCGATCCCGCGACGGTCAAGGGCACCGGCAAGGACGGTCGCCTGACCAAGGACGACGTGCTCGCCGCCGCCGCGACCCCGGCCGCGCCCGCGCCGTCGACCGAGCCGGTCCCGACCCCATCGGTCGCCGCCTCGACCGGCCGCAAGGAAGAGCGCGTGCGCATGACGCGCCTGCGCCAGACCGTCGCCAAGCGCCTCAAGGACGCGCAGAACACCGCGGCGATGCTGACGACGTTCAACGACGTCGACATGTCGGCGGTGATCGAGGCGCGTACCAAGTACAAGGACCTGTTCGAGAAGAAGCACGGCGTCCGCCTCGGCTTCATGGGCTTCTTCGTGAAGGCCGCCTGCATGGCGTTGAAGGACGTGCCCGCGGTCAACGGCCAGATCGACGGCGAGGAAATCGTCTATCACGATTATGCCGACATCTCGGTCGCCGTCTCGGCACCGCAGGGCCTGGTCGTGCCGGTGATCCGCGACGCCGACCAATTGTCGGTCGCCGGCATCGAGAAGACGATCGGCGATTTCGGCAAGCGCGCCAAGGACGGCACGCTCAAGATGGAAGAGATGAAAGGCGGCACTTTCACCATCTCCAATGGCGGCGTGTTCGGGTCGCTGATGTCGACCCCGATCATCAATCCGCCGCAATCGGCGGTGCTCGGCTTGCATCGTATCGAGGACCGTCCGGTGGTTCGCGACGGCCAGGTAGTGGTGCGGCCGATGATGTACCTCGCGCTCAGCTACGACCACCGCTTGATCGACGGCCGCGAGGCGGTGACTTTTCTGGTCGCGCTCAAGAACGCGATCGAGGACCCGACGCGTATTCTGATCGACCTGTAAGTCCCTGCAGTGCTCCTGCGAAAGCAGGAGCCCAGGGTTATTCGCGGGCCGCTGGAGATTCGGCCCTGGGTCCCTGCTTTCGCAGGAACACATGAGGAAGGAGACCGATCACGAAGTCAGGCTGCGTCTACCTGATGGCGAGCGGGCGAAACGGCACGCTATATCTGGGCGTTACCAGCGATCTGCCGGGGCGGGCTTATCTGCACCGCAACAAGGTGGTTGACGGTTTCTCCAAGAAGCATGGCTGCACGCTCCTTGTTTGGTACGAAGCGTATGACGATCTTCAAGAGGCACGGCGTCGCGAACTGCAAATGAAGAAATGGTGCGGAGCTGGAAGATCGAGATGATCGAGCGGGACAACCCGCAGTGGAAGGATTTGTACGACACGCTGTTCTGACGCGTATCGCTGTTTTTATCAGTGCTCCTGCGAAAGCAGGAGCCCAGAGCCGCGAAGGGCTCTGTTACCCTAGGCTCCTGCCTTCGCAGGAGCACGGTGGAGTGTGTGATGGCTGACTATGATTTCGACGTCCTGGTGATCGGTGCCGGCCCCGGCGGCTATGTCGCGGCGATCCGCGCGGCGCAGCTTGGGCTCAAGACCGGGTGCGTGGAGAGCCGCGAGACGCTGGGCGGGACCTGCCTCAATGTCGGCTGCATCCCAAGCAAGGCGATGCTGCACGCGTCCGAGTTCTACGATCACGCCGCCAACGGCATGATGGCCAAGATGGGCATCAAGGTCACGCCCGAGCTCGACCTCGACACGATGCACGGCCAGCGCAAGGACGCGGTCAAGCAGCTGACCGGCGGGATCGAATTCCTGTTCAAGAAGAACAAGGTCGAATGGCTGAAAGGCCATGCCGCGTTCACCGGCACCGATACCGTGCAGGTCGGCGACCGCAGCGTGCGCGCGAAGAACATCGTCATCGCCACCGGCTCGTCGGTCACCCCGCTGCCCGGCGTCGAGATCGACCAGAAGGTCGTGGTCGATTCGACCGGCGCGCTCGAACTGCCCAAGGTTCCCGGGCAGATGGTCGTGATCGGCGGCGGCGTGATCGGGCTCGAACTCGGCAGCGTGTGGCGTCGCCTCGGCGCCAAGGTCACGGTGGTCGAATTCCTCGACCAGATATTACCCGGCTTCGACGGCGATGTGCGCAAGGAAGCGAACAAGATCTTCAAGAAGCAAGGGATCGAGTTCAAGCTGTCGACCAAGGTCACCGGCGTGACGGTGAAGGGCAACAAGGCGACCCTCACCGTAGAGCCGGCCGCCGGCGGCGCGGCCGAGACGATCGAAGCCGATACCGTCCTGGTGTCGATCGGCCGCAAGCCGAACACTGACGGCCTGGCGCTCGACAAGGCCGGCCTTGCAACCAACCAGCGCGGGCAGATCGAGATCGACCATGACTTCCGCACCGCGGTACCCGGCATCTGGGCGATCGGCGACGTCGTTCCCGGCCCGATGCTCGCGCACAAGGCCGAGGACGAAGGCATTGCGGTCGCCGAGAACATCGCCGGCCAACACGGCATCGTGAACCACGACGTGATCCCGTCGGTGGTCTATACCTGGCCCGAAATCGCTGGTGTCGGCTTGACCGAGGAAGCCGCCAAGGAGCGTGGCGAAGTGAAGGTCGGCAAGTTCCCGATGCTGGCCAACAGTCGCGCCAAGACCAATCACGAGCCCGACGGCTTCGTGAAGGTGATCGCGGATGCCAAGACCGACCGCGTGCTCGGCGTGTGGTGCATTGCGAGCGTGGCCGGCACGATGATCGCCCAAGCCGCGCAGGCGATGGAGTTCGGCGCGACCAGCGAGGACATCGCTTACACTTGCCATGCGCATCCGACGCACAGCGAGGCGATCAAGGAAGCAGCGATGGCGGTGACGGGGAAGCCGATCCACATCTGAGCCGGCAAGGATTTAGCGGCAGCTAAATACGCGCAAACCCGGCTCAGATCGGCCGGCGGCGCTCAGGCGCCGACCGACGAGTTTCAGGTGCGGGATGCCCCGCATCCCGCAGGCCATGCCGGGGGCATGGCCGACCTGAAACTGGCTTTGCCGCGCCGCCTAGCCTTTCGTCAGCTCAGCGATACCGCCAGCCGCCGTTCCAGCGCTCGCGGTGCCACCAATAGCGGCGGCCGTCCCAATAGCCACGCTGTGGATAATAGCGGCCGATCACCAACCGGACCTCGGGCCCGCGGGCGACATAGCGCGGTCCGTTGGGAACGCAGCGATTGTGCCAGCCGCGGTGCCAGCCACGGCCGCATCCTTCGCGCGCCATGGCAGGGGTGGCGGCGGCGAGCATCGTGCCGGCGGCAGCCAAAGCCAGAATCATTGTCTTACGCATGGTGACCTCTCACGTCTTGTTACCGGCCCGGCCGCACATCGAACGCTGCCGGACACGGCATCAACGCGCGACCGCGAAATTCCCTTCGGTCGCGCCGCGGGTGAAACGATCTCATTCCTGGCCGGTTGCAGCAATGCGCGGCCTCAATGGATGCCGAGCAGGATGTTGTCCTACCGCCCCCCGGGTGGACAACTTGGTCGGCGTCAGCCCGCGAGCATCGTCCGCCAGCGTGTCCGCGCTTCTGGCGACCACACCTCCGCCGGGTCAGGATAAAAGCCGTCATAAGCCTTCGCGCCGGGTGGGAGCGTCACCCAAGGCAATTTGGAGCGCGTGTAGATATGGACGTCGGGCGGCAACGCGGCGGGCGTGTCGAGCGTGCCGACGCGGACGAACGCCGACTTGCGCCCCGATCCGGCATAATGGCTCCACAAGGCGACGTGGCAGTCAGGACAGCGCACGATCTCCTGTCCCTTGCCGCTCTCCGATGGCGTCATCACCGCCTCGGGGCTGCCCCGCAACAGCGCGACGCGATCCGCCTCGATCACGGCGTTGATGACGAAAGCGCTGCCGGTTTCGGTCTGGCAGTCGGTGCAATGACAACAATGCACGACCATCGGCGGCGAGCCGAGACCAAAGCGCACCGCGCCGCAGGCACAGCCGCCCTCCAGGCCAATCATCTCATTTGTCCTTTCCCTTCCAGCCGCCACGCCTCCCGCCGTCGCCCCTGGGTGCACCGCCGCTCCGCGGTGCGGGGGCCAGCCCGTTGGACCGGACAACCGGTGGAGCGGGTATGACGCGCGCCGCAGCCGGCGGCGAAGGCGGTGGGGGCGGAGGTGCCGATACCGGCGCGCGGGGCGGCGAGAAGCTTGGCCGCGGCGCGACGATGACGGGGGCAGGCGGCCGCTGCGGTTCGGGGCGCCGCGATACGGCCCGCTCTTCAGGCAGCGACTCGCCCCTGTCGCGATCGACCTTCACCATCGGCGGTCGTGGCACCACACGCGCCGGCCGCTCGAAACGCCCGTCGCTGCGTAGCGTGCCCGGCGCGGGTGTCGGTACGGGCACCGGTGTGGGCGCGACCGCGGGCGGCGGTGGCGGGGCGACAGAAGGCACGTCGCGATCGTTCAGCATCCTCGGCAGCGGCCGGTTCGGGCGTCCGAAGCCACCCCTTGTCGGCGGCGGGGACACGACGACCGGTGGCGGCAAGGGAGCTGGCGTCGCCGGCGTGCCTTGGGGTCCCGGCGGGGAAGAGCCCGGCACCGGCGGCTGGCCAAAGGGTCGGCGACCCGGCCCGACGCCATCGCCGCGTCCCGGTCCGCCCGGCTTCACCACCGACGCGCCCGGCGCACCCGGTGTTGGCGGCGCGACAGGCCGCGGGCGGCCGATCCAATGGCCCTTGCCCGGCCGATTGCCGGGACCATTGTCCTTGTCCGGCGCCACGCGACCCGGCTTGGTCACCCATTTGCCGTCGCCCTGCGGCGGGCCGCGATAGCCCCCACGCCGCCACCGGTCGAACCACTCGGCGCGTTGCCGCCGCTTCTGGCCCTCGGCTCCGAGCTTTTCGCGCCAGTCGCGATGATGCAGCCGGCCCGGCCCGGCGCGATAGCGGATCCAGCCCGGCCGATTGCGCCAGGTATCGAGCCGCAACTCGATCCCACCGAACCAGCCGATGCTGTCGGCCCAGTCGCCGGCATAGACCGGCTCGGGAGTCTGCATCGCCCGCTTCATGCCAAAGCCACGCTCCGACAGCCACGCCGCCCCGTCGACGATATCGTCGGACGGATCGACCAGATCGCCATTGTCGCCATAGACAGCGGCGAGGGTTCGCCCCTCAAAGCCATAGGCATAGGTCCGGTCGCCGACGAAGAAGGGATAATCGTCGCCCGGCGCGAAGACGTAATAGCGGTAATCGTCGCCGAGCGGCTCGGCGAGGATCGTCGAACCATCGGCCATCGCCCAAGCCCAGCAGTCGATACCGTCGAACCTGAAGCCGTAATCGGGCGGCGACGTGCCCATGGCGTCGAGCAGTCCATCGGCATCGTCTATATAGCGATAGGCATCATCGGACCCGGACGCGGATGCCGCCGCAGACGGGATGTCTTGCGCGGTGGCCATGCCCGGCAGGACGGCGCCCGCCATCAGCACGAAAATCGCTGCTGTCGCCGAACCCATCCGCTTGCGCGTCATCATCTGCCCCACTCCTGCCGACACCGCCAAGGTCATCGCACAATGTCAATGAACTCGCCCTGTCGCGCTCGTTCAGCCAGCGTTGTCTTGACCGCCTCCAACATTTGCATCCCAGCGTGACGCGCGACGACACGAAGTCAATCGCCGCCGGTCGCGCTCACACCCGCGCCTTGCATCGCCGCGTGGCGCAGTTAGGGTCGCGGCAAGCGGCACCGCCGCAGCAGGAGAGCGCGATGGCGAAGGTACGCCTGACACAAGCAGCCAAGGCGTTCGGGCCGGTCGAGGTCCTGAAAGGCATCGATCTCGACATCGCCGATGGCGAATTCGTCGTGTTCGTCGGGCCCTCGGGCTGCGGCAAATCGACCCTGCTGCGCAGCATCGCCGGGCTGGAGACGCTCAGTTCGGGGACGGTCGAGATTGACGGCCGCGCAGTCAATGATGTGGCACCGTCGGAGCGCGGCATCGCCATGGTGTTCCAATCCTACGCGCTTTATCCGCATATGAGCGTGCGCGAGAATATGGGCTTCGCGCTCAAGCTGGCCGGACGATCGAAGGCGGAGATCGCCGCGGCGGTCGATGCCGCCGCGGCGACGCTCGATATCGCGCATCTGCTCGACCGGCGGCCCAAGGAATTGTCGGGCGGCCAGCGCCAGCGCGTCGCGATCGGCCGCGCGATCGTCCGCCAGCCCAAGGTGTTCCTGTTCGACGAGCCCCTATCCAACCTCGACGCCGCGTTGCGCGTGCGCATGCGTTACGAATTCGCCGGGCTGCACAAGGCGCTGGGAACGACGATGATCTATGTCACCCACGACCAGGTCGAGGCGATGACCCTGGCCGATCGCATCGTCGTGCTGAACGGCGGGGTGATCGAACAGGTCGGCACTCCCGAGGAGTTGTACACGCGGCCCGACACGATTTTCGTCGCGGGGTTCATCGGATCGCCGACGATGAACCTGATCCCGGCGACCTATGCCGGGCCGGGCGCAAAAGGCGCGACGGTCAGACTGGCGGGCGGACAGATCATCGAGACGGCGATCTCGCCCAAAGTGATCGCACCCGGCGCCGCGCTCACCTTGGGTATCCGGCCAGAGCATTTGCGACCCGATGGCGCCATCAATCGCCTGACCGGCGCGGTGCGGCTGATCGAGTCGCTGGGGACGGTCCATCATGTCCATCTCGCGATCGACGGACTCGCCGACCCGTTGGTCGCCTCGTTACCAACGCGGCCGACAACCGAAATGGTCGGCATCGCGCTGGCGCCCGAGGCGCTGCACCTGTTCGACGAACAGGGTCACGCACTGCCGCGGCCGATGCCGACCGTCCCGCGCGCGGCCGCTTAGCACCGATCCGGTCGTAAAAAGCCGCTTGGCGCGGCGCCCCGTTGGGGCTTAGAAGAGTTCGTGGAAACGGTTACACGCACCGCCAGCCGGCGCATTGGGGAGGAATAGATGTCGACCGCCACCATTCGCGATGTCGCTCGCCGCGCTGCGGTTTCGGTCGCCTCTGCCAGCCGCGCGCTCAACAACCATGCCAGCGTCACTCCGGCCACGCGCCAGCGCGTGATCGAGGCGGCGCGCGCGCTAGACTATGTCCCGCACCTCGGCGCGCGCAGCCTATCGCGCGGTCGCTCCAACACGATCGGCGTGGTGCTACCCGATCTGTTCGGCGAGTTCTTCTCCGAAATCATCCGCGGCATCGATTACGCGGCGCATCGCCGCGGGCTGCAATTGCTGCTCTCCAACATGCATGGCAGCGCTGACGAGACCGAGTTGGCGATCCGGGCGATGCGCGGCCGCGTGGACGGGCTGCTCGTCATGTCGCCGCAAGTCGATGCCGAGTTCCTCGGCCGCAACCTGCCCAAGGGACTGCCGGCTATCGTCATGAACGCCGCGGCCAGCGACGGCACCCATCCGACGATCGCGATCGATAATATCGCCGGCGCGCGCGAGGCGGTGGCGCATCTCGTTTCGCAAGGCTGCACCCGCATCGCGCATGTGACCGGCCCCCGCGGCAATGCCGACGCGGACTCGCGCCGCGCCGGCTTTCGCTCCGCAATTGCCGAATTGCTCGGTCCTGAAGCGGGCATCGAGATCGAAGGCGATTTCAGCGAAGCCTCCGGAATCGACGCGGCCCGGCGGATTCTCGGTCAGAATCCGCGCGTCGATGGTGTGTTCGCGGCAAACGACATGATGGCGGTCGCTTGCATGGCGACCCTGGCGGAGGGCGGGATGCGGGCACCCGATGATGTCGCGATCATCGGTTTCGACGGTGTACCGATCGCGCAATATGTCACGCCGGCGCTGTCGACCATGGCGCTCAATCTCGCCGAGCTGGGGGAGCGTGCGCTCGAAAAGCTGGTCGCGATCACCGTATCCGAAGAGCCGGTCGAAGCGACCACTGAAATGCTCAAGCCCGAACTCGTCATTCGCGCGTCCAGCCATCGCCGCCATGCTTGATCGCCGCCAATTGCTGCTTGCCGGGGGCGCCGCCGCGCTGCTCGGCGGGTGCACGACCGCGGGCATGGGAGGCGCGCCCGCGGCGGCACCGCCGGCCACCGCCGGGCTGTTCGCCGACATTCACCAGCGGACATTCCGCTTCTTCTGGGAGCGGTCGAACCCGGCCAACGGCCTGATGGCCGATCGCTGGCCGACGCCGAGCTTCGCGAGCATCGCCGCGACCGGCTTCGCGCTCACCGCCTATCCGATCGGCGTGAAGCATGGCTGGATCAGCCGGGCCCTGGCGCGCGAACGCACGCTGGCGACGTTACGCTTTTTCTGGACCGCGCCGCAGGGCGACGCGCCCAGCGGGTTCAGCGGCTACAAGGGTTTTTTCTACCACTTTCTCGACATGGATCGCGGGCTGCGGTTCCGGCAAACCGAATTGTCATCGATCGACACCAGCCTGCTGCTCGGCGGCGTGCTGTTCGCCGGGCAATATTACGACCGGCCCGAGGAAGCCGAGATCCGCGACCTCGCCGCCAAGATCTACGCACGGTGCGACTGGCGCTGGTTCCAGCAGCAGGATGCGCAAAAGCGCGTGTCGATGGGTTGGCATCCCGAAAGCGGTTTCCTCGAGCGGCCATGGTTCGGCTATACCGAGGGTCAAATACTCTACATCCTTGCGCTCGGCGCGCCCGAACATTCTCTCGACCGCGACGCCTATGACGGCTGGTGCTCGACCTATGCGGAGAGCTGGCGTGGCAGCGGCGATACCCGCCACCTCGCCTTCGGGCCGCAATTCGCGCACCAGTTCACGCAATGCTGGGTCGACATGCGCGGCATACGCGATGCGACGATGCGCGAAGCCGGGTTCGACTATTTCGAAAACAGCCGCCGCGCGACCTATTGGCAGCGCGATTATGCCATCCGGAACCCGGGCAAGTGGGTCGGCTATTCGAAGGACATCTGGGGCCTGAGCGCTTGCGACGGACCGGGCGACCTTCAGGCGACCGTCGACGGCACTCGGCGCCAGTTTATCGGCTATGCCGCACGCGGACCGGTCGGCCTGCCCGACGGTCTCGACGACGGCACGATCACACCATATGCGGCGATCGCCTCGCTTCCGTTCGCGCCGGAGATCGTCGAGCCCGCCGCCCGCGCGCTGCATGCTCGCTACGGCAGCGCGATCTATAGGCAGTACGGCTTCCTCGACGCGTTCAACCCGAGCTTCACCTTCGCGGGACTGCCGCACGATCATGGTTCGATCACCGCGACGGCGGGCTGGGTCGACAGCGACTATATCGGTATCGACCAGGGGCCGATCGTCGCGATGATCGAGAACCAGCAGAGCGGGTTGATCTGGGACGCGATGCGCGAACACCCGGCGATCAGGCGCGGACTGCAGCGCGCGGGGTTCACCGGCGGCTGGCTGGGGTGAAGCTTCTCGCCGCCCTCGCCTTGGCGCTGGCCCCGATCTTTCTGGGATCGTGTTCAACGACGCCATCGAAGACCGTGCTCGACATCTGGGCGATGGGCCGCGAAGGCGAGGTGATCGGCGAGCTGGTGCCCGAGTTCGAACGCGAGAATCCCGGCATCAAAGTGCGCG
>Ga0207649_10001492_pt1 | contig 13737 bp, 6 predicted proteins | sample KBSC43metaG_FD_184317 | JGI IMG/M metagenome (GOLD analysis project Ga0207649, IMG submission 184317) | Corn rhizosphere microbial communities from Kellogg Biological Station, Michigan, USA - KBS C4-3 metaG (SPAdes) (version 2) | ecosystem: Host-associated > Plants > Roots > Rhizosphere > Soil ... | reverse complement strand
TCTCAACCGCGCGCGGCGACAGCTCAACCTGCTCGAATCACAGGATCTCGGAACCCTCGACATTCGCGTCGCCATCAATCGGTGCGAGAAGAGCCTGCTGCGCTCGATCAGCCTGGCGGACGCGGGCAAGGCGCTCGGGCGCGACGTCAACTATACGATCGCCAGCGATTACCACCTGATGTGCTCGGCGATCGACCAGGGCGTTCCGATCAGCGACATCAAGCGCAAGACCGCGATCGCCAAGGACCTCGATACAATCGACGCCGGAATCGCGGCGACACTCGGACTGGAGCGGTAATATGTGGCAGATCCGTAAGCCGGTTCGAACCGATGCCGACCTTGACGAGGCGCAGGACCGCGCACTCGACGAGCACAGGTTGGTCACGGTCGGCGATGCCGGGGCGTTCGCGCAGCGCGACACCCATACCGAACTCAAGGTCGAGCTTCACCAGCGGCTGATCGACCTCATCAACCTGCAGGCGCTCGAAAAGATGTCGCGCCAGCAGATCGAGGTGGAAGTCGGCGACATTGTCGCTGAGGAGCTCGCCAAGCAGAACGAGGCGCTTAACCAGTCGGAGCGCAAGCAGCTCGTCGGCGACGTGCTGGACGAGCTGCTGGGCCTCGGGCCGCTAGAGCCGCTGCTCAAAGACCCGACGATCACCGACATCCTGGTCAATGGCCACAACAATGTGTTCGTCGAGCGCTACGGCGTCCTTGAGCCGAGCGCCGCGCGGTTCAAGGATGAGAAGCACCTTCTTCGAATCATCCAGAAGATTGTATCGGCCGTCGGGCGCAGGATCGATGAGTCCTCGCCAATGGTCGATGCGCGCCTTGCCGACGGAAGCCGCGTAAACGCGGTCGTTCCGCCGCTCGCGCTCGACGGCTCGCTCCTCTCCGTCCGCAAGTTCGCGCGCGTTCCGATCAGCATGGATCGCCTCGTCGAAATCGGCAGCGTTCCGCTTCAGGTCGCCGAGGTCCTGAAGGCGATCGTCGCGTCCAGGCGCAACGTCCTGATTTCCGGCGGCACGGGCTCGGGCAAGACGACGCTGCTCAACGCCATGTCCGCCTTTATCGACGGACGCGAGCGGATCGTGACGATCGAGGACTCGGCCGAGCTCCAGCTTCAGCAGGAGCACGTGGTGAGGCTCGAGACCCGTCCGGCCAATATCGAAGGCAAGGGCGAGGTTGCGCAGCGCGACCTGGTCAAGAACTCGCTCCGCATGCGGCCGGACCGGATCATCGTCGGCGAGGTCCGCGCCGGCGAAGCGTTTGACATGCTCCAGGCCATGAACACCGGACACGAAGGATCGATGACGACGGTCCACGCGAACACGCCGCGCGATGCATTGTCGCGCGTCGAGCAGATGATCGGAATGAGCGGAATCGACATCGCGTCGCGGTCGTCACGAGCGCAGATTTCGTCGGCGCTCAACGTTGTCATCCAGGTCGCAAGGCTCGCCGACGGGCGGCGCAAGGTCGTCAGCGTGTCCGAGCTGACCGGAATGGAAGGCGAAGTCATCACGATGCAGGAGATCTTCCGTTTCCGGCAGAGCGGAGTCAGCTCCGAGGGGATCGTCCAGGGCCGGTTCGAATCGACGGGCATCCGGCCGCGCTTCCTGGATCAGGTGATGGCGCACGGGATAACCCTGTCCTCCGACCTGTTCCGGCCCGACGCGAAGTTCGACGTATGAACCCGGTCTGGATCAGGACGCTCATCCTTGTCTGCATCTTCGGTGCAGTGGTGCTCGCCGGAGAAACGCTGCTTCGTACCTATACGGCCGCCCGGGCCAGCGGTCGCGCGATCAACCTGCGCTTGACGCTGATCGGACGCGGGCGCTCGCACGGCGAAGCGATGAACATCCTGCGCCGGACGAGCTCGGTGCCGCAGGGCCTTCCGCCTTTCCTAAACAAGATCGCGCTCCGGTTCGAGCGCATGCTGATGCAGGCGCAGCTGACCATTCCGACCGGCCGGCTGATGCTGTTTATCCTGATCGCGCCCTTTGTCGTGTTCTTCGGATTGCTCATGCTCATGTCGGCATGGTGGGGCATCGGGGTAAGCACCGGCCGTATCATGATCGGCGCGGCGTTCGCGGTGCTGCTTGGCGCGGTGCTTCCGGCGATGGCGATCAACTTTAAGGCAACCCGGACCCGAAAGCGCATGGAGGAGCAATTCCCGGTTGCACTCGACGTCTTCGTGCGCGGCCTGCGCGCCGGTCACCCGATTGCTGCTGCGCTCGAGTTGCTGACGGTCGAAATGCCCGACCCGATCGGTTCCCAGTTCGGGCTGGCGGTGGACGAGGTCACCTATGGTGCGGAGCTTCGTGACGCGCTCCAGAACATGGCCGAACGGTGGGACCTCGACGACATGCGGATGTTTGTTGTCTCCCTGTCGGTCCAGAACGAGACCGGCGGTAATTTGGCGGAAATCCTCGAGAATCTGTCGAAGGTCATCCGCGAACGTCACGCGATGATGCTGAAGGTGCGCGCACTCTCCAGCGAAGGACGGATGACCGCGGTCATGCTGACTGCCCTTCCGATCCTGACCTTCACAGCGCTCTTCCTGTTCAACGCCCGGTTCTTCCTCGATGTCGCGAACGATCCGATGTTCGTACCGGGCTTCACGATATTGATCGTCCTCTACATCATCGGGTTCATCTGGATCCGGAAACTGGTCGACTTGAAGGTCTGAGCGAATGATTGATCTTGTTGTGCAAAATGCCGTTCTAAGATGGCTATTATTGCTGTCCCTGTTCGTGATCGTGGCGACTACGGCCTATTTGGTTGCCCAAGGCATCGCGGTGCGGCAGCTCTCGAGGCGCAGGCTCCTCGAGCCGGCTGCAATGGGGCCGGCCGGACCGATGCTCGGCTCGCTTCGCGCCGAACGTCTCGAGAGCGCTTGGCTCAAGCTCGTCAATACGATCGAGAGCCAAGGCCTCAGCCTCGTCGACACCAAGGACCTGGCGCTTCGCCAGCGATTGATTGCGGCTGGCTACACCGAGACTTATGCGCCGCGGGTCTATACCCTCATCCGCCTCGTGTTGGTGGTCGCCCTCCCAGTTCTGGTGATGACCTTCTTTTGGATGCGGGGGTCGAGTCCGAGCACGACCAAGCTTTTCCTTTCAATGATCATCTCGGCGGCGCTCGGCCTTTACGTGCCGTCCCTGTTCATTCGCGCCAAGGCGGATCGGCGCCAGCAAGAACTGACTAACGCGTTTCCGGACGCGCTCGACCTGATGCTGGTCTGCGTCGAGGCTGGGTTGGGCCTTGAGGCGGCGTTTTCGCGGGTCGGCATGGAGATGACCAGCTCGCACCCGTTGCTTGCCGAGCAGTTCGGCTCCGTGGTGCTTGAGCTGAGGGCCGGGCGCAGCGTTGACGATGCGCTGCGCCGGATGGCCGACCGCGCCGGAGCTGACGACATTCGCGCCTTTGCGACATTGCTGATCCAGTCGACCAAGCTTGGTTCCTCAATCTCGCAGACGCTCCGGACCTATGCCGCGGAAATGCGCGAGAAGCGGCGCTTGAGGGCGGAGGAAAAGGCACACCGGCTGCCGGTCCTGATCTCGATCCCATTGGTCGCATGCATGCTTCCGACGATGATCGGCGTGCTGATGCTACCTGCGGCGATCCGCGTGATCCGGGCGGTCATTCCGGCACTTCAGGGCGGAGGATAAGATGGTCACGGGGGGGAAAGCTGCGCTTCTGGTTTCGTGCCTGACAGTCGCGGGGTGCTCGGCGGACGTCCAGCAGGTCAAGGTTAGGCCGATCGCCGACCCGGGCGCCGCATTTCGAAACGGCGGCGACGCGGTGGCCGTTGCGCGCGGCCAGCTGCTGCTTGGGAATGTCGGGCTCGCGCTGGAGGGCTTCCGCACGGCGCAGCGTGACAACCCGTCCGACCCGTCCGCGCTTGCGGGGATCGCCGACTGTTATGCCGCGATGAGCCGCTACGACCTTGCGCAGTCGAATTATGAGGCTGCGCTGGCGTTGGCACCCCACGATCGGTTGCTGTTGCTCGGGCTTGCCAATGCCTTCGAGCGCGAGGGGAAGATCGCGAGCGCAATGGCGGCCCGGGCGGAAGCCAATGCTTCGCTGCCGCCCGCCCCGGCGATCGCGAAACAGGCTGCGGCGCCGCAGCTTGCTTCGAAGGCGCGACCCCTAGCTGCCGTAAAGCCGCAAGTCGAGGTGAAGCCCGTTCCTGCCGTTCCCATCCAGGCGGTGCCTGAACTGCACAGATGGGCCGATGCGCGGCCACCACAGGTCAGGATCGAAAGCGCTCCGCTTGCGACCAGGCAGGCAGCCCTGCTCCCTATGACCACTCCGGACTTCGTGTTTGAGGCGCCGCCGGCGCCAGCACCTGCCGCACGTCCGGCGCAACCGATCGCGCAGGCGCCGGCCGCTACACCGACCGCCGGTATCGGCAGCATCACCGTACCGCTGCCGCCCGCTCGGCCCGTCGAGCATTTCGAGATGCACGCGGCGCCGATGAAAGTCGCGCGCGTCGAATATGATTATTCGGGCTTGTCATCCTCGGTGACCGTGCCGCTCCCGCCGGTTAGGCCGGCGCCCGTAGACGTAGCGCCGCCTGCGCCTCGGCCCGCGCCCATGCCGATCGAGGCCGCTGCATTCGCCCAGGCTCCCTCGCCTCGGCTGGAGCGGCTTTCGCTTGGCGAAGTGGCGCTGGTCACGACGGGCAAGCCGATCTGGACCGCGGTGCGGGGTGTGCAGACGGCATCCGTAACCGGCCTCCATTGGGTTTCGCTGGCTTCGTTCAATGCCAGGCCGAACGTGCAGATCCTGAATGCCGCGCGCACCGACCGGCTTGCCGCTTCGGCGCGCACGGTCCTGCTCAACCGTGGCTGGCGCAAGATCGCGGTGGGCGACGCTCCGGCAGTGCAGATCAAGAGCGAGGTCCAATATCCCAGAAACCAGGCGACGCTCGGGCGCAGGCTTGCCGCCCAGTTCGGAGTTGCCGCGCGGATGGTCGAGCGGGATGTCCTCCTGCTCGTGCTCGGGCGTGACGCCGTCGGCAAGGTCGCGCGTCCGCAGAAATCATGATCCTCGGCCTGCTCGCAGCAGCGAGCGCCGCGACGCAGCCGCTTCCGTCCACGCCCGTCGGGGTATCCGTGTTCAAGGACGCCTCGCACGCGATCGACGTGGGACGGCTGGAAGAGGCCAAGCTGCTGATCGCGCGGGCGGTCGCGGCCGGGTTCACCGGGGCTCCGATCGAGCGTCTGACGGCTGACCTCAATTTCGCGTCGGGCAACTACGTCCCAGCGCTCAGCGTCTACCAGCATCTCGCTGCCTCCTCGGCAAAGCAGCCGAGCGACTGCGAGAAAGGCGCGATCTCTGCGCTCGAGGTTGGGCGCACGGTCGATGCGAAACCGCTCGTCGAATGTGCTGTCGGCGGGCCGCATCCTTCGTGGCGCTCATGGAACGCCCGCGGAGTCCTTGCGGACTTTGCGGGCGACTGGACGGTCGCGGACGATTCCTACGCCCGTGCCCACCAGCTTGCGCCGCAGCAAGCCCAGATCATCAACAACCAGGGCTGGTCGAAGCTGCTTCGAGGCGATTGGGCGGCGGCGGTTCCGTTCCTGGAGCAAGCCGTTGCAATGGACTCGAAATCGGAGCGGATCGCCAACAATCTCGAGCTCGCCAGAGCGGCTCTCGCCGCAGACCTTCCGCAAAGGCGCCCTGGAGAGAGTGAGCATGACTGGGCAGCGCGCCTTAACGACGCCGGCGTTGCGGCCGAGCTGCTCGGAGACAGGAAGCGCGCGGTCGCGGCGTTCACGCAGGCGCTCGACGCCAGCCCGGCCTGGTACGATCGCGCATCGAACAACCTCAAGTCCTTGAGTCAGAATTGAACCTCGTTGCCGCCGCGCCGCTGTGGCTGCTCACCGTCCTAGCCTGCGCGATGCTCGGAGCGGCGGCCGAAGATGCGGTTCGGCTTCGAATCTCCAACGTCACATCGCTCATCGTGCTCGCGAGCGCGATCGCGGCGGCGCTGATCGCGGGACCGTCCTGGGCGCTGTGGCAGAACGGTGTCGTGTTTCTTGCGATCCTTGTTCTCGGCACCGTCGCGTTCTCGAGCGGGCTGCTTGGCGGCGGCGACGTGAAGCTGTTCGCGGCGGCAGGGCTGTGGTTCGATCTCCGCTCGGCCCTGTGGTTCGTCGCACTCGTGTTCCTCGCGGGCGGGGTGGTCGCGATCGCATATATGCTGACCCGCCCGTTCCGCCGCCGCTCTGCGGGGAAAAAGGGCACGCGCGTTCCGTACGGCATAGCGATCGCCCTCGGGATGCTCGCTGTTGCGGTGCTCGACCGCGGAAGCGCCAGCCGCCACGAACGCCAGCTTCAGCAGATCAGGATGATGCCCAGCCGCTCATAGCGACTCGGCAGACTCGTTTCCGAGTCGGCGCCTGAAGCCGTTCGCGCAGCGTCGCGATTCCCATTGTGGCACAGCCCGAGGGACAATTTTTTGGCGTTGCAGCAACTTCCGCCGGGCTTCGCGAGGCCCCGACGAGAGTCGCTTCACAGACAGTGTTAAAGATAAGTTAAGTGGTTAACAGCAGTAAACCGTACGCCGCCGCGCATGTACTCCGAATGTCAGGAGTGCAACTTGTGCAAAAGAAGCGACCAAGTATTCTGCAGTCTTAGGACAAACATTAACAAGCTGGTCAAGGTATGGATCGCGATATTCTGTGCCGTTACAACTTTCGTTAACTATTATATACTTGCCGCTCACCCTGAATGAATCGCGTCCCCATGTGTTTAGGCAATGGCACCTACTTGCAATGAAACCTGACTAGTGTTCTTGTCCGATGATTGACGGGGGGATCGGGGCCCTTCCGTTAACCGTTTTCGTTCAACGGTCTAACCGGGCCCAAGCACTCTCGTCTGCGCGAATTTGACGATCTCACGGGGCAGTCCGCGAGATCACGACAGGGGTGACTTATGCGCTACGATGACGCTTCCCAGCCTGGTTCGACCGGTCACGAGACCGTTGCACATCCGGACGTGGATATGCTGCCACCGGGCAGCTACGGACCGGCAACCGGCAACGCGATCACCGGCGCGGGAACAAGCTCCGGAAATGCGGGCGCCGACAGTGTCGGCGCTGCGCCGGCTTCCATCGTCGGCGTGCAAGGCGCGGGCGGCCCGAGCGCCGTCTCCAATGGCGCATTCCAGGCCAACGGTCAGTACGGCGTGCTGTCGATGGATGCGCAGGGCAATTTCAGCTACGTGCGCAATCCGGGCACCCCGGACGGCGTCCAGGACGTTTTCAACTATACGCTGGCGGACGCAAAAGGCGCGACGTCTTCGGCGACGTTAACGATGGGCATCGGGCCGGCCGGTCCAGGCACCGCAACCGCGGCTGCCGCTGCCGCTGCTGCTGCCCAAGGCATCGTCAACCTGCCTGCCGGCGTCGAGATGTCGGACATCCACGTCAACGGGCGCGACCTCGTCATCAACATGCCTGACGGCACGCAGATGGTGATTCCGGGCGGCGCAGTGTTCGTTCCGCAGCTGATGATCGGCGACGTCCAGGTGCCGCCGACGAACCTCGCAGCGCTCCTCGTCGATTCCGAGCCGCAGCCTGCGGCCGGCCCGCCGCAGAGCAGCGGCGGCAATTTCGCTGATCCGGTTCCGCCGCTCGATCCGGGCGCACCGCTCGGCGACCTCATTCCTCCGACCGAGCTCAGCTACACGCCGCCGGAAATCCGCGAGGTCAACCAGTTCATCGATACGCACCCGACGATCATCATCCAGACGCCGGACTTCCCGGCGGGCGCGATCGATGCGTCGGAGTCGGTCAATGAGAAGGGCCTGCCCGCTCCGCGCGACGGCGACGTCAGCAACGAGTCCGTCGGTTCCGGCGAAGGCGCCGATGGCGACGGCACGAACAACAGCGACGGCAGCGAGACGAACACGGGCACGATCGTGTTCACTGCTGAAGACGGCATTGGCAGCATCACGATCGACGGCGCCGGCAACCCGGTGACGATCACGTCCGCGAGCGTCGGAACAACGATCCAGGGCGAATTCGGCGTCCTGACGATCACCGGCGTGAACCTCGCCAACGGCACGATCACCTACAGCTACACGCTCACCGACAATACGCACGGCGACGCGACCGCGGATCATTTCACGGTGGTCGTGACCGACAGCGACGGCGATGCCGCGACGGGAACGCTGACGGTCAACATCATCGATGACGTGCCGACTGCGCGTAACGACACCGACACCACCGACCTGGTGAACCATGTCGCGACGGGCAACGTCATCACGGGCGCCGATACGACATCGGGCACGGCAGGCGCCGACACGAAGGGCGCCGACGATGCGACGCTCACCGCCGTTTCGAGCAACGGGACGGGGGCTTCCGACTCGAGCTTCGACTCCGATGGCAACCTCATCGTCGACGGCACGAACGGCTTGCTGAAGATCATGGCTGACGGCAGCTACATCTACACGGCGCACGGAAATGCGGCCGGTGGATCGAGCGACGTCTTCACCTACACGCTGACCGACGGCGACGGCGACACCACGACGGCGACGCTGACGATCACCAATCCCGATCACCAGCCGACCGTCGGCACCAATGCGCAGGTGGTCACGGACGACGACGATGTTCCGGGAGCCAACGGCAATCCCGGTGGCGTCGGCGATGATGCTCCGGCTCACCTTACCGGCCAGTTGTCCGGCTCGGGCGGCGACGGTGCGCTCACCTTCGCGCTCACCGCGGGCGGCACGGCGCCGACCGGCTTCAGCTACCAGCTTCAGAACGACGGCAGCCTGTGGGTCCTCCAGGACCAGAACGGAACCCAGACCCACGTGCTGACGATCACCAGCACGGCAGGCGGCGCCTATGAGGTGACTCAGGTCGCGGTCATCGATCACCCTGCCGGCGACAACGAGAACAACGTCGACTTCGATGTCACTTACACTGTGACGGACGCCGACGGCGATTCAGTGACGGGCCATCTTCCGGTTACCGTTGACGACGACACGCCGATCGCACGCAACGACACGGACGCGGTCGTGAAACCCGCCGACAGCACCGACGGCAACGTCCTGACGGGCGTGGGCACGACGAGCGGCCCCTCGGGCGCGGATTCGCCGGGCGCTGACGGCTATCTGAACAGCCCCGACGGAGTCACCGGCATTCACGCGGGTACCGGCAACGTGTCGTTCGCGGCCGTGACGGGCGCCGGCACGCTTGTGCACGGCACGTTCGGCGACCTCGTCATCCACGACGACGGCAGCTACGTCTACACGATCGTCGGCAACCAGGGCGCCGGCGGACCCGACGTCTTCACCTACCAGATCACGGATGGCGACGGCGATACGGCGACTGCGACGCTGACGATCAACGTTCCTGCGAACTCGATCCCGGTTGCCAACAATGCGAATGCGCTCGTCGACGACGACGGCCTGCCGTTCGGCAATCATGACAGCGCACCCGGCGATGACACGCAGAGCCCGGATCCGGACAGCGACGAGACCACTTTCTCGGGAACGCTGACGGCCAACTTCGGCACGGACGGCCCCGGGACGTTCACGTTCGCTTCGACGATGAACAACAGCACCGGCACGGTGGGCCAGGAAACGGTGACCTATCACCTGTCCGGGAATACGCTGATGGCGGAGGTTACCACTTCGCCTGATTCCGGCCGAGTGGGCTCAGATCTGTTCTCCGTGACCATCAACTCCGACGGCAGCTATTCGGTGCACCTGCTCGAGAATGTCCTGCAAGTCGACGACGGGACCAACACCGAGAACAACGCGTCCACCAACATCACCTTCACTGCGCACGACAACAACGGCGACACCGACAACGGCACGTTGACGATCTCGTTCGACGACGACATTCCAACGCCAGTTCAGCCGGGCGAGCCGAGGGATCCAGGCGATCCCCCAATTCCGGTCCTCACCGGCCTCGTCGACGAGGACGATCTCACGCCGAACGGCAATCACAACACCGATTCGCCTGGCGACGACGATCCCGGCAACGCCGACGGCGACAACGATGGAACGACCACCGGCGGCGGCATCGGCAGCCTCTCGGCGCTGTTCAATCCCGGCGCCGACCGGCCGCTGTCGTTCGAGCTGAACGACAACACATCCGGGCTGCCGCAAAATCTGACGTCCGACGGCCACCCCGTTACCTATTCCGAGAGCGGGAACGAGCTGATTGCGTCGGCCAATGGGTCGACCGTCTTCACGCTCACCATCAACGCGGATGGCAGCTGGACCTTCGATCTCCAGGGGCAGCTCGATCATCCGTCACAGGATGGTACCGTCAACGACAACACCGAGAACAACCTTCTTCTCGACTTCTCGTCGGCGGTCGTTGCAGTCGACTCTGACGGCGACCACGTCGCGGCCGCAGTCGGCGCCTTCGTTGTCAGCGTTGACGATGACATGCCGATCCAGGTCGAGGGCGGCATCACCGCCAATGTCGATGAGGATGAGCTCAGCCCGAACGGCATTACCGACAACGATCTGGAGACGACGGTCGCGACCGGCTCGCTCGCCGGCCAGGTCTCCGTCGGCGCCGACCAACCCGGACATTTCACCTTCGATCCGAATGCGCTCGGCGGTCTGCCGACTGATCTGACCTCAGGGGGTGCGGCTATCCACTTCGGCGTAGTTGGTGGCGTGCTCATCGGCTACACAGGAAACAACGCAAGCGACACGACCCATCAGGTCCTAACGGTAAGCATCACCGACGACGGGGATTATACCGTTACCCTTAAGGCACCGATCGACCACCCGGTCGATCATGTCGACGGTCAGCCTGCGAACGACGACCAGGATCTGTCGATCGACCTTTCGGGCGCGGTCCAGGTGACGGACTCCGACGGCGACTCCATCCACCTCGACACCGGCTCCTTCCTCGTCAACATCGAGGACGACGTGCCGACTGCGTCCAACACGCAGCTCACCGGCACTGTCGATGAGGACGGCGTCGTCGAAGGCGCGGCCGACGGCGGCGACGGCGACGGTATTGCCGGCGGTCCGAGCGACATCGCCGGTGAGGCGACTACCGCCAGCGGTAACGTCTCAGGGCTGTTCCACAGCGGAGCGGACGTTCCGCTGACGTATCAGATGCTGAGTGACTTCACTGCGCTGGATGCGCAGGGACTGACGTCGAACGGGGTTCAGATCGACTACTCGGTTTCACACGTCGGCGACGTCTATACGCTGACCGCCTATCTGGATGGCGGCAGCGCGTCCAATGCGGACGACCAGGTGTTCACCTTCACCCTCAATGCGAACACTGGGGCCTATCAGTTCAATCTGATCGACCAGCTCGACCATCCGACGCTGAACAACCTCCCGGGCGACGACACCGAGAACGATCTTGCGATCCAGCTCGGCTCGATCATCCAGGCCACCGACAATGATGGCGACACGGTCGTCGCCAATTCGGGCGAGGAGACGGGTCTCGTCATCACAGTGAACGACGACACTCCAGTCGCGCGCGACGACACGGACGAGATCACGGCGGGCGGCAGCACGGCCTCCGGCAATGTGATTACCGGTTCAGGCACGACGAGCGGCGTGGCCGGGCATGACTCGACTGGCGCCGATGCGCCGATCTCGGTCATCTCGATCAGCAGCGACAGCCACGGGACCGACACCACGTTCAGCGTGCCCGGACCCACGGGCGTTCTGTCGATCGCAGGCGATCACGGCACGCTCGAGATGCATGCCGATGGTAGCTATACGTACACGCGTACCGACAATGTCGGCGGTGTCAGTGACACGTTCACGTATGCGATCCAGGACGCTGACGGCGACAAGACGACGGCGACTCTGACGATCGGCATCGAGGACAGCATTCCGCATCTGGATACGCCGGACGTCGCGCACCTCGACGATGACGCCGTTTCCGGCGCTGGAGGCAACCCCGGTGGCACCGGCGACGATGCGCCGAATCCGCCCGACCCGGATGTGGTGACCGGAACGCTGGTTGGAACACTCGGAGACGGTACGCTTACGTATCACTTCTCCGCGAACGCCGATCAGACGGGCCTGCCGACCGGGTTCACCGTCGATACCGTGAACAGCACGGCGACGACGCTGTATATCGATCAACTTCAGGGTGCGACCGAGGTTCGGGTCCTGACTATCACGCTCGACCAGAGCACCGGTGACTACTCGGTCACGCAGAACGCCGCGATGATCCATCCGTCGCAGGACGGCACGGCGAACGACAATACCGAGAACAACATCACCGACATTAACGTGAAGTTCTTCGTCGAGGACGCGGACCACGATCACTCGAACGTCGTCGATCTGAACATCAACGTCGACGACGACACGCCGGCTCAGACGGCGCTAACGGTGGTTGCGCATGTCGACGAGGATGAGCTGCCCGGCGGCATCACGGACAGCGATGGCGAGACGACCACCGACAGCGGTTCGATTGCTGCGCTTGCGAGCATCGGCGCGGACAAGCCCGGGTCATTCGGCTTCGATCCGAACGCTCTTGGCGGACTGCCCTCGCTCACGTCTCACGGAACGACGGTGGATTACACCGTCGTAGGCGGCGTGCTGATCGCCTACCTTGACGGCGGCACAGCGACGAACGCGGCCGACCAGGTGTTCACGGTTAGCTTGAACGCGGCTGGAGACTATACGGTCACGCTGAAGGCGCCGATCGACCATATCCCGAACACGCCGGCGAACGATGACAACCAGGACAAGGTCGTCGATATTTCCAGCGCGGTCCAGGTGACAGACGCCGATGGCGACTCGATCCACCTCGACTCGGGATCGTTCACGATCAACATCGAGGACGACATCCCCGATGCCCAGACCAACGGCAGCGGCGTGGGAACGGTTACGCTTGATGAGAGCGCGTCGAACACGGACACGGCCGGCGCATCGCCGCCTTCTGGCGATAACTCCGAGACGATAAACCTCGCCGCAGGCTTCGTCACCGGAGGATCCGTGGCCTATGGTGCGGACGGCGCGGCCGCGTCGGGTGCGGTGACCTATGCCCTGCACCTCAGCGGAACGAACGTCGGATCGGGCCTGTTCGCGCTCGATCCTGCCGATACCACCACGAGCGACCTCGACGGGATCGGCAAGGGCTCCGAGATCGTGATGAACATCAACGGTGCGGGCACCGTGATCACGGGCACTGTCGGTACGACGACCTACTTCACGATCACGATCGATCCGGCAACGGGCATCGCGACGTTCGCGCAAGTGAATAACATCTGGAACCCAACTGCGGGCTCGAGTGCGGCTGCCCTCGATGATACGGCTTCGCTCCACACCGCGAGCGCGTCCGACATCACGGTCGTCCAGACGGTGAAGGACTTCGACGGCGACACCGACAGTGCGTCCGTCAACATCGGCCAGGACGTGTTCAAGATTCAGGACGACGGCCCGCGGCCGTTCACTCCGGATCCTCTGGCGTCGCTGACCGGCGCCCAGGCAGCCGTCACTGGCAGCCTTCACCTCAACATCGGGACCGATGGGCTCGGCACGCTGGTCTTCGACCTCCTCGGCAACGGCTCGGGAACGCTGAACAACGGCATTGCGGCCACGGACGCGCTTGGCAACAACCTGACCGTCGGCGGAGTTCAGCTCTTCCTGTTCGGCGACAATACGAACCACGTCTATGCCGCGACTGACGTCAATGCCGCGCATGCGTTCGACGTGACCTTGAACGCCGACGGCACCTGGACCTTCGACGTCAATGCCGACGTATCCAACGGTACAACG
>Ga0207649_10001488_pt1 | contig 13760 bp, 11 predicted proteins | sample KBSC43metaG_FD_184317 | JGI IMG/M metagenome (GOLD analysis project Ga0207649, IMG submission 184317) | Corn rhizosphere microbial communities from Kellogg Biological Station, Michigan, USA - KBS C4-3 metaG (SPAdes) (version 2) | ecosystem: Host-associated > Plants > Roots > Rhizosphere > Soil ... | reverse complement strand
CGTCGCTCCCGGGACGTGGGGCAGGGCAACGCGGGTGCTCATCTGGTCGCCAAACCAGCGCTCGACGTCGGCGCGGCTGGCGGTGGTGAGCTCGTAGGGGAGCCTCCGCTGGTAACGGAGCGCGGCATCCTCGAGGAGTTGCTCACGGTGGCCCGGCCGCGATTCCATGTACACCACGCCCGCCGCCGCGGCGGCGAGCGCGAGGCTTCCCCAGCGGGCCCAGGACAGCATCTGGACGCGGCGGCTCTCCCGGTGGATTCCGGCGCGGAGCATGGCCCGGAGCGCCTCCGGGGCAGGGGCCCGGGTGCGCAGCTGGGCGCTGCGGCGCAGGGCACCCTGGAAGGCGGCCTCGCGCGATAGCCGTCCGCGGCAGCCGACGCAGACCGCCACGTGACCCTCGAGGTACCCGCGCTCCGTCTCGTCGAGCTCGCCGTCCAGGTATGGATAGATGAGCGGGTCGAGTTCTGAGCAATTCATCGGGCGGCCCCGCGGGGCTCGGGCAAATGTCTAGCCCGGGAATCCCCGATCTGGCCAGCGACCGGCCTGGAAGGGCCCGTCAGCCCGTACGGCGGCGGCGGTATGCGCCCAGGTCGACCGGGGCCTCGGGGGCCTCGGGTGTCTGTGCGGGGACAACACCCTGACCGGCCGCGTAATCCCGGAGAGATCTCTGAAGTGCCTTCCGCCCCCGGAAAAGTCGGCTCATCACGGTTCCGACCGGAACATCGAGGATCTCGGCGATCTCCTTGTAGGAGAACTCCTGCAGGTCGGCGAGGATGACCACCAGACGGAAGTCGATGGGCAGCCCGTCGATGGCCCGGAGCACGTCGTCCGAGAGCAGCCGGTCGAACATGTACTGCTCGGGGTTGGCGGCGTAGTCACTCGCGTCCCGGCTGACGAAGGCCTCGTGGACGGCCTCTCGCTCCGCGCCCTCGGTGACGCTCCGCTCCTTCACCTTGCGGCGGTACCGGTTGATGAAGGTGTTGGTGAGAATCTTGAAGAGCCAGGCCTTGATGTTCGTGCCGCGCTCGAACTTGTCGAAGAAGCGGTAGGCCCGCATGCAGGTGTCCTGCACCAGGTCTTCGGCGTCACGGTCGTTCTTGGTCAGCCTGAGCGCCGCCGAGTACAGCGGGTCCAGGTGGGCCAGCACCAGTCCCTCGAACTCCTGCTTGGTGCGGTGGTTGTGGCGAAAGTCCAAATCCCGCTCCTCCCTGGCGACGCCCAACACCGACGGCCGGGCAACGTTGCTCTTCAGATACGGGGCCAACGCCGGATTGCGTCAGCGATTGCGGAGAAAGGTGATCCGTCGCCCGGAGGGCAGCCGAGCAGCCGGGCAGCTACTTCCGGGACAGCGCCTGCTCCAGCGGCACGTACGGGTAGCCCAGGTCCCGGGCCACGGCCTCGTAAGTGACCGATCCGCCGTAGGTATTCACCCCGCGGGCGAGGGCCTTGTCCTGGTGGACAGCCTCCACCAGCCCCAGGTCGGCGATCCGGCGGGCATAGGGGCGGGTGACGTTGGTGAGGGCGAAGGTCGAGGTCTGGGGAACCGCCCCGGGCATGTTGGCCACGCAGTAGTGGACGACGCCGTGGACCACGTAGGTCGGGTTGTCGTGGGTCGTGGGCCGGCAGGTCTCGATGCATCCGCCCTGGTCCACCGCCACGTCCACGACCACCGAGCCGGGCACCATCTCGCGGATGAGGTCCTCGCGGACGAGCTTCGGCGCCTTGCCGCCGGTGATGAGCACGCCTCCGATGACCAGATCCGCCTCGCGCACCGCCCGGGCGATGGTCTCGGAGTCCGAGGACAGGACCTCCACCCGGCCGAGGAAGACGTCGTCGAGATAGGCGAGCTGGAGCTGGTTGATGTCCAGGATGGTGACGTCCGCGCCCATCCCCACGGCGATCTTCGCGGCGTTGGTGCCCACCACCCCGCCGCCGACGATCGCCACCCGCCCGCGGCGCACGCCGGGAACGCCGCCCAGGAGGATGCCCTTGCCGCCGTGCTCCTTCTCCAGGCACATCGCCCCGACCTGGATCGACATCCGGCCGGCCACCTCGCTCATCGGGCGCAGAAGGGGCAGGCTTCCGTCGTCGAGCTCGATGGTCTCGTAGGCGACTGCGGCCACCTTCTTCTTGAGGAGGACCTTGGTCAGCTCGGGGTCGACGCCGGCGAGGTGGAAGTAGGTGTAGACGATCTGCCCTTCCTGCATCCGGACGTACTCGGGCGCGACGGGCTCCTTCACCTTGACGATCATCTCCGCGCGCTTCCACACCTCGTCCGGTGAGGAGATGAGCTGCGCGCCCGCCCGGGCGTAGTCGGCATCCGGAAGGCCCGACCCGATGCCGGCTCCCGACTCGACGAGGACCTGGTGGCCAGCATCGACGAGCGCCTTCACCGCGCCCGGGACCATGCCGACCCGGTACTCGCGAACCTTGATCTCCTTGGGGACGCCGACGATCACGGGATGAACCCTCCGCTGCTCTGGTGAGGAAGCGCGGGGGGCCAGACCACAGGGATGTCCCCCGGGTCAAGCACCGCGCGCGCCGACGCGGAGTGTTAGGAGTGCCCCGGCCATGCCGCCGTCCCGGACGCCCGCGCTGCTCATCGCCGACCCCTCGGGGAAGGTCCTCGAGCACCCGCGCCTGCTGGCGACCGTCCGGTCGGGAGACGAGGTCCTGCTCCCGCCCCAGCCCGCCATCCCGCTGCCCGAGGGTGGACGGCTGGTGCATCTGCCCGGGCGGCGGCCGGTGGGGGTGGACCCGGAGACCGGAGAGCTGGTGCTCGTCTCCGAGTTCCAGGCGGACCGCCGGCGCTTCGTCCCCCACGCGGTCGGAGCGCTCGTCCCGCCGGGATGGACCCGGACCTACCTGCCCGGCGAGGTGAAGGCGAACGGTCCGGTGCTGCCTCAGTGGGCGTACACCGCCGCCGGGTGGGATCGGGAGCGGGGAACCGCGGTCGCCTGGGCCCTCCACACCGACCGGCGCAGGCACTGGGACCCGGGACGTTTCTCCACCACCGAGCTGAAGGCGCGGGTCCGGACCGCGCGCGCGGCCGACCCGGAGAACCGCGTCCTCCGACAGCTGGAGACGTGCGCGCTGGTCTACCGCTGCTTCACCAGCCAGAACCTCTTCTACGGGCGGGACGAGGGTGCGCTGCCGGTCTCGACCATGTGCAACGCCGCCTGCGTCGGCTGCATCTCCGATCAGCCCGACGACGGCCCACCGGCCTCGCACGCCCGGATGGACGACGGGCCCGGTGCGGAGGAGCTGGCGCGGGTGGCGGTGGCGCACCTGCACGCGGCGGGCCCCCGGGCGATGGTGAGCTTCGGGCAAGGCTGCGAGGGAGAGCCGCTCACGCGCTGGCGGGTCATCGCCGAGGCCATCCGGAGGATCCGAGCCGAGACCTCCCGGGGCTCGCTTCACATCAACACCAACGCCAGCCTCACCGACGGCCTCGCCGCGCTCTACGACGCGGGGCTGGACTCCATCCGCGTCTCTCTCAACTCGGCGGTGGCGGACCTCTACGAGGGCTACTACCGGCCGGAGAAGTACGGCTGGGGCGATGTGGAGGCCTCCATCGCGCTGTCGCGCGCGCGCGGTGCCTACCTGGCGCTCAATCTTCTGACCTTTCCCGGGGTCACCGATCGTGAGGGCGAGGTGGAGGCGCTGCTCTCGCTGGTCCAGCGCCACCGCATCGATCAGGTGCAGGCCCGCGGTCTGTGCATCGATCCGCTCCAGTACCTGGAGGTGGCGCGGGACCGGGGGGCAGGAGGCCGTCCGATGGGCATCGCGCGGATGCTGCGGGTGCTGCGCGAGGGCGCGCCCTGGGTCCGGGTGGGCAACTTCGCTCGCGGGCTCGGCGAGCGGAGAGCTCCCTCGGGCGCTGCCGGGGCCCGCTGAGCTCACGGCCGGGTGGACGTCCCCGATGCCGGCCGAGTGGCCGCTGGGGCCGACACCCGCCCGGCGACCCGTTGCGCACCTTCGCCATGTGGGGCCCGCGTTGCGAGGGTGGCGGCGCTTCTGGCAGCGTGCCTCCCGCACATGCTGATCCTCCTCAAGGCTGACGTCACTCCCGAGCAACAGGAGGCCGTCGAGAAGCACATCCGCAGCCTCGGTTACGTCCCGCACGTCATCCCCGGTGCGACCCGCACCGCGGTGGGCATCACCGGCAACAAGGGAGCGCTCGATCCGGAGCCGTTCCGGATGATGCCTGGCGTCGCCGACGCCATCCCGGTCAGCCAGCCGTTCAAGCTGGTGAGCCGCGAGGTGAAGCCCGAGGACACCCTGGTGAAGGTCGGAGAGCTCACCATCGGCGCCAACGAGCTCATCGTCGCCGCGGGCCCGTGCTCGGTGGAGACCCGCGAGCAGATCGTCGCCACCGCCCGGTCCGTGCGTTCCCAGGGCGCCCGGATGCTGCGAGGTGGCGCGTTCAAGCCACGGACCTCGCCCTACGACTTCCAGGGGCTGAAGGCGGATGGCCTGAAGCTGCTGGGTGAGGCGCGCGCGGCGACCGGTCTGCCGGTGGTCACCGAGGTGAAGGACGTGGAGAGCCTGGAGATGGTGGCCCAGGGCGCGGAGATGTTGCAGATCGGCGCCCGGAACATGCAGAACTTCTCCCTGCTCGAGGCGGTGGGCGAGATGCAGCGGCCGGTGCTGCTCAAGCGGGGAATGAGCGCGACGCTCAAGGAGATGCTGATGGCGGCCGAGTACATCGTCGCGCGCGGCAACCGGCAGGTGGTCCTCTGCGAGCGCGGCATCCGGACCTTCGAGACGATGACCCGCAACACCTTCGACATCAACGCCATCCCGATGCTCAAGCAGCTCTCGCATCTTCCTGTCTTTGCCGATCCCTCGCACGGAGTGGGAGTGCGGCACGGCATCGCCGCCGTCGCCCGGGCGGCAGTGGCGGCGGGGGCGGACGGGCTGCTGATCGAGGTCCACCCCGATCCGGCGCGGGCGCTGTCCGACGGCGCGCAGTCGCTCACCTTCGCCGAGTTCGAGGAGCTCATGTCCGGCGTGCGGGCGGTGGCCGCGGCCATCGGCCGCTCCGTCGCTGCTCCCCTGGCCTGAGCGTGCGGATCCGCGTTCGACGAGCGTCGCGTCTGGAGGCCAGCGTCCTCGCGCCCGGCGACAAGTCGATCTCCCATCGAGCGCTGCTCTTCGGCGCGCTGGGAACGACGCCGATGCAGGTCCGGAACCTCGCTCCGGGCGCCGACGTGCGCTCCACCGCGTCGTGCCTCCGCGCGCTGGGGGTCTCCATCGACGAGGGCGAGGCACCGGGAACGGTGAGCGTCCGTGGGGTCGGGCCGGGCGGATTCCGGCCTCCAGCGATGGTGCTCGACTGCGGGAACAGCGGGACGACGATGCGCCTGCTGCTGGGGCTCGTCGCCGGCGCCCGGGTCACCTGCACGCTGGATGGCGACGCCTCCCTGCGCAGCCGCCCCATGCGTCGGGTCCTCGGTCCGCTCCGGGCGATGGGAGCGCGGATGGAAGGGGAGGGTGGCCCCGACGACGAGCACGCCCCGCTCCGGGTCGAGGCGGCATCGACCCTCCGGGGAATGGCCCACCGCCTACCCATCGCCAGCGCTCAGGTGAAGAGCGCCCTGGTGCTCGCCGGGCTCGCCGCCGAGGGCGAAACGCGGGTGCGGGAGCCCGAGCCGTCGCGTGACCACACCGAGCGGATGCTCGCCGCCTGGGGCGCGCCGGTCCGGATGGAGGAGGGTGAGGTCGTCGCCACGCGTCTGCTCCGCCCGCTGTCGCTCCCGGGCTCGCTGGAGGTGCCCGGTGACCCGTCCTCGGCGGCGTTCTGGGTTGGCGCCGGGCTGCTGGTCCCCGGCGCGAGCGTGGTGGTGCGTGGGGTGGACGTGAACCCGACGCGAACGGGGTTCCTGTCGGTGCTGGAGCGGATGGGCGCCCGGGTCGAGCGGGAGCCGGAGACGGCGCGCGCCGGCGACCCGGTGGCGACGCTGCGAGTCCGGGGCGGTCAGGCGCTCCGGGCGACGGAGATCCGGCCCGCCGAGGTACCGTCGCTGCTCGACGAGATTCCCCTGCTCGCGGTGGTGGCCAGTCAGGCGAGCGGAGAGACCCGGGTCAGCGGGGCCAGGGAGCTGCGGGTGAAGGAGTCGGACCGGCTCCGACAGCTGGTGATGGGGCTGCGAACGATGGGCGCCGACATCGACGAGCTCGACGACGGCTTCGTCCTCCGCGGGCCGGTCCGGCTGCAGGCGGCGACCATCGACGCCGCGCACGACCACCGCATCGCGTTGTCCTTCGCCATCGCCGGCCTGGTCGCCGACGGCGAGACCGAGGTCGACGGCGCGGAGTGGGCCGACATCTCGTATCCTGGCTTCTTCCGGGAGCTCGGCGGCGCCACGGGCCGGGCGGTGGAGACCCCCTCATGAGCGGTGCGGGACGACCTGACCGGAGAGCCCTGGCGTCCCTTCCCGCGGGCTAGCGAGCCACCGTCGCCCCGGCCTGCTGCAGGAACTGGTGAACGAAGGCGATGGCCATGCTGCCCTCGCCGACCGCGGCGGCCACCCGCTTCACCGGGCTGCTGCGGACGTCGCCGCAGGCGAAGACGCCGGGGACGCTGGTCTCCAGGAGGTAGGGGTCGCGACGCTCCCCCCAGCGGCCGGCCTTCACCACGGCGTCCCCGGTGAGCAGATAGCCGCGCTCGTCCCGTGCCAGCTCCGAAGGAAGCCAGGAGGTCTCGGCGTCCGCCCCGATGAAGACGAACACTCCGGTGCTGGGCTCACGCCTCACGGCGCCGGTGATGCGGTCCACGATGTCGATGGCCTCCAGCTGCTCCCGACCGTGAATCGCCTGCAGCTCGGCGGACAGGGCGACCCGGATGTTCGCCTTCCCCCGGAGCTGCTCCACCAGGTAGTGGGACATGCTCTTCTCCAGCGAGCCACCCCGCACCACCAGCGTCACCGTCCGGGCGTGGTTGGCGAAGAACATCGCCGCCTGACCGGCCGAGTTCCCGGCTCCGATGAGATGGATGTCCTGGTCCTGGGCCATGCTCGCCTCGCTCCGCGACGCGCCGTAGTGGACGCCCTTTCCGAGCAGCCGGTCGAACCCATCGACCGGAAGGCGGCGCCAGCTGACACCGGTGGCGATGATCATCGTCCGTGCCCGAATGGCGCCGTGGCCCTCGATGTGAACCGTCCGCGTCCCCGGCTCGATTCCGACGACCGGTCGGGTGACGATGATCTCGGCGCCGAGCCGCCGCGCCTGCTGGAGCGCCCGCCGGGCCAGCTCGTCCCCGGACACCCCGGTGGGGAAGCCGAGGTAGTTCTCGATGCGCGACGAGGTCTCGGCTTGCCCGCCCGGCGCCTCGCGCTCGATGACCAGGGTCCGCAGGCCCTCGGAGGCGCCATAGACCGCTGCCGCCAGGCCGGCCGGACCGCCGCCCAGGATGATCGTGTCGTACTCGCTGGCCAGGGGGAGGGTCTGCAGGCCGAGGCGCTCCGCCACCTCTCGTGGCCGCGCGCCGAGCACGGTGCTGCCGTCCTCGCAGTGCAGCGCCGGCAGGTCAGCGGGCCCGGTCGCCGCTCCCGGCCACCGGGATGCATCGGGAGAGTCGGGATCCAGCCAGTCGAAGCGGATCTGGTTCCGGGTCAGGAAGGCGTGGAGCTTCCGGCAGGCCGGATCTCCGCGGCGACCGAGCACCGTCGCCCGGGACCGGGTCGGCGCAGAGGCGATGCCCTGCAGCCCCCCGATGCGCTCCCGGGCCAGTGCCGCCACCCGGGTCAGCGCGTCCGGGAAGTGTGCGGCGAGGGCATGGAACTGCGGAGGATCGATCCGGATGACCCGGGACGGCTCGTGGGCCCGGAAGCTCCCCTGGAAGGCGATCCCGAAGATGATCGGGACCTCACCGAAGATCTGCCCCGGCGAGCGCCAGCCGATGGTCCGCTCGATCCCGTCGATGGACTTTCTCACCTCGATCTTCCCGGCGAGGACCAGGAACAGGGCCCGGTCGTCTCCCTCGTGCGCGGCGTGCTCGCCGGGGGCGAGGCGGATGTCGGCGGCCGTCCGGGCCACCCGGGCGAGGTCCCCCTCCGGAGCCCCGGAGAGGACCGGCACTGCCGCCAGCTCGGTGACGTCGATCATGGACCCGGTCAGTGTAGCGGGGGTCGCGGCCACCGGCGTGCTGCTCACCCCGCCCGGGAGGGCGCGGGGACGCCGCCAGGCACCCCCGAGGGGGTACAGTCGGCGGTCGGCGGCCGTGGACCGACCGCTGGCCTGCCAGGAGAGCCCGTCCGCCGCCGTGCCGCGTTTCGCCGTCATCGGAGACCCGATCCACCACTCGGCCTCGCCCAGGCTGTTCCGCTGGCTCGCCGGGACGCTCGGACTGCCGCTGACGTACGAGGCCGTCGAGGTGCCGTCCGGTTCGCTCCCGGCGGTGCTCGAGGAGGCCCGCGCCGGGCGGTGGGACGGGCTGTCGGTGACCATCCCTCACAAGCAGGACGCGCTGGTCCTGGCCGACCGGGCCGACCCGCGGGCGGCGCGGACGGGAGCGGCGAACTGCCTGGTGCGCTCGGCGCAGGGCCGGCTCGTGGCCCACAACACCGACGTGGAGGGCGTGGTGCAGGCGCTCGCCAGGCACGGGCGCTCCCTCGCCGGCAGCGCGGTGCTGCTCCTGGGCGCGGGTGGCGCGGCCCGCGCGGGTGCGGTGGCGGCCCGGGACGCCCGTGCCTCGCGCCTGTGGATCGCCAATCGCCACCCGGCACGCGCGCTCGATCTCGCCTCGGCGTTCGATGGAGAGGCCCTGCCCCTCACCGCCCAGGCGCTCGGGCCGGTGCTGCCGCGGGCGGACCTCGTGCTGCAGGCCACCTCGGTGGGCCTCGACGCGCCGGACGACTCGCCACTGCCCCCGGGGTGCGTGCTACACGACCGGGCCACGGTGATGGACATGGTGTACCGCCCGCTCCGGACCCGGCTGCTGCGTGACGCGGAAGCGGCCGGCTCCCGCACCATCGACGGGCTGTGGATGCTGGTCTTCCAGGGGCTGGCCGCGCTCCGGCTCTGGACCGGCGCGGAGCCCGGCCCGGAGGTCGCCGCGGCCCTGCACGCGCACCTCGCGGAGGGCGAATGACGCCCCGGCGGCTCCGCGCGCTCACCGCCGGCGAGAGCCACGGGCCTGCGCTCCTCGGCATCCTCGAGGGCCTTCCCGCGGGTCTCCCTCTCACCTCGGCGCTCATCGACCGGGACCTCGCGCGGCGGCAGAAGGGGTACGGGCGGGGCGGGCGCATGCGGATCGAGCAGGACGCCGCGGAGATCCTCGCCGGGGTCCGCTTCGGCGAGACGCTCGGGTCGCCCCTGGGGCTGCTGATCCGCAACCGCGACTGGGAGAACTGGACCGAGCGGATGAGCCCCGCTCCAGGAGGCCCGGATCCCCGTCCGGTGCAGGTTCCGCGCCCGGGGCACACCGATCTCGCAGGCGCTCTGAAGTACGGGCGCACGGCCGACCTGCGCGACATCCTGGAGCGGGCCTCGGCGCGGGAGACCGCGATGCGGGTGGCGCTGGGAGCCGCGGCCCGGGCGCTCCTGCGCGAGCTGGGCATCACCGTGGGGAGCTACGTGCGCAGCATCGGGACCGCCGAGGCCGACGCCGCGTCCGACGTCGCGCCGGAGCTGCTCCGGGAGGACGCCGAGGCCCTGGCCCTCCGCGCCGACGAGACCGAGACCCGCGCCCTCACCGGCGGCGGCTCGGACCGGATGGTGCAGGCGATCCAGGAGGCGCAGCGGCGGCGGGACACCCTGGGCGGAGTCATCGAGGTGATCGCCACCGGGGTGCCGCCCGGTCTCGGCTCGCACGTGCAGGCGGACCGGAAGCTCGACGGACGGCTCGGCGGCGCGCTGCTCTCCATCCCGGCGATCAAGGCGGTGGAGATCGGTGACGGGATCCGCGGGGGCGGCGCCTACGGGAGCGAGACCCACGATCCCATCGTGCTCTCCGGTGACCGGCTCTCCCGCACCAGCAATCACGCCGGCGGGCTGGAGGGCGGCATCACCAACGGCGAGCCGGTGCTGCTCCGTGCGGTGATGAAGCCCATCTCCACCGTTCCGGCCGCGCTCCCCTCGGTGCACCTGGGGACGCTGGAGCTCGTCCCCGCCCATGTCGAGCGGAGCGACACCTGCGCGGTCCCGGCGGCAGGCGTGGTCACCGAGGCGGTGCTGGCGCTCGTCCTGGCCGACGCCCTGCTCGAGGCCGTGGGTGGCGACACGATGGACGGGCTGCGGCCGGCGTTCGCCCGTCTCCGGCTCTCGGCCCGGACCCGGCCGGGACACGTGTGGCTGGTGGGGCCGATGGGCTCGGGGAAGACGGAGGCAGGACGGCGGCTGGCGGTGCTCCTGGGGCTGCCCTTCGTGGACCTGGACGCCATCGTCGAGGAGCGGGCGGGGCGGTCGGTGGCGGAGCTGTTTCGCGCCGAGGGCGAGGTCCGCTTTCGCGCGCTCGAGGCGGAGGCGGTCGGCTCGGCGGCGAAGGGGCTGGCGGCGGTCGTCGGCACCGGTGGAGGCGTGGTGCTGGGCGACGCTGCCTGGCGGATGATGCGGGAGAGCGGGGTGGTCCTGGGACTCACCGCTCGCAAGGAGACGCTGCTCTCCCGGCTCGCGGGCCAGATTGCGCACCGGCCGCTGCTGGCCGGCGATGCGAGCGCGGCGCTGGAGAGGATCCTCGGCGAGCGGCGCCACCTGTACCGGCGCGCCGACCTGACGCTGGACACCGAGGGCCTGCCCCCCGACGGCGTGGCCGGGGCGCTGGTCGGTCTGGCCCGGTCGCTGCACGGGCCGCTGGTCCGGCCCGGGGCGATCCCGTGAGGGTGACGGTCCAGTCCCGCGCCGGGGTCTACTTCGTGGACATCGCCCCGGGCCTGCTGGCGAGCCTCGCCGAGGACCCGCTGGGCACCGGATTCACCGGGCGCGTGGCGGTGGTCACCGACTCCAACGTCCGGCCGCTGTGGGGCGATCGAGTCCGGGGGATGCTCGCCGGGGCCGGGCTCGACCCGGTGCTGATGGAGATTCCCGCCGGAGAAGGAAGCAAGACGCTCGCCCACGCGGACGCGCTGTGGACGCGGCTCATCCAGGCGGGGCTGGGCCGGGGGGACACGATGCTCGCGCTCGGCGGCGGCGTGGTGGGTGACCTCACGGGCTTCGTGGCCGCGACCTACCACCGGGGGCTTCGGCTGGTGCACGCGCCGACCAGCCTGCTCGCACAGGTCGACTCGTCCATCGGCGGCAAGGTGGCCATCGACCACCGGCTGGGAAAGAACCTCATCGGCGCCTTCCATCCGCCGGTGCGGGTCCTCTCCGACGTCTCCACGCTGCGGACGCTGCCGGTGCGCGAGCGCTGGAATGGGCTGGCCGAGGTGGTGAAGACGGCGCTGGTGCTCGACGGCGAGCTGTTCACCGAGCTGGAGACCGCGCTGCCGGCGCTCGGCGACGGCCGGGCAGACGACGAGGGCTGGGCCGGAGTGGTGGGTCGGACCGCGGCCCTGAAGGCGCGGCTGGTGTCGGAGGACGAGCTGGAGCGCGGGCCGCGGATGCTCCTGAACCTCGGTCACACCGTGGGCCATGCGCTGGAGGCGGCCACGGGCCACGGACCGCTCACCCACGGCGAGGCGGTGGTCCTGGGAATGCGGGCCGCGGTGGCGGTCTCGGAGCGTCTGGGGCGGCTGGGGCCGGAGGACGCCCAACGGGTGGAGGCGGTGCTGGCGCGCTTTCCCCGTCCGCAGGCCGTGCCTCGACCGGCCCGGGCCGAGGTGCGGGCCGCGGTGGGCCGGGACAAGAAGGCCAGCGGGGGGAAGATCCGGTACGTCCTCCTCGACGGAATCGGGCGCGGCGCGATGGAGCGGGCCCTCCCGGAGGAGCTCCTCGCCTTCGCGATCGACCGTGCGCTGGAGTCCCTCTGATGCGCGTGCTGGTGCTGCACGGCCCGAACCTCAACCTGCTCGGCGAGCGCGAGCCTGGCGTGTACGGCCGGGCGACTCTGGAGGAGATCGACGCGCGCATCGGGGAGCGTGGGCGCGCCCTCGGGGCACAGGTGCGGACCTTCCAGAGCAACCACGAGGGCGCCCTGATCGATCGGCTCCACGCCGAGCGCCGCTGGGCCGAGGGCGTTCTGTTCAATCCGGGGGCGCTGACCCACTACGCCTGGTCGCTCCGGGATGCGGTGGCGGCGGTGTCGCTCCCGTGCATCGAGGTGCACCTGTCGGACGTGAGCAAGCGCGAGCCCTGGCGGCGGACGAGCGTGCTCGCGGATGTGCGGGCGGCGCTCTGCGCGGGTCGGGGACTGGAGTCGTACCTGGAAGCGCTGGAGCTGTTGATGGAGATCGGTCCCGGCCCCGAGCACGACGCCGAGGCCACCGTGGCGCTCCTCGCCGAGCGGCTGGCGCACCCGGAGGACCGGAACGTGCTCGCCCGCGAGCTGGCGCAGCTCGTCCGCCGCGCCGGCCGGTTCCGGTGGGTGGGCCTCTACGACGTCGGGACGGAGGAGGTGGAGGTTCGCGGCTGGGCTGGCCCCGGTCCGCCAGCGCACCCGCGATTCCCTCGCAGCGACGGACTGACCGGGACGGCGATCGCGAGCCGCCGTGCGGTCGTCGTGCAGGACGTCCGGACCGACCCGCGGCACCTGCCGACGCTGGACGGGACCCGGGCCGAGGCCATCTTCCCGGTCATCGCGCCGTCCGGCGTGGTGGGCACCGTCGACGTCGAGAGCGGGAACGCACAGGCCTTCACCGCCGACCGGGTGCGGTGGCTCGAGCGGTGCGTCGTCGCGCTGGCCCCGTTCTGGGAACCACTGGTGAAGCTCGAAGCATGAACAGCCGCGGGCGCGTGGGGTTCGTGACCTCGGAGGAGCTCCGGGACCTGACTCCGGACGATCGCTCGCTCGTCCCGGTTCTGGCCGCGCGCGGAGTCGAGGTGCTGCCGGTCGTCTGGACCGAGCCACTGCCGGCGAAGCTCGACGCCCTCGTCCTCCGCTCCACCTGGGACTACCACCTGGCGCTGGCGAGATTCCTCGGCTGGCTCGACGCGGTCGAGGCGGCCGGTCTGCCCCTCTTCAATCGTCCCCCGACCATCCGCTGGAACGTGGACAAGAAGTACCTGCTCGAGGTCGCCGCCCGGGGTGTTCCGGTCGTTCCGACCCATCGTGCGGCGCAGGGCTCGGGGGTGGAGCTTTCCGCGCTGCTCCAGGAAGCAGGATGGACCGACGTCGTGGTGAAGCCCAGCGTCTCGGGAGGCGCGTACGGGACATGGCGTGCCGGCGCGAGCGACGAGGACGCGGCGCGCTTCGCGCGACAGCTGGAGACGATGGACTGCCTGATCCAGCCGTTCATTCCGGAGCTCGTCTCGGAAGGCGAGTGGTCGCTGCTCTTTTTCCGCGGCAGGTACAGCCACGCGGTCCTGAAGCGGCCCGGGCGCGGTGACTTCCGCGTCCAGGAGGAGTTCGGGGGCGTCTCCGGTCCGGCGGAGGCTCCGCCGCCCGTCGTCGAGGCGGCGACGGTGTCGCTCGATGCATCGGGGCAGGAGACCCTCTACGCCCGCGTGGACGGTGTCGTTCGCGGCGGTCGATTCGAGGTGATGGAGCTCGAGCTGGTGGAGCCCACGCTCTTCTTCGGGACGAGCCCCGGATCGGCGGAGCGCTTCGCCGACGCCCTGCTCGAGGCGCTCGGCTGAAGGCCCGTGCTCAGGAAGCGCGGATGGAGTGGACCGCCTCGGCCAGCGACCTCACCAGCGCCACCGGACCTTCCGGCTCGCCG
>Ga0207649_10001486_pt1 | contig 13765 bp, 8 predicted proteins | sample KBSC43metaG_FD_184317 | JGI IMG/M metagenome (GOLD analysis project Ga0207649, IMG submission 184317) | Corn rhizosphere microbial communities from Kellogg Biological Station, Michigan, USA - KBS C4-3 metaG (SPAdes) (version 2) | ecosystem: Host-associated > Plants > Roots > Rhizosphere > Soil ... | reverse complement strand
GGGGAGGTGTGGATTTAAGGCGAAGGTCGCGCCCTCCTTCGGGAAGACGATGTCGAAGGCGTCGTTGCGGGCGACGGCGCCGAAGCGATTTTCCGGGCTGTCGCACCACGGCGCATATTCCGGCGGGAGCACGAGCGTGTCGCGGCCGGCGATTTTTGCATACATCGTCGCGGCGGATTGCGTGGGCGCGGTGCCGGGGAGGAACCATTCGTGGACGGTGGGTTCGCCGGGGCGGGGCAGCAGGCCGGTCTCCGCGGCGACGTCGAGGGCGACGAGTTTTTCCGAGGGCGCGGGAGCGGGCAGCGGCGTGTCGCCGTGGGCGAGCAAATGGCGGAGCATCGAGGCCCATAGCGGGGCGGCGGCCCGCACGGCGAGGACTTCGCCGAGGGATTTTCCGTCGAGATTGCCGGCCCAGACGGCGACGGTGTGTTCGCGGTCGAAGCCGACGCACCAACGGTCGCGGTAGCCGGAACTGGTGCCGGTTTTCACCGCGACGCGCACGCCGAGGTCGAGCGGCGAATTCAGCCCGAAGCTGATGCGGCGGGCATCGTTGTCGCAGAGGATGTCGGTAACGATGGCGGTGGCCTCGGGCGAGGCGAGGCGGAGGCTTTCGATGGGCTCGCCGATCAGGGCGCGCGCGGGCCAGGCGACGCCGCCGCGGGCCAGGCCGGCGTAGGCGGCGGCGAGATCGACGAGGCGGATGTCGGCGTTGCCGAGGATGAAGCCCGCGCCGTAGGCATCGTAATTTTTTGGAAATTGGAAGCCCCAGCGGCGGAGGGAATTGAAGGCATCACGGGCGCCGAGGCGGCTGGTGACGAGGACGGCGGGGACGTTGAGCGAGTTGCCGAGGGCCTCGCGGGCGCGGACAGGGCCGTAGCTGCGGTGGGTGTAGTTTTGTGGGTCGTAGTCGGCGTAGGTTTCGGGAATGGCCTGCGGCGTGTCTGGCAGCAGCGAGGCGGCGGTGAGGAGGCGGCGGTCGATCGCGGCGAGGTAGATGAACGGCTTCAGCGTCGAGCCGCTGCTGCGCGGGACGAGCGCGGTATTGATCGCGCTGTGCTCGGCGCGGCCGCTGCTGGCAAAGGCGCGGATTTCGCCGGTGGCGTTGTCGATCACGACGAGGGCGGCGTCGCCGATGCCGAGATTGCGGGTGTTGCGGAGATGCTCGCGGAGCATGGTCTCGGCGACATGCTGGAGGTCGAGGTCTAGGGTGGTTCGGAGGGGTTGAGAGTTGATAGTCGATAGCTGAGAGGCGCGCGACTGGGCTAGGGCGGTGAAATGGGGGGCGCGAACTTCCGGGGCGTGCTGCTCGACCCGCGGAGGCGCGGCGAGGAGCTGGGCGGCGGTGACGCCTCGTGGCAGGACGCCAGCGCGATCGAGCTGAGCGACGTTGCGCTCGTAGCGGCGGAGGGCGGCGTCGGGGTGCGTCCAGGGATTCAGCCGGGTGGGAGACTGCGGGAGGCCGGCGAGGAAGATGGATTCCGCGAGCGAGAGGGCGGCGACGGATTTTCCGAAGTAGGCCTGGGCGGCGGCCTCCGCGCCGAAGCGGCGGTTCCCATAGTCGATGCGATTGAGATAAGTTTCGAGGATGCGCGGCTTGCTCCACTGGCGCTCGAGGGCGAGGGCGGAGAGGGATTCCCTGGCCTTTGCGTCGAGCGTGCGGCGCGTGCGACCGGTGAGAATTTTGACCGTTTGCTGGGTGATGGTGGAGGCCCCGGAGACGATGCGCAGATTGCTCAAATTGCGGAATGCGGCGCTGACGGTCGCCGACCAATCGACGCCGTGGTGCTGCCAGAATCGATGGTCTTCGATCTCCACGGTCGCGAACGGCAGCCAGCGACCCATGTCCCGCAAGGCGACGGGGCGTTGGTCGCGCACGTCGGTGGTGCCGGGGCGCGCGAAGGGTTGGCCGTGAATGTCGAGGAGGACGGGCGTGGCGGGCGCGGGGCCGGCGACGGGAACCGGGGCGCGAGCGATGGCGAACTGGAGGACGAGCCACGCGGCAATCGCGACGACGAAAACGGAGATCGCGCCGAGGCCGAGGAGTCTTATTCCGTGACGACGCATTGCGAGGGCGCGGTGCGGGCGTAGGCGCGGGCGTCATACATCGGCGTCATTTGCGTCGAGGGCCAGGCGAACGTGCCGACGGAGGTGGCGCGGGCGAGGATGGCGTAGCTCTGCGCGCCCGCGGTGAGCGTGTCGAAGAAGAGGTTCGTTTGCTGGTCACGCATTTCGGAGAACGAGAGCCACGCGGCCGGCGCGCCGGGCTCGTCGGGGATCTGGTAGAACTTGCCGATCATTTCGAGGTTGGGATTCAGAACCTCGAGGCCGGCGGGGAGGGCGGCCTCGATGGCGACGTAGTTTTGGGCCTCGTCGCAATGGAAGCGGAACGAGATGAGGATCTGGTCACCGAGCTTGAACGGGGCCCCGGCGGCGCCGGTGCGGGCGGGGTCGGTGAGGTTCTTGACGACGCGTTCGATGCGCAGGCCTTTGCCGACGGCGGTTTGCTCGGCGGGGGCGAGCGCGCGGCGGGCTGCGAGGACGTAGGAGGTGGCTTTGCCGGTGCCGTGGATGGAGAGATCGCGCAGATGGGCGAGGTCGCGAGCGACCCAGGCGGCGGCGGATTGATTCGGCGAAACGGCATCCGGCGGCGGCGCGATGGCGGTGGGCATTTTGGCGGGCGGCTTTTGCTGCACGAGCGCGTTGAAAGCGATGAGCAGCCAGAGATTTTCCTGCGTGGAGAGATTGGTGGAGTTGCCCATTTGCGCTTCGAGGCGGGCCTTGAGCGGGCGCGGATCGGCGTCCGGCGTGATGAGCAGGCGGGCCCAGATGCCGATGGCCTCGGCGCGAGTGGTGGAGGAGAACGTCGCGGGGTTGAAGGCGCGGTCGTCGAATTTTTCGGGAATTTCGCGGATGAGTTCCTGCTGGTGGTCGGGCTCGAGATTCCAGGTATTCAGCGCGACGGCGAGGAAGGCGCGGGCTTCGTCGGTAAGGCGGTCGCGGCCGAGGAAGAGTTCGTTCGCGGCGGCGGCGACATCGTCGTCGGGCGCGTCGGCGCTGAGCTGCGAGAGGACGAAGAGTGCGAAGGCGCGGAGCGAAGGCGGAACGTCGAGTCGGCTCTTACGCAGGACCATTTGGTTGAGCGCGCGCGGCAGGGCGTTGGCGAGATCCTCAGGAACGTCGTAGCCGGCCTGCTGCGCCTGCGCGACGGCCCAGGCGGACTGGATCGTGACGAAGGGATTGCCGTTCGTGCCGTAGGGCCAGTAGGGCAGGGTGTCGTCGGGGAGGAGCGATTTGTCGAATTCCTGGAGCGTTTCCTCGATGACCTTGCGGTAGTTCGCGTCGCGTTCCGCGGGCTGCGGCAGGAAGGCGAGGAGCTTCGCGAGGGCGGTATAGACAAGGAGGCGCGAGGACTTTTGCTCGAAACAGCCGTGCGGATAGTCGAGCACGGTGGGAATGCCGAGGAGCTTCGGCAGATAGGGCGAGGTCGAGAGGGTGACGTCACAATTGCCGGGCGTCGTGAGCCAGGCGGCGGGGGCTTTTTTCGCGGGATCGAAGGTTGGGCCGGTCGTGGCGCCGGCGACGGATTCATGCACCTCGATCGTCCGCGTGGCGACGGGGAGGGTAACCTCGACTTCGTCGGTCGCGCCGGTGTTGGAGCTGACGGCGAAGCGCACGGTCGCCTTGGTCGCGTCGTCGGAGACATGTGCGCGGAACGTGGCGACGGACGGATCGTTTTTGGTCGCGGTGCGCTCGACGGAAGCGGGTCCGTCGAGGGTGACGCCCTCGCCGACGGAGCAGCGGATCGTGAGTTTTTCCTCGGGCGAGGCCTTTTGCCGGGCGACGGCGCGCAGCTCGACCGTGTCGCCTTGGCGGAGGAAGCGCGGGAGGGCGGGCTCGACAATGAGGGGTTTGCTGACGGTGAACGTGGTGTCGCCGGAGCCGAATTGGTTCGCCTTGGTCTGGCCGAGGGCGATCACGCGGAAGCGCGTGAGGTTGTCGGGCGTGACGAATTTCGCGGTGGCAATGCCGCCGGGGCCGGTCGTGAGGGCGGGCAGCCAGAGGATGAGCGGGCGGAAGTTCTGGCGGACGAATTTGGAGTTGCCGTAGTCGTCCTTGCCGCCACCACCGACGACGAAGCCTTTCTGCGTGAGGCTTTGCTCGCTGAAATTCTCGACGTAGCCGGAGAGCGCGAGGCGGGTGACGACGTTGAACGGGTGGTCGGGGAAGAACGTGCCGAGCAGGCCGGGCAGCGTCCACCCGCCGAGGGTGAGGATGGAATCATCGACGGCGTAGAGGGTGATCGAGGCGCCGGTGACGGGTTTGCCGCCGGCGGTGGCGCGGACGGTGATCGTGCCGTTGTTGCGCGGTTCGTATTCGGCGCGGTCGGTGGCGAGAGTGAGCGCGAGGTCAGCGTTGGGCTGGCTGACCTTCAGCTCGGTCGTGCCATACATTTCGCCGGGCAGGTCGTCGGTCTTGCCGGGGCGAAGGAGATAAACGGAGACGTGGACGTTTGGCGCGTAGCCGGGTTTCACGGGGATTTCGAGACGCGTGGAGTTGCCGGGGATCGGCGTCGTGAATGTGTCGAGCACGTGGTCGGTCTCGACGGTGACCCATGCGATGCCGCCGCTGGGCGCGAGCACGTCGAACGCGGCGCTAGCGCCGACGGGCGTGGCATCCTTCGAGGTGGACTTCACGACGAGCGCCTGGTCGTTCTTCACCGGGAGTTCCGCGTCGCCTTCGCCGGCGAGGTAGATTTCGTCGCTCACCGCGATGCCGGGCTTGCCGGGCAGCGGCGAAACGACGAGGACGTAGCGGCCTGGCGTCTTCGGCGTGAAGTCGAGATGGCCGTTGCCGGGGACGCGCTTCTGCTCGATGGGCACGTATTCGTCGGTGTTGCGGTAGCGATAGACGAAGGGCGCGAGGCGTTCCTTCACGGACTTCGTTTGAACAAGGAAGAGGTTGGCCTGCACGTCGCCGGAGGCCGGATCGCCGGTCGCGCGGGCGAGGGCCTGGAGGTCGAACGCGATGTCCTTCGTGCCGGTCGTGGAGTCGGCCTTCACCCCGAGGGTGACGTCATTCATGACGACTTTTTCCTCCGCGCCGCCGGTGATCGTCTGGCCGTCGGGGCCGGTGACATCGACGCGCCAGCTCACGTTGCAGGCCGCGCGGAGGCCGGGATCCTTGAACGGCGCCGGGCAGGTGAGCGTGGCGCGGCCCTTGCCGTCGAGCTGCGTTTCGCCGGTCATTTCCGCCTCGAAGGCGGGCGTGCGGCGTTGCTCGGAGTAGAGATCGACGCGCTTGAAGCCGTTGGCGTCCTCGTCGTTGTAATATTCGCCGTCGGAATCGCTCAGCCACGTGGCGGTCCATTTGACGGTGCTGCCGACATTCGGCGCGCCGTGGAAATATTCGGACGCGACGTTGATCGTTGAGACGCCGGGCTGCGTTTCGGTCGGCGAGTCGCAGACGACGGAGAACGGCGGATTCCGAAACTCGTCCACGCGAAACGTGCCGTTCGAGCCGGCATCGGTCTGGCCGATTTTTGCGGCGATGCGGAAGTCGCCGAGCTTGCCCTTCGGCGGCACGGTCCAGGCGGCGTCCCAGCCGCCGAACGCGTCCGCGGTGGCCGTGCCCTCGGCGACGCGCTCGTCGCGGTCGCTGTTGATGATCTGCCACGAGACGGCGGCCCCCGTCGGCGGAGTGAGGGCGTCGTCCGCGTTGCGCCGGAGGATGCCCTTGAATTTGACCTCTTCGCCGGGGCGGTAGAGCGGCCGATCGGTGATGATTTCGCCGAGATAGACGGGCGGCGGCGTGGCGTAATACGAGCCGGTGTCCGGGAACGATGAGCCGGGCGAAGCGGATTCGATGGACGGCGCACCGGGCGTATCGGCCACGAAGAACGCGGCGCCCTGGAGCGAAGCGGTGGGGAAGAAGACGACACCGAAGTCATCGGTCGTGCCATGCGTGATCTCGGTGAGCGCGGGCGTGAGGACCTTGACTGCGATGCCGGCGAGCGGCGCGGCGTCGCCCATGCGGGCAAGGCGCAGCGCGGTGCCGGCGGGCATTGTTTTTTGGGTGAAGACGGCTTCGTTGAAGAAGATGAGGGCGGTGTTTGCGATGGTCGCGCCGGCGTTGTCGTGGGCGGCGGCCTCCATCACATACGGACCGCTGAGCGCGGGCGCGCCGGCGGCGGGCTGCCACTCGATGGTGCGCACGGTGTCGCGGTCGTCCATCGACGCGGGCAGTTCACCTTGTCCGGCCACCGCGAGATGAAGCGCGTCGATGAGCGGCTTCGCGTTGTCCTTCATCGCGAGTTGCACCTCGCCGAGGCGTTCGAGCGGGACGCGGGCGAGGCGCCACGTCACGGGGCCGGTGTTCGCCTGGAGCAGGGCGAAACGCAGGCCAAGCGCGGCGCGCTGGCGGATCGTGCCCTCGGGGAACATGAGCGTCGCCTGCTTGGGATGGAACGTCGCGCCCCACGTTTCGGCCTTCGCCAAGGCGTAGCCGCTCTCGCCGGTGATCGCGGGATTGATCGTCACCCGGTAGCGTTTCGAGACGTCGAAATCGCCGTCGGCCAGCAGCAGCTCGCCTTCCTTGCGGAAATTGAGGTTCGGCACGGCGGGCTCGATGGTGAGCGCGTTTGCGGGCAATGCCTCGTCATCGAGGTTGCCGTGGAATTTGACCTCGATGTGCGGCTTGTCGGTGGCCCAATTTCGCGCGACGACGTAATCGACCTCGAGCGGATGCGTGCGGCCGAGCGCGAAGACTTCGGGATACGGCAGCGTGCGGCCGGCGTAGGCGTCGTGCATGTCCTCGACGATGAGGTCGTAGAAATGACCGACGGGGAGCGGATCGCGCGGACGCACGCGGAATTCCGTCGGGGCGGGTTCGGCGGCGGCATTCTTCGCATCGACGACGTCGCCGGTGACGTCGCTCACGGCGTGGTTGAGCAGGACTTCGGCGGGAAACCGCTGGCGGGTGAGGCGGTCCTGAAACCAGCAACCCGCGGCGGCGTCCTGCAGGCGGACCGGAAAGTTAAACTCCAGCGGCACCTGCGGCTGTGCGCTGAGCGTGTCCTTCACGTCGTAGTCGCTCGTGACGGTGAGGTCGGCGGTCTGGAGTTCGTAGCCCCAGTCCGCGACGGTCAACGCGGCGCCGGCGAGGTTTTTCAAGCCGTCGCGGAGACGCAGGCGGTAGTCCTGGCCGGGAATGAGTGGGTCGTGGACGGTCCAGACGCCCTGCGACTGCGTGCGCCAGATCCATTGGGCGTTGAGGTCCGGCCACATCGTGAAGGGTGAGGGGCTGTCCGTCGCGTCGATGCGATCCGGCGACACCATGGCGTCGGGAAACTGGATGGTGAATTCGGTTGTCGCCGTGAGGGAGTTGTCGTTCTCGTCATCGGAATCCTCTCCGCCTTCGACCTTGATACCCAGCGCGTCGGGGGCGTCCTTGAACGGGCGTGCGTCCTCCGCGATGGCGAGCGGTGTCGGCAGGGGCACGGCGGCCGCGGAAGGCGGCGTCGGCGCGGTGGTTGCAGCCGGCGCGGGCGTGGCGGTCGGTTGCGCAGGGGGACGGGCCATGCCGAGCGCGGCGAGGGCGGCGAGCGTGAGCGCGAGAGATGGTAGCCGGCGCGGTTTCATTTTTTGGCTTCGAGGGCGTCGGCGCGTTTCGAGGCGACGGCGGCTTCGTCGGGGCGGCCGAGGCGTTTGAGCGTGGCGGCTTTCACGCGGAGCATGGGAAGGGTTTCGTCGAGGACGAGCGCGCGGTCCGCGAACTCGAGGGCGAGCGGGAGGTTCGCCTGGCGGAAATAGAGGTCGGCGAGGTGGGCGTTCGCGAGGGCGAGCTGGGGCTTGGGCGGTTTCAACGCCTCGATGCGGCGGAAGATCGCAGCGGGATCCTGCCCGAGCATGGTGGCGGCGTAGAGGTCTTCGAGGCCGGCGGCAGCGGCGGCCGTCGGGGCGGGATTGAGCGCCATGGCGGCCTCGGCGTCGCGCTGGGCGAGGAGGAACTGACCGGCGGCGTTGAGGGCGCGGGCGCGGGCGGTGAGCTGGGCGACGTCCTTGGGATTTTGCGCGAGAGCGAGGTCGGCGGCGGCGATGGCGAGCGTGTCGTCGGTGGCGTTGGGCTTCGTTGCGTCGATCGAGTCGTCGCGGAGGGAATCCTCGGCCTTGAGTTTTCCGAGCATGAAGAGGACGCGGGCGCGGGTGATCTTCGCGGCGATGGAGTTCGGATCGAGGGCGAGGGCGGCGTTGGCGTCCGCGAGTGAACGGTCGAGGATGCCGCCGTAGCGCAGCCACCAGGCGCGCTCGACGAGCTTCGAGAGGTCGCGCGGATTTTGTTTCAACGCGGCGTCGAGCGGCGGAAGCGTTTGCAGGGTTTCCTGGAGCCGCTCAAAGGCGGGGAGCGCGCTCTTCACCGTGTCGCTGTCGGGTTCGAGGGCCTGCGCCTGCCCGGCGTCGGCGAGGGCGCCCGGGTAGTCGGCCAGCTTGAGCTTTACGTTCGCGCGCTGGATGAGGCTGGTAATGTCCTTGGGCGTGAGGGCGAGAAGAGCGTCGAGCGCGGCAAGTTGCGCGTGGGTGTCGTCGGTGGTGAGGAGGGCGCTGACGAGGGCTTGGTTCGCGGGGAGATTGGAGGGTTGTTTGGCGAGAAATTCGCGAAGCACGCGGATGGCGCCGGGCACGTCTTCGTCGCGGTTGCGCAGGACGCTCGCGCGAGTGAGCGCGGCGAGGTCGGCGGGCGCTTCCGGCCAGGCGGCGAGCGTGGCGGCGGCAAGATCGTAGTCGTTGATCTCGATCCAGAGTTCGATGAGCAGGCGGTGTGATGCGGCGTCGGCGGGATCCGCATCCACGATGCGGCGGAGGAGTTCGATGCGGGAAAGCGTGTCCTTGTCGTCGGTGGCGAGGGCGAGCTGGTCGCGGAGGGTTTTGACGTCAGCGGTGGCTCCCGAAGTTGGGCCGGCAAGAAAACATGCCACGACCGCGAGAAGAAGAGCCTGTCGCGGAGACATGGGAAGACGTTGCCAGAAAGTCGGCAGGGGAAACAATGGAATTCGGCTACGAGGCGGCAATGCGAAGCTCTTTGGCGCACATGCCGTAGAGACCGGTGTCCGGGCCGCGAAAGCCGAAGCGGGCGTAGAAGCCATCGCGATTTGCGCTCGTGAAAAGAGCGATGAGCGCCTTGGGCGGCGCGGTGCGTTGGAACCAGGCGACGAGTTCATTCATGAGGGCGGTGCCGATGCCGCGGCCCTGGTGGTCGGGATGCACGGCGACGTCCATGACGTAGAAGAACTGGCGGCCGTCGCCGATCACGCGGGCCATGCCGATGCACGCGCTTTCGTGCTCCACGACGATGGCGAAGAGGGATTGGCCGAGCGAGTCGGCGGCGGCTTCGAGGTTCGTGAAATCGGTCCAGCCGACGGCCTCCACGAGGGCACGATGCTCGGCGATGGTAGGCGGGCGGGGAACGAGGCGGACGCCGGGGAGCGGCGGGCGGTCGGGAATGGTGTTCGCGCGGGAAGGCTGGGAGATGCGGAAGCTGTGGCCGTTGTTGTCGCGGACGGTGAACTCGCGCAGGCCCCAGGGCTTGTCCTCAGGCGGGGCGTCGATTTGCGCGCCGGATTGGGTCCAGGTGGCGTGAAGCGCATCCACGTCGCCGACGTGGAGGATGTGGCAGGCGGGCGCGAGCGGACCGGTGGTGGCGGAGAGGAAAATGACGGCCTCGTCGCGAGAGACGGCGCCGTAGTCGTTCTCGCCCCAGGTCCAATCGATGGTGAAGCCGAGGACGTCGCGGTAATAACGCTGGGTCTCCGCGACGTTCGCGACGGGGAGTTGCGGGATCGGGCGGGAGAATTTGACCGGCATCGCGGCTGGTTAGCCGGGGTCGCAGGATATTGTCAACCGCGACGGCCTTGACTCGATTGAGGCGGACTCGAATATTGAGGTTCCCCTATGAAACGTCTCCTCTCCCTCGCCGCATCCCTCCTTTTCCTCGCCAGCGTTTCCACCGGCCTGGCGGACTCGAAAATTCCGTCGCTGGTCGGGAAGTGGTCCGTCAAATCCGAGGGGGCGATCATGATCCGCGGGGCCAGCCCCGGCAGCAACACGCATTGGACGAAGAATCAAAAATCGCTGGTCGGGGAAGTCACCGTGACGGCGCAGGAGGGCCGCGTGATCCACGGCATCTTCAAGTCGCCGAAGGGTGCGGAGCCGTTCCTGGCGGTGATCGGAGCGGACAAGGGCCTCTACCTGGCGGACAGCGACGGCTTTCTCGATGGCAGGATTATCAACCGCAACACGGTCCAGGTCGTCTATCGGCAGGTGACGGCGAAGGACACGGTGGTGGCGGTCGGCATCTGGACCCGCGTGAAGTAACGCGCGTTCGTTTTCGGCGAGGCGCTCGGATGGCTACAGCGTTGGCTGGGCTTTGTGCCAGTCGGTCGATTGCTCGTAGGCGTGGGCGATCTGGAGCAGGCGGGCTTCGTCGAAGGGCTTGCCGAGGAATTGGAGGCCGATGGGGAGCTTGGTTCCATCGGCTTCGCCAAATCCGCAGGGGACGCTGAGGCCGCAGATGCCGGCGAGGTTTGCCGCGATGGTGAAGATGTCCGCGAGATACATGCGGAGCGGATCGTCGGTGCGTTCGCCAAGCTTGAAGGCGAGGTCGGGCGAGGTCGGGCAGACGAGCGCGTCGCATTGCGCGAAGGCGTTCGTGAAATCCTGCCGGATGAGCGTGCGGACCTTTTGCGCGCGGAGGTAGAAGGCGTCGTAATAGCCGCTCGAGAGGACGTAGGTGCCGAGGATGATGCGGCGCTTCACCTCGCTGCCAAAGCCTTCCTCGCGGGTGCGCTTGTAGTGGTCGAGGAGGTCCTTCGGCGCGTCGGCGCGGTGGCCGTAGCGCACGCCGTCGAAGCGCGCAAGATTCGCGGAGGCCTCAGCGGTGGCGATGATGTAATAGACGCCGACGGCGAACTCGGTGTGCGGCAGCGAGACCTCGACGAGCTCGGCGCCGAGGGATTCGCATTGCTTGATGGCGGCCTCGACGCTTGCGCGAACCTGCGCGTCCATGCCATCGACGAAGTATTCCTTCGGGATGCCGAGGCGGACGCCCTTCAAATCGCGGCCGAGCAAGGCGGTGTAATCCTCGACGGGCTGATCGAGCGAGGTGGAGTCGCGCGGGTCGCGGCCGGAGATGGCGTTGAGGAGCAGGCCGCTGTCGCGCGTGGTGCGGGTGAAGGGGCCGATCTGATCGAGCGAGGAGGCGAAGGCGATGAGGCCGTAGCGCGAGACGCGGCCGTAGGTGGGCTTCAGGCCGACGCAGCCGCAGAGCGCGGCGGGCTGGCGGATGGAGCCACCGGTGTCCGAGCCGAGCGTGGCGAAGGCCTCGCGGGCGGCGACGGCGGCGGCGCTGCCTCCGCTGGAGCCGCCGGGGATGCGGGTGAGGTCCCAGGGATTGCGCGTCGCCTGGTAGGCGGAATTTTCCGTGGACGAGCCCATCGCGAATTCGTCGAGGTTCAGTCGGCCGAACGGGACGGCGCCAGCGGCGCGGAGCCGCGCGATGACGGTGGCGTCGTAGGGCGAGCGGTAGCTTTCGAGGATCTTCGACGCGGCGGTGCAGGGCTGGCCGGTGACATTGATGACGTCCTTGATGCCGATGGGCACGCCGCCGAGAGGCAGGGTGACGTCGGCCTTTGCGGCCTCTTCGCGGGCGGCGGCGAGGTCGCGGGAGAGGTAGGCCTGGACCTGGGGGTCGATGGCCTCGATGCGTTCCTCGAGGGCGTTGACGGCATCGACGGGGCTGAGCTCGCGGGCGCGGAGGCGGGCCTGGAGGTCGGCGACGGAGAGATCAGTGATTTCCATTTAATGCGAAATTCGAAATGGGAAATGCGGAATGCGTTATTCGACGACCTTGGTGACCATCACGAGGCCATTGGCCTGACGCGGGGCGTTGGCGAGGGCGGCTTTCTTTTCGAGGCCGGGCTTCGCCTCGTCGGCGCGGAAGACGTTGGTGATGTCGTTTGCGTGGGCGGTGGGCTCGACGTGCGAGACATCGACCTGGCTGAGCTGCTCGACGTATTCCAGCACGCGGCCGAGCTGGGTCTGGAATTGGGCGATCTCCGCGTCGCTGAGATCGATGCGGGCGAGGTTGGCGACGTAACGGACGTCAAGTTCGGGGCTGCTCATGCGAGAAAGTTGAGAGTTGAGAGGTGATAGTTGAGAGGATGAGGGCCGGGCGGGCAAGCTTGGTCGGCCTCGGGCGGGTTATTCGCCGAAGAGTTCGCGGTGCTGTTCGATGCAGTAGCGGTCCGTCATGCCGGCGAGGTAATCGGCAACGGTGCGGTGGAGGCCTTCCTTCTTGAGGCGACGGCTGGCTTTTTTGCCGATGAGCGAGGGGCGTTCGATGTAGCGATTGAACAGCGATTCCAGCAGCGAGCAGCCGCGCTGGTTCGCGCCGGCGACGGTGGGGTTGTGGTAGAGATGCTTGAAGAGGAACTTGCGGAGGGCGGCGTTGCCGCGGCGGGTGGCGGGGCTGAACTGGATGAGGCGGCGCTTTTGTTTGCGGACGTCGGTGACGGATTTCACCTTCGCGGAATCAATGGCGCGGGCGCTGTTGATGACGATGTCCTCGACCTCGTGGTTGACGATACACCGGATGATGTAGCCGCGGCGTTCGGTGGGGTCGAGGCGGCGAAATTCGCGCTCGGCAAACATGTGCGCCTGGGCCCAGAGCGGGAGTTCCTCGAGCGCAGCGGGGTCGAGCAGGCCGGCATCGAGGCCGTCGTCGAGGTCGTGGCTGGAGTAGGTGATTTCGTCGGCGTAGTCGGCGACCTGGGCCTCGAGCGAGGGCGAGTGGTAGGTGCTCCCGTCGGGCGCGACGTAGCTGGCGTTGTGCTTTTGCAGGCCCTCGATGACTTCGTGACTGAGGTTAAGGCCGGGATGGCGCGGGTATTTGGACTCGAGCAGCTTGACGACGCGCAGGCTTTGAGCGTTGTGATCGAAACCGCCGTGGCCGCGCATGAGGCGATCCAGCGTGGCCTCGCCGCTGTGCCCGAAGGGCGAGTGACCGAGGTCGTGCGCGAGGGCGATGGCTTCGGCGAGGTCCTCGTTGAGCGAGAGGGCGCGGGCGATGGTGCGCGCGATGGAGGCGACTTCGATGGTGTGGGTGAGCCGGGTGCGGTAGTGGTCGCCGGTGCCGTTGAGGAAGACCTGCGTCTTGCCGTCGAGCCGACGGAAGGCCGCGCTGTGAATGATGCGGGCGCGGTCGCGCTGGAAGGCCGTGCGGTAGGGGTGAGCGCTCTCGCGGTGAGCGCGACCGAGGGAGTCGGCGGATTTGCAGGCGTAGGGCGCGAGCGTGGTCTGCTCGTCGGCTTCGATTTGTTCGCGGGTTTTGAACACGGGTCAGTCGGGGTCCTTGAAAATGCGTCGGCGGGCGGCCTCGCGTTCCTCGCGGCCGGCCCGGATCACCATCAGGAGATCGTAGATGGCCAGCAGGAGCACGCAAATCGTAATCCAGCCGCAGACGAGCCAGTAGATCGCGAAGAAAAGCGGGTGCGTCGGAAAGACGTTCCAGAGCGGAAAGACGCCGAGGCCGAGCAGGACGAGCGCGGTGGCGAGAAGGCCCGACATGACCTGGCGACGCTGGCGCTGGTCGCGGGCGATGCCGGTGCTGATCTGGATGATGAGCCGCAGCGCCCGCATCAGCCGATGCGGTGCGTGGTGGTGGGATCGAAAAGGTGGGCGCGGGCGGCGTCGAGGCGGAAGCGGCCACGGCGGCC
>Ga0207649_10001480_pt1 | contig 13789 bp, 13 predicted proteins | sample KBSC43metaG_FD_184317 | JGI IMG/M metagenome (GOLD analysis project Ga0207649, IMG submission 184317) | Corn rhizosphere microbial communities from Kellogg Biological Station, Michigan, USA - KBS C4-3 metaG (SPAdes) (version 2) | ecosystem: Host-associated > Plants > Roots > Rhizosphere > Soil ... | reverse complement strand
GTTGCTGCTCGGTCTCGGACAATTCGCCGCACCCGCGATGGTGGACGGCACCGGCGTCCGCATTGCCATTGGCATCGCACTGGCCGTGGGAATGTTCTTCCTGCACCTCGTCGTCGGCGTGGGCGGTTGCACCTTCGTTCTGGCCGTTCACGGATGAGCGGCCTCGTCGAAATCCCGGCGGAAACCGTGCTCAAGCGCACCCGCGGCCGCTGCCCGGTGTGTCTCGACGAATGTCCGGGCGTGGTCTTTCGGCGGGACGAGGCCGTGTTCCTGCGCCGCGAATGTCCCGCGCACGGGGAAATCGAAACGCGGATCGCGACGGACGCGCGTTTTTACTGGCTCGCCCAAGGCGACCCCGAAAATTCCTGCTGCACGCCGGGCTCCGCCTGCTGCGCGTCCGAGGACGGTGCGGCCGGCACGCTTGGTCAAAATGCCGTCGGGCGCGGCGACGGTCCGTTTGAAAAGCTCGCGACTTGCCTCGCGCTCATCGAGATCGTCGAGTCCTGCAATCTCGCCTGCCCGACTTGCTACGCGGATTCCCCGCATTCCGCCGAGGTGAAAGCCGCGCCGCTGGCGGACATCCAGGCGCGCATCGAGGGCGTGATCGCGCGCAAGGGCGAGATCGACATCCTCCAACTCTCCGGCGGCGAGCCGACGATCCACCCGCAATTTTTTGAGCTGCTCGCGTGGGCGCAGGCGCATCCCGGCATCCGCTACGTGCTCGTGAATACGAACGGCGTGCGCCTCGCGCGCGACGACAAATTCCTCGCCGGCATGGCCGAAGCCGCCGCGCGCCGTCACATCCAAATTTATCTCCAGTTTGACGGCACGCTGGCCGACGGGCAACGCGAACTCCGCGGGGCCGACCTCCGCGCGCTCCGTGAACAAGCGCTCGCGCGGTGCGGCGAGATCGGCCTGCCGGTGACGCTGGCGATGACGGTGACCCGCGCGAACCTGGCCAATCTCTGGGCGACCGCGGAATTCGGCCTGCAGTTTCCGCACGTGCGCGGCGTGAGCTACCAGCCGTTCTTCACGAGCGGCCGCCGCTCTGCGATCGAGGCCGCGACGCATGTGCCGATCAATGTCGCGGACGTGATCCTTTCACTCATCGAGCATTCCGGCGGCAAGCTGGGCGCGGCGGATTTCACGCCGCTGCCGTGCGGCGACCCGAATTGCGCGACGATCGGCTATCTGCTGCGGCTCGAGGGCGAAGTGCGCTCGGTGAGTGAGTTCGTGGACTTCAACGCCGTGCAGGATTTTCTCCGCGACAAGGTGCGGTATTCGCTCGAGGACCTCACGCGCTGCGGTTGCGAGAACGAGCCGCTTGGCGATCTGCTCCGCCAGTTCGAACTCGATGAGTCGAACGCCTTCCGCCTGTTCATCAAGCCGTTCATGGACGCCTTCACCTGGGATCAGGACCGCATCGACCGCTGCTGCACGCATGTGATCCGCGAGGACGGAAAGCTCGACTCGTTCTGCCGCTACTACTCTGGGTTTCCCGGGACGTGCTGCGCGCCGTGAACACGTATTCCGCGCTGCTCCTCGTCGCGATCGGGCTCTCGGGCTGGTATTGGTTCCGCCTCGCGCGGCGCGATCATCGCCTCTTTCTGCTGTATCTTGGCGCGTTGTTCGGCGCGCTCGCCGGGGCGAAGCTCGGGTGGTTCTTTGCGGAAGGTTGGCGCGACATCGGCCGGCCGTATTTCTGGATCGCGCTCGCGACGGGCAAGACGATCCTCGGCGGTTTGCTCGGCGGCTACCTGACGGTCGAGGTGCTCAAGCGCGCGCTCGATTACCGCGCGCCGACCGGCGACTGGTTCGCGATGATCGTGCCGCTCGGCATTGCGCTTGGCCGCGTGGGTTGCCTGCGGCAGGGCTGTTGCGGCGGGGTGCCGTGGGATGGATTTTGCGCGCTGACGGATCCCTTTGGCATCGCGCGCTGGCCGGCGGTGCCGGTCGAGATGGGATTCAACCTCCTCGCGGCGGCGACGTTTTTCGTGCTCCGACGGCGCGGCATCCTGCCCGGGCAGCACTTCCATTTGTATCTCATGGCCTACGGGATATTCCGCTTCTTCCACGAATGGATGCGGGACACGCCGCGCGCCTTTGGTCCGGTAACCGGCTATCAACTGCTCGCGCTGGGCTGCGTGGCGGCTGGAGCCGTCGGGTTTGCCCGGCGGGCGGATCAGTCGCGGAAATTCTCGAACGCGAGCGCGACGCCATAGTCGCCGCCGCGGAGGAAACCGATGACCTTTTGCAGGTCGTCGCGTTTCGTGCCGGTCACGCGGATTTTGCGATCCTGGAGTGAAGCCTGCACCTTCCAGCCCTGGGCCTTGATCGCCTGCGTGATCGACTTGGCCTTGTCGCCGTCGAGACCCTGCTTGATGACGAGTTCCTGGCGGGAATGGCCGAGCGGCGAGATGTCGGCGTCCTTCGGCTCGACGTTGCGGAGGTCGATGCCGCGCTTGGCGAGTTTTTCCATGACGATTGTGCGCAGCGGCTTGAGATGCTCGCCGTCGTCGGTGGAGAGCTTGATCGAGCCGGTCTTCGGGTCGAGCTCGATGGTGGCCTTTACGCCTTTGAAGTCGAAGCGGTTGGAGAGTTCCTTCGTGGCGTGGTCGAGGGCGTTCTTGACCTCCATGCGGTCCACTTCGGAAACGATGTCGAACGAGGGCATGTTGGGAAAAGCTGAAAGGCTGAGATGCTGAAAACCGGAAATTGGTCGCTAGGCGAGGTGCTGAGCGAGGTAGGCGGCGCCGATGATGCCGGCTTCGTTTTGCATTTGCGCGGGAACGATGAGGACCTCCGTCTTCGTCGTCAGGTAGGGCAGGAATTTGGCGGCCTTCTTGCTCGCGCCGCCGCCGATGATGAAGAGGTCGGGCGAGAACAGAAGTTCGAGCTCGTTGAGGTATTGGCTGAAGTGCTTCGACCAGGCTTTCCAGGTGAGATCCTTGTCTTCGCGGACCTTTTCGGAGCAGCGTTTCTCGGCGTCCTTGCCGCGCATCTTGAGGTGGCCGAATTCCGTGTTCGGCAGGAGTTTGCCGTCGAGGAAAATGGCGGAGCCGATGCCGGTACCGAGCGTGAGCATGATGACGACGCCACCGCGTTCGCGTCCGGCGCCGAAGCGCATCTCGGCGATGCCGGCGGCGTCGGCATCGTTGACGACCTCGACGGGACCGCCGACGTGGGCGGCGAAGAGTTCGTTGCCGTTCGTGCCGATCCACGCGTGGTCCACATTCGCAGCGGAGAAGATGATGCCTTTTTTGACGATGGCGGGAAAGGTGACACCGGTGGGGCCCCGGTAATTGAAGTGCTGGGCGATCTCACCGACGACATCGGCGACGGCGTTTGGCAGCGAGGGCTGCGGGGTGGGAATTCGGAAACGTTCGGCGAGCAGGGTGCCGGTTTCCACGTCCACCGGCGCTCCTTTGATGCCGGTGCCTCCGATGTCGATGCCGAGCAGGGTCATGGCTTTTGATGGTGGGTGAATCTTTGCAACGCGGCGAGCAGTTCCGTGGGACGGAGCGGCTTCGTGAGGTAGTCGTTCATGCCCGCGCCGACGCATTTCTCGCGATCGCCGGACATGGCCTCGGCGGTGAGCGCCACGATGTAGCTGGGGCGGAGCTTGCCTCCCTCGAACTGACGGATCCGCCGCGTCGCCTCGATGCCGTCCATGTCGGGCATCTGCACATCCATGAAAATGAGGTCGAATCCATCGTTTTCCTCCACGGCCTCGCAGGCGAGGAGGCCGTTCTTGACGTGTTTGGCGCGGATGCCGTGCCTGTTCAGCAGCGCGAGGATGAGCATGGCGTTGACCTTGTTGTCCTCGGCGACGAGCACGCGGGCGTTGGCGATTTGCGCGGGATCCAGTCCGGAATCGGCGAACGACGGGCGGGGGCGGGATTCGTTGGCGGGTGCGTCGTCGGCCGCGGCGACCTGCACGGCGAAAACGAATTCGCTGCCGCGATCCTCGGGGGCGCGGAACCAGATTTCGCCGCCCATGAGCTGGGTGAGCTTGCGGCAGATGGCGAGACCAAGGCCGGTTCCGCCGTGAGTGCGGGCCTGCGAGGCGCTCAACTGGCTGAAGGAACGGAAGAGAAGATCCTGCTTCTCGGGCGGAATGCCGACGCCGGTGTCGCGCACGCTGATGCGCAGGATGAGGCCTTCGTGGCGCGAGGGGTCGTCGGGCGGAGCCTCCTCGCGGCGGGCATCGAGTTCGCGGCGGGAGCCGGCCTGGACGCCGATGATGATCTCGCCGCCCTCGGTGAATTTGACGGCGTTCGAGATGAGATTGCCGAGCACCTGCTGGACGCGGATTTCATCGCCGACGATGCGGGTGGGCAGGGAGGGATCGACGTGGAAGGAAATTTTCGTGGCATGCTCGGCGGCGCGGGGCGCGAAAAGCTCGCACATGCTGCGGACGCAACGCTCGAGATCGAAGGCCTCGGATTCCAGCTCGAGCTTGCCGGCCTCGATCTTCGAGAAGTCGAGGATGTCGTTGAGGACGGTGAGCAGCGCGCGCCCGCTGGTGCTGATGGTCTCGACGTAGGAGCGCTGGTCCGCGGTGAGATCGGAGTCGAGGAGGATGTCGGAGAAGCCGAGGACGCCATTGAGCGGAGTACGCACTTCGTGGCTCATCATGGCGAGGAATTCGGACTTGGCCTTGGTGGCCTCCTCGAGTTTCTGGTTGAGCGAGATGAGCGAAGTGTTCGTTGCGAGGAGCTGCTGCTGGCTCTCGCGGAGGGCCTGCATGGCGGCGTCCCGCTCGAGCTGCGCGATGAACGCGGCGCTGTGGTAGCGGATGCGGGCGAGCAATTCGGCGCGGTCGGGCAGCTTGACGAGATAGTCGTTCGCGCCAATGAAGAAGGCCTCGCTTTTGGTCGAGGCTTCCTCGCGCACGGACAGGACGATCACCGGAATCTGGCGGGTAATCTCGGATCGGCGGTAGGCGCGCACGAGATCGAGCCCATCCATGCCGGGCATGACGAGATCCTGCAGAATGACGGTCGGGCGGATGGTCTCCGCCTCGGAGAGCGCCTTATCCGCATGGGCGCAGAAGTGGAAATCGATGTCGGGTTCGTTGGCGACGACGCGGCGGACGGCCTCGCCGATGAAGGCCTGGTCGTCCACGAGCAACAACATGACGCGCGGTCTGGGCCGATGGGAGTCGCCGGGTTTCATGGGAGAAGGGACCTGATTTTATCGACGATGCGAGGAGCGATGCGGGGAAGGGGGAGGATTTCGCGGGCGGCGTCAAGTAGGGCGGCCGCCTTGGGCATGCCGTAGAGGGCGCTGGTGGCCTCGTCCTGTGCGATGGTGAGATGTCCGGCATCGCGCAAGGCTCGCAGACCTTTGGCGCCGTCGCGACCCATGCCCGTTAGCAGAGCGGCCACGAGCGGTTTTGTCCAGCCCGTGAGCGCGCTCTCGAAGAGTCGATCGACCGACGGACGGTAGGGCGTGGCCTCGGGATGCGGCGTGTAACCAAGAATACCGCCCGGGCCGAAAACGAGATGCTCCGCCTGGGCGGCGAGCAGGACCTGGCCGGCGACGGGGCGGTCGCCTTCGCGGGCGGCCCGCACCGGCAGCACGCTGCGGGTGTTCAACCATTCGGCGAGTTCCCCGGCGAATCGCTCATCGACATGCTGCACGATGATCACGCTTGCGGGAAAGTTGCGCGGCAGGGCGTTCAGAATTTCCGCGAGGGCCGCGGGGCCGCCGGCGGAGGCACCGAGAAGGACGACGGCCGGCGCGAGGGCCTGCGGGCCGTGATTCTGCCTGAGTTTCGCCCGGGATGCACCGCCGGTGAGCTGTCCGATGAGGTCGATCTTCTCCAGCAGGGCGTCGCGGCCCGCGACGTCGTCCAGGCTCGGGGTCGCGACGACATCGATTGCGCCCGCGCCCATGGCCTCGAAGACGCGCCCGCAGTTCTCCCGCACCGAGGCCGTGACCACGAGGATGGGACAGGGGTGCGCGTGCATGATTTGTCGCGTGGCTTCGACGCCATCGACGTTCGGCATGATCATGTCCATGAGGACGAGGTCGGGCGCGGCGGTGGCGCATTGCTGGACGGCCTCCCTTCCGTCGCGGGCGGTCCAGAGCACGCGATGGCGGGGATCCGCAGCGAGCACGCGGCGGATGGCCTCGATGGCCAGGGCGGAATCGTTGACGATGGCGATGTTCATTCGGGTTCCCCGATCAGGTCGCGGACGGCATTGATGAGGGTGCGGTCCTGAAAGTTGCCCTTGGGCAGGTAGTAGTCCGCGCCGACTTCGAGGCCTCGGCGGCGATCTTCGTCGCGGTCCTTGTAGGAGACGATCATGACGGGAAGGTCGCGGAGCCGCGGATCGGCCTTGATGAGGCGGGTGAGTTCGATGCCGTCGAGGCGCGGCATGTCCACGTCGGTAAGCACGAGGTCGAATCCGCCGGTGCGCGCGGCGGTCCAGCCATCCATGCCGTCCACGGCGATTTCGACATCATAGCCCTGGTCGCGCAGGAGCTTGCGCTCGAGTTCCCGCACGGTGAGGGAATCCTCGACCACGAGAATTCGCCGCCGGCGCGCCGCGGCCGTGGCGGCGTCGGAACGCACGGGACGCATGCGGCCATCGGTGGCGAGACGCTCCATCGCGGCGACGAAATCGTTCACGTCGGCGACGAGCACGGGAGAGCCATCGGTGGACAGGCTGGCGGAGGAAATTCCCGGCACCCGGCCGAGGGCGGGGTCGAGCGGCTGGATGACCAGATCGCGTTCGCCGAGGAATTCGTCCACGATCACGCCATAGCGCCGGCCGGAATGCTCGAGCAGGAGGACGCGGAAATCGCCCCGCGGCGGCTCGGTTTCACCGAGATTCAGAATCTGGCTGGCACTCGCGAGCGAGACGCGGGCCTCGCCCACGCCGAAGAATTGCCGGCCTTCCGCGGACTCGATTTCCGCGGGCGAAACCTTGAGCGCGCGCTCGAGATGAGCGAGCGGAAAGGCATACGGCTCGCCGGCGATCGTCACGAGGAGTGAACGCAGCACGGAAAGGGAGATCGGCAGGCGCAGCTCGAACGCCAGGCCGAGTCCCGGTCGCCGTCGGGCGCGCACAAATCCCCCGACCGCGCGCGTGAGCGATTGCACGACATCGAGTCCCACGCCGCGTCCGGAAATTTCCGTGACCGTGTCGCGCAGCGAAAAGCCGGGCAGGAACAGAAAATCGATGACCTCGGCGTCGCTCATCGCGGCGACGGTCTCCGCAGTGGCGAGGCCGCGCTGGGCAATGCGATGCCGGAGCGCGTCGAGATCGAGCCCTCGGCCGTCGTCGCTTACCGTCATGGCGAGATGCCCGCCGACGTGGCGGGCCTCAATGACGAGGCGTCCCTTTTCGGGCTTTCCCGCGGCGGCGCGCTCCGCCGGGGATTCCAGGCCGTGATCGAGGGCGTTGCGCAGGAGCTGGGTAAGGGCGGTTTCCAGTCGGTCGAGGATTTCGCGATCCACCGGCGTGTCCTCGCCGATCACCTCGAGCGCGGCCGGCTTTCCCAACTCGTGCGAGAGATCGCGGACGAGGCGTCGCAGCGCCGGCATGATGTCGGCGAGTGGACGCATGCGGCAGGCGAGCGCTTCGTTGTAGAGGCGGTCGGCCTGCAAATTCCAGCGGCGCGAAAATCCATCGAGCGCGGTGTGGTGATCGAGCAGCGCGGCTTGGAGGTCGGCGAGCGTTTCGCGGCATTCCTGCACGCGGGCCGCGTGTTCCGCGGGCGCGGTGTAGGCGCCGGGAAGCGCGGCCAAAGCCTCGCGCAGGGCGCCGCCGGCTCGCTGGATGCCGGTGCGGAAATCTTCGAGCTGGCGCGCGGCGACCACGCCTTCGCCGGCAAAGCCGAGCAGTCGGTCGAGCCGGCTGGAGTCCACACGGAGCAGGTGAGCGTCGCGCTCCGGGGTGGTGGTGGGTTCCGCCATCGGAGGCGCCGGAGCCTCGGCGGGAGCGGGTTCGCTGCTGGTGGCTGCGGCGCATTCCTGGAGGAAGGTCGGAACGTCCGCGCCGCCCGGAAGGCCCGAGGCGAGTTTTTTGAGGAGATCGACGCCGCGAAGCAGCAGGCCGATGTGGACGGGGGTCAACGTGAGGGCGTGATTCTGCGCGAGCACGAAGCCGCTTTCCATGGCGTGGGCGATCTTGACCGCCTCGTCGTGGCCCACGATCCGGGCGGCGCCCTTGAGCGAGTGGGCGGCGCGCATGAGCATCGCGAGGAGGTCGGCGGAGCCGGGACTTGCCTCCAGGGCGACAAGCCCATCGGAAAGGGTCGCGCATTGCGTCTCGGCCTCCATCGCGAAAAGCTCTTCCATCGAGAGTCCGCTGAGATCGTCGTCGGGCGTCATGCGAGCGATTCCTTCACGGCGGCGAAGAGGCGTTGATGATCCAGGCGCGAAATCGAATGGCCCGCCAGCGTCCAGAGTCCGGTGGTGAATTGACCGGTGCTCGCGGGTGGTGGCGGTGGCAGCAGGGCCCGGAGATCAAGCCGATGAACGCCATCGATGGCATCCACGCGCGTGGCGAAGAGCCATTTGTTCGCCTGCAGGACGATCAGTCGGGCGTCGGCGGCACCGGTTTCGCCCAGCGGCTGGAGCAGCGGAACGAAGCTGGCGCAGACGGTGACACGGCCGCGCACGTTGACCAGGCCGACCTCGGTCGCCGCGCGCGTCGGCACCCGATGCATCGTCGGCATCCGGCCAATCTCGACGACGGCCTGCGCGGGCAGGGCGAAGCGCTCCCCGCCGAGACGAAAGACGAGCATGGCCACGGATTCCGCAGTCGTCCCGGCGTCGATCGGGCGGGCGATCTCACGACTCCACTCGTCGCGCCATTCGGGCGGGAGCGTGACGTCGTGGGCGTCGGCGGGTGCGTTCATGAGGGCTGGGCGAGGCGTTCAATGCGCCGGCGAAGCGGGGCGGCGGCTTGCGGACGTCCATCCGCCTCGAGCAGCCGTGCGAGATGCAGCAACGCATCGAGTTCGTCGGGATTAATGTAGAGCGCCTGGCGATAGCTTCGCTCGGCGGTGGAAAATTCGGCGGCGGCCTCCTCGAGAATTCCCTGCAGCAGCAGGCTGGAAGCGGTGGGTGGTGCCTCGGCGTGAAAGCGGGTCAGAGCCGCGGCGGCCTCCCGCAATTGTCCCTCATCGGCGAGGGCGACGGCCTGTTCGAACGGGGAAATTTCCTCGGATGGGGAAGGAGCCGGCGCGAGCTTCGGCGGGAGGCTCCTCGCCGGGGTGAGGGCGCGTTTCGGCGGCGTTGCACGGATGCGCACGGGATTGCGGGAGGGCGCTGATGTCGGATGAGCGCCGCGCACGAAGCTGAACGACATCGAATGTCCGGTGCTCTTCCAGCCGTGGGCGCTCGCGATGGTGGCCTCACCGGGACCGAGGAACAAAACGCCACCGGGAGCGAGCCACGCATCCAGTCGCTCGAAGAGGCGGCGTTGATTCGCGGCGTCGAAATAGATGAGCAGATTGCGGCAGAAAATGACGTCGAAGCTTTTCAGCGGCGGAGTGAAGGCGAAGGCGTTGACGACCTGGAAGGTGATTTTCTCGCGGAGTTCGGACCGGGCGCGTCCTTCGCGAAACCATCCCTCGCGGCCGCTCGCGGCCAGGGCGGCCCGGGCGCGCACGCTGTAGTGGGCGCGTTCCGCATGGGCGACGCTGCGGGCCGAGGCGTCGCACGCGGTGAGGTGAAAGGAATCGCAGCCGGCCTCGCGCAATGCGATGGCGATGGAATAGGCCTCCTCGCCCGTGGAGCAAGGGAGGCAAAGGATGCGCGGAGAGGGACGCGCGGATTTTTTCGCCCAATCGGCGAGGGCGTTGAAGGATTCCGGGTAGCGAAAGAATGAGGTCTCGGGAACGATGATCTCGGCGATGAGCTGGTTCCAGAGGGTTGCGTCCGTGGAGGGGTCGGCTTCGCCCGGATGCGCGGCGAGAAAGCGCTCGATCTGCGCGAGCACGACGGGGCGACCGCCGAGCAGTTCCGGGTGGAAGCCGAGTTCGGCCTGCAATTGGTCGAGGATGGAGTCCGCGCGATTCATGGCACGAGGGCGACGGCGGAGTCGTTGGTGAGGGCGTCGAGCACGTCGGCAGGGAGCAGGCGGGCGATCTCGATGCGTTGCACGAGCTGGCCGGCGTGCTCCGCAACGGGGCCGAGCCAGGCGCGATCGCGCGGGTTGGCGCCGGCGGGTTGGAAATCCTCCGCCGCGAAGCGCGCGACGGAATGGGCGCCCTCGGCGAGCAGGCCAAGGGGGCGTGCCGAGGAGGAACCGAGGGCGATGTCGGCGAGGATGATGCGGGTGCCGAGTCGCTCGCGGGAGGCCGTTCCGGTGAGCAGCAGCGTGAGGTCCAGAACGGGCACGGCCCGGCCGTGAAAGTTCAGAACGCCGGCGATGGCGAGGAGGGAGGAGGGCAGATTCTTCAGCCGGGCGAAGGGCAGGATGCGCCGCACGGCGCCGGTCTCGATCGCGTAGGTGTCGCTGCCCGGCCGAACGAGAAGAAAGAGCATGGCCGCACCTCAGGAGCGGATTTTGAAGCGGCTGATCGCGCCCTGCAGGCCGCGCGTGGCGTCGTTGAGCTGTTCGACGGCGCGACTGGAGTCGCGGATCGAATCGGAGGTTTGGCGGGCCGCCTCGCCGAGCTGCGAGAGCGCGTCGCTGATCTGCTCGGCGCCCTGCGTTTGGGCGCGCATGCCCTCGTGGAGGGTCTCCACGCTGGGCGCGAGGGATTGCACCTGGGCGACGACTTCGTCGAGCTGCCGGCGCGTGTCGCTGATCTCGCTGGCGCCACGTCGCACCTCCTCGGAAAATTTGTCCATCCCCATGACCCCGGCGGAAACGGCGGACACGAGTTCCTTGACGATGCGCTCGATGTCGCTGGTCGAGGCGGCGGTCTGATCGGCGAGGCGTCGAATCTCGGTGGCGACGACGGCGAAGCCCTTGCCGTATTCGCCGGCCTTCTCGGCCTCGATGGCGGCATTGAGCGAGAGGAGATTCGTCTGGTCGGCGACCTTGGTGATGGTCGTGACGACGGCGTTGATGTTGCCGGCTTTTTCGTTCATCACGCCAAGGCGGTTCGTCACGGTGCCGGAGGCTTCGGTGATCTGGCGGATGATGGCTTCGATGCGGTTGAGGCTGGCCTTGCCCTGCGTGGCGAGGGTAGCGGTCTCGTTCGCGACGATGCTCACCTGATCGGCGCTCTTGAGAAGCTCGGTGGATGTGGCGGACATCTCCTTCGCGGTGGAGCTGATTTCGGTGGTGGTCGAGGCGACCTCGCTGGCGGTGGCTTGCTGCTGCTTGGCGACGGCGGCAATTTCGACGGCGGAGGAATTCACCTGCACGCCGGATTGCTGGACCTGGCCGATCAAGCTGGAGAGCTGCGCGACCATGTCGGCCTGGCTGCGGCCGACGAGATCGGACTCGCTCTGGGGCTTCGGCTGGACGGTGAGGTCGCCACTGGCGATGCGCTCGCTGACGGCGGCGGATTGTTTCAGCGTCGCCACCATTTGCTCGAAGCTGCGGGCGAGCCGGCTGACTTCGTCCTCGCCCGTGGCGGCCGGAATTTCGACCTGCACCTCGCCGCATGCGATGCGTTGGGCGGCGGTGGTGATGGTGCGGAGCGGTCGGGAAATACTGCGCGCGGTCAGAATGCCGACTCCAAGCATGAGGAGAATTGCGATGGGTGCGCCAATCTCGATCGTGACGCGGAGTTCATCGATGGAAGCATCCACCTGCTGTTCGGCCCCCTTGGCATTGGCATCCTCCTCGTTGCGCACGGCATCGAGCGAATGTTGAACGGCTTCCATCGACACCGTGGCCTTGCCGGAACTCACCACGGCGGCGGCGGATTCGAAATTCTGCGTCCGGCGCAGTTTGACCGTATCGTCCAGGATGGCCAGAAACGCTTCGAGATTCTGCCGTGAGGAGGAAACGTCCGCGGCCTCGCGGGGATCGTCCGCGAGAAGAATGGCGAGGCGATCGAAAGATGGCCCCAGCTTCGCTCGCGCGTTATCGAGGGGGGCGAGGCGTTTCTCATCGGCAGTGATGATGTAGGCGCGCTCGCTGCTCAACGCCTCCCGCATCAGCCCATCCACATCGTCGAGCGCGTCGATTTTGGCGGTGCTCTGCGCCCGCGCGTCGAATTGCTCGCGCACCGTGCGAAGATCGAAAAATACGCTGCCGCAAATGAAGAGAATCAGGGCGATGGAGATGCCGTAGCCGAGAAGAATTTTCCTGCTGATGGTCCAGTGCATGGGGAGGCGGCCTTGCGCAGGAGCATAACGCCGCGCGAGGCCGCTTGAAAGCAAGATGTGCGGCGGAATGCGCCGCGTTACGCGAGGCGGAAAAAGCCGGCGGCAGTGCGCGTGGTGGCGATGGCGACTTCCTCGAACGGGACGCCGCGAACCTCGGCGATTTTTTCCGCGACGAGACGGGTGTGCGCGGGTTCGCAACGCTGGCCGCGGTGCGGGATGGGCGCGAGATACGGGCAGTCGGTCTCGACCATGTAGCCATCGGCGGCGACGGCGGCGGCGACCTCGCACACGAGGGCGGCATTTTTGAACGTGATAATGCCGGTGAAGGAAACGAGGTGTCCCATGGCGGCGATCTCGGCGGCCTGGTCGGGGAGGTTGCCGAAGCAATGGAAAACGCCGCGCAACTGCCCGGTATAGGGGCGGAGCAAGTCGATCGTGTCGTCCCAGGCGTCACGCTGGTGGATGACGACGTTCAGGCCCAACTCGGCGGCGAGGTCGAGCTGCGCGCGGAAGGCGTCGGCCTGCGCGGACCGATAGGCGCCATCCATGACGGCGGCCTGGGAATCCTCCGCCAGCTCGGCCTGCATCGCCGCGATGGCGGGTGAGGTCGTGAGCGTCTCGCTCGGCAGGCGGTGGTAATCGAGCCCGGTCTCGCCGATGGCGGCGATCTTGGGATGCCGCGCGAGTTCGCGCAGGGCGGGCAGAAAATCGCCGGGCTCGTCGAGGACGTTCGTGGGATGCACGCCGACGACGGCGAAGACGTTCGGATAGCGCTCGGCCAGCGCGACCGCGCGCCGACTACTCTCGATGCCGGTGCCGATGCTGATGATGCGAGTGACGCCCGCCTCGGCCGCGCGCTGGATAATGGTGTCGAGATCGTCCGCGAAATCGGGGTAGTCGAGGTGCGCGTGAGTATCGATGAGCATGGAAACAGTCTCGCCCAGGGACGCGCGGACGCGAAGGGAATTTACGCGAGGGCGGCGAGCCAGCGCGCCTCGTCGAAGCCCACGAGGTGGATGCCGGCGCCGATGACGAACGGCCGTTTCACGAGATTGCCATTCTCGGCGAGGAGGGCGAGGGCGTCATTGACGGGGAGAGTCGCCAGCCGGGCGGAGAGGCCGAGAGCCTTGTAATCGCCGCCGGAAGTGTTGAAGAGCCGGCGAACTTCGCCGCTTTGCGCGGCGAGCATGGCCTGGAGTTCGGCCTCGGTCGGCGGAGTTTCGCGAATGGGGATTTCGGTGAATGCGATGTCGTGGGCGCGGAGAAATTTCACCGCGCGGCGGCAGGTGTCGCACCGGGCGTAGGCGTAAACGCGGAGCATCGTCGGCGCTCAGCTGCCGAGGGTGGCGAGCGTCGCGGAATCGAGGCGACCGGTGATGCGCAGCCCGTTGTCGGCCTGGAATCGGGCGAGGCGCGACTCGTGAGCGGGCCGAAGTCGCCATCGACTTCACCGCGGTAATAGCCGAGGCGGGCGAGCTGGGCCTGTGCCCGCACGAGACTGGCCTGGCCCACCCCATAGGCGGGCGCGACGTAATA
>Ga0207649_10001476_pt1 | contig 13799 bp, 12 predicted proteins | sample KBSC43metaG_FD_184317 | JGI IMG/M metagenome (GOLD analysis project Ga0207649, IMG submission 184317) | Corn rhizosphere microbial communities from Kellogg Biological Station, Michigan, USA - KBS C4-3 metaG (SPAdes) (version 2) | ecosystem: Host-associated > Plants > Roots > Rhizosphere > Soil ... | reverse complement strand
TGTAGGCCTCGGTGAGGTCGATGAAGTTCGGTCCGCCGGAGAGCGGCGACGCGCCGGTGAGATTGAGGTGATCGTTGAGCATCATCCACTGACCGGGCGGGAAGCCGGGGTGGAGCGTGCCGGCGGCGTTCGTCAGGATCAGCCGATGCACGCCGAGGCGGTGGAGCAGGCGCACGCCGGTGGTGACTTCGTGCGCGCTCCAGCCCTCGTAGAGATGGACGCGGCCGCGGCAGAGCAGCAGCGGATGGCCTTTGACGCGGGCGAGAGCGAAGGCGCCGGCGTGGCCGGAGACCTTGGACGCGGGCAGGCCGGGGATGGCGTCGTAGGGAATCGTTTCCTCGATCTCGAGCGCGTCGGCGAAGGAGTTCAGGCCGGAGCCGAGGACGATGGCGACTTGTGCACCGAAGGCCTCCAGCGCTTCCGGCAGGACGGTGAACTCGGAAAGCATATTGTGTTCGTCCCATAAATCCGCGCCTGCTGGCAAGACAGCGGTTTGCGGGGATAGGACGAAGTGGAAACCACGGATCGCACGGAGAGAACGGACGAAAATGCGGGAGGACCGGAGAGAGCGAAGATTGCGCGAAGTTTCTCCGCGGTATCTGCGCTCAAATGCCGAGGCGGGAAAGTTCCCGCGTGCCACCTTTGTCCAAGAGAGGGAATCGATTTCCTTTCGGGAAACCGTCTCTCGCTTGGACGCTGGATGGCGTCAGCCGATTTTTGGTGGTTCCTCGATCTGCTCGGTGATGACGCGGGCGCCGCGGGTGAAGGTCACGAACGCCCAGGCCCATTGGAGGAAGACGAGTGTGCGATTGCGGAAGCCGATGAGGAAAAAGAGGTGGATGAACGCCCAGGTGAGCCAGGCGGGCGTGCCGCTGAAGCGCAGCCCCTTGATGTCGGCCACGCCGGCGTGGCGGCCGATCGTGGCGAGGCTGCCCTTGTCGAGATACCAGAACGGCTCGGGTTCCTTGCCCTTCATCTGGCGCAGGATGTTCTTCGCGGCGTGTTTGCCCATCTGCATGGCGGCGGGGGCGACGCCGGGCACGGGCTTGCCTTTCTTGTCCTTCACAAAGGCCATGTCGCCGATCGCGTAGATCTCGGGGTGGCCGGGGACGGTGAGGTCCTGATTCACGATGGCGCGGCCGGGGCGGTCCACCTCACAACCGAGCTGGCGGGTGAGCGGGGAGGCGGTGTTGCCGGCGGCCCAGACGACGGTGTGGGTGGCGAGGCGCTCGCCGTTGAGCTCGACCCAGCGGTGGCCCATGCCGGTGACGGGGGTGTTGACGAGCACTTCGACGTTGAGGCCCTCGAGTTGTTCCTTCGCGCTTTTCGAGAGGTTCTCGGCAAAGGGCGGGAGCACGCGCGGGCCGGCCTCGACGAGGAGCACGCGGGTCTTGGTGGGATCGATGCGACGGAAGTCGCGCTTGAGCGTGGTGTGGGCGAGTTCGGCGATGGCGCCGGCCATTTCGACGCCGGTCGGGCCCGCGCCGACGACGACAAACGTCATCGCGCTCTTGCGGCGTTCCTCGTCCTCGTATTTCTCGGCCTGCTCGAAGGCGGTGAGCACGCGGTGCTTGATGTCGATGGCATCGTGCAGGCTCTTGAGGCCGGGCGCGAATTGCTCCCACTCGTTCTTGCCGAAATAGGAGTGCCGCGCGCCGGCGGCGACGATGAGGTAGTCGTATTTGATGCAGCGGCCGGTGGTGATGACTTCACGAGTCTCGGGCCGGATTTCTTTCACGAGCGACATCGAGACGGTCGTGTTCTTCTGAGAGCGCAGGATCGAGCGGATCGGCTTCGCAATGTCGGCCGGGGAGAGTTCCGAGGTCGCGACTTGATAGAGCAGCGGCTGGAAGAGGTGGTGGTTCGTGCGATCGAGAAGCAGCACCCGCGCACGGGCGTTGCGCAGGGCGATGGCGGCGCACAGGCCGCCGAATCCCCCTCCGATGATGACGATTACGGGTTCGCTTGCATTTTGGGGGCCGGCTGGAGATGGTGACGTTTGATTCACGGACTATGTGAAATTTTTCACAAACCTGACCGGGATCAAAGCTGAAATCGAAATCATCGTTTAACCCGACCCAGACGCATGCCCACGACCATCGAGCAACCCGACACGCTGGCGCGCAGCCTTCACGGTCTCCACTCGGCGCAGGAAAGCGGCGAACTGCTCGGCGAGACGCTCACGCTGAATATGGGCCCGTCGCACCCGTCCACGCACGGCGTGCTGCGCATCATTCTCGAGCTCGACGGCGAGCTGATCACGAAGGCCGAGGCCGACATCGGCTACCTGCACCGCGGCGACGAAAAGATCGCGGAAAACATGCAATACAACCAGTTCGTGCCTTACACGGACCGGCTCGATTACCTCGCCCCGCTGGCCAACAACGTCGCCTACGCGCTCGCCGTCGAAAAATTGATGGGCTGGGAACTGCCGCCGCGCGGCAAGGCGATTCGCGTGATCTGCTGCGAACTCGCGCGCATCTCGGCGCACCTGCTGGGCCTCGGCGCCTTCGCGATGGACGTGGGCGCGGTCACGGTTTTCCTGTGGACGTTCACGGAGCGCGAGAAAATCTACAATCTCATCGAACTGCTCACCGGCGCGCGCTTCACGACGAGCTACACCCGCGTGGGCGGGCAGACGCGTGACCTTCCGCCGACGTTCCTCGCGGCGCTCAAGGACTTCACCACGAGCTTCCGCAAGGTCCACGCGGACCTGAACGCGATGCTCACGCGCAACCGCATCTTCATCGACCGCACGAAGGACATCGGCGTGATCTCGAAGGAGGACGCCATCGCCTACGGCATCTCGGGTCCGAACCTGCGCGGCAGCGGCATCGAGCACGACCTGCGCCGCAAGCATCCCTATCTCGACTACGACAAATACGACTTCGAGATTCCCATCGGCACGGTCGGCGATTGCTTCGATCGCTACCTCGTCCGCATGGAGGAGATGCGCCAGAGCTGCAACATTCTCGATCAAGTCATCGACAAGATTCCCGGCGGTGCGATCAACATTCACGACCCCAAGAGCACGCTCCCGGAGAAGGAGGCCGTGCTCACGAAGATGGAGGAACTCATCCACCACTTCATCGTGGCGACCGAGGGCGTCGAGGCCTCGGCCGGCGAGGTTTATTTCGGCGCGGAGAATCCCAAGGGCGAACTCGGCTTCTACATCTACAGCCTCGGCGGCGGCGTGCCGTATCGCCTCAAGATTCGCGCCCCATCGTTCGTGAATCTCAGCATTTGCTCGAAGCTCATGCCCGGCCATTTTGTCAGCGACGTCGTGAGCATCCTCGGCAGCATCGACTTCGTGATGGGCGAGTGCGATCGGTAGGCGCGCGACCCGCACCTTTCTCCCCCGATGGATTCCAAAATGAACATCGACGCCCGCGCGAATTTCTGGCGTATCTCTTGAACGGACGATGACGAGCGAAGCGACCTCCCGACAAGCCGACAAAATTCCCGCCGACTTGTTGGCGGAAATCGAGGAAAGCATCACCCACTATCCGGTCTCGAAGCGCAGCGCCTCGCTGCCCCTGCTGCATCTCTGGCAGAACCATTTCGGGTTCATCGACGACTCCGGCATCGAGTGGATCGCCGCCAAGCTCGAGCTCACGCCGGTCAACATTTACGAGCTCGTCACCTTCTATCCATGGTTTCGCCGCGAGGCTGCCGGCCGAACGATCATCCGCGTCTGCCGCACGTTGTCCTGCGCGATGGCCGGCTCCTACGAGTTGCGCGAGAAATTCTGCGCGGCGACCGGTGTGGACGCGCATCACCATTCCCACGGCTTCGGCGCCGCGCCGCCCACCAGTCCCGACGGCCGGTTCAGCGTCGAGTTCGTGGAATGCCTGGCCAGCTGCGGCTCCGCTCCGGTTGCGCTCATCAACGACGAGTTGCACGAAAACATCACGCCCGACGACGTGGCCGACATCGTCAAGGAATACGCCGCCAGCTAAGCCGCCATGGTTTCCCTCATCCCGCAGCCGCACCCGCGCGAACGCCGCATCATTTTCGAGAACATCAGCCGCCCCGGTTGGTCGAACGACCTCGAGACCTACGTGAACCACGGCGGCTACGAGCAGCTCAAAAAGGCGCTCAGCATGCAACCGCAGGAGATCGTCGATGCCGTGAAGGCCGCGAACCTCCGCGGACGCGGCGGCGCGGGCTTCCCGTGCGGCGTGAAGTGGGGCTTCATCAAGCGCGACGACGGCAAGCCGCACTACATCACCGTCAACGGCGACGAATCCGAGCCCGGCACGTTCAAGGACCGTTACATCCTCCACCACGATCCGCACCAGCTCATCGAGGGCGTGCTCATCGCCGCCTGGGCGCTGAACGTCAACCTCGCCTACATCTACATCCGCTGCGAATTCCCGCACGCGGCGAAGATCGTCTGGAACGCCATCAAGGAGGCGAAGGCGAAGGGCCTCGTCGGCAAAAACATCCTCGGCAGCGGCTTCGACTGCGACATCTACGTCCACCAGGGCGCGGCCGCTTACATCTGCGGCGAAGAAACGAGCCTCATCGAATCCCTAGAGGGCAAGCGCCCCTATCCGCGCATCAAGCCTCCGTATTTCCCGGCGGTCCTCGGCCTCTACATGTCGCCGACCATCGTCAACAACGTCGAGACGCTCTGCCACGTCGTCCACATCCTGCGCATGGGCCCCGAGGAATACGCAAAGATGGGCACGCCCGGCGACGGCGGCACCCGCACGATGTGCGTCAGCGGCGACGTCATGCGCCCCGGCTACTACGAACTCCCCGCCGGCGCGGTTACCCTCGGCGAACTCATCAACGACGTCTGCGGTGGCTTGAAACCCGGCCGCAAATTGCGCGCCGTCATCCCCGGCGGCAGCTCGGCGAAAGTCATGCGCGCCGACGAAGTTTACAAAATCAAGGTCAAGGGCGCGGACGGCGCGATGGTGGACAAGGAAGTCCCCATGCTCGACGTCGTGATGGACGCCGGCAGCCTCGCCGCCGTCGGCACGATGGTCGGCTCCGGCGGCGTGATCGTGATGGACGACAGCCGCGACATGGTCTGGGCGCTCAACAACCTGAACCAATTCTACGCCCACGAGAGCTGCGGCCAATGCACCCCGTGCCGCGAAGGCAGCCTGTGGATGTCGAAGATGACCACCCGTATGCTCGCGGGCCACGGCACGGCCAACGACCCCGCCACCCTGCAAAACGTCGCCGACAACATCGCCGGCCGCACGGTCTGCGCCTTCGGCGAGGCCTGCTCGTGGCCCACGCAGAGCTTCCTCGCGAAATTCCCCGAGGAATTTGCCGCCGCTGCCGGCGGCAAATAACGCAGGGCTGCCCATGGCGCCGTGGCGCGATAGTCGTGATGGGGAAACGCTATTGCAGAGGTCGCGGTGGCGACCAATTGGCTGCCCTCGCCGGGGAATCATCGCCGAACCCGTAGGCGACAACGTGAGGAGTCGTCGTGCCTCCAGTTTCCAACCGAATTGGCATAGTGTCGGGACGAATATCGACGGCGGAGCCACCCCGCCGCGACCGCCCCGCCTCTCTCGTCAACAATAAAAAGGCTATTAGATATTCTCACATCTGCCTAAGATGTTGTTAGTCCAAATTTATAGTTATGGCACTATTTTCACAGCGGAAGGGGATTCGACCTCTGACAAAAGCGATTCAAAGAGATGACATCGACGATGAGCTTCGTAATTCGCTTTGGAGCGCTCTATTCGAAATCATTTTCAAAAAGTGGCAGCCTTACGCGTATACATGGACGCCTGATTCAAGAGAGATTAACGGTCTTATTGATCAATATTGGATAAGCTATTTTAAAAGGCCCACAGATACACAGCCTCATTTCGGAAAGGCTTTAGAATTTATTCGGTCATACTTTTTCTCCTGTGATTGGAACGATGTTTACGATTTTATCGAATTCACAGCGAAGTCTGCTGAAGCCTTTGCCGAAGAGTTTTGCGGCGTATGCAACGCCCTTCTTGAACGTGAGAGTTCGGCTTATCGGTTTGTTGGGCACGAACTCACAGAAATAACGGATGATAACGAAATTGCTTCCATCGAAGATGCTCTGAGCGGAAAGAATTCAGCAGTAACTTCCCACCTTAATGCTGCGTTATCTTTGATGTCTGACAGAAAGAGACCTGACTTTAGAAATTCCATAAAGGAATCGATTTCTGCCGTGGAAGCGATATGCAGAATAATTGTTAAAGATCCAAAAGCTACATTAGGGGAGACGCTCAAGAAAATTGATCCCAAGGCAGCAATTCACCCGGCGTTTTCAAAAGCCTTATCCGGTCTTTACGGGTTCACTAGCGATGGCAGTGGCATCCGCCATGCATTATTGGAAGAACCTTCATTGTCATACTCTGATGCCAAGTTTATGTTAGTTCTCTGTTCTGCATTCTGTAATTTTCTCACAGGCAAGTGTGCCGAGAATGGTATAATCATAAAGGGCTAACAAGACGCTGCAGCTAATCCCTAGCCGCGACGCGTTAATTTTATACGAACGTTTCGGCATTCCCCTTCCCGCCTTGCAACCCCAACCCGTTATCGGGGCAACCGAGCTTGGCGTTCGGAATATTAAAATACCTCGTGCCACGAAGCCCCAGTCCATTTTCTCTGAATTTCTTTTTACGACGAATTTACTGAAAAATTTTATGTTCCAAATATCTTATGATGAGGGCAGTAATATTGTGACCGCTATCACAAGCGACGCATATGATGCCCAAATTGCTAAAGAGCAGATGCATCAGATCATCGATATCCCCAATCTTCCCGAGACAATACGCGTTTTACGGATTTATAGAAAAGTCTCTTTTAGTTTCACCCCTGCCGAAGTGAAGGAGCATTTTGATTATGTCCAAAATCAACTAAATAACACCCATATTAAAAATTGTTTTCTGGCAGTTGTTACGGATAATCCACTTAATACTGCCCTTGGCTTTTTGTATCAGTCGAATAGAACGACGGGCAGTTGCTTTTACATCGCACATGTATTTTCCACCGAAGAAGCAGCCACCAAATGGTTGATGGGAAATTAGAGCCCACGTCGAAATGGTTTCCGGCTTTCGTCGCGGACCGTTAATTCCCCCTGGCTTGATCCTGTAGTTAGCAAAGACTGGACGAAGGAGTCCTGACGTCGTTCCCTACATGGCGGAGGTCGATTCCCCGAGGTATCCTCGTAGGCGACGACGTCAGGAGTCGAGGGATTGCGTCCGTTCGCAACGGGATTTGCTCCACGAGGTGCTGGAGGCGTTTCGCTGCGCGGACGCGCCTCGCACCGCGAGGCGGCGACAAGTTTCGCGGGCAGGACTTTTCTTAAATTGCTCGCGTCGCCGCGCTTGGCAAATGCTTCAAAATCGCGCAAAATGCGAGCCCGACTTCTTTCCTTATGCTGAAACTAACGAGTGCGGTGACGCAGTTTCGGGTGTCCAATCTGGATGCCGCGATGGGGTTCTATGTGAAGACTCTGGGATTCACGGAGAAATTTCGATTCGGCGACTATGCCGGGGTGCTGCGAAACAACGTTCAGATCCACCTGCTCGGCCCTTCCATTCCCAACGGGAAACAAACCGGGGAGGGGGCGATCTATATCTTTTGCGCAAACGTGGATGGCTGTTATGCGGAGATCGTGACCCGAGGGGGGACGCCGGTCGGGGAGCCGAAGGATCAACCGTATGGCCTGCGGGATTTCCTGATTTCGGATTTGGACGGCAATACGCTCACTTTCGGGGAGCGCCTCAAGAAAGCAAAGGAGCCCAAGGTGCGTGCCTCCGCCATTATCACCAGGGTGGCCGTGAAGGCCGAGGCCTTGGAATCGGCGCCGCAGTCGGATTCTCCGGCGGTGATGGCCTGGCAACGCTATGTCGCGAAGGTGACCGGCAAGGAACTTTCCTAAACCCGAAATCCAGGAAATCCCGACTCATCCCAATTCAAATAAATAATCCGGGCGATTCCTTGGAACACGGCGGCGACAGCCGGAGCGCAGCGAAGACAGCCGTAGGCAACGCGCCGCCCTCCCTCTGATTAAAGCGAGTCCCGGAGTGCCAACGCTTCGGGAAAATGGGCGTTGACGGAGCAACGCCCTCCAGGTGAGGGATGCTTGCGCTGGACCTGAGGGCGGTGCTGGGTTATGCGTGGCGCATGAAATCCCTCCTCCTCCCTTTACCTATTGGATGCGCTCTTTTACTGGCCGGGGTGACGGCTGATGTGGCTTCGGCCCGGCCGCGGGCGGGCGGGGGAAGCTTTTCGGCGGAGGGAGCGCGCGGCGGGAGCATTGAGGCTCAAGGGGGGCACGTGGGCCGGTTCGGCAGGGGGAGCGTTGAGGCCGAGGGCCCGAATGGCGGTACTTACGATGCCTCGACGACGCAGGCGGGGCGGTTCGGCCGCTCGAGCGCGAGCGCGGAGGGTCCGAATGGGGGCACTTATGATGCCTCGCGGGCGCGGGCGGGCGGATATCACACGTCGAGCGTGGATGCGCAGGGCGTGCATGGCGGGTCCGTGAGCGGTTCGTCCTCGACGTGGACGGGGTATCGCTCGGGCTATGTCTATCGCGGCGGGACGTATCAATCGGCGAATGTCGTCGTGAACAAGGCTTATGTCGCGCCGGTGGGCGCGTATGCGGGGTGGACGGTGATCGCGGCGCCGGCCTACGTGGTTTATCCGCAATTTGCGACGTATCCCGTGGAGGTGGCGGTGCAGGTGCAGCTCAAACAGCTCGGCTACTATGGCGGGGAGATCGACGGTCAACTCGGGCCGGCCTCGCAGAAGGCGATTGCGAAATTCCAGTCGGCGCAGGGGCTCGCGGTGACGGGCCAGATCAACCAGGCGACGTTGAAGGCGCTGGGGATTTCCTGAGCGGGAAGATGGGAGATTGAAGGTGGGGAGTTGGGGGCGACGCGGCGCGGCGCCCCTACCACTTAGGGCAGGATGGCGCTCCGCGCCGTCCGTTGCTGATGCCACGTCCAATTAAAACTGGACGATTGAGGTAGGGGCGTCGCGCTGCGACGACCGGGCATCGCAGCGTGATGCCCCGACCGATGTTCCTTCGCGGCGAGCGTCCAGATCTTTGCTGGATTTGGGATGATTCGTCAGCGCGGGGCCTTCGTTAGGAGGATGCGCTCGAGGTTGGTGACGGAGTTCGGGTGGTCGAAGGAGTCGTGGCCGGTGGGGACGACGAGTTCGGACTCGGAGCTGGGCAGGTGGGAACTCCAGTAGGGGACGACGCCGTCGGAGCTTTTTTCGATGGCGATGGCTTCGCCGCGGTTCCCGACGATGGTATCGGAGGGGACGGTGAGCGGGAGGTCGGCGAGGGCCTTGAGGAGCGGGGAGCGGGGGGAGAGGCCCTGGATGCTGGTGGGGATGCGGCGGATGGAGGGATCGACCTGCCGCATGATGCCGAGGAGCTGTTTGTTGAAGCCTCTTACGAGGGTGACGGGCATGCGGATGAAGCGGGCGGCGAGCGAGGAGATGCGGAGGTTCGCGAGGTCGCTGCCGCGGTGCGGCGTGGAGAAGAAGACGACGCGGGAGACGTGGGGATTTGCCTGGAAGAGGAGGGCGCGCTTGAGGATCGAGTCGGCGGGCAGCTCGGCGTAGATTTTGTCGGCCTTGTCGCGGAAGACGGCGTTCCAGAGTTTGCGGCCGGGGTTCGTGACCTGCATGCGGGTGAGGATGCCGCCCATGCTGTGGCCGACGATGACGAGGTTTTTCTTGAGGTGGTAGCGGGCGCCGGCGGCTGCGAGGGCCTCGCGGAAGGTGAGGGCATTCCCGGCGATGGGCGCGCCGGTGGGGTAGAAATAGGACCACACCTGGTAGCGGCGGCGGAAGGCGGGGTCGGCCTCGAGCTGGTTGACGACTTGCAGCCAGGCGTGAGGCGAGGACATGAGGCCGTGGACGAAGAGGACGGGCGTCTTCGTGGGATCGTAAGGTTCGTAGAAGAGCAGGCCGGAGCGTCTCACGGAGAGGTCGGAGCGCAGCATGGCGACGAAGCCGAAGATGAGCTCGTTTGGGTGGGGGTAATACGCGAGCGGGGCGGAGAAGTCGCCGGCGAGCGGGCGCTGGGCTCCGGCGAGGTGGACGGTGTCCTCGGTCTGGGGATTGAGCAGGCGGATGGTGACGGGCTGGCCGGCGGTGGCGCCGAACTCGGTGGAGGGATCGCCGAACTCGGCGATGGCGGTGTAGGGGACGGCGTAGCCCTTGGGTGGACGGTTCGGGCTGGCGGTGTCGGGGCCGTCCATGATGCCGACGAGGGCGCCGCCGAAGCCGGGGCGGCGGATGTCGGCCTTGAGGTGCTTGCGCGGGATGTCGGCGGCGACGAGGAAGTGCGTGATGCCGCGCGGCGGGGTGAATCGGACGACGGCGGGCGCGGCGGGTTGGCCGGCCTGGAGCGCGACGACGGCCTCGGCGACGGCGCGGTTGTAGATGGCGAGGGCGACGGCGCGGGTGGCGGCCGGCGTGGTCTCCGCGGTGGCAATCGGGAGTGCGGTGCGGGCGGCGGCGAGATAGGCGGGAACGGAATCCTTCCGCTCGGCCTGGCGCAGCTCGACGCGGGCGGCGGCGAGGGGATCCGTCGAGCGCGGAACGGTGGAGCAGCCCGCGACGAAGCCGAGGAGGACGAGCGCAAGGCAGGCGGGAAGGGGGGCGGGCATGGGTTGCATGAACAAGGAGAGAAAAGGCTTAAAGGGCGGTGGCGTCGGCGCGCTGGTAGGAATTTTCGAGGTCGTCCTGGAGGACGTAGGCGGTGCCGTTTGCGCGGAGCACGAGATCGTGCGCGGGCGTGCGCACGGCGTATTTCCAGCCGGCCGGGAGCTTGAGGCGGTGGCCGAGAGTGGGGAGGTCGGCCTCGGTGAGGTGAGGATCGACGATCAGTGCGTAGGTTTGCATCACGTAAACGCGGCCGTCGGGCGCGGTGAGCGTGTAGATCGGGCGGCCGGCGCGATAGAGATACTCGGTGGTGCGTTTGACGGTGTTCTCGGTGTAGGCCTTCGCGCGGCCTTTCAGGACGGTGAAAAGCGAGAGCTGCACGTCGGCGAGATGGCGGGCCTGGAGGCCGCCGAAGGTGGCGACCGCGCCGGGATTCGCTAGCGAGCTGCGATCCATCATGAAGTAGCGGGGACCGTTCAGCAGCACGGCGCGGGCTTTCCATTGCCTCGCGAGCTGCTTCGGATCGAGCGCCCGCCACGCGGCCTCCGGGCAATCATTCAGGCCGAGCGTGTTGTAAACGTGGCCGACGAACTCGAATGGCCCGCCGGTGACGACGAGAATTTCGCCGTAGCGCGCATTGCGCATGTGATCGCGGGCGCGGGTTTTTTCCGCGGCGGGGACGGACGGCAGGATGGCGAGCCCGATAAGGAGTGCGAAGGCGCGGGTGCGGATAAATTGGAGGGGAATCATGGGAAGATTTGTAGCGCCCGGCGTCGGGATTCGACAAGCCGGCGGCGCGGCAGGAGTCGAGTTTTCCATTGAGTGACCTCGGGCGGTGCGACAATCTGCCGTGCTCTCATGGACGAAACGCCACTCTCCGAACTCCTCGCCATTCGCCGCCAGAAACTCGACGCGCTCGTCGCGGCGGGCGTTGCGCCCTTTGGCCAGGCCTACGCCACCGATGGCACGATCGCCGACGTGCGCGCGAAATTTGCCGAGGGCGCCCCGCTGCGAGCCGCCGGACGCATCACCGCGCATCGCGACATGGGCAAGAGCCAGTTCCTGAACATCGCGGACGCCACCGGCCGGATTCAGATTTTTCTCCACGCGAAGGAGATCGGCGAGGAGTCCTTCGCCATTTTCAAGCAGCTCGACATCGGCGACTTCATTGGCGTGGAAGGCGAGGGATTCGTCACGCGCACGGGCGAGGACACGATCCGCGTGAAGAGCTTCCAGGTGCTCAGCAAATCGCTGCGTCCTTTGCCCGACAAGTGGCACGGCGTGCAGGATACCGAGATCAAATACCGCCAGCGTTATCTCGACCTCATTGCGAACGAGGATTCGCTCGCCGTCTTCCAGAAACGCATCGCCATCGTGCGCGCGATTCGGCGTTTCCTGGAGGATCGCGGCTTCCTCGAAGTCGAGACGCCGATGATGCAGGCCGTCGCGGGCGGCGCGGCGGCGGCGCCCTTCCAGACGCACCACAACGCGCTCGGCATGGACCTCTTCCTGCGCATCGCACCGGAGCTTTACCTCAAGCGCCTGCTCGTCGGCGGCTTTCCGAAATTGTTCGAGTTGAATCGCAACTTCCGCAACGAGGGCATCTCGCGCCGGCACAATCCCGAGTTCACCATGCTCGAGGCCTACTGGGCCTACGCGGACTTCGAGCAGATGGCCGACCTCGTCGAGGAACTCGTCTGCCATCTCGCGGAGACGATCTGCGGCGGCCTGCAAATCGCGCACAAGGACGCCGAGGGCAACGTGACGAAGACGATCAACCTCGCCCGCCCGTGGAAGCGCGCGCGCTACGCGGACCTCATCGAAGGCGCGATTCCCGGCTGGTATGCGCTCACGCCCGACGAGCGCCGCGCCCGTTGCGCCGAGATCAAGCTCGACGTCACGCATTGCGTCGCGGACTACGAGGTCACGCAGCACGTCTTCGAAAAGCTCGTCGAGGAGAAGACGATGGACCCGCTTTACGTCACGCATTGCCCGAAGGAACTCGTCCCGCTCGCGAAGCAGAACGCCGACGATCCGAGCGTGGTCGATGTCTATGAACTCGTGATCAACGGCCAGGAGATCTCGCCGGGCTACTCCGAGTTGAACGATCCCATCGTGCAGCGCCAGCGGCTCGAGGAACAGAGCGGCGGCGAGACGCAGAAGATCGACCAGGACTTTATCGAGGCGCTGGAATACGGCATGCCCCCGGCGGGCGGCATCGGCATCGGCATCGACCGGCTCGTGATGATGCTCACCGGCGCGGAGTCGATCCGCGACGTGCTGCTCTTCCCGCACATGAAGCCGCGGTAAGGGGATGAATGCCGGGGCCACAAAAAGGCACGAGAAGGCGCAAAAATTTTCGGGCCTCTTCGTGCCTTTTCGAGGCCCGCTCGCATTGCTTGTTGGGGCTTTTCTTCTGCTCGGCCCGGGCTCGGCGCAGGCCGCGAAGACGCGGAACGAGCTGCTCTTCCAAATGAACGCGGCGCTGCTCGCCAGCGACCGGCCGGCCTTTGCGCGGTGCTTCAACTTTGCCGGCGCGGACGAGCCGACGCGCGCCTCGTTCGCGAAGATCATCGACGACGTCTTTCGCTGGCCGACGCACAATATTTTTACGACCGAGCGGAAGGAATCCGGCAATCCGCCGATCGAGCAGGGCGGTCGCCGCTATCGCCTGAACGGCGACTGGCAATTCCAGGTGCATCTTTTTTTGTCGAAGAAAACGAGCAAGGGCTACGTCTTTCCGGCCGGCACGGTGGGGAGTCAGGTCCTCGTCCTCGTGGCGGTGCCGGAGAAATCGTGAGATGAACCGGCGCATTGTCATCACCTGCGGGCCATCCTACGCGCCGATCGACGACGTGCGGCGCATTACAAATTTTTCGACCGGCGAAATCGGCGTGCTGCTCGCGAACGCGTTTGCGGCGGCCGGGCGCGAGGTCGTGTGCTTCAAGGGCGAGGCCGCGACGACGACGCGGGCGTTCGCGCCGGGCGTGGACGTACGTGGGTTTTCGACGAACGACGATCTGGCCGCGCAGCTCGACGCGCTGGGCGAGGCGGCGGCGGTTTTTCACGCGGCCGCGCTGGGCGACTACGAGGTGGAATCCGTGCGCGACGAGGACGGCACGCTGCAGACAGCGGCGAAGATTCCGAGTCGGGCCGGCGGCCTG
>Ga0207649_10001470_pt1 | contig 13819 bp, 14 predicted proteins | sample KBSC43metaG_FD_184317 | JGI IMG/M metagenome (GOLD analysis project Ga0207649, IMG submission 184317) | Corn rhizosphere microbial communities from Kellogg Biological Station, Michigan, USA - KBS C4-3 metaG (SPAdes) (version 2) | ecosystem: Host-associated > Plants > Roots > Rhizosphere > Soil ... | reverse complement strand
GTCGGCCGACACCCGTGCGAAATTCTTCAAGCACGATCTCGCCTGGACCAGCGACGAGATGCGCGGCGTCTTCGCCAAGGCCAAGGAAATGATCGACAATGGCTGGATCGAGAACGGCGTGAATTCCTATTCGCCCTATACCGACGCCGTGAACATCCTGGCCGGCGGCCGCACCGGCAATCTGCTCGGGCTCATCTCCGACGCGCCGAACTCGTGGAAGAACGTCGAGGACATGACCGGCGAAGGCAATGTCGGCGTCGCCCTCCCGCCGGCAGTCGACAAGGACCCGGCCGCCAATCCCAAGCGCCTTGAAGTCGATGGCGGCATTGGTTTTGCGATCACCAAGTGGAGCACCAACCAGGACCTCGCCGTCGATTTCATCAAGACGGCGGTATCGACCGAAGCCGCCGCTGTCCTGATGCAGTCGGCCGGAGGTCTGCCGAGCAACACCAAGGTCGATCTGAGTGGACTGAATTCGGAAGCCGCCAAGCAGGTCGTCAATTTCCTTGGCTGCTGCTCGGTCGATGGCCGCATCAAGTCCTACTATGTGACGGCTGAGCGTGCTGAGTTGCAGCGCGTGGGCCAGCTCCTGATCACGGGGCAGATGTCGGTCGATGACGCCCTGCAGTCCATCGAGCAGGTTCGTCAGAAGGAAATTGCGCGCAAGAAATAGCGCCGGGCAATCCGGGAACCGCCCGCGGGGCGGTTCCCCCTCACCCGCGCTGGCGTCCTGATGCTAGGAACCAAAGCATGAAGCGCGAGTCGATTTTCGTCTACCTCTTCGTCTTGCCGGCTCTCGGGCTGTTCGTGATCTTCCGCCTGATCCCTCTCGTCGCCGGCTCCGTCTTTTCCTTCTCCGACTGGAATGGCATCGTCGATCCGCGCTGGATCGGGCTGGGCAACTATGCCGAGCTGCTGACCGACCCCGTGTTCCAGGCGACGATGCTTAACACCGTCAAGGTGCTGATCACACTGCCGATCTGGGTCGGCCTGCCGCTCTTGCTGGCGATCTTCATCTATCTTGAGGTGCCGGGCGCGCGCGTCTATCGCGCGGCCTATTTCTTTCCGATCGTCCTGAGCTCGATCATCATCGGCACGATGTTCAGCATCATCCTGAGGTTCGACGGCACGCTCAATCAATTCGTCGGCCTCGCTCACATACCGGGGGTGGATTGGCTCGGCGATGGCCGCTACGCGCTCCTGGCGGTGATCCTCGTCGCCATCTGGGCCCATTTCGGCATGAGCGTGCTGATCTTTCTTTCGGGTCTCACTACCATTCCGCCCGAGATCATCGAGGCCGCCCGCATCGACGGAGCGAACCTCACGCAGATCATCTGGCGGATCGTCATTCCCATGCTGCGCCCCACGATCGAGCTCGTCGTGGTGATGACGACCATCACCATCCTCACCTCGATGTTCGGACTCATCTACGTGATGACCGGCGGCGGTCCCGGCACGGCGACCTACATGCCGGAGTTCCTGATCTGGCTGATGCAGGGCCAGTTCAACCGGCTCGGCTACGCCTCCGCCATGAGCGTGACGCTGTTCGTCGTGGTCGCCCTCGTGGGCATCGCCCAGATCCGTCTCATGCGCAATCAGTGGAGCCCCTGATGCGTACTCTGCTGAGCGCGACCGAACGGCGGGTGATGTGGGTTGCAAGCGCCATTATGATGCTGCTTGCCCTGACGACGATCTACCCGATTATCTTCACCTTCATCACGTCCCTCAAGTCGACCAAGGACTTCATCCGGCACGGTTTCTCGATCCCCACGTCGCCCACGCTCGAGAAATACGCAACGGCATGGTCCACTATCAAGATCGGGGAGTATTTTCTCAACTCGGCGATCGTGACCCTGGTGGGCGTGTTCCTGGTCCTCGCCGTCTCGTCGCTTGCCGGCTTTGCGCTGTCACAGCTGCACTTTCGGTTCCGGCGCGCGATCTTCTATCTTCTGCTCACGGGCCTGATGATCCCGGTCCAGGTGATCATGGTGCCGCTGTTCCGCGTCGTCGTGGAGCTGGGCCTGCTCAATTCGCGCGTCGGGCTCGGCGTCGTCTATGGCGCGTTCTTTTCGCCTTTCGGCATCTACCTGATGACCTCGTACTATTCGACGCTGCCCTCCGAGCTGGTCGAAGCGGCCCGGGTCGATGGCGCCTCGCTCTGGCAGGTCTACTGGCGGGTGATGCTGCCGCTCGGCCGCCCGGCGTTGCTGACCCTGGCCATCCTGACGACGCTCAGTTGCTGGAACGACGTCCTGATCTCGCTGCTCGTCTTGCAGCATGACCGGACGCTGATGGTGGGTATTGCGGCGCTGCGCGGCGAGTTCGGCGCCGATATTCCCCTGATTGCCTCGTGCGTCGTGATCGGCGCAGCGCCGGTGATCGCCGTGTACCTGATCTTTCAGCGTAAGATCCTCGGCGGCATCATCGTCGGGTCGGTCAAGGGTTAGCGCCAATGGATAAGGTCGGGAGCGGCGCCATCGAGCGCCGCCGCGTCGGACAGACGTCGCTCAGCATCAGCGTGATGGGTCTGGGTGCCGCCCCGCTTGGCGGGCTGTTCCAGGCATCTTCTCAAATGGAAGCCGACGCCACCATAGCGGCCGCGCTGTCGGCGGGGATCAACCATGTCGATGTTGCGCCGCAATATGGGCGGGGGCTCGCCGAGCGGCGCGTGGGCCAAAGCCTGAGCGCGCACGACCGCAGCTCGTTTGTACTCTCGACCAAAGTCGGCCGGCTGCTCGTCGCAACCGCCAGGCCCGAGCCCATGAAGAATTTCCCCGAAGCCCTCGATGTGGCCATGACCTACGATACCTCGGCGGCGGGCATCCGGCAGTCGCTGTCCGAGAGCATCGAACGGCTGGGCGGGATTTCACCCGACATCCTGCTGCTTCACGATCCGGACCGCTACGCCGAGGGCGATGCGCTCCGCCGGTTGATCGAGAGCGCACATGGAGCCCTCGTCGAGCTCAAGCGCGAGGGACGCATCTCGGCGATCGGCATCGGCGTCAACTCTCCCGTGCCGTGCCGGGCGGCCCTCGAGATCGGTGACTGGGACTGCTTCCTGCTCGCCGGACGCTATTCGGCGCTTCGTCAGGAGGATGACGGCATCCTCGATGCCTGCCAGGCGCGCGGCACATCTGTCCTCGTCGGAGCACCCTTCATGTCGGGCGCGCTGGTCGGCGGATCGACCTGGCGCTATGGGCCGATCCCCGGCGACATCGCCGCCGATATCGAAAAGCTGCGGGCCGCCTGTGCGCGCCACGACGTGCCCGTCGAGGCCGTGGCCCTCCAATATCCCCTGCGTCACCCGGCAGTCGCGTCCGTTGTGGTGGGCATGCGCTCGCCGGCAGAAGTCGCCCGGAACGTGCGGGCCCTGAGGACAGCCGTCCCCGAGCTTCTCTGGGACGAGTTGCGCGCCCTTGGGCTCATCGATCGGCCTGCGGCATGACAATGATCGACGCGCATCAGCATTTCTGGCAGCTCGCCCGCGGCGACTATCGGTTTCCGCGCGGGGACGACCCCGTGCTCTATCGCGATTTCCTTCCCGAGGATCTCGCCCCCCAGCTGCAGGCGGAAGGCATCGAGTCGACGGTCGTCGTTCAGGCGACCGACACGGTGGCGGAAACGCACTATCTGCTCGAGCTGGCCGCAGGGACGCCGTTCATCGCAGGCGTCGTGGGCTGGTGGGACCCGAGGACGCCCGGCGCGCTCGAAGATATCTTGGCCCTTGCGCCGGCCGGCAAGCTGGTCGGGGTTCGCCCAATGCTGCAGGGCCTCGGCGATATCTCGTTCATGCTTGAGCGCGGATCGCTGAGGCAGCTGGAGCGGATCGCGAAGATGGGGCTGGTTTTCGATGCCCTTGTGGAGCCGTCACAGCTCGCCAGCATTGATCGGATCTGCCGCGAGGTGCCTTCGCTCCAGGTCCTGGTGGACCACATGGCCAAGCCATGGCGCGCGCCGGCTGGGTTCGAGGGTTGGACCAGGGACATGCAGGGGCTCGCGCTGCGGGCCAATTGCGCGGTCAAGGTTTCAGGCTTTCCATTCGCCGCACCCCCGGTGGGACCGAGCGGGGCAGTCGAAGACCTGGTGGCCTTTCTGCGCTCCACCTTCGGCCAGCAACGACTTCTGTGGGGAAGCGACTGGCCGGTGGCTGAACGGGAGGGCGGATATCATAAGGTGCTCACGCGCCTGCGGGCCTTGTTCCCCGAGGCCGAGCGCAATGCTGTATTTGGCGACAACGCGGCACGGATTTACGGCCTGCCCAGAGACAAGACGAGTCCGACGACATGAGCCAGAGCGAGGGCGACTTGCTTGCGACGAGCCCCAACCCGCATGAGACCCTGGGAGGCACCACCTATCGGCGCGTGCATGACGCGATCCTCTCCGACATCGTCCGGGGCAGTTTCGTTCCGGGCGCGCGGCTCAAGATCGCCGACCTCTGCCGCCGGTACGGGCTCAGCCCCATGCCGATCCGCGAGGCCCTGCAGCAGCTGCAGGGCGAAGGCATCGTGGTCATGGAGCCCAACAAGGGCGCGCGCGTCCGCTCGATCGACAGGAAGTTCATCGCCGACATCTACGATGTGCGGAGCGCGCTCTACGCCATCGTCTATCGCGATGCCATCGCGTCCGCTGACGCGGCGTTCGACGAAAAGCTGGCCACGATCCAGCGTGAGTTTGACCGGATGATGGAACTGGGCGATGCGCGCGGTTGCATCGCACAGAACCGACTTCTGCATGATGCGATCCAGAACCGGTGCCTCAATCACGAAGTCTCGGCCGCGATGGAACGATACGCCAACCTCACGAGCTCGCTGCGCGAAGCACTCGGCTTCAATATCGAGCGCCTTCGCGAAATCTCGCGGGAGCATTGGGCCATCATCGATGCCGTCAAAGCGCGTGACGTCGAGCGCGCCCTGGCCGCCGCGCAGCACCACGTCCGGCAGGCGCTCATCAACATGAGTCGAAACTTTACCGCCCAACCCTAGGACCATCGATATGGAACGCAGATCCAGTATCACGCGCATCGGCGCGGCCGTCGGCATTCGTCCCGAAGCGCTCGAGACCTACCGTCAGCTTCACGCCAACCCCTGGCCGGAAGTCCTCGCCGAGAACACCAGGGCCGGACGCTCCAACTATTCGATCTTCCTGCTCCCCCAGAAGAACCTGCTGTTCTCCTGCTACGAGTATAGCGGCCACGACCGAGCCGCCGACGCCGCGCGGATGGCGCAGAACCCGGTGATGCAGGAATGGTGGAGCCGCTGCCGCCCCGCCCAGATCCCACTGGTCGACGGCACCGGCGACCGCCGCTGGACCGACCTCGAGCTGATCTTTCACCAGGACTGACAACGGCGACTGCTGGACTGGCACGCAAGCCAGCATGCGCCAAATCGCTGTCACATCCGGTGATCCGCTATCGGGAGCCCGAAGGCCCTGTTGCTCCTGAGAGCATGTTGAAGATCGTTCCACACTTGTTCACGTTCGTGTGGAGCAGCTCGAGCCGCGGGTCAGGCTTGGTCGTCTCCACCGCTAGGTGGTGTCCCTGACGCTCGGCGCTCATCGTCGCCCGCGATGGCCTGTGGAATGTATGCGAAGGTTCAATCGGGCCCGTTGGTAGAGCCATACCAACGAATAGGTGAAGAGTGCAGACTGCCGATGCTGGTAAATCCTTGATGCTGAAAGGGACCGTCGTGCAATTTGGAAATGCGCCCTGCTCGTGGGGCATCAATTATCCAGCCGGCAATGCGGTTGACTGGCGGCAATATCTCGATGAGGTCGCGGCCGCCGGCTACCGCGGCACGGAACTCGGCCCGTTCGGATATCTCCAGAAGGATCCGGACATACTGCGACGCGAGCTGTCGTCGCGCGGGCTCGATCTGCTCGGCGCAACGCACGTCCACACCTTCGGGGATGCGGGATCGGCTCAACAGCTGATGACGACGCTCGCCCAGTTGTGTCCCTTGCTGGTGAAGCTCGGCTCGCACCATCTCGTCATCATGGATGAGGACAACTGGTACCCAGCCGACGCTCCCGGCCACCTCGATAGTGCCGACTGGAACGGACTGATCTCGGCGGTCCGTCAGGCACAACGCATCATCGAGGACGACTTTGGAATGAAGGCTTCGTTCCATCCGCACGTCGGCACGGCGGTCGAGCGCGAAGATCAGATCGACAGATTGCTCGATGCGACCGATATCGACCTCTGCCTCGATACCGGCCACCACGCCTTCTGGAACCAGGATCCGCTGGCCTACATGGGCAAAGTCTGGGATCGCATCGCGTATGTCCATCTCAAGAACGTCGACGCAAAGATCCGCCAGGATGTGCTCGACGGTCGCCTGACCGCCAAGCAGGCCTTTGCCGCGGGCGCCATGTGCCCCCTGCCTGACGGCGTTGTGGACATTCGATCTATCGTGTCGCTGCTTGAAGAACGGGGCTTTGCCGGACCAGTGGTGGTCGAGCAGGACCCGGCAGAGGACGCGGCCGAAGCCCCGCTGGTCCTGGCACGGCGCAATCTCGAGTTCCTGCTGTCGGCGTCCTAACCTTCACGTCCCTGTCACTCCGATCGGCTCTAAGCGCGGCGCCGTGCTTCGATCGGCGGGCGCTGAAGTGTGATCGCGTTCAGGTCCAGTTTCCGCTTGCCATCGTTCGCGCGCGGCATAGTCTTGACCAAACGGTCAAACTGAACGGCCGGCGGGGATATCCCGCACCAACCAGGGAGAGAGTGCATGAAACGTCGTACGTTCATGATTTCGGCAGGCGCCGCCGCGGGCGCCGCTCTGTTGCCGCGCACGGCATTCGCCGATGCCAACCGTATCGACTGGTACACCAGCTCCGACGCGAACGTGACCGACTTCTGGACCAACATCGTCGTCCCGAAATTCGTGGCCGCCAATCCGGGCGTGACCGTCAATCTGGTGGATACCGATGCCCCGGGCCTGCAGGCGATCGAAGCGCGTGCTTTGGCCGCGCTGGCCAACAAGGTGGATCCGCAGGCCGACTTCTTCGAGGGGTCCGAGGCCCGACTGCCGCCCGGCGCGCTCGATGCCGGTCTCTATGTCGACTTCAGCAAAGAAAACCTGTCGAACTACTCCAAGCTGAACCCGCTCGCGGCGGACATTCCCCAGAACATCACCTATCGCGGCAGCCAGGTACTGCTCGCCTACGACACCACCAAGCTGTCGCCGGACAAGGCGCCCAAGACCTTTGCCGACCTCGTAGCGTGGATCAAGGCCAACCCCGGCCAGTTCATCTACAACCGCCCCGACAAGGGCGGCTCGGGCGGCAACTTCGTGGTCCGCGCCATTTGGGAAGCCAATGGCCGCGACCCCTCGATGTTCAAGGTCGACAACTACGCCGATGCGACCGGCCAGCCGATGCTGCAGAAGGGCTTCGACATCCTCAAGGATATCGCGCCCTCGCTGATGGATCAGGGTGCCTACACCTCCGGCAACACGCAGTCGATCCAGCTCCTGAGCCAGGGCGCCGTGACCATGATCCCGGCGTGGTCCGACCAGGCGCTTTCGGCCATCAAGACCGGCGTCCTGCCGGCGACCACCGGCCTCGTCCAGCTCACCGACCTCGCACTGGCGGGCGGCTTCACCAAGAACACGATACCGGTCAACGGCCTCAACAAGGCGCTGGCGCTCAAACTGCAGGACTTCATCCTCACGGAAGAAATTCAGTCGGCCGTCATCACCGAGCTTGGCGGTTTCCCGGGCGTCTCGTGGGACTACGTGTCCAAGGAGCTCCACGACAAGTACGCCGACGTCATTCCCGCTTCTATCCCGACCTGGCCGGGCGGCGACTGGGACAAGAACATGAAGGACGGCTGGTACCGCAGCGTCGCCCCGAACGTGGCCCGCTCATAGATGGCACTCGCTTCGGCGAGCGACATCGTCGGAGCACGAAAGCAGGGCGGGAGGCTGGTCGGCCTCCTGCTCGTCGCCATTCCGGTGATCCTCGTCGCCTGGATGGTGATCTTTCCCATCCTCTCGGCGGTCGTCACGACGCTGTGGCAAACCGGCTCCAACGGGGTACCTGCGTTTACCCTCAAAACCTACCAATTCTTCTTTTCCGACGGCTACAGCCTTGCCAATCTCTATCTGACGCTCTGGACAACGGCGCTCTGCGCTCTGTTCCTGCTGGTCATCTGCCTTCCGATTGCGCTCTATCTGCGCTTCGCCAAAGGGCGTCTTGCGGCCTACGTGCAAGGTCTGGCGATCTTTCCGTTGTTCGTGCCCTCGATCGTTCTCGCCTATGCGTTCATCCGCGTTCTTGGGCCTAACGGCATGGTCGACATCCTGCTCAACGCGGCCCATCTGCCAAAGATTCGAACGCCCTACCTAACGCCCTGGGGGCCGCTGATCGGCCTGGTCTGGGATCACATCCCCCTGACAGTGCTGATCCTTCTTGCTGGCTTGGGCGCGGTATCTGACGCCTCGATCGAAGCCGCGCGCGACGTCGGGGCCGGCCGGTTGCGGCTCCTCTGGAACATCATTCTGCCGCGACTCGGCAACTCGATCCTCGTCGCCGCCTCGTTTGCGGTGCTGGGTATCTTCTCGGCGTTCACCCTGCCCTACGTGCTCGGTCCGGCGGCGCCGGAGATGATGGGCCCCTTCATGCAGCGGACCTTCCGCGATCTCTACGACGCGCCGAACGCCATCACCCAGGCAGTAATCTCATTCTTCTTCTGCATAATCTTCGGGCTCTTCTATGTGCGCTCGATCGTCAACAACCAGAGGAACCGCTGATGGCCGAGCCTGTCCTTATCGATCGGCCGCGGGCGGACTGGACCGGTATCGGTCTCGCAATCGTCCTCACCCTTGTCATCATCTTCCCCCTCGTCGTCGTCGCGCTCTGGGCCTTCACCAATGTCTGGCGCTACCCGTCGATCCTCCCGCAGGAGTTCGGCCTCCGCTATTGGACGCAGACCCTGTCGCGCCCTGACGTCTGGCAGTCGATCACCACCAGTGTGAGTCTCGCCTGCTCGGTAACCGTCATCTCCGCGATCATTTGCCTGCCTGCGGCGTTTGCCTTCGCGCGCCTGCAGTTTCCGTTCCGCAGCATTCTGTTCTTCTCGTTCATCGCAGGCCAGGCGTTTCCGAAGTTCGGGCTGCTGGTAGCCATCGCCGGCATCTTTCTTGGCCTGAACCTGATCGGCAATTTCTGGGGCGTGGTGCTGATCCAGCTGGTGGGCACGCTCCTCTATATGATTTGGATTCCGGTCGCGGCCTTCCAGGGCGTCGACCGTCGCATGGAAGAAGCGGCGCGCGATGTCGGCGCATCACCGCTGCGTGTCTTCTGGTCGATCACCCTGCCGCAGGCCGGACCCACGATCGGCGCAGCGGTGCTCTTGACCTTCGTCAACACCTTCTATGAGACCGAAGGCGCGTGGCTGATTGGCGCGCCGCAGGTCCACACCATGCCCATCCTCATGATCTCGTTCATCAACAACCAACCTGTCATTCAGTACGGCGCCGTGCTGTCGGTGATCCTATGGATACCGTCCTTTTTTGCGCTGCTGTTCGCACGCCGCGTCATCAGCGGCGGCTCGTTCGCGCGCGGTTTTGGCGCCTAGGAACCTTCATGGCCGTTCTCGATATAAAAGGGGTCACCAAACAGTTCGGCGTCGGCGTCCGCGCCGTCGACGGCTTCGCGCTCACGGTGGGTGACGGCGAACTTGTTTGCCTGCTCGGGCCGTCCGGTTCCGGCAAGTCGACGCTGCTGCGCATGGTCGGCGGCTTCGAAACGCCGACGACCGGCAGCATCACCATAGATGGCGAAGAGATGATCAACCTGCCGCCTGAGCGGCGGCCGACCGGCATGGTGTTCCAGAGTCACGCGCTCTGGACGCACATGAACGTCTTCAACAACATCGCCTTCGGGCTGAAGCTGCGCCGGCTGCCGCGCGAGGAAATCCGCCAGCGCGTCGATGCCGTAATGGCGCTGGTGGGCCTTGGCGGCTACGGCTCGCGGCAGACCCACCAGCTCTCGGGCGGCCAGCAGCAGCGCGTCGCACTCGCTCGCTCGCTGGTGCTCGAGCCCAAGATCCTGCTGCTCGACGAGCCGTTCGCAAGCCTCGACCAGCATCTTCGCGAGCGCCTGCGCGAGGAAGTGCGTGATATCCAGCAGCGACTGAAGATCACGACATTGTTCGTGACCCATGGCCAGGACGAAGCCCTGAGTATGGCGGACCGGATAGTGGTCATGCGCGACGGCAAGGTCGAACAGGTCGCCCCGCCGGCCGCCCTCTACCGCGAGCCCGAGACCCCGTTTGTTGCGGGGTTCATCGGCACAATGAATCTCATTGAAGGACAAGTGGTGGACGGAACATTTGCTCGGGGAACATTCAGCGTGCCGCTACCGGTACCCGATGGACCCGCTGTCCTGGCGGTGCGTCCCGAGGCCCTTGAGATCGTACCCACGTCCGGGCCGGCCGTTGCCAAGGTTCACCGGGTGACGGACTACGGCACCCATGCCATCGTTGATCTCGAATTGCCGGATGGCCTGCGTATCAAGTCGATGGTGGCAGATGCCCGCGCCTGGATGGCCGAACAAGCGGTCAGTCTGAAACCCCGCGCCTTCGCCGCGTATCGTGACAACCACGTCATCAACCGGACCAGCGCCGCGTCATGACCGATCCAATTGCGGTGACGCGCGATGGGCACCGTACATTTCTCAAATGGCACCGGGGCCGCCGACGGGGCGGTGACCCCGTCTTCACCGGCCGGCGTATCCTTGAGGGCATGGCTATCGGGGCCAGCGTCGAGGTCGATCTGGTCCGGCATCGCGACCATGGCATGGCGGTCCTCCATGACCACACATCCATCGCGCGGGAGACAACTGGAGCTGGCCCGTCGTCCGCTCACGGCGCCGCCGAGCTTCGCGCGCTGAACCTGCGCGGAAATGATGGGACGCCCATCACCGACCACGTGATGCTGCTCGAGGATCTGTGCGAACTCCTGGTCGCGTCACCCCCGCATCCGCAGGCCTTGCTTCAGCTCGACTACAAGGAGGGCCAGGGGCTCCTGGACGATGCCAGCATCGCCGCATTCGCCCACAGTGTCGGGCCCGTTGGGGGCCATATGATTATCAGTTCGGGCGAGTCGGAATCGGTACGCGTCCTCGCCGAGGCAACGCCTGGCCTCCATATCGGTTTTGATCCGTGCCATGACGACGCGATCAAGCAACTACGCAGCTCGAGTGATTTTACCAGGTTCGTGCAGAGAGCTGTTCAAGACTCGCCCCGTGCCGAAATGATCTATCTGGCGTTTCCGCTGATCCTGGCGGCCGATGACACAGGGTTCGACGTCGTCGGCGCGTTTCATGCGATGAACCGGCGGGTAGACGCCTACACGCTGAAATCCGCCGAGGCTCCCGATGTGGCCCTCGCCGAACGGCTTCTGGCCCTGCGGGTTGACCAGATCACTACCGATGACCCCGAGGGGCTGGCGGGTCGCCTGGGAGGACCGGGATGATGGACGGATATGAACGTGTCCTCGCCGACATGATCGCAGTCGCGCGCGAAGCCGGTGCGCTGACGCTCGAGCACTTCGCGCGGTTTCGCGACCTCGAAATCGGCATCAAGGGACCCGCCGATTTCGTCTCAGAGGCCGATCGGCAGTCCGAGCAATTGATCCGCAGGGCCCTTTTCTCTCGATATCCCGATTGGAGCTTCACGGGCGAAGAGTTTCCACCCGTCGACGGGGCGGATCGCGAGCATCGCTGGCTCGTGGACCCCATCGATGGCACGACCAACTTCATCAACGGCCAGCACTACACGATCTCGATCGCGCTCCGTCGTGGCAGCGCCACTGTCTGTGGAGCGCTCTACAATCCCGTCGCGGACGAGATGTTCACGGCCATTCGAGGCGGCGGTGCCTTCCTCAATGGCGAGCGCCTGAGGGTCAGCGAAAAGACCGAGATCGGGATGATGGCGATCGGCACTGGCCTGCCGACCAGCAATCTCTTCGCGTTCCCCGGCTTCTACGAGCGGCTCAAAAAGATCCGCGATCCGGTGGGCGCTGTCCGCATCGTCGGCAGCTCCGCCAATTCGTGCGCTTTTGTCGCGTGCGGCCGGCTCACCGGCTATTTCGAAGAGTCCGGCCTCGTCGACTGGGCCGTGGGTGTGCTCCTCGTCGAAGAGGCAGGTGGCGTCGTAACGGATTGGTGGGGCCGCGGTCCCGAATTCTACGAGCAGACCGGGTGCGTCATCGTCGCCAACCGCGCGACGCATGCCTACCTCATTGAAAAGCTCAAGGATGCGCCGAAGAAGGATCCGAAGGAGTATTGATCGATCGGAATGCGATAGCGCCCCCGATTCTCAACCGATCCCAGCCAAAGGGTACTCCTGATTTTGTGGTGTCCGCTTGTGGCGCGAAGGGGTCGCAGGGTCCTCCCGACCGGAAGGCGCGACGCTACATTTGTGGTCCGTCGAATCGAGGCGGGCATCGACCGAGCAGCGGGCCACCTCAGCGCAATCTCCGCCATCTCGCACCGAGACTACTAACCCCCGGCGCCAGTCGGTTTCATGTGGGAGCATGGTCGGCCTAGGCAACCGCCCTCTCAGAGGCGGTACGGCCAAACGAGCGATGATCTTGCCGTTGAAAAGAGCAACGATCCAGACGCGATTGTTGACATAGAAATAACCGCGGGCGTCATCAGCTTCGATCTTGATAGACCTTGATCTTGCCAGCCAGGGATGGCCGACCTTGGCCCCATCTCGACTTGGATCGGCCCGACGGGCGATCGACACGTGCGGCATGTTCGCGAAATATGACGGAACTACACGGGCGGAGTGCTTGTCGCAGGAGCCTTACCTCTATCCACATTCAGAGCGTATCGTTCGAGGATCTCCACCAAGGCAGTTGCGGCGGTGCTCAACTCGACCTCGCGTCTGTGAATCATTCCGCCATGACGTAGGGTTCTCATGCCGGCCACCTCTAGCGGTTGGATAAAGCGCACGCCGGAGCCTTTGAGGTGCGCTTCGGCATGATAACTGAGATAGTCGCTGTCGCGCATAAGCTCGAGCTTGAGTGAAATAACGTCGGTCTCGATCGAGGGGATCGGGGCCGGCAAACCCGCCGCGCGCAACTGGTGGTTTAGCCGACCCACCATGTAGGCCGTCGACGGCGGCAGAACCCACGGATAGGCGAGCAGGTCCTCAGGCCGCAGGTCGCGTTTACGCCGCAGTGGGTGTTTGATGTCCGCGATGATGATGTATTGATCTGCCAGCAGTGGTCGCCATGTGAGCTGTGAGTCGAGGCGGGGCGCCTCGGGGACGGCGGCCAGCACGAAGTCTAGAGCGCCGCTCTTAAGTTGCTCTTTGAGCTGGTCGTCGCCGCCCCCGGTGATGTGCACACGCATGCCGGGTCGGCCAGCTCGCAACTCGGCGATGGCCTGCGGCAGAATGGTTTCCTGCCATGACGGGCCGGCGCCATTCTTCACCAGTCCGACGCTGCCTGTCTTCAGCGCCGCGACCTCCTCGCGGGGAGCAACCAGCGCAGCCTTGAGGTCCGTCGCATGTCTGACGACCGCAAGTCCATAGACCGTCGGCGTTACGCCCCGGGCCTGGCGTTCGAACAGCGGAGCACCGAACGAATCCTCCAGCCTGCGGATCGCCTTGGTCAGTGCCGGTTGCGTGACGCCGAGCTGCTGCGCAGCGGCGCGCATCGATTTTCGGCCGACGATGGCGAGGAAATAATCGACGGTGCGACATCGAACACTGATAGCCTCCGGTTATCGCTGATCTTCCTGTTAGTGGTTGCACTTGCGGCGATCCGGTTCAATCCTGACCTCGCGGCCGCTGGGGGGGCCGCCTCGC
>Ga0207649_10001466_pt1 | contig 13868 bp, 12 predicted proteins | sample KBSC43metaG_FD_184317 | JGI IMG/M metagenome (GOLD analysis project Ga0207649, IMG submission 184317) | Corn rhizosphere microbial communities from Kellogg Biological Station, Michigan, USA - KBS C4-3 metaG (SPAdes) (version 2) | ecosystem: Host-associated > Plants > Roots > Rhizosphere > Soil ... | reverse complement strand
TATTCGCGCGATCACGCCAAAGACGATGGCGGCCAGACGCTGTCAGTCACGGGCGAAAATTATGTCCTCATGGACATGAATACATTGGCATGGGTGAGCAAGAAAACGTTCGTTGGCGGAGCCCGATACTCGGCGGCAGCGAGTCTCCCGTTTGCCAAGAACAGCCTTACATCAGATGTGCAGGGAAGAGTCAGTGGCGGTGGCGGATTCGCCGATTCGTATTACATGCCGTTCATTCTGGGATGGAATCGGGAACGCATTGCTATCCGTGCAATCTACGGATTTCTTGCGCCAACCGGTCGATTTGTGGTGAACGCGACGGATAACGTTGGTTCGGGCTATTGGACTCATGCCCTCTCTTCTGGACAAACGATCTATTTGACAAGCAACAAGCGCCTCGTCTTGTCTGCGTTTCAGATGTACGAATTTCACACCACTCAGGAAGGGACCGCCGTTCGTCCGGGCGATACGATTGATCTGGATTACTCGCTCTTGGGTGGGTTTCCCATGCGCGATGTCCAGCTTCAGATCGGATTAGTTGGATATGAACAAAGGCAGGCCACTGCCAAAACCGGGCCTACGGTCTCGGTGGCTGCATCCAAGGAGCGCTATGCCATCAATGCACTTGGGTTCGCGGTGAACTCTAGTTTCCCCAAGCGAAAAGCAGGCTTGGGCTTTAAGTATTTCAAGGAGTTTTCGAATCGTTCTACGTTTCAGGGGTATTCGATGCAAGTTACTGGCTCATACACCTTCTAGCGGAAGGTCGTCCGAGGAAGGGAAGATACACGAGCACAACGGTGCAACAGCCTGTTTGCAGAGCAATTCGCGCATGTGACCACTGCGCTTCGAGTTGGGGTTTGTAAGAACCTTCGAACTGAAGGGAATGTTAACGATAGAAAGACGGAGTCTCACCATGAGGAAGATTGCTCTTTTTTCAATCGCACTGTGCTTGCTGGCCGTATGCACGGCCTTCGCCCAAGACGTACGTTACAACTTCGACAAGAACGGAGACTTTTCGCAGTACAAGACTTACAAGTGGGTGGTAATGAAGGATGCTACGAAGATCGACGATCTTCGCGACAGACAGATCAAGGATGCAGTGGATGCGGAACTCGCCAAGAAAGGCCTTACGAAGACCGATGCAGAGACCGCCGACCTCTATGTTGGCTATCAGGCTGGAATTGGCACAGAGAAGCAGTACACGTCCTTTGATAGCGGCTGGGGATATGGCCCCGGATGGTACGGGGGAGGCTGGTACGGCGGGGGTGGCGGCATGACGACTGGGCAAACTTCCACTATTTACGTGGGACAGTTAGCGGTCGACATGTACGACGCGAAGAAGCATGAATTGGCTTGGCGCGGCGTTGCCAGCAAGACAATCGACCCGAAAGCTAAGCCCGAAAAACAACAAAAGAACCTGGCAAAGGCGGTGGCAAAGCTTTTGAAGAACTATCCTCCTCCGCCACCGAAGTCAAAATAGGACCGCATGGGCCACGCCAAGGGGACCTAGATCAATAAGCCATGCGCTTAGCGAGAGGGCCCCTTTTTTCTTGTATGCAGAGTGCCTGCGTTTTGCGGCACAAAGCCGGGAATAGGCACTGAAAATGTCTGTCACTTCAACTTCTGTCACTTCTTCCAGTTGACGAGATCGAAGGTGGTTCATAGCATGCGTTCAATTGTGTCGATGGTTTGACTGCGCTTGAACCGAGCAGGAGCGGAAAAGCAAATTGAAATACTTCGTCGTCGCCATATTGTCGATTCTTGTGATTCCGTTCGTCGGGAGCGCTCAAACCCCCCGGGTCCGCCAGTCGAGTCCAACAGACGAGCCGCCAGTCGTGCAACAGATTCTGGCGAAAGGGACAATCTCGACAGACAAAGTGATCGACGGAATACTTTCCGCAGGGGAACCTGACTTGCCGTTGGGGCCGGCCGACGTTCTCAGAGAATATGAAAATGAAATGATCCGCGTTGCAAACCGGCTGTCCGCTGAGCTTGCGAGCATTTCGCAGGCAAAGCGTGACAATCGAATCAGAAGCGATGAAGCAGAATATTTGATCGCCGAAAGATATCGGGTTGCGATGATGCAGCACGAAGTGCTCAGCGCGTTGCACGAGAACCTGGAAAATGACCTGGCCCAAACTCCAGCCGCCGCTCCGGCCGTCGGAGTGTTAAATATCGATCGGAAAGTCTACACACCGGTGGGACGTCGTCCTTAAAAGGTCGTCGGTATTTGTGTGTGTAGTCGTCGCAAGACCGTCAGCTATCTGGTGTCGTTGGATCCAGCAGCACATTCCGTTCAAATCGCCAGCTCCCTCAGTTTGACAGGAATTTCGGGCGAGGGGCGGGGGACCGCATGAGTGAACCTGTTCTTGAACTCGACGACATCCAGAGTGGAGTGCTCCGGCCGCGACCCAGTCCATATGTAGCGACATATGTGTTGCTTCGTCTCGACGAACGCGAAGCGGGTCGAGAACTGATGCGTCGCTTGAGCGCGGTCGTCACATCAGCGGCACAACCGGAAACTCCGGCGCGCGACACTTGGGTAAGTGTTGCGCTGACGTTTCAAGGCCTCAAAACGCTCGGCGTGCCACCAACTTCGCTCAACACTTTCTCATCACAGTTTCAGCAGGGGATGTTGGCGCGGGCCGCCTTCTTGGGAGACACGGGAGAGAGCGGTCCTGAGCATTGGGAGAAGCCACTTGGATCAGCCGATGTCCACGTCGTGGTCACTGCGCTTTCTCCAGACAGCCAACACCTTGAAGTTGCAATGGAGCGAGCACGGAAAGCTTATCAAGAGTTACGGGGCATCACGGCGATCTGGCGACAGGACTGTCATGTTCGTCCTGGTGAGAGAGAAGCCTTCGGATTCAGAGACGGAATCAGCCACCCTGCAGTCGAAGGAAGTAATATCCCCAGCACGAATCCGAACGAGCGGCCTTTGAAAGCGGGTGAATTTGTCCTGGGCTATCCGGACGAAATGGGTGAAACGCCCTCTATCCCGCAGCCTAGCATTCTAGGCCGTAACGGAAGTTATGTTGTTTTCCGCAAGCTGCATCAACGTGTGGCTGCTTTCCGGAGGTATCTCCAGGAGAATTCCACCAGTCCAGCAGCGGAAGAACTTCTAGCCGCAAAGATGATGGGGCGCTGGCGCAGCGGAGCTCCCCTAGCTTTGTGTCCAATGCACGACAACCCGGAGCTTGGTGCTGATTCCACTCGCAACAACGATTTCTCATTTAGAGAAGATGATCCGATTGGCTACCATACGCCGGCAGGTTCCCACGTTCGGCGCATGAACCCTCGCGACGCGGAAATTGCAGGGGTTGCTCGTATCCACCGAATGATCCGCCGTGGAACGTCGTATGGCCCCGAATTACCGGACGGAGTGTTAGACGACGACGGTATCGACCGAGGGTTGATGTTCGCTTTTGTTGGAGCAAATTTAGGGCGGCAGTTCGAATTCGTTCAATCCGAATGGATGAATGACAGCACATTCTTTGGAGGTACACTCGGTAGAGATCCTATTTCCGGTGCACAAAATGGAGACAGCATGTTCGACATCCCCAAGCGGCCACTGCGAAAAAGACTACAGGGCTTACCACGATTCGTGGTCACACGAGGAGGCGAATACTGTTTCCTGCCTGGGCTCCGCGCGCTGCGCTGGCTCGGCGATCTAAAGACACGCTGATAGGGAGACTCCGGAGACTTGCCAGCTCTCAATGACTCGTCCCCGCGACGTGACTCAAGCGCTTTAGTCCCGAAGGCAGGGCAATCGTCTCGTACTTACCGCGATGATCCATTCAATTCAACATTTGCGCAAGGCATCGCCGGCATTCCGCCAGGCTCTTCTTGAGAGTGAGAAGAAGCGAATCGTAGGCGTGATTGCGTTTGTTTTGTTCTTTGCGGTACTGGCGGGCGTGCGCATTTTCGTTTTGGGCTCGGCAATGAGCGGCTGGAGCCTGGTTGCATCTGCCGTAATGATCGTGTTCGAACTGGGTCTGTTTCGTGCGGTGAACCAGAGCTTGCAGTCTGGCAAAGATATCTCCAGTTCAACGTGGTACGTCAGCAGCGTCATTGAGTGCCTCTTTCCTGCCATCGGTGTCGCATTCCTGGTGAGCACTCGACTGATGGCTGACTATCGGCCCTTGGCGACACCGTGGGCACTTGCCTTCTTTCCGTTCATTCTCCTGTCCGTTCTACGGTTGACTCCGAAACTGTGCTGGGTGTGCGGAATCGTTTCGACGCTCGGATATCTATCGGCTGCTTACCTCTCAGGTTGGCATTTCGTTCAAGGACCCGAGGGATTCACGGTGACACAGACAGCGGTGGTCTATTTCGCCTTTGTGCTTCTGGTCATGGGCGGGCTGGCTGCTGGGGTAGCGCCGAGATCCGCGGGCATGTCGAAGCCGCACTTCGTGAAGCTGACACCCAACACCGACTGAAGCAAGTTGAACACGATCTTCAGATTGCGCGCACCATTCAACAATCGCTCTTGCCAAAAGTTCGACCTCAAATTGCCGGATTCGAGATAGACGGTTGGAGTCGAGCTGCGGACCACACCGGCGGAGACTTCTATGATTGGAAGAAATTGCCCGATGGACGTTGGATCGTATTTCTGGCAGATGTTACAGGCCATGGCATAGGCCCTGCGATTTTGGCTTCGGTGTGCCGCGCGTACTCACGGGCGAGCTTCAGTGTGCATGATCGCCTGGAAGTGATGCTCAAGAACATAAACCATTCTTTTACTGAAGACCTCAGTCCAGAGCGTTTTGCGACGTTCGTCGCAGCGATATGCCAAGAGGGAAGCGACCAGATAGAACTCCTTTCCGCGGGGCATGGGCCGATCTTCACGTACTCGTCGGAAAACCAATCGGTACGGTTTATACAAGCGCAAGCATTTCCACTGGGGATCTTCCCGGATTTATGGGAGGCGGTACCTGAAAAATTCTGCCTGAAACCCGGCGACAGCGTGCTCCTGATTACGGATGGCTTTTTTGAATGGGAGAACGCCGCTGGAGAACAGTTTGGAGCCGAGCGGATTGGTGCAATCATGAAACAATTCAGCGAGCGAGAACCTGAAGTGATAATCGCCGAGCTTTACGATTCCGTTCTGAATTTTGCGAACGGAACTCCGCAGCAAGACGATCTCACTGCGGTGATGATCAAGCGATGTCACTGAATTTGGTCCGACGAAGGGACAAACCTCGACCTAAGCATCTAGGCCGCAATCAAGTGGTGTTTGATGGCGTACTGAACCAGATCAGAGTTGGTCTTTGCATTGAGCACTTTCATGATTCGGTACTTGTGAAACGCTATGGTCCGAGGTGCGAGATTCAACGCGCTGGCGGCTTCTTTCATTGCTTTGCCTTCCGCCAAGAGTTGAAGCACCTCGCGCTGTCGTCGCGTGAGCTTCTCTGCTTGGTCCCGGCGGCGCACCTGCTGATGAAGCACGGAATTATCGCTTCGTCTAATTGCGGCGGAGATGAATGTTTTTCCGCTCAGGACGTCCCGCACAGCGGTTGCTAGTTCCGAGGCAGCACATGTTTTCAGCAAATAGCCAGAGGCTCCGCGCCGGAATGCCTCAGCGACAAGATCAGGGTCATCGTTCATGGTGACGTACACGAGCTTCGCCTTGGGCAGGAGATCTTTAATTTGTTCGCCCGCGTCCAATCCGTTCAGCAGTGGCATTGCGATGTCAATAATGACGAGGTGCGGCATGAGTTTTGCGGCAGCCTGCACAAGGGAACGCCCGTTCGATACGATACCAACCACTTCGTAGTTCTTCTCCAGAAGGGCTTTGCATGCTTCGGCCACAAGCGTGTGATCGTCGGCGATCAAGATGCGCGGAAGATTCGGCTTTGCCATCATGACTCGCACCCCTGGTGCAAGTTCCGACAAATGTGGTGTTCGCGGGTAGCCCAAATCGGTGTGGCCAAATTTGGCGGAAGACAGGCGAACATCGATATCCCTAGCACGGGCGGACGATATCAAACGCCGCACATCCAAGCTCCTGTTAATTGTGACAGTGGCTCCCAGGGTGGATTCTTGCAGCAAGCTCTCGCTCAATCGCGCGAATAGCTAGATCTGAACGCTGGGATCGCGAATAGTGGCGCTGCCCGTTGCTGTCGAGATCTTATCTGGCTAGTGTGACGACTCAGCTTTGAGATCGGCGTCAAGGCGCTGCATGGCTTTCTGTTCAATTCGAATGAAACCCCTACCGGGGGTATCCAAGTCAGCGATCAAAGCCACGACGACAGCAATTGTGAGTGGAACGAGCACCAAGTTGAACCAAGAACGAGACATCAACGTCAGGCCGCGCGTGAATGCTGCAATGAGCGAAACACAAATTATCAGGGCCCAAATGGTTAGGGGAACGCGGTTTTCGGAAGCGGCAATTCGCTTTTCATGGACATCGATCATCTCGTTAAGTGAGCTGATATAGCCGCCCGTGATATCGTTACGATCGAATTCTGCTACTGCCGCTGCATCAGTCCAAAGTTGGTTTTGGATGCCTTGCGATCGATCTACTGCCGGCTTGTCGGTGCTGAGGTAAGCGCTGGTAAGTTCTCGGCGTGCAGCCACGTATTCCCGGAGCAGCGTTTGAGAATGCTCTCGATACGGTTGAGGCAGGGTTGCGGCACGATGGTACGTGGTCCGGATGGAAATCGCATCTTGTACAGCCAATGAACGACGGTCGAAATAGCGGTTTGCTGCGAGGCTCAGCGTAAATCCGATCAGCAGACTAATGAGAACAAACAGTCCGTCGCGAATCGCCACGATTTGTTCTTTGCGTTCAGCGTCTCCGTGAAGTCGCGCAGGCATGCTGATCCGGCGTCCAATTTCGAGAACAGCCGCCAGCAGCAAAGCGAAGAGGATTCCGAACAACCAAGGGTAGTTCAGAAGATGTGTCATGGGACTCTATAACACTCCAGGCGAAACGTTATATCTGGCAAGTCCGTGAAAAGCGTGAGGGACTGATGACTGGAAAGACGAGCATTCCACCGACGATTTGCCAATCAATCGGCCCGTCTCTCTGATTGCAACCACAGCAAAAAGACGTTAAAGCGACTCCGACACAACATGGTCTCTCACAGCCACAGCCCTTCAGAACGTCAATTGAATGCGGCTCTGGAAGAAGTGAGTATTGCCCTTGAGATCAAATCGATTCAGGTGGCCGTAGCCGTAAGCCATTTCCAGTCGAACGTTGTCCGAAAGGTGCCAGTTGACCATCGGAGTGATCCTGCTGAAGGTGCCTCCCCGCACGTTCTTGTCATCGAGGTCGATGTAGGAGTATCGAAGCACGACTTCCCATGCTCCGGGTCCTCCTTGGAATACCGAACGCTTAGGGGAGACGCCTCTAAAATACCCTCCCACCGTGTTGTAAACGCGAGTAGCGTCATTGAACAAGTACGATACAGCGATATCACCTCCATGGAACAACGGGTCATGCTCGGTCTTTGACGATACATGCACCCACCAATATTCGCTGCCGAACAGCCAACGATTGGGGCGATAGTAGGCTTCGTACCCCACCATGCGTGTTGAGTCCGATTGGAATGAGCCCGTATCGACAAAATACGGGGCGGGAAATGCTTCGGGGCGTGACCTAAGTCGAAGTTTGTTCTCGGCGGGCTTGCCAAAGCGAAAATTGACACCAAGGTGGAGCACCTTGTTTTCTTTCTCGGAAAGTATTGGCAGAAATATCAGTCTTACGACTTCCTGACTTGAATATGTCGAAAAGGATTGGCCCTTCGAAAATATGTCGTTAAAGTATCCAACATTCCAAATAAACTTGTGCTTCGGCAAATAACCGAGCCATTTGATGCCATCGGCGAGAATCGGTATGGACGCATCGCTGATCGTCGCGCGTTCCATTGTCCAACCGTCGTACCCGACCATGACTTTGTTGAGGGAAAACCCTTCCTTGGTACGTCCTACGAAGAAGTGCCCCCAGAGTTCAGGTACGGCGACCATCACTCCGGTCTGCCGGATCAGCCATTGGTGATTTGGCCCGTCATACATGACCCCGACGCTCCAGGTGATGGACCGTTCTAAGTTGGGGAAAAGTTTTCCACCAAGTATGAAGCGAAAGTCGCGAAGTCTCTCATCCGGGTGCATCTCGATCTGTCGTTTGCTGTTCTCGTCCTGGGCAAAACCAGCCACGTCGACGAGAAACCCGGCTCCGAAACGCAGTGTGAAATACGGACCCTGATATTGATTCCAGCGAACAAGACTGCGCTTCGGTCGCTCGTCAGCTTCAGTCGCATCGAGAGTATTTTCGAGTGTCTCTGTTGGCTCTGCTTGCGAAGCATCCTGGCTGTTCTGCGCCAGGGTCGCTTGACTGTTGTCCGCGGGAGGGTTCGTGGGCGGCGATTCCTTCTCTTGGGCGTACGCATGGTCTTCCGCGAGGCAGATGATCGCAAACAGTAGCAACAGAGCTTTCATGGTTTGCCGATCAGTAAGTTCTGAACATCTCCTGCAACTTCGCGGGCTGAGTCTGATTCAACAGCGCTAGCGAAAGAAGGATCCTTGATTTTTGTGGATTGAGCTCATCCGACGCAATGAATCCGAGCTCATCATCGTTCACTTCGACGTTGCGATCGACCAACCCGGTAGCCACACGGCTGCTGCGAACCACCACCACGCCCTTTTTGACCGCTCTTGCGGCCGCGTCGAGCGAAGCCTTGTTCATATTGCCGTTGCCCACTCCGGCCAGAACGATCCCCTTCGCGCCAGCATTGACACTGGCGTCAATCAGATCAGGCGACATGTCGGCAGCGACGAAAACAATATCCACGCGCGGCAGTTTCGTTACCTTGGAGATATCAAATTCACTTTGCGTCGTGTGCTTCCACGGTGGATTGTTGTACCAATCGTTCTTGCCGTAGGCGCAAACGCCGACGACCCCGCGTAGCGGTGACATGAAAGTTTGGATGGCGGTCGTGCTCGTTTTCGTCAGTGAATGTGCAGCGTGAATCTGATCGTTCATCACAACCAAGACTCCTCGGCCTTTTGCATTGGGATCAGCTGCGACCGCGACTGCGTTATAAAGGTTTAGAGGGCCGTCCGCACTCACGGCGGTCGAAGGCCTCATCGATCCGACCATCACAACGGGCTTGTCGCTCTTCACAGCCAAGTTGAGGAAGTACGCAGTTTCCTCCATTGTGTCCGTGCCATGCGTGACCACGATTCCATCTACGCCCGAGGTGGGCAGCAATTCATTGATCCGCTTAGCAAGCTTCAGCATGATTTCGAACGACATGTCCTGGGATCCGACATTCGAAATCTGCTCGCCCTTGATGTTTGCCAACTTCTCGATACCCGGAACGGCATTCACCATGGTGTCGATGCCAACAGCACCAGAGGTATAACTCGACTGTGTACCCGTGCCACCGGCACCTGCGATCGTTCCTCCGGTGGCAAGGATCACGATGTTTTTTGGGGTTTGCGCAAGCGAATACGAGCAGGCGGCAACCAGCGTCAGAACGAGAAATAATGATTGAATTCTGTGAAAGGGTTTCATAGACCCTCCTTTTCAGAGCCTGGCGTTTTGCGCGCAGCGCTCGTGCAACTGCTACTTATTCGGTGTTGCCTGGTATTTGCTCTTGTCCAGATTTGTGAGCTTTACCGGGTCGAGTAGATCTTTGATCTGGGCCTCGGTCAGCACCTTTTTCTCGCGGATGACCTCGAGGATCCCTTTTCCGCTCTTGTAAGCTTCTTGGGCCAATTCCGTCGCCTTCTCATAGCCCAACACGGGATTTAGAGCTGTGACGATTCCCACGGTTGTCTCCATGTAACGGGCCAACACCTTCTCGTTGACGGTAATTCCGTCCACACATTTTGTCCGGAACAAGGTTGAGGTGGTGTACAGCAGATGTTGTGATTCAAGAATGGCTAGTCCTTCGATTGGCTCGTAGGCATTCAGTTGAAGCTGTCCCGAATGGGCAGCCAACGTTGTTACAAAGTCATTGCCCATTACACGGAAGGTCACAAGATTCATGACTTCCGGGACGACTGGGTTCACTTTGCCGGGCATGATCGAGGAACCGGGTTGCAATGCCGGCAGATCGATCTCCGACAATCCGGCACGTGGTCCCGAAGTTAATAGGATCAGGTCTGAAGAGATCTTTGACAGCTTGATCGCAAGGCTCTTGAGGGCGGCGGAGTAAACAACGAACCCGTGCTGGTCCCATGTCGCGGCAAGCATGTCGGAGGCGGGAACGATTGGTTTGCCGGTGATCTTCGCCAAGTGCTCCGCGACTTTTTCGGAATATCCTTTCGGCACATTGATTCCGGTGCCGATGGCGGTGGCGCCCATGTTCACCGCATAGAGAGATTTCTCTGCGTCCCTAAGCCCAGCGATTTCGTCGTCGAGTGAAGCTGCAAATGCATGGAACTCCTGGCCCACGGTCATGGGTACGGCGTCTTGCAATTCTGTACGCCCCATTTTGACGATCTCGATGTAGGCATTGCCTTTCGCGCGGAAGGACGCCGTGAGTTTCTGCAATTCAGCGACGAGTCTGTCGTTGCGCAGCAGAATTGCCACCTTGATCGCCGTTGGATAGGAATCGTTGGTGGATTGCGACATGTTCAGATCATCATGCGGCTCCAGATACTGATACTCACCCTTCTTGTGACCGGTTAACTCGAGCCCTACATTTGCCAGCACCTCATTGGCGTTCATGTTGGTGGAGGTTCCAGCGCCGCCCTGATACCAATCGACTATGAATTGATCGTGGTATTTTCCATCGAGTACTGCCTGGCTAGCCTTCTCGATAGCGTTGAGCCGCTCCTTCTTCATCGCGCCTACGTCAGTGTTGGCACGTGCTGCTGCCAGCTTGACCATGGCCCAGGCTTCAACAAATCCGGGGTAATGGTTGATCAGTACGCCGGAGAGTTGGAAGTTCTCTAGCGCGCGTGCGGTCTGCACGCCGTAGTAGGCATCTGCGGGGATCTGTTTTTCTCCCAGCAGATCCTTCTCAACTCGTGTGTTGGCCGACGATGGGGCAGGCTTCTGGCTGGCCGTCGACGATGATGCGGGTGCCTGCGCCAGCAGGGAAGTCGGCGAAACCGAAAGAGCCAGTGTGAGAACAAGGGCGAGCACGATCGGAGTACATATTTGACGAAATCCCGTTACAAGAACTTGTGCCATAGATCGGTTACTGACGCAGAAAGCGATCAGCACACTCTTAGATCCGATGCTCTGCATAAGTGCTCCTTAGCTGCCTGTGCTCGAGTCCAAGATCGCGGTTTTACGGAATGAGCAGTTTTCGGAAAACAAATGTAGAGCGTCTTCTTACGCGCGGACACTGTAAGAAGTGACTGTTCTCGCACGATCGTGGACGGCAGCTTCGACTATCGCCCCAATCACAATTGTCGGGGAAAACCTGGAAACGTATAAAAGGGTCCAACTCGAATTAACGAACGGGGTATGCGCGTTTGATCGTCAAAAAGCGAGGAGCGCCTGCACCATCGGCACCCAACCCGTCATCCCCGCGGTATACGGAGTGAAGGCCCCGCTGTAAGGAGCTTTGTTAATCCGGAACAGCTCTGTGGTCAACCATAGCCGCTCGGTCGGAACGAAATGCCACTTTAGTCCGGCCCCATACTCATAAGAGTTGCCGAATTGCCCGCGCACCCATGATACTCGGGCATACGGCATCAATTTTTTCGGCTTGACGAAGTAACCCGCCGAAAGCTCACCGCCATGGTCAAATGTGGATGCGATCGGAAGCGGTCCGTCGGCGACGAAATCATCTAGCCAGCGCAGGAAGTATTGCCCGTTGATCGCAAGTCCGTTCCATTTCATGCCGCCGTCGACCGCCCACATCTTATACGTGGCATCCTGGAGTGTTACACCAAGCGCAAACGCTCCGGTCGCGAAGGCCTGCACGCCGTCGGAATTGTATATTGAGGTGTTCTCGGGACTGGATTGATCAAGATCTGAAAAACGGTTCTCCCGGGATCTTGTAAACGCAGTACCTAGTCGAATACGAACTTTCTTGGACGCGAAATAATCATCGTACATTTGGCGTGATTTACCGGGTTCTCCGTAGGGTCCCAGTGGCTCCCACCAGAGGCTGCCGGAAAGCACCAGATTCGTATCGATCTTGTTCGCCGAGATACTCAGGGTATTGAGACCGTTGCCGACGAACGCCAAGTAATTGAGCCCCTTTACGAGTTCTCCGTGCGCCCAGGCGCCTTGAGTGAACCCGGGGCGGAAGAAGTTGTCAGCCATGCTCCTATCGGTTGCCGTGAAAAATGGAAACGTGGCAACCAGTGATCTGCTGCCCGGAACGCCAGTGTAACCTGCGGTTAGCGTCAAAGCCTTGCTGAATCGCCAGCCAATGTTGCCGGCTACGACGATCGATGCGGCTCCGGCGGATGTCCAGACCGTGAAGCTATACTGCGCCCTCTTGTCGAAAATGTAGCCACCTAAGATGAACATTGCGCGATTCACTGTGATGTCGTTGCGCACATGAACATCGCGGGTAACGCCCAAGTGGTCGGTGAACGTTCTGTTGCTATCAAGAGTGTTTAGATATCGCAATTGGGTATTGACGTTAAACTTCAACAGCAAAGGCACCTTGGCGTTTTCGGGATTTTCCCAGATCACTATTCCATCTCTATAACGATCGTCGTTTGTCTGTGTACTTTCTACCAGCTGTGCTACCGCTGGTGAGGTACTCGACGCGACATTCGCTGCCGGAGTCTGACTTACGGCCATCTGTGGCGGTTCGCTGGCCGGTTTAATGATTGCGGGCTGCGCCGCAAGGGGAGTTGTGGTCAGTTGTTCCGTTGAAGGAGGAGTAACAGGGGGGGATTCATGAACCACGGTCGCAGGCTCCCCATCCAACCGCCGCTGGAGTTTGTCGACCTTATCTGCTAAGGCCTTGAGGAGCTCTCGTGAGGCTGCGTTTTCAGCTCGGAGGTTTTCAATTTCCTGCTCCATGCTGGCTGATGACGACGATGGAGCCTGCCCCAGCGCAGAAGTCGCGAAAAACGCTGATAATGCCAATACTGCTGAACACCCGTAGATAGAAGAGCGAATCGTCATAGCTGGCATAGATGTTCGCGTCTACCACCTTGAACACTTTCATGCTGTAGTTGACTAAGTGTTGACAGTTCTCCTAAACAATCGTAGGAATCGCGCCACGACTGTCACTTAGTGTCGGCGTAGCGCTTCCTAGATCAGAATGATTCGCACAAATAGACGTCGGCCCGCACCGATCCGACGGGGACTCCTCTCGATCACTCAGCAAAGCACCACGGAAAGAGCCAATCCCGCTTCGCTGGTTTCCTTATACTTGCTGTTCATGTCCTTGGCGGTCTGGGCCAGCGCCATCACGGTCGCGTCGAAATCGATGCGGTGTCTGGACGCAATCTCGTTGCTGGCGATTGCATAGGCTGTCCAAGCCTTCACAGCACCGAATGCGCAGCGCTCAATGCACGGAACCTGCACGTAGCCGGCGACTGGGTCACATGTCATGCCAAGATGATGTTCTAACGCCGATTCCGCCGCGTTCTCGACCACCCGCGATTCCGCATCGTGCGTTGTAGCGATCAGTGCGGCTGCCATTGAAGACGCCACACCAATCTCCGCCTGGCAACCGCCCTCGGCTGCCGACAAAGTCGCGTGATGTTTACAGAGATAGCCGACCGCCGCGGCCGCGAGCATGCCGTCGCGGATTTTCTCTGGTGGAAGCTTCCGCCCACCTTCGCCGAGCCCATAAACCAGAGACGGCATAACGCCGGCGGAGCCGCCGGTCGGCGCAGTGATAACGAGGTGGCCGCGTGCGTTCTCTTCGGAAGCCGCCAGAGCATATGCTGAAAGCACTCCTATGCCTCTATCGGATTGATACGACTCATCC
>Ga0207649_10001465_pt1 | contig 13872 bp, 9 predicted proteins | sample KBSC43metaG_FD_184317 | JGI IMG/M metagenome (GOLD analysis project Ga0207649, IMG submission 184317) | Corn rhizosphere microbial communities from Kellogg Biological Station, Michigan, USA - KBS C4-3 metaG (SPAdes) (version 2) | ecosystem: Host-associated > Plants > Roots > Rhizosphere > Soil ... | reverse complement strand
CTGGCGTGACCAGCACGACAGCGCAGGCCAGCTTCGTCGCGTTCTCGCCCGCGGTCGACACGAACATGGTCAAGGCGATCACTGACGCCGAATTGCGGAGCTACTTCGACCAGCACTCGGGCGACTTCGAGGCCCCTGGCCGCGCCGTCTTGTCGGTCGTCACGATTCCGCGCATGATCGGACCGGCGGATAGCGCCGCCGCGAAGACGAAGGCGCAGCAACTCCGTGAGGAGATCGTAAAGGGCGCGAAGTTCGAGGACGTCGCGAAGCGCGAGTCAGCGGACACGGTGTCCGGCGCCAAGGGTGGAGATCTCGGACCGGCCCCCAAGACGCGGTACGTCGCCGAGTTCAGCAAGGCTGCCGACGCACTGAAAGTCGGCGAGGTCTCTCAGCCCGTTCTGACGCAGTTCGGCTACCACATCATTCGGCTCGACAGCCGAAAGGGCGACACGCTCTCTCTGCACCACATCCTGCTTCGCGTCACGCAGAGCGACTCGGCCGCAACGCGCATCGATCGCGAGGCCGATGCTCTTTCCCGCCTTGCCGCGCAGAGTGAGCAAGGTTCGAAGCTCGATAGCGCGGCCAAGCAGCTCAAACTCCCGGTTTATCACATCCAGGCCCTCGAGGATTCGCCGGCCGTTCTGGGCGGACAGGTCGTGCCGAGCGTGAGCGCGTGGGCGTTCGGCGGGGCGAAGAGTGGAGAGACCAGCGAATTATTCGACGACGAGAGCGGCTACTATATCGCGCGACTGGACACACTCCAGGAAGGTGGCGCGCCGAAGTTCGAGAATGTGAAAGACGCGGTTCGGCAGCGCGTGGCCGCGATCAAGGCGATCGACCAGGTCCTGCCGAAGGCGCAAAAGCTCTCGACCGATGCGGCCGGAAGCAGTCTCGAAGCAGCCGCGCAGAGCAACGGCGTGAAGGTCCAGCAGTCGTCGATGTTTGCTCGGGGGTCGCTGGTTCCGGGTCTGGGTCAATTCAACGAGGCGATCGGCGCGGCGTTCAAGCTACCGGTGGGCGCCGTCAGCCAGCCGGTGAAGACCGAGGGCGCCGCCGTGGTCCTTCGCGTCGACAAGCGTGTCGCCTCGGACAGCTCGGCGTGGGCCGCGCAAAAGCAGGCGCAGCGTACTGCACGATTGCAGCAGCTGCGCGATCAGCGGATCCAGATTTACATGTCGGATCTGCGGAAGTCGGCGAAGGTCGATGACCGCCGTAAGCAGATCAACGCCTCAGTGAGGCGGCAGGAAGCGTAAGCGACGCAGCGGGTCGGCGCGTCACGAGAAACCCGGTTGAGTGAGACTCAACCGGGTTTCTTTTTGGTCCTACATCAACCGCTTGGGCTCGGGGCGAACGGCTTCCTCTTCCCGGCGCGCCGTCGTATCACCGGCGCCAAGGCGGTCAGACGGGCTCGAATCGCTCAGCGAGTCCCGCAGCGGCTCGCGAATCGAACGGTCCGCTTCGTTGATGTTCTTCTTGAACTCACGGATTCCCTTACCGATCGATGCGCCGATCTCCGGAACACGCCGGGCGCCGAACAGCACCAGCACGATCACGAGGATGACCATCAACTCCATGAACCCGATATTACCGAAATTCATACCTTCTCCTGGCTCCTAGAAGAGCGACCGCGCGATAAGATAGGCGACGAGCACGCCGACGAGACTGAGTATTGAAACATCGATCGCCACCGGCCCGAGCGCAAACCGGATCAACACTAAATCAATCGGAAGTGGCCCGATCGAGGCAGTGACCCCGGCCGTTAAGAATTCCTTCGCCGCGCCGGGCGGAAACAGAAGGCGGGCTGCCTGCTGCATGGCGCCGCCGGCGATGAAACCGAGGGCCAAAACTATCGCATGAAACCCCGGTCGGTGCTTGGATGATCCACGAAGTGCCATTAGGACCGCCGATCCATGACGTAAGCGATCGCGTCCGTCAACGCCGCGCGGACGGGACCTTCAGGGAGAACGTGGAGAGCCCGCTCCGCGTCGGTGGCGAACGCGCCGCCCCGACGACGCGCGTACTCGATGCCGCCGTTTCGCTTGACGATCTCGATCACGTCGGTGATGAGCTCGTCGCCGGGCGCTTCCGCGGCGAATAACTCGTCGATGCGCGACCGGTCCGTGGCCGACACACGGCCGAGCGCGGCAATGAGCGGCAGCGTGACCTTGTGCTCACGAAGATCGAGGCCGCTCGGCTTACCGGTGACCGATTCGTCCTCGGTGTAATCCAGAATGTCGTCGGCGATCTGAAAGGCCATGCCCAATCGCTCGCCGTAGTCGGCGAGGGGCTCGCGGAACTCCGGCGCCCCGCACAGCGCGCCACTCTCGCAAGCGCCGCCGATGAGTGACGCCGTCTTCGACCGAATGAGGGCGCAGTATTCGTCTTCCGAAAACGCGAGGGCGTCAACAGCGCCGAGCTGCCGCATCTCACCGATCGTCAGCTCGTTCGCCACGTTGGTGACGATCTTGAGGATCTCGAGATCGCCCATCGCGACCAGCGCCGTCAGCGCGCGCGAGTACAGGAAGTCGCCCATGATCACCGAGACCTGGTGACTGAAGAGCGAATTCACCGTCGGCAGGCCGCGGCGTAAGACCGAGTGATCGACCGAGTCGTCGTGCACCAGCGTCGCGAGATGCATTAGTTCGACGACAGCGGCGAGCGTTGTCGCGCGCGGCTCGGACCGCCCCGTCGCGGCGCTCGACAAGAGCGCGAGCGTCGGTCGGAACATCTTCCCGCGCATCCGCAGCAGATGCGCGCTCACCTCACGGATGATCGGAAGGTCGTCGGTGACGACGCGATGCATCTCGTCCACGACCTCGTTCAGCCGGTCGCGTACGGGAGACTGAATGGCCAGCAACGCGTCGTTCGCGGGTTTTCTCGGGCGCGTGATCGTGCCCGTCATCGCCACGTGCGCTCGACTTCGTTCATGCGTTGAGAGATATCACGGAATTGAATGTCGACAACGAACACGCGCTGATAATAGGCGAGTGCATCCTGGCTGTTGCCCAGCGCCTCGGCGGCACGCCCGAGCAAATACAATACGCCGACAAGCTGTTCGTCGCTGGCCCGCTCGGCCAACGCTCGTGTCAGGATCGACGACGCGAGCTTGAACTGGCCCTTGTCCATGAAGCACTGCCCCAGCGCTTCGTACGCGGGCAAGCGGTTCGTAGAGCTGCCGAGCGCCCTTTGGAATTCGCCGATCGCCTCGTCGATCAGGCCCATCTCCTTGAACGCGATCGCCAAGTCGTAATGGCTCTGATAGTCCTCGGGATCGACGTTCTCCGCAATGCCTTGCTTGAACTTGCGGAGCATGTCGGCGAAGTCGGCTTCTTCGTCGCCGGTCGGCTCTTGCTCGGGAACGATCATCCGCGTGTCGCGCGGCATTTCGTCGTCGCGCAGCAAGTCGCCGAGATTCACGAAACTGCCCGTCGTCGGAGTCGCGCGGCGCACCGGCCGACTCGGTCGTGGCGCGGGCATCGCACCGGACAGGCGGTGATTGGCGAGCGGCGTCGCCGACGCCGGAGGCGTGTTCGCGACGCCGACGGTCTGCAGCCCTGCCCGCGCGCGTGCCTCGGCGGGCGACAGATCGAGCACACGCTCGTAGATCGTGCGCGCTTTGTCGATCTGCTCCGTGCGCAGCAACACGTCGGCGAGCGCGAGATACGCCTCGATCAGGCGAGGACGGTCGTTGGTGCGGAAGGCATACTCGACGCGCTTTTGCTGGTGTTTGATGACCTCAGGCTCGAGCCGGGAGATTTCTTCCGCCACCGCCGAGGCCAGCTCCAGATCGCCCGAGCGCTCGGCGCCCGACATCGCCGCTTCGAGCTCGCTGATGCCGGCGTCGCGATTCCCCGCGTCGAGCATCGATTCGGCGAGCGATCGTCGGAGGTTCCAATCCGTCGGATTCTGATCCACCTCCAACTGGAGCGCGTCGACGATGTGCTGCGCCTCGACCGTCGACCGGCGTGCGATCGACGGCGTCGGGATCAAGATCGGCTCGTCGTCGGGCGTCACGATTTCGCCCGCCCGCGGCAGGGCGAGGTCGAACGAATCCGCCGAGAAGGGCTCGGGTGCCACAGCCGCCGAGGCGACCGGCGTTGGACGCGGCAGCAGGGCCTCGCCGAGATCCTCGGCCGAACTTTCGATCGTCATGCTTTCGATCGTCATGCTTTCGATCGTCGCGCTCTCGATCGGCGCGCTTTCAACTGATGGGACTTCGACTGCTGCCAGATCCGGGAATGACGACTGCGGCGAATCCGGCGTCGGCGACATATTCCCGACGGGGCTGAAGTCCTTCGGAGGCGTCGAAAGCTCGTTGAGATCGATGTCGATCGTCACTTCGCTCGACAAGCCGAGCGGATCGTCGCTCGAGACGATGTTCGTCGACTCGAAGCCGAGCAGCATCGTCGGCGGCTCGATCGGCTCGATCACCGTAGGGGTCAGCGCCACGATGTTGGGTGATGAAACGCGCGGCTCACCGCTGACCGAATCGAGCAGGCCCTCCGCCGGCACGACCGGCTCGAGCTGCCCCCCCCTCGATCCGACGAGAGATGACGCGAGCGACATCGCGTCGCCCGAGAGCGGCTCCTCGGCCAGCGCCGCGCCGATCAGCGGCTCGATCGACGTCGGCTCGACGATCGTGGGCTCGACGAGGGTTGGCTCGTCGACGATCGATTCGACGAGATTCCCCTCGAGCCCATCCGGCTCGATCAACAGCGACTCCAAGGCGGCCGTCTCGCTGATCGACTCGACCGTGGCGACCGGCGGAGGCGGCGGAGGCGGCGGAGGCGGCGGTGCCGGCGTGGCCTTCGCTGGCGCAGCCGGCGGGGGTGGGGCCGCCCGCTCGACACGCACGGGAGTCGGAGCCGTCGGCTCGTCGAGGTCGATGAAGATGAGGTCCGAGGACGCGCGCTGCTTCCGACCCGCACTTGCGCGAGGCGTCGCGTTGGGATCGAGCGAGTGCAGCCGGGCAGCGACGCCTTTCGCGTCGGAATCGCGGCCGTCTCCATCGTACCGCTCGTGCAAGAGCTGCAATTGCTCGATCGCCTCGTCCTTCCGACCAGCCTTGATCAGCTGGTCGGCGAGCATCTGCCGAATTTCGTACTGCTCGGGCGAGAGGTCGGCGAACTCCTCCAGCGCGCGGAAGGCCTCGTCGTGGTTGCCTGCCTTCCGCATTCGGTCGGAATACTCGAGGAAATTCGCGCGCGCTTCCGCGTTGAAGCCTTTCTGCGCGCTGATCCGACCCAGCTTGTAGTAGATCGAAGTGCGTCCGGGCGACTGTCGGAGCACCTTGTTGCAGAGGGCGATCGCGTTGTTGAAAAAGCCGGTTTCGGCGTAGCGGTCGACGGCCTTTTCGTAGTAGTCGACAGCGTCGGCGACATTGCCCTGGCGGAGCATCAGGTCGCCGACGCGATTGAACAGGGCGACGTCGATCTCGCTGGAATGCTGATCGTACAGGTCGAGAAGCTTGACGTAGATCGGCAACGCTTTGTCGAACTGCTTCTTCAGCTCGAATTCAGCGGCCTGCTTTTTCAGCTTCGCGACTTGGGACATCAGCGCCTGGGGGTCCGAGCGGTGAACATTTTGGGCGGCTCGAACCGCGGAAGGTGGAGGGTCAAGATACCCCTAAGTCACTCGTGTGACAAGGTTTGCCCCCCACGAACGTCGCCGCGCAGCGGTTGTCGCCGTACCAGTATGGGACTTCTCGAACATCCCGAACGTCAAACAATGCCAGGTCGGCCGAAAAGCCATCGGCAATCTGCCCGACACGGTCCGCCAACCCCACCGCCGCAGCCCCGTTTACAGTTGCGGCCAGCACTGCTTCAGCGACGCTCAGGTGGAGCTGACTGACCCCCAGCGTAAGGACCAACGGCAGGTTCGGTGTCGGCGAAGTACCGGGGTTGAAATCGGTCGCCAGCGCAACCGGGACGCCCGCCTCGATCAGTCGGCGCGCCGGGGCCTGCTTCGTCTTCCCGAGGAAGAGCATCGTTCCGGGAAGCAGGGTGGCCACCGTTGGTGCTTTGACCAGCGCGGCGATCCCCGCGTCAGAAACCGCGGCCAGGTGATCCGCCGACACGGCGCCGAGGGACGCCGCCAACTCCGCGCCGCCCGACGACGTGAGCTCGTCGGCGTGAAGCTTGAGCAGCAGGCCCGCATCGCGCGCCGCGGTGAGAATGGCGCGCGATTCGTCCACGGTGTAAACGCCGGTCTCGCAAAAGACGTCGGCGAATCGGGCGAGCCGCGCCGCGGCGACCGCCGGAATCATCTCGTGGATCAGAAGGTCCACATATTCGCGTCGCCGCGCTTCGGATTCACGATGCTCGAGCGGAATCTCGTGCGCCCCAAGGAATGTCGGCACGATGCGGAGCGGGAGCGCTCGCTGCAGGCGCGCGATCACGCGAAGGGTCTTGAGCTCGTCGTCGAGAGTGAGCCCGTAGCCAGATTTTACCTCGACGGTGGTGGTCCCGAAGGACGCCAGGCGCTCGAGCCGGGGTTTGGCGAGCGCGAACAGATCGTCCTCGCTGCGTTGTCGAAGGTCGCGCACTGACGAGTGGATCCCGCCACCGCGCCGCGCGATCTCCATGTAGTCCGCGCCGGCGGCCCGCAATTCCTGCTCGTCGTAGCGCGGCCGTCCGAAGATGCCATGCGTATGTGAATCGACGAGGCCCGGGGTCAGCACTCCGCGCCGGCAGTCGATCTCGCGCGCGGATGTGAAGCGCGCCCGCACGTCGGCGAGCGGCCCGACAGCGGCGACGCGATCGCCCTCGATTGCGACTGCGGCATCGCGGAGGATGCAGGCGTCGCCGAACTCCTTCCCGCGGCGGGCGCGAGCCGGACCCGCGCACGTCACGACCTGGGACGCGTTGGCGAAGATCAGTGACTCGCTCACTTCTCGCGTCTCGTCCAAGACATGGGGTCAGACCCCATTTAGAGAAGTAGAAATAGGGTCTGACCCCATTTTGTGGCGGGATATTGCGGTCCGCATCCTATTCATGCCATGACATCTCGAATCCGCGATAGTCGCAGGGGCGCCTGGGCCTCGCCCCGGCAGGCGTAGTAGCACGCATTGCAGTCGATCGGCTTGTATTGCCTGAAATCGCGCCAATGGAAATCGGTGGGAAAGTCGGGACAGCGCTTGACTCGCCCGCTCGGATCGATGTGAATGGTGCGAATTCCGGAGCGGCAGGGCTCGCGCATTTCCCCACGAAGGTAACGGGGAATCTGCTCCAGGTAGTAATCCGAATTCGTGATGATGCCGCGTCGCCGACGCTTCACCGCGAGCAGCTCGTGAACGACGTGCTCGGCCTCGGCCAGATGGTCGCGGCCGATGAGATGTTCGCGGTTCCCGTTCTTCGCGTCGGTGTACACGCTGAAGTTGACGCCGACGCCGAGCGACTCGGCGGTGCGCGCGATCTCCAGCACCTGATCGAAATTGTCGTTCTTGATCACGGTGTTGAACCGGATGTTGTCGATACCGCGCGCCTGCATCGCCGGAATGTTGGCGAGGATCTTCGCCGCCAACCCGGGAATACCGCGAGCGCGGTCGTGACGCTCGTCGAGGTAGTCGAGCGAGATGTTGAACTGATTCACCCCGGCGGCCCACAATGACGCGGCGCGCTCGGGCGACAACATCGCGCCGTGCGTGATGAGCGTGATGTACTTGAGCGAGATCGCGCGATGCACTTCGGCGACGATCGCCTCGAGGTCGCGCCGGAGCGTCGGCTCGCCGCCGGTGAACGTGACGAGCATCGGGTTGAAATAGCGAGCCGCGTCGGCGTAGCTCGCCAGCTCGTCGTCGCGCGCCGACGCGGCGGTCTTCCAGTAGTCGCAAAAGCCGCAGTGCGCGTTGCAGCGCAACGTGACCTCGAAGTGCACGAGCACGGGCCGGCGACGCGCCGTGAGCCACGCGTACTTGCCGAGGAAGAGCGCGACGTGGTACGGCTTGAATCGGGAGGAAAGCACGTGGTGGTCCGGATCTCCTCCGCCGCGCAGCTCAGGACGAGCGCATCGGCAAACGAATCCCCTGCTCTTCCGCCGTCCGAATGGCGATGTCGTAGCCGGCGTCGGCGTGGCGAGCAACTCCAATACCAGGATCGTTGGTCAGGACGCGCTCGAGGCGGACCCGCATCTCCGGCGTGCCGTCGGCGACGATCACCTGGCCGGCATGGAGTGAGTTGCCGATCCCGACGCCGCCGCCGTGGTGGAACGAAACCCACGACGCGCCGCTCGCGGTATTGAGCAGCGCGTTGAGGATCGGCCAGTCGGCGATCGCGTCGCTTCCGTCGCGCATCGCCTCCGTCTCCCGGAAGGGAGACGCGACGCTTCCCGTATCGAGATGGTCGCGGCCGATGACGATCGGCGCCGAGATCTCGCCGCTGGCCACGAGGTCGTTGAGCGCGACGCCGAACCGCGCGCGCTCGCCCTGCCCCAGCCAGCAGATCCGCGCCGGCAGGCCCTGGAAGTGGATCCGCTCACGCGCCATCTCGATCCAGCGGCGCAAATGCGCATCGTGCGGGAAGAGCTCGAGCACCAGCTCATCGGTGCGCGCCAGATCGTTCGGATCACCCGACAGCGCGACCCAACGGAACGGTCCCTTGCCCGCGCAGAAGAGCGGGCGCACGTACTCGGGCACGAAGCCGGGGATGTCGAAGGCGTTATCGACGCCGTTGTCCTTCGCGACCGTCCGAATGTTGTTGCCGTAGTCGAAAGTGATCGCGCCCTGCTTTTGCATCGCGAGCATCGCCTCGACGTGACGGACGATCGACGCGTTGGCGCGTCGCACGTACTCGCGGGGGTCGGAGCGGCGCAGTCGCGCCGCGTCGTCGAGCGACAGTCCCGCCGGTACGTAGCCATTGAGCGTGTCGTGCGCGCTCGTTTGGTCGGTCAACACGTCGGGCGTCACGCCGCGCGCTACCAGCTCGGGAAGAATCTCTGCCGCGTTGCCCACGAGACCGACCGACAGCCGGCGCTTGGCGTCCGTCGCCTCACGAATCCACGCCAGCGCTTCGTCGAGACTATGTGTCTTGCGGTCGCAGTAACCTGTTTCGAGACGCTTATCGATGCGCGCCTCGTCGACGTCGATGCCGAGGATCGCGGCATCGTTCATCGTCGCGGCGAGCGGCTGCGCGCCGCCCATGCCGCCGAGTCCGGCCGTGAGGACGAAGCGACCGGCGAGCGTGCCGTTGAAGTGCGTGTGCGCCACGGCGCCGAACGTCTCGAACGTACCCTGCAGGATGCCCTGCGATCCGATGTAGATCCACGAGCCGGCGGTCATCTGGCCGTACATGATCAAGCCGGCGCGCTCGAGCTCGCGGAAGTAATCCCAGTTCGCCCAGCGTCCGACGAGGTTGCTGTTGGCGATGAGAACGCGCGGCGCCGACGCGTGCGTTCGGAACACGCCAACCGGCTTGCCGCTCTGCACGAGCAGCGTCTCGTCGCTTTCCAGCGCGCGCAGCGCGTCGACGATCGCGTCGAACGCTTCCCAGCTGCGCGCCGCGCGACCCGTCCCGCCGTACACGATCAGGTCTTCGGGACGTTCCGCTACCTCGGGATCGAGGTTGTTCATGAGCATGCGGAGCGCCGCCTCCTGCTGCCAACCCTTGCACGAGATCTTCGTCCCGCGCGGGGCGCGGATCACTCGCTGCCCGCGCTCCCGGCGCTCAGAGTCGGTACGCGTAGCGTCGGTGAACGTCGTATGCATCATCAACTCATCGCGGAAGAAGAGATCTCGCCGGCCTGAATCGCCGCGGCGAGCCGCTCGATGTCGTGGGACAACACGCGATCGCCCTCGAGCGGCGGTACCAGGCGGCGCACGTCGCCGTGCGCGCGCGCGACGCCGCGCCCCGGTTTGAGCGGCGCGCGGTAGTCGAGCCCCTGCGCGGCGCACATCAGCTCGATCGCCAGCACGTAGCGCACATTGCGCACGACGCGTCGCAGCTTCCACGCCGCGGTCATCGCCATCGGCACCACGTCCTCCTTGTTGCCGTCCGTGGGGATCGTGTCCACGCTCGCCGGGTGCGAGAGCACCTTGCACTCGCTGGCGAGCGATGCAGCCGTCACCTGCGCCATCATGAAACCGGAATTCACGCCGGCGTCGCGCGTGAGAAAGGGCGGCAGTCCCTGATTGAGATCCGGGTGCACGAGCCGATCGGTGCGCCGTTCGGAGATCGTGGCGAGGTTCGTGAGCGCGATGGCAAGGAAGTCGAGCGCCATCGCGACCGATTGCCCGTGAAAGTTCCCGCCGCTCAGCAATTCACCCGACTCGGAGAAGACGAGCGGGTTGTCGGTCGCGGCGTTGAGCTCGCGGCCGATCACCGCCGCGGCGAAGTCGATCGCGTCGAGCACCGGGCCGTGCACCTGCGGCATGCAGCGCAGCGCGTAGGCATCCTGCACTCGAGGGTCGTTGTGACGATGCGATTCGCGAATCTCGCTGTCGGTGAGCAATTCGCGGAGAAACGCGGCAGACGCGGCCTGACCGAGCTGCCCGCGCGCATCCTGGATGCGCGCATCGAAAGCGACGGGCGTCCCGAGCAACGCTTCGAGCGACATCGCGCCGGCGACGTGCGCCGTTCGCCAGAGCGTGTGCGCGTCGACGAGCGCCAGCGCGCCGATCGACGTATGGGCCTGCGTCCCGTTGATGAGTGTGAGTCCTTCCTTGCTCGCCAACGTGATCGGCTGAAGGCCGGCGCCGTTGAGCATCTCCGCGGCTGGCCCGCACCGGCCGTTGGACTGCAATGTCCCTTCGCCGATCACGGAGAGGGCGAGATGCGCCAGCGGCGCGAGATCACCACTCGCGCCTACGCTTCCTTGCTCGGGAATCTGCGGATAGAGACCGGCGTTCAGCATCTCGCACAGCAGGACCGCGAGATCGATGCGAGCGCCGGAGAAGCCTTTCGCGATCACGTTGGCGCGCAGGAGCATCATCGCGCGCACCTCGCGTTCCGGAAGCAGATCACCGACGCCGGCGGCGTGGCTGCGCACGAGGTTGACCTGCAATTCGGCGAGTCTGTCCGGCGGAATGGCGACGTCGGACAGCTTGCCGAACCCGGTCGTCACGCCGTAAGCGACGGCGCGGGACTCGACCAGCCGGTCGACGACCTTTCGCGCCGCTCCCGCCCGCGTCTTCGCCCACGGCGCCACCGAGACACGCGCCCGCGCGGCGGCGACGGCAGTCACCTGTTCCAACGTCAACGAATTCCCGTCGATCACGACTTCCATCGCCATGATCGAATGTCAAAGGGCCACTGCGACAATTCAAGGGAGCGCGGCGGCCCTGGCATCGCTACGGCAACGGTATTCTCGACAGCTCGGCGTTGCCGATGGCGCTCTGGTACGACCAGTCGAACACGACGTAGTCCGTCGCGACATACGCGACGCGCGCCGCGGCGAAGTGGACCCCGTCCGTTTTCTGCACGCGAAAGACATACGCGAAGCCCGGCACCGCTTGAATCGTCGACGACGAATAGCCCGTCGACGGCGCGCGATCGATCGAGCTCAAACCGGCCACCGGCGTGTTGCCGTACAACACCATCGTCGCCCCGGCGCGTGCCGGCTGGAACCAGAGCGTGCCGTCCGAGTGGCGGACGATCGTGAAGTCGAGGTCCGTCCGTGACGAAACACCGACCACGCCGAGCTTACGGCTCGCGTCGTCGAAAAAGAGGAAGCCGGAGCTGTCGGGCCGCGCGACGGTCGAGTAGACAAACGCGTTGCGCGCGTCGAAGCGCGGCGTATCGAGTCGCGCCTCGGTCCACACGCTCTCGTGTCCATCGTGCGTCACCGTGCTTGCCGCGAAGCAGCGGGAGGCGCCGTTGGTCAGATTTCCAACGAAGAACCCGTCCGACGCCGTCGTTCCCTCGAGCACCCAGGTTGCCGTGCACACACCGCGGCTGTCGTCGTACGTCGTCGAGTAGACGCGATAGTGGTCGAACGCGCCATGAAGCGCGTCGACGGCGCTCCCCGACCAGGCGAGCTGGATCGCGCCGTTCAACGACACGGAAGTGAAGCCGGTCGGCGCGGGCACGTTCGCGTTCAGGTCGATTGTGACAGTGTTCGACCGAGCGAGCTCATTCCCGTCGAGATCGACCGACGCCACGTAGTACTGCACGTCGGGCACGCCGGCGTCGTGGAAGGTGTTGGACGTCGTCGTCCCGCGGAGCTGCCAGTCCCCGCCCCCGACCCGCCCGTAGATGTTGAACGCGTTCGCGTTGTTGTTGCGCGGCACATCCCAACTGAGCAGCACGGCCAGCGGAGCATTCGCGTTGCCGCTCGGCGTGAGTTGGTACGTGAGGTTGGCGGGAGCGTCCGGATCGGTCAAGAGTCCGGCGATGTCCTCACACGCGGCCATCGGAACCAGCGCCGCCAGCAGCCAACGAGACAACCGCATAAGTGCTCCGGGTGGGGTGCGCCAACCAGAAATAGCAGACCCCGCACCGCATCCGGCGCAAAGCTAACTGATTGCCTGTTTGAGCTTTGCCGGAAGGAGCGTCTCGTCGGTGTCCCCCGGACTGGACAGCAATCTGCGATAAAAACAGCACACCGCGATTTGGGGTCAGACCCTTTACATGAAACGCAAAAAGGGTCGAACCCTTCTCACGATCCGATCAGGGGAAGCCGGATCGCACCGTCGACCGGTTGTAATCGAACTTGATGTCCGGCTCCGCCTTCAACGAAATCGTGAACGTGAAGGCGAAGTTGCCGTTCGGGGACTGAGTGTACCCGAACAGAGCGCGCCAGTCGTGCAGGTCGCGTTGCAATTGCACGATCTGACTGGCGAACTGGTGGGTCTCGACGTCGTAGTTCGTCGTCCAATGCGCCGCCCACTTCGGGGTGAGATTGAACGCGATGTCGGCGTTGATCGACGTCGTCGGAGGAATGTTGTAGACCGGCCCTCCCGCCGTAGCCGACGTGACGGGCAGGTCGTTCGTCGGGAGGGCGCGCTGTTGCTGGATGCAGGCCTCGAGTAACAGAGCGTTCTGGCCGGCAACCTGTTGGCAGCGCGCCACCGGATCGAAATCGATCACGTTGCTGCCGGGCTTTGGCGGACGGGGGCTCGAGCGCGTGAAGCTGAACGACGCACGCCAGCCCTCCGTCGGCGGAACGATGAAGCGGTCGCCGGTTCGCATCGATCCGGCGATCGGTTGCGCCGCGATCAGAGCGAGCTGGCTCGAGTCGGGGCGCTGTCGAACTTGATCCGTGCCTGCCGCCGGCATCGCCTGCGCTTCAGGCACAGCGCGACCGAACAACCGCATCAGCGCCGCGAACGGATTCTGCTCGCGGCTGATGCGGAACGACGCCGAGATGTTGGTGAGGTACGGCTTGAACTCGGCGGTGTCGCTGAGCGTGCTGCCGAGGAAGAGCGAATACGTGCTCGAGAAGTCGAATCCCGGAAGCAGGTCGGAGCGCAACGAGTAGCCCCAGTTTTCCGAGGTAAAGCCGGCGGTGGACTTATGGCCCTTCGCGCGTTCGAAGTCGTAGGTGATGGGCGTGAAGTTGAGGCTGAGCAGATCGATCTTCTTCGCGTTGTCGGGATTCGAGTCGTTCTTCTGACGAAGCTTGGCCTGGAACAGCTGATTCAGGCCGAACGAGATGTTGCTTTGCTTCAGGCCCGTGAACGAGTTTGCGCGCGTCCGTCCGAGCGCGAGGAGATATTCGTCGCTCACCTCGGCGGCCGGCGCCCACGAGTACGAGATCGACGGCGTGATCGAATGGCGGATCGCGCTCCATGGACCAAAGCCGCGGAATCTCGCGTAGAGCGTCGGCGTCGCACCGACGCCGAGCGAGATGCGTTTGGACTGACTGACGTACCGGCCATTCGTCCGCTCCGACGCAACCCAGAACGGTCCCGGCTCCACGTTCTGCAGGCTGATACTCGGC